>SXGT01484085.1_pt1 | contig 14746 bp, 9 predicted proteins | sample 3176221 | NCBI WGS metagenome assembly SXGT01 (sample SAMN11356862, study PRJNA531348) | freshwater metagenome | isolation source: freshwater sample F1-120 | place: China: Fuxian Lake, Yuxi | collected 2017-12-25
CAAGGTCCAAGGCCGCGACCAGCGCGCCCAGGCCGAATCCATGCGGCCCGAAATCAATGCCGAAATGGCGAAAGCGAATGCAACCGCAAAGCCGACATAGCCGACGTAGAGCAGGGGCGGATGGATTGCCATGCCGACATCCTGCAGCAGCGGATTCAGGTCACGACCGTCCGGCGGGGCGGGAATCAGCCGTTCGAAGGGATTCGAGGTCAGCAGCAGAAACAGCACGAAACCGACGGTGACCAGGCCCATCACGCCCAGGGCATTGGCCACCGTCTGCAGTGGCAATCGCATGCTGAACGCTGCCACGGCGATGGTCCACACCGATAGCGTGAATACCCAGAGCAGCATGGAGCCTTCGTGACCGCCCCAGACCGCCGTCACCTTGTAGAACAGGGGCAGCAGCGAGTTCGAGTTCTGGGCCACGTAAAGCACGGAGAAATCGTCATTTACGAACGCCGTCATCAGGCAGGCGAAAGCGGTCAGCATCACCAGGAACTGGGCCGCCGCCGCCGGTCGCGCGATCCCCATCAGCCGCTCATCGCCGCGCACGCTCCCGACAATCGGCACGATCCCCTGCACCAGGGCGACACCGAGCGCGAGGATCAAGGCAAACTGGCCAATTTCAGGAAGCATTCGTGGCTCCGAAGGATGCTGCTGGAAACCTTTAAATTTTACACCGGGAACCTTGCGTGCAAGGCGCGTGCCAGATAGGAGAAGCAGAACCCGCCCAACTCACGAATCCCTCGCAAGCCCCCACTACAGCGGGTTCCGGCGCCTGGCAAAGGGTATTGGCAGCACCATCGAGAACGAGTAGTCTGGCATCCTTTTCTCACCTGCCGGGAAGTTTTTCATGCTTACCTTCGTTCAATTCGCCTTCGGAATGCGCCGCGTTGCCGTCACCTGGCTACTGACCGCCGTCGCGCTCGTCAGTTCCGCGCCCGGGATCGCCCAGGACAAAGCCGCCTCTGGTCCGATCGCCGTCTGCGTCGAATGCCACGGCAACGATGGAGTGGGATACAAAGCCGGGATACCGCACCTGAATGGTCAGCCGATCCCCCTGCTGACCAACATGTTGAGTTCCTACCGCGAAGGCAAGCGTCCGACCAAGGTCAAGTTTCACAAGGACATTCCTGCCGCCGACGTTGGCGCCCTGGCCAAGCATTACGCCGAACAGAAGGCGCAGCGTCCGAAGTCGGCAACCAAGCCAGACCTTATCGCCCGCGGCGAACCGCTTTTTTCCAACCGCTGTGCCGATTGCCACGTCGATAGCGGCCGTGATTCGGACAAGGAGGCGCCCTTGATGGCAGGGCAGGATGTCGACTACCTTGTCGCCCAGACCCTGGCCTTCAAGTCCGGGGAGCGCAAGTTCCCCTACCTGATGGACAAGGCCTACAAGGATCTCAGCGACGATGACCTCACTGCCATCGCCCACTACTTCGCCTCCCAGGACCAGGTCGCCCAGCAGCAGGGGCGCAAGCGCCGGCGCTGAAGCGCAGGTCTTATCGCGATCCGCTGTGAGCCGTCGCGACGACACGCACCCACCGCTTTCCGGCAGACGGGTGAGCGCCAGGCCGGCCAAGCCGGGTCGGGGCCGAGGGCTGATCACCGGCCTGCTGTTTGGAGCCGCGCTGGCCCTCCTGCCCCCGGCGATGGCGGCTTCTCCGATCGAAAACTGCATCGACTGCCACGGAACCGACGGCGTCGCGGCGGAAGACGACACGCCCCACCTTAACGGCCAGCCCGAGCACCTGTTGGCCGGAATGATGAATGCTTTCCGAGAAGGTCGCCGACCGCCAAAGATCCTGATGCACCGCGAGATTCGCGCCGTCAATGTCGAGCCGATCGCCGCCCACTATGCCCGACAGAAGGCCCAACGACCCAGGCAGTCCGTGAAGCTGGAACTCGTCGCGCGCGGAGAGGCGCTCCACTGGCAGCATTGCGCCGACTGCCACATGGACAACGGCCGCGATTCCGACAAGGACGCGCCGCTGACTGCCGGGCAGAATCTCGATTACCTGATCAACCAGGCGCGCGCCTTCAAATCAGGCGCGCGCGCGCTGCCGGCAACGACGGAACTGACGTTTCGCGAACTGACACAGGACGACCTCGTTGCCATCGCGCATTTCTATGCCGCCCAGGATCAGCAGGCGCCGAAAGAGGGGCGCCGGCGCCGGCGCTGAATCACCCTTTCTAGCGCGCGGCCTCCGTGCGTGCCGTCGGGTTTCCGGGGTCGATGGCCAGCACCTCCTGAAATACAACCCGCGCCTCGTCGTGCCGCCCCATCGTCCGCAGCAGGGCCGCCGCCCGCAGCCTGGGACGCACGTCGCTTGGCGCGACGGTGGCTGCGGACTGGAACGCCGCCAGGGCCTCCACCGGCCGGCCGAGCGCCGCAAGCGCCGCGCCGAGGTTGTAATGCGCCTGGAAATTGAACGGATCCACACCGATCGCCCTGCGGTGCGCTTCCGCCGCCTCATCAAGCCGTCCCAGGCGAGCCAGCGCGACGCCGCGGTTGTTCAAGGCATCCGAGTAAGCGGGTTGCAGGCGGATCGCCCGCTCGAAGTGGGGCAAGGCGGCCAGCGGCACGCCGCGCAACATTTCCAGCGTGCCCCGGTTGTAGTGCAGCGTCGGTCCGTCCGGGTCGATCTTTTCCACCTGGGCAAGCATGGCCAGCGCCTCGTCGAAGCGCCCGAGGTCCATCAGCACGCGCGACAACGAAAGCATTGCATTTGCCGAGATACGTCCGCCCCCTCCGGCGAGGCGCAACACCACGTTAGCGTGGCGCGAAGCCGGTTCCAGCGCGCCGCGCTCAGCGTAGAACTGCGCCAGCAGTGTATGCGCGACATGATTTCTGGGATCGAGCGCGATCGCGCGCTGGTAGAGGGTCTCCGAATTACGCCAATAACCGGTCTCGCTGAAAGCGCGCACCGTCAAGCCGATCACCGCAAATGCAGCGGCCGCGACAAGCCACGTGCTCATGGCGCGCGCTCGCGCGAAATCGGGCAGCGGCAGCAGCCAGGCCGCCATGATCAACAGGCCGATGGACGGGATATAGGTATAGCGGCTGGCCCAGGCCTGCACGCCGACCTGCACCAGGCCGATCACGGGCACCAGGGTACCGAGATACCACAGCCAGCCGACCAGCATCGCCGGCGTCCGCTCGCGCCAACGCCAAGCAAGATAGGTCAACGAGAAAATCATCGCCAGCGAGGCGGCGACCCACACGAGGGAAGGCATCCGGAACACTTGGAAGAAGCTCTGGTCGCTTGGCCAGAGATGCTGCACGATGTAAATCCCGTACGACGAGATCGCATTCAGGATGCGCTCCACCAGCGAAAACTCGTCGGTCGTGCGTATTGCTCCACCGACGGACTGCGCCACGACGGTGGCGAAGGCCGCAGCGACGGCAAGCCCCAGGAAGGGCAACTTCTCCAGTGCCCGCTGGCGCCAGTTCGCCGAAGTCAGCCTGCGCAGCGGCCAATAATCGATCAACAGCAGGAGGGCCGGCAGGGTCACCAGCATCTGTTTGGACAGCAGCGAACAGGCGAAGGCTGCCAAGACCAACAGGTAGCGCCCGCCCGACGGTGCCCGGGCGTATGACAGATAGGCATGCAGCGCGATCAAGCCGAACGCGGCACTCAACACGTCCTTGCGTTCCGACACCCAGGCCACGGACTCCACGTGCAGCGGATGCACTGCCCAGATGATGGCCACCAGCGCCGGGCGCCACAACTCCCCCGTCATGCGCCGCAGCAGGGAGTACAGCAGCAGGCTCGTCGCCAGATGCCACGCCGCACTGCTGAGATGGAAGCCGCCGGCCCAGGAACCAAACAGACTGGAGTCGAGAAGCAGGGATAGCCAGGTCAGCGGATGCCAGTTCGAGGCGAACAAGGCCGTGAACGCCCAGACCACGTTGTCCCAGCTCAGTCCCTGGCGCACGCGGAAGTTCGATGTGACGTACGCCTGGTCGTCCCAGCTCAGGAACTGAAACCAGGCCGTCTGGGTGTAGATCGCCGCAACGGCCAAAACGATCGCGGCCACCGCGGCCAGGTCGGGCAGGCGGCGATCGGGCCCCAACGCCGTACTCATTCCGTGCTCTCGACCCCGCCGCCGAGAAACTGGAAGATCTGCACCCTGGCATTGTGCGTGTCGGCAACGAAGATGCGGTCGCGGCGATCGATCCATATCCCGCTAGGCAAGACGAATTCCCCTGGCGCCCCACCTTCGCCGCCGATCGCCATCAGGAACTTGCCCTTGCTGTTGAAGACCAGCATCCGGTCGTGAAAGCTTTCTATGACATAGACGTTACCCTCGCTGTCGACCGCCACGCCCTTGGGCCGCACCAGGTTGCCGACGAAGTTGCCGCGGGTGCCAATGGTCGCCAGTGGTTTGCCGCTGTCGGCCGCCACCACCATGACCCGGGCATTCATCGAATCGGCGATATAAAGCTTGCCCTTGGCCACCGTCAGATGGGTCGGCCAGTTCAGTAGAAGCTCTTCGCCGTTGCCCCGGTCCTTGGCGCGATCCGCGTCACCGCCCTGTTCGCCCCAGGCATCGAGCAACTTGCCGTCGAGCCCGAAAACCTTGACCTGGTGCGCCGGCGTGTCGGTGACGAACAAGCGCTTGGTGGCGGGATCGTAGGCCAGGCCCGTGGGACGGCCGAGCTGCCCCTCGCCGATCAGGGATAGCGGCGTACCGCTGGAGTTGAGGCGCACCACCACTGCGAGATCAGCATCGGCAACAAACACGTTTCCGTCCTCGGCAACCGCGATGCCGACAGGAGCCATGAACTGCCTGAAGGCGGTCGCATTGCGCCACTCCTCGATCCCGCGCGCCGCGGACTCGAAAACCACCACCGACTGCCGGCCGAAGTCGGTTACCAGCACGCGTCCGGCCGCATCGACCACCCCGGCCTGCGAACGCGAAAGCTCCTTGGGTTCCTCCCGGCCGACCACAATGGCGCGGATCAATCGCGACAAATTGGTCATTGAAATCCCGGGCTCGCGCTTCTCGGTCACGTAGTTCGGATCGCCGATCAGTTCCCCAACATAGTGGTAGCGAGGCACCTCACCTTGCCCGATCGGCGGCCAGGTCAGGCGCGCGGCGTTTGCCGCCGCCTGCCCCAACAAGACGAATTGCCTTGGTTCGGCGGCACATCCGGCAAGCAGAACAGGTATTGCGAGGCCAAGCAGTACACGCCAGTAGGCACAAAACTTGCTGAACATCTCGAAAAATCTGCCGTCGAAATGTTCAAATCTTACTCTCAAACGCGTCTGGCGAAACCGCACCTGACTCCGCCGATCGACGAAGCTCCCATGCCCGCTTCCAGGATCCATCGCGATATCTACCCCAACGCTTTCTCGATTTCGGGAATAGCAGTGGTTCCGTCTCGAAATCAGGAAGCGCCTGGCACGCCGTTTTACGGCACCGGCCTCCGCCTCGCTGGCGCCTTGGTGGCGCAACTCATGGCGATCCTGTCGCTGGTGCTTGTTTTTCCGGCCACGATTTACGCTCAAACGGGCAAGCTCAACGACACAGGGATCGCCACCTGCGCCAACGCCGCGAGCAACAACGTCCCCTGCGGCTATGCCGATGGCGACACCTACGGCTTTCCGCGACAGGAAGCCGAATACGGCCGCACGGCCAAGGAAGCCGCACTAACCGCAGCCTCGCTGACCAAGACCGGTGCCAGCGATGCGAACTCGAAGGGATTCGACTTCTCCAAGGTTCAATACAGCAATGGCACCATTCCCCCGGCCGTAACCACTCTTGGCACAGGAACCAGTTGGGGTTGCACCAAAGACAACGTGACCGGCCTGACCTGGGACATGAAGGTCACCACGGCATCAAATGCGCGCCTCAATACCAACACCTACAACTGGAAAAGCGGCCTCGCTCCCAGCAATGGAGGCGTCTCCGGCGTTACCGGTGAGGCGAGTGGCACGACCTGCTTTTCCTCGACCTGTGACACCGAGGCCTATATCGCCTACATCAATACCCTCAACATCTGCGGCGAATCGGCCAACGACTGGCGCCTTCCGACGCGCCTCGAACTCATGTCCATCGTCGATGCATCGAAGCAGGGAACCAGCGCCGCCGCCGTCGATGCGACCTACTTCCCCAACATCATGCCCGCGCGCTACTGGACCGCGGACAACCTTGCCGGAAACCCCAACGAAGCACGCATCGTGAACATGGGAAGTGGCATAGACGGCACCGCGCCCAAGTCCTCCCTGCTGCACGTCATCCTCGTCCGCCCGTAATGAAGCGCCCCGATCCCCAACGAATCTCCGGCACTAGCACGATTAGCCGCCGTACCAATCCGCTGGGTGCGCTGGCGGCAATCGCCACAATCGCCATAGTGGTGGCAGCGGCGGTCTTTCCTGGCGTATCGCTGGCCAATTGCCCGGTTAGATCCGGCAATCCGGAGCGCACCCCGGATGCCAACCTTACCTACAATGGGAACGGCACCGTCACCCACACCACCACCGGCCTGATGTGGAAGCAGTGCCCCGAGGGGCGCACCGCCAGCGGCAGCAGTTGTACTGGCACCACCGGCAGCTACTCGTGGCAGACGGCCTTGCGGCGTGCCGTGAGCGACACCACGGCGGGCTACACCGACTGGCGCCTGCCCTCCCGCACGGAACTGCTTTCCATCGTCGAGACCGGCTGTACTTCGCCCGCGATCAACACCACCCGCTTCCCCAATGTTGCCGCCAGCGCGGCATTCTGGACCAGCACCCATGCCGGCGCCCTGGCGCCGGACAGCGCCTTTGCGGTGCGCTTCAACCACGGCATCAGCTTGCTCGCCACCAAGGATTTCCTGGCCAACGCGCGCCTGGTACGAGGCGGAGATACAGCGCATGACAGCTACCGCGCCGCCGCTCCCGCGGAACCCGCCGCTTTCTCCTTCCCGGCCAAAGTCGCCAATCCGGGAGAAACCGTTTCCTCGGCTACGGTAACCATGTCCGGGTTGACCGCAACACGGAATATCTCCATCGTCGGCGGCGAATACAAGATAGGGGCAGGCGCCTGGACTACAGCGAACGGCACCATCGCCAACGGCAATACGCTGCAACTGCGAGTCACCGCACCAAACACCGTGCCGTCCAGCACGTCGGCCACCGTCAATGTCAACGGCCGCACCGCCAGCTTTTTGATCACCACCGGCAACGCACCGCCCGACACCATTCCAGACTCCTTTGTCTTCACCAACCAGACCGGCGTCACCCCCTCGACGGTCATCACCTCGGCACCGATAACCGTCTCCGGCATCAATCAGGCGACCAATATTTCCATCACCGGAGGCGAATACCAGATCAACGGTGGTGGCTGGACGAACGCCGCTGGCAGCGTCTTCAACAACGATTCCGTTGCCGTTCGTCACACATCCGGCGCCACTTCCAACGCGACAGTCGACACCGTACTCACCATCGGCACCTCAAGCACGGTTTCCGCCACATTCAGCTCCACCACCTTCACCATCGACACCACCCCGAACGCCATCACCTTCGCCACCCAGACTGGCGTTCCCCGTAGCACCGAAACCATCTCGGCCACGCACACCATCACCGGCATCAACATGCCGGCCACCGTCACCGCGCTGACCGCCGGGCACGCCTACGACAAGAATGATGGCAACTGGATTACCACCACAGGCGACACCATCGCCAACAACGACGTCATCCGCGTCAAGCACACCTCTGCGGCCGGTTTCAGCACCAACACCGATACCTCGATCACCATCGGCGGCGTCACCGGAACCTTCCGCAGCACCACCGAAGCCATCGATACCACGCCCGACGCCTTCAGCTTCGTCGATCAGACCAACGTCGCCCTGAACACCGACATCATTTCAGCCTCCATCACCATAGCCGGCATCAACAGTCCTGCTACGGTGTCTGCATTGACGGCGGGGGGCGCCTATGACGTCAATGGCAGCGGCACCTGGATAACCGCCACCGGCGGCACGGTCAGCAACGGCGACACAATCCGTCTCAAACGCAACTCCGGGGGCAGTTTCAGCGCCGCGACCAATACCACCATCACCATCGGCGGCACGTCCGATACCTTCACGATCACGACAGTTGCCGCCGACTCGACGCCGGACGCATTTACCTTCACCGACCAGACGGGTGTCGCGACCGGCACCACGGTCACCTCGACCCCCATCGTCGTCTCGGGCATCAACACCACCGCAACGCTCAGCACCACGGGCAGCACCGCCACGAACAACCAATACCAGATCTACAACGCCAACGATACCGTCAGGGTGGCCTGGACCAATCCCGCCAGCCACACGGTGGTCAATGGGGAAAAGGTCGCCGTGCGCCACACCTCCAGCGGCAGCAACTCGACCATGGTCTTTACGCGACTCACCATCGGCGGCGTTTCGGACGACTTCAATTCAACGACAGTAGCACCCGCAGGAGATTCTTCGCCCGATCAATTCACATTTACTGATCAAACAGCCGTAGCCCTGAGTTCCCTACGTACGTCCAATACCATCACGGTAACCGGCATCGACGTGGCCACGCCCATCAGCATTAGCGGTGGCGAGTATCAGATCGGCGCCGGTGCCTGGACGAGCGCACCCGGTTCAGTCACTGTCAACCAAACAGTCACGGTACGCCATACAGCCAGCGCAAGTTTCAGCACTGCGACCGACACAACCCTGACCATTGGCGACAAGTCCGACATCTTCACCTCCACCACCCTGGCAGCCGACACGACGCCCACTGCCTTCGTTTTCACCGATCAGACGGCAGTCGCACTCTCGACCACAGTCACCTCGAACGCCATATCGGTCGCCGGCATCAATACTGGCGCCGCAATCAGCGTCACGGGAGGCACCTACAGCATCAATGGCGGTGCCTACACCAGCACAGCCGGCACGGTGAACAACGGCGACAGCGTCACTGTCCAGCACACCTCTAGCGCCACCGAACTGACGGCCACCGACACGACGCTGACCATCGGCGGCGTTTCGGACATCTTCACATCGACGACCGGGGACAAGACGCCGACCGCCTTCGCTTTCACCGACCAGGGCCCCGTAGCGCTAACCACGCTCGTTACGTCCAACACACTGACCCTCGCCGGCATCACAATTCCCGCCAACATCAGCATCTCAGGTGGGGAATACCAGATCAACGGCGGAGCTTGGACCAGCACTGCCGGCACGATCAGCAACGGTCAGACTTTCGCTGTGCGTCACACATCGAGCGCGACTGAAGCCACCACCACCAACACTGTACTGACTATCGGCGGCACCGCTTCTGACACATTCACCTCGACCACCGGCGTCAAAACCCCGACCCAATTCACGATCACCGACCTGACTGGCGTCGCCCTCAATACTCTCACCGAGTCGGCTCCCTTCACGGTAGCGGGCATCACGATTGCCGCAAACATTAGCGTATCCGGTGCTGCTGGCAGCCAATACAAGATTGGCGCAGGGGGGACGTGGACATCAACAAGTGGAACGGTGACAAACGGCCAAGCCGTTTACGTAAGACATACCTCCAGCACGAGCAATAGCACTGTCGTCAGCACAACACTCACTATCGGGGATACGGTTTCCGAGACGTTCACCACTACCACTGTCGCCGCCTGCGGCACCACAACTTGGGCCGCCGCCTCTTTTGCCAACACCTCTAACGACAAGACAGCGAGTTGCACCACGACGAGCAAACCACTTACAGGACTCTGCGCGGGCACCAACTACACTTTCTCGCGCACGTATCAAAACTTAGGCGGAGGAGGTTCGACTGCAGCGATGTCCTATTCGATTGATGGGACCAACTTCATCACCACCGCCAGCGGGACCGTAGGACCGACAAATACCGTGACCTTCAAATTCACTCAGCAAAACAAAGACAAGGGCAACTACATCTACAGCATGACCATTGGCGGTGTGACCAAGACTTGGACCCATAATACCGATGGCGCGGGAACCTGCACGCCACCATGATTAATCGTTCCGTTCCAGTCTTGATCATGGCTCTGGGCGCATCTGCATGCTGGGCCCAACTGCCCGACACAGGCCAAACGATGTGCTTCAACTCGTCCGGAGTCACCGACTGCGCAAGCGATACCAGCCATCCCCGCCAAGATGGCAGCATCGGAACCAACCCCGGCTACGCAAAACTTGACGCAGCGGGTAATGCGCTCGACGCGGCAGCTCCGGCTTGGGCCTGCGTACGGGACGAAGCGACAGGTCTGACTTGGGAGGCAAAAACAGAAGATGGCGGACTACGCAGTGTCGAGCACCGCCATCTCTGGTTCAACCCCGTGGCAAACGGAAACGGTGGAGAACCAGGCAGTGCAGACGTTTCGGACACCTGCGGCAATACCATCGGCTTCGCCTGCAATACGGCGAACTACGTTTCATATGTCAGCGAAAGCGCTCTCTGCGGCGCCACCGACTGGCGCCTCCCAACCCAGGCCGAACTCTTGACCCTGGTCCACGCCGGCAACCAGAAACCCAGCATCGACACCGGCTTCTTCCCTAACACCGCCTCCGTCCCCTACTGGTCGTCCACCACCTACGCGAGAATCCCAGGCCATGCCTGGGGTGTGCATTTCGGCTACGGCGCCGCACATGCGGAAAGCAAGTCGGTCCCCAACGCCGTGCGCCTGGTGCGCGGCACCTGGGTGAAATGACATGAACCTGCGCGGCCTTTGGCGGATCGCGGCACTGCTGGCTCTCGGCGCCGCACTGGCCACGCCGCTCGCGCAGGCGGAATGCACCGCGGGACCACCCTTGGTCGGCGTCGCCGAATCCACTCCCAATACCGATTTCGCCATCATCCCCGGCGGCTTCGCCGTCAATCTGAAGACCCGGCTGATCTGGAAGCGCTGCGCCGAGGGCCAGACCTGGGATGGCAGTACCTGTAGCGGCAGCGCCCAGACCTTCGCCTGGGGCGATGCGCTGACACACTCGGTGGCCGCCACCGACGGTGGATCCTCGGAATGGCGCGTGCCCAATCGCAAGGAACTCGAATCCATCGCCGAGTTCTGCGGCCACAGCCCGGCGCTCAACCAGACGGTGTTTCCCGGCACGCCCTCCGAGCGCTTCTGGACTTCGACCACCTTCCTCGCCGAACCGAATCGCGCCTGGGACGTGTATTTCGCCGACGGCTATGTCGGCGGTTCCTACAAGACCGCCAGCCAGTATTTGCGCCTGGTGCGCAGCCTAACAGCCACCGACCTGCCGCTGGCGCAGACCATCAGCTTCGGCCCGGCACCAGCAATCGGCTACGGCCAGTCCGGCAGCTTCACCGTCGCCGCTAGTTCCGGCCTGCCGGTGAGCCTGAGCAACCAGACGCCGACAATCTGCTCGCTCTCCGGCACGACAGTGACGGCGATCGCCGGCGGAACTTGCACCATCGCCGGCAATCAGGCAGGCGACGCCACGTTCGCCGCCGCAGCGACCGTCAGTTTGAACATCCCCATCAGCCAGGCATCGCAGACCATCACGTTCGGCGCCATTCCGGTGCTCACCGTGGGTGGCAGCGGCACGGTCTCGGCCACCGCTTCCTCCGGCCTGGCGGTGACCCTGGGCAACCTGACGCCGGCAAGCTGCTCGCTCAGCGGCAGCACGGTCACCGGCGTCAGTGTCGGCACCTGCATCATCGCAGCCAACCAGGCCGGAAGCCCGAGCTACGCCGCCGCGCCGCAAGTGACGCAGAGCATCCCGGTCAGCGCCGCCACCGGCGGTGGCGGTGGCAATCCGCCGACGCCGCCCGCCGCCCAGGTGACAATCACCCTGCTGCCCGGCTGGAACCTGATCGGCAACGGCAGCGACACTGCCTTCTCGGTCGAGGATGTCTTCGGCCAGAATGACCAGGTCTCCAGCATCTGGAAGTGGGTGTTCAAGGGCCGGGTGCCGGGCATCCGTTATCCGGCCTGGGCCTTCCGCAGTTCCACCCTGTCCGACAAGGGACAGGCCTACGCCGGGTCCCGCGGCTACGAATTGCTGAGCACGGTGAATCCAGGTGAAGCCTTCTGGGTCCAGGCCAAGAGCGCGTTCAGCGTCACCCTGCCCGGCGCGCCCCTGCCAGCCAGCGCCTTCACCCCAGCCGGCGTGCCGGCCGTGCCCGGCGGCGGATCGCTGGCACTGGAGCGCGGCTGGTCGCTGATCGCCACCGGCGAAGACCTATCGCCCGAGCAGTTCCACGCCGCCGTCGGCGGCTCGGCCAGCAAGCTGGTCAGCCTCTGGGCCTGGGATGCCGGTGCCGGCAAGTGGCTGTTCTATGCCCCCGAACTCCAGCAACGGGGCGGCGCCGTGCTCAGCGACTATGCCAACCGGCGCGGCTACCGTGACTTCCTGCAAAACGGCAAGCGCCTGCTGCCCGGCACGGGCTTCTGGGTGCATCGCCAGTAAGCGCGACGCAATCCCCCTTCAATCCATAGCGCGTGGCCCTTGGGGCCACGCGACCCTTCACGGGCTAACCGCCACCGGGTGTCGAAATACCGGGCGGCCCGCCGGCCGGCGTCGTGATTCCCGGGGGGGTCTCGAACTCCGGGGTCGCTACGGATGCCGCAGCTGCCGAGCCTCCGCTCGCGGCCCCGCTCGCTGCGGCGCCGGTACCGGAAGTCGCGGCGCCAGTAACGGAAATCGCGCCGCCGGCTGAAACCGCGGCCGCGGGATTCGCCAGAATCGGCGTACCGCCAGCGCCGACTCTTGCCGGCGCCGATGCTGAGGACGCGCCGCTGCGCGTGCCGCCTTCGGATCCGGAGGGGTATTCGGTCAGCGACGGCCCGGGCCGCTCGATATTGCGCAGCACATAGGGCGTGATCGAGAGCAGGATCTCGGTCTTCTCGGCTTCCGTGCTTTCGTTGGAGAACAGGCGGCCCAGCACCGGGATGTCGCCCAGGCCGGGCAGGCGGCTGCTGCCGAGTTTCTCGTCGTCGCGGATCAGGCCGGCGAGGATCTGGGTCTCGCCGCTTTTCAGGGTCAGCGTCGTCGAGGCCGTGCGGGTGCCGACCTGCGGCACGGTCTGGCCGGTGCCCACCTGCACATCCTTGACCACGGAACTGACTTCGAGCGCCACCTTGATGGCGACGTCGTCGTCGAGGAAGACCTGCGGCTCGACTTCCAGCTTGAGGCCGACGTCGAGGTAGGTGATGTTCTGCGTCACCAGGCTGGTGGTCGCGCTCGACGTCGTGGTGCTGTAGGGCACGCGGTCGCCGACGTGGATCTTGGCTTTCTCGCGGTTGCGCACGCGGATGCGCGGGTTGGCCAGCAGGTTGGCCTCGGAGAGCACCTTGCGCAGGTTGATCGCCAGCAGCGGATCGAGGCCGGAAACATTCACCACAGAAGACGGCAAACCGCGCACCGTACCGAGGTTGGACGGCGACGGCACGCTGAACTTGATCTGCGTGGGGAAGCTCAAGCCCAATTCGCCCAGGCGCGTGCGCTTGATCTCCATCACCTCGACCACCAGCATCACCTCCGCTTCAGGTTGGTCGTGGGCGGCGATGAGTTTTTCGGCCAGCGCCACGGCTTCGGGCGTGTCGCGCATCACCAGCGTGTTGCGCTTTTCGTCGATGAACACGTCCTTGGCCTTGACGATGGTCTTGAGCAGGGACATCGCCTGCTTGGCGTCGGCGCTCGACAGGTGGAAATTGCGGATCACCAGTTCCTGGTGCTCCTTCTGCTTTTGCGGTGTCGATGGGTAGATGAACAGTGTGCTGGCGTTCAGCACGCGCTTTTCCAACTGATTGCTCAGCAGCAGGGAATCGATCGCCTCCTTGATGCTGGCATTGCGCACCAGCACCGTCACCTTGGCATCGGGCTTGATGTCGCGGTCGAAGACGAAGTTGATGCCCGAGGTGCGCGAGAAGGCATCGAAGACCTTGCGCAGGTCGGCATCGCGAAACTCCATGGAAATCGGCGCACGATCCTGAAGGTCCAATTCGGGGATGCCCGCACCGGGCCGCTTCAACCGGCTCTCGTCGATGCGCTCGGTCAGCGCCAGCGCCCGCGCATCGCCCGGCGCATCGAGCAGCAGCGGGCGCAGCGTGCGCTCGGCATCGTCGACGGCGCCGCGGCGGATCTGCGCCGCGGCGGCTTCGAGGGCCTTGGCCCGCCGCTGCCGGTCGCGCAGCGCCTGCAGGCCACCTTGCGCCCGCGCGTTGCCCGGCTCGATGCGCAGCACGCGCTCGTAGTCCGTTTGCGCGGCGGCGAAGTCATCGCGCTCGCGGCTGGCATCGGCGCGCGCCAGCAGGTTTTGCACCGCCAGCGAACGCGTGCCGATCAGCGCCGCCTGCAGCGGCACCGGGCTGCCCTCGCGGGGCGCACTGCCCTCGGCGCCGCGCGCCTGCTCGAGCAGCTTCAGCGATTCCTCCCAGCGCCCCTGGTTGGCGAGGCGCTGCGCCTGCTCCAGCACGCCGTCGGTGACGCAGCCGCCAAGCGCCAGCACGATGCCGCCCGCCAGTCCGAAGCGACGCGCAAGGCCTTTCCTGTTCTTCATTACATGTCCCCGATCATCATTACCTGGACTTCCTTGAGCGGCAGATAGGTCAGCCTGAGTTCCGTGCCGATGTGATCCACGCGATAGCGGCCGTCGATGATATCCCCGACCTTGACCAGATGCATCTGCTCGCCCTCACTCAGCGCCAGGCGCGTCTCGCCGCGATGATCCACCAGCCCGAGCACCACAAAGGGCAGCGCCGGCGCGGCGGCCTTTGCCGGCGCCCCCGGACGCGACCCGCCGGCCACTGCGGGGGCGGCGAGGTA
>SXGT01504116.1_pt1 | contig 14746 bp, 11 predicted proteins | sample 3176221 | NCBI WGS metagenome assembly SXGT01 (sample SAMN11356862, study PRJNA531348) | freshwater metagenome | isolation source: freshwater sample F1-120 | place: China: Fuxian Lake, Yuxi | collected 2017-12-25
CGACGCGCCATCGCCGCCGCTCGCCGACGCCGCGGTGGTCGAGGCCTGCGGCGGGACCCGCGCCGTACCGGCGCTGCCTCCGCTGCCGCAGACGGGCGGTTCCGGCGGTAGCGGCGCGAGCGGTCGCCTCGGCGCCATGATCGCGCGCCATCCGGTCACCGCCGAGATCTGGCTCGTGGGCGGCCGCGGCCAGGCGCCCGATGACGAACCAACCGGGCAAGTCATGCGCTGGAAGCCTGGCTCCACAGCCTGGCAGCCGGCCACTTTCGCTGTGACGCCGCGCAGCCATGGCGGCCTGGCCGCGACCACGACGCCGCCGGCGCTGTGGCTCGTGGGCGGCGACATCGGCCCCAACGGCACGCCCATCGCGACCTTCGAGTTGCGGCGTCTGCATGGCCAGGCGACGAGCTGGGAGCTGGTCGCTGCCGGAGGCACCACGCCGGGGCCGCGGCGCAGCTTTGGCTTCTGCAGCCTCGGCCAGCGACTCGCGCTCTTTGGCGGCCACGACGCCGCCGACGCCCTGCGGGCAGACGTGCACCTGCTCCGAGGCGCCGACGCGACCTGGGTCCCGGTCCCGACGCACGGCGCCGCACCGAGCCCACGCGCCGAGGCCGCCCTCGCCCCGCTCGGCGCCGACACGCTGATCTTGTTCGGTGGGCGCGACGAAAAGGCCGGTCTCCGCAACGACTTGTGGCGGCTCGACCTCGCCACCGGCACCTGGACGCGGCTGCGGGCTGGCGACGCCGGTCAGGGCGGGGTGATCGATGAGCCACCGGCGCTCGGCGATGACCTGTGCCGACCGCTGGCGAGCGCCGCTGGCATCGACGCTGGCTCGCCCGAGCCGCGCGCCGGCGCCGCGCTTGGCCGCACCGACCTCGGCGCGGTCTTGCTCTTCGGTGGCCTGGGCCGCTGTGGGGGCCTCGGCGACCTGTGGCGGCTGCAGCCTGATGGCGCGTGGCTGCGCCTGCGCGGCGGCGGTGGCGCCTGTCCGCGGCGGGCCTCGGCCTGTAGCTGGCTCTGCGCCGGCCTCGGCGCCGTGCCGGACGGTTCGGACGGCAGCGATGGCGCGGCGGACGGCGGTGCCGTGGTTGTAGACGCTGACTCCGGCCCGTAACATGGCGCGACGCCCGGGCACGGCACGCCGCGGAGGGAGCACAACTATGACGCAGCAATCGAGTCCCTGGCCCGCCGCACGGGCAGCCACGCCAGCTTGGGGTGCTGCGCTCGCGCTGCTGCTCCTCGCGGGCTGCGAGACGGTCGGCGGCGACCCAGGCGCCACCAACACCCGCACCGGCGCGTGGTGGATTTGCCCGCCGACCAAGAACGCCGCTGGCGCTGAGCACGGCAAGCCCTGCAAGATCGGCAGCGACTGCGCCTATGGACACTGCGTCGCTGGCTCGTTCTTGGCGGGCTATGACGGCGCGATCCGCTTCTGCACCAAGAACAACGCTTGCGACAGCGTCGGCAGCAGCGAGACCGCGCCATGCAGTGTCGACGACGCTGGTGGGCTGGCGTTCACGCCGGCGTTCGAGAAGTCGAAGTCGGGCGGCAACGCGCGCCGCATCAGCGCCGAGCCGGCCAAAGTCTGCGCCCTCTCTTGCGCCAGCGACGCCGCGTGCGAGGCCTGGAACCCAGAGATGCCACATTGCATCAAGAGCTCAACTACTTATGTGTCAGTAGGCGCGGTCGGCGCGTGTGGCAAGGATCCGACGCGCTGAGCTGCGGCTCGGCGCGCCTTGGCGCCTGATCTGCCGTCATCCGGGGTGCCCTCGCCCCAACCCGTTGACGTGCTTGGATCGTGCGCACGTCTGTGCTAGGTTTGGCGGTCAAAGACGTGGATCATCCACGCCGGGAGTCTGTGTTGGACCTTCCTCCTTCTGCTTTAGGCGGCGACCAGCTGTGGTCTGTGGTCGCCGGCTTGATCTGCCTGACGCTGTCCTTCGTGTTCTCTGGATCTGAGACAGCCATCACCTCGATGGGCGAGCACAAGCTGCGCCGACTCATCGACCAGAAAATCGGCCCGACCGGCCTCTTTGAGCTCTGGCAGCGCGACCACTCCAAGGTGCTGACGTCGATCTTGGCGGGCAACACGCTGGTCAACATGCTGCTCTCGGCCATGGTCACGACGCTGACCTTGCCGCTGGCCAGCACCACCACGGAGCCAAGCTGGCTCGGCGAGTGGATCATCACGCTGTCTGTGGTGGCGGTGACCGTCGTCGTGCTCATCATCGGCGAGATCGTGCCGAAAACGCTGGCGAAGTCGCACCCCGAGTGGTTCATGCGGCTGCTGTGGCTGGTGCACGGCTTCCACGTGGCGACGCGCTGGCTGACGGCGGGACTGACCTGGTTCTCCAAGACTCTCGTGCGGTTGCTCGGCGTCGACACTGACGTGTCGGGATTCGTCGTCACCGAAGAGCAGATCGAGGACATGGTCCGCATCGGCTCGGAAGAGGGCTCGATCGACGTCTCACGCGGCGATCTGCTCAAAAACGTCTTCGACCTCTGGGACACCCCGATTCGCAACGTGATGACGCCGCGCACCGACGTCGTCGGCATCCCCGGCAACGCCACGGCCGAGCAGATCTTGACCATCGTCAAGGCCAACGGCTACTCGCGCTACCCGGTCTTTGGCGAGGGGCCCGATGACGTCATCGGCATCTTCTACGCCAAGCAGCTGATCGAAGCTGAGGGCGAGGTGCGGGCCGGCCGCTTCGAGCTGCGGCGTCACGTGCGCAAGCCCTTGTTTGTGCCAGCGAATCAGAAGGCGAGCGCGCTGCTGCAGACCTTCCGCGCCAAGGCGGTGCACGTCGCCATCGTTGTCGACGAGCACGGCGGCACGGCGGGCATCGTCTCGCTGGAGGACATCCTCGAAGAGCTTGTCGGCGATATCTATGACGAATTCGACGAGATCGAGCCGCTGATCGTCGCCGACGGCGAGGACCGTTGGCTGGTCGACGGCGCTGCCGACATGCGCGCAGTGGCACAGGCGGTGCGGGTGCAGGAGCCCGACGAGGACCAGGGCTTCTCGACGATGGCCGGCTATGTGTTGCATCACCTCGGCCGCATGCCGAGCGCCGGAGACGATGTGGTCGTCGATGGCCTGAAGATCTTGGTGCTTGAGGTCGACGCCCGCAAGATCCGTCGGGTCGAGATCGTCCGCTCGCCGCCACCCGGCAGCGCCGAGTCACCGCCGCCGGAGACGCACGAGCCTATCCCGCTGCTCGGCAGCATGGCCTGAAGCGTCGCGCCGTCTGCGGCGCCGGACCGCGGGAGCTGGGCCTAGAGACGCGACCCGTGATGACTGGCGGCGTCTCTCGCCGTCTGTCTTTGCGGGGTACATGGAGTCGGCGGCCACCCTCTGAGAACGTGCGGCGCAGGCCGCCCACCCCGATCGTCTGCGCTGATACGTCGCTCGCCTGCAACATCGTCATCGGTGGTGGGCGAGGCGCCGAGGTCTGCGCTGCCGTCCAGGGCACCGACAGCCGGTGGCCGACGAGGGGTGCGGCCGGCGACAGTTCATCGCAAAGCGACCGCCTCTGCCTGCTCGGCCTGGAGTCGTCGCCGCTTCCTCGGTCGCGTAGGGAGGCGGCGACCCGCCTGGCCCGATGGTGTCGCCGATTGGGCGCGAGATCGCTTGGGAAGCGTGAGGCAGATGCACCGACGACGTGACCGAGCGCCCGCGGCGTCGCTGGCGGAATTTCCCCCTTGCGCGAGGCAGGTCGCGGCCCTAGGGCAGCGTCAGCGAGTGGTTGGAAGCGGGCGGATCGACCGAGATCTCGCGCTGCGACAGGACGCCGAGCGTCACGCCGCTGACGACGGCGGTGCCGACGGCGGCCCAGAACCACCAGCGCCCAAGCAGCGAGTCGTCGGGCTTGACCACCGGCGCTGGCACGTCGACGAGCTGGACGTCGAGGGAGATCTCCTCGCCAGCGACGACCTCGATGGCGCGGGTGTCGGTCAGCTTGCCGGCGGCCGCGACCTGCAGCTGGTGCTTGCCAGCCTCGACGTCGCCATCAAAAGGCGTGACGCCGATCGGCTTGCCATTGAGCAAGATGTTGGCGCGGCGCACGTTGCAGCCGATCTTGAGCACTCCACCGGACGGTACAAGGTCGGCCTCGATCTCCCGCTCCTCTCCGGGGCTCATCTTGACGGTCTCGACGAGGGTGCCGAAGCCCCGCTTCTGCAAGCGCACGACGTGGGCGACGCCCGGCGACAGCTCCAGCGGCTCGGCCAGCGGCACGGTGCCGACCTCCTGGTCGTCTAGAAACACCGTCGCGCCCCGCGTCAGGCTGGCGATGGTCAGGCGCCCGGGGCCTTCCCCACGCTTCGCCTTGGGGCGCGCCTCCGCCGCCGCCGGGAGCAGCGAGGCGACGCCGGCGATGCAGCCGACGCCAAGGGCGCCGACGGACTGCGCGAGCGGCCAAGCCATTGGGCCGAGCGGAGCGGTTGGAGTCAGGGCACAGAGCAGCGCGGCGACCATGCGGCGCGGCGCCGTGTCGCTTGCGCGGGTCGTTCGTGGCGCTGCCATGCTCACCTCCGGCGCTGGGCGCGCCGCTGCGTCGCGAGCGGCGACCGCGGCGTCTAGGCGTGCACACGCGGTGCCCCGCAACATGCCCGCCGCTGAACAGTGTCGCCGCGCCGTGATGTGGGCGCAAGGTCCGGCGAGTCGGCGGTGGTCTACGAGCCCCGGGCGGCGTCGGTGGGCGGATCAACGCCGAGGGGAGCCGGCGTCGCGGACGCGCCGCGTCGTCTCCGGCGCTGCGTCGCCGCCGCCTTGCAGGCCGCGATGGCGCGTTGGCCCGACGCCACGGCGAGCGCCGTCGCTGCGGAGTCCGCCGGGTCGCGCCAACGCGCCCGGTCCCACGCCGCGGCGAAGTCCGCCAGCGCGTCGGCGACCTCAACCTCGCCCTCAGCCGCCGCGCGGGCTCTGGACTGGTGAAAGGTCTGGTGCGGCGCCGGCGCTAGGTCGAGGGCCTGCAGGCGATCGCGCAGGGCACCCTCGACCTGGCGGAGGCGGCGATCGACGCCATCGGGATGTCGCCCGCGCCGGCGACGCCAGAGCAGGATCAGCGCCGTCGCGGCGGCCAAGGCAGCGATGATGCCGGGCCAGCGCAGGTCGAGCTGAGGGCCCTTGGTGCCGGCGAGGTCGGCGCCCTCGTCGTCCACCTGGCGCAGGCCGCGGTCGTCGGCGTTTCGCAGCCGCAGGTTCGAGCGCAGGTCGGGCAGCGCGGCGCGAATGGCCCGCAGCACGCCGAATTGCCGTTCCAGGTCGTACTCGACGATCCACGAGTACCAGAGCATCGCCGCGCCGTCGGCGACCCGCCGCAGCGCCGCCGCGACGCCGTCATCTACCGGCGCAAGCTGGCCGGCAGCCGGCGTCGGTTCGAAAGAGTGCCAGCCGGCGCCGGGCATGTACGCCTCGACCCAGCTGTGGGCGTCGCCTTGCTTGATCATGCGATAGCCGCCGAATTCGTTCTGCTCGCCGCCTAGGAACCCGTTGACCACGCGCGCTGGGATGCCCTGAGTCCGCAGCATCACCGCCATCGCGGTCGCGAAGTACTCGCAGTGGCCGTGTCGCTTGCCGAAGAGAAAGTCCAGCAAGGGAGCATCGTTGTCTTGATCGCCTGCGAGCGAATAGGTCCAGTCGCGGCGCAGCGCCGACTCCAACGCCAGGGCGCGCTTGGCTGGCGTCTCGCCGCGGACCAGCGTCTTGGCCAGGGCCGCGATGCGTGGATCGAGGTTCGCGGGGAGCTGCAGGTACCGCTTCGCCACCCCGCGCGGGATCTTGAGGTCGTCGCCGGTGGCGTCGAGGGGCGCCTCCATCAGCCTGCGGCGAACGGACTCGCTTCGCGGCTCCTGGAAGGTGACCTGGTAGTTCAGCGCGACGTCTTTCGGGGCGAGGTAGCGAAGATCGCCCGATGGCGCCGACTCGACCCGCTTGCGGCGGCGGCGGTAGGTGTCGTACTCGCTGTCGAGCCATTCTACGGTGGTGGTCCGTGGCGGCGCGAAAAGCACGGAATTCTCGGTGTGCAGCGGCTCGAGATAGATACGCGCGACCGACGTCGTCGACTGGTCACGCGACAGCTGGGGCTCCTGGACCTCGAAGCGCTGTCCCAAGCGGCGCAGGCTCCATGCTGGCTCCTGGCCGCGGGACCAGCGCGTGCCGTCGAAGGTGTCAAATGACAGGCCGCGCAGCCGCAGCGACTCGAGCGCCCGCTCCGGCTGGCTGGGAAACGACACCCGCATGACGACCTCGGCGCTGGTCTTGATGCGGCCAAAGCCGCCGAGCGCCACCTCGTCGGCGAAGCCGGTCACGCTCTGACCGTTGCGGGTACGTGCAAAGAAGAAGCCCATGCCGATGCGGGGAAACAGCAAGAAGAAGAGCATCGACACGGCGAGCGCCGCCAGGGCCAGCGCGCTGGTGAAGGCGAGGAAGCCGGGCCCGATCAGGCGGCGGCTCCGCCACGCCAACGCTTCGGCGCCGATGGGGCCGTCTGGCAGCGGCGGCCGGCTGGGCAAGGGTGGCGCCGGCGGAGGCAGGCCGCGCAGCGCGCGCAGGCGGAGGCGCAGGCGCTGTGACCAATCCAGACGCGGCGTCGCGGCCGCGGGCGATGGTTCTAGCTCCTCGGGCGTCTGGTGGGTGGCGACCTCGATCTGGTGGACGATGTGCAGCATCACCAGCGCCCAGATGGCCAAGATGGCGTAGACGACGAAAGAGATCGCGAAGGTCAGCGTCGGGTGGATGACGGCCGCGACCAAGATCAGCAGGAAGCTCAAGGCGTAGAGCTGCAACCAGTCTTTGGCGTAGCGGCGCTGGAACAGGCGGCTGGCCGTCATCACCAGCGCGAACTCCAGGGCGTGGAGCAGCCAATTGTCGTCCTCAATCGACCACGCGACGAGGGCCGCGAAGGTCATGAGCAGCAACGCGGTCCAGATGCGCGCCACGCCTGGCCGCGGGGTAGGTGAGCGACGCCAGACGAGGCTGGCGACGAAGGCGATGGTGAAGGCGAGCGGCGCCACGACGCCGATCTCACCGCTGCTGGCGACGGCGGCAAAGGCGACGCCGACCAGTGCGTAGCTGGTGAGCAAGAAGGTCCGCGCAAAACCGCCAGCGGCCGGCGTCACCCCGGCGATTCCGGCTTGTGGTGGCGTCGCGCTCATGCCGCCGCCTGCGGCGCCCGCAGGGGCTGCTCGCTGCGCACGATGACGCCGCGCTCGTCGAGCCAGAGGCAGAGGTCTGGCGCCGGCCCGGCCAGTGGCAGGGCCTCGTGTTGCACAAAGCGGACGACCACGCGCACCTGGCCGCCAGCGATCGGCGCTTCGAGCCCGGGCTGGGGGCCTCGGGCAGCGTCGACGCCCGCGCTCGTCCCGCCACCTTGCATCGCCCAGCGTGCCTGCGCCGCGAAGGCGTCGCTAGCGGCGAAGTCGGCGCCACCGCGGCGTCGGGCAGCCCACGCCTCCGCCGCTTGGCGGCGCAGCAGCCAGGTGTCGTCGTCGATGGGCCAGTCCGCTGGCGGCGGTAGGTCCGCTGGCGTCAGCTGCGCCAATTGGCGACGGATCTGCAAGAGCTGGGCGCCTTCGTTGGCCGCCGCCGCCGCCACCTCGCCCTGGAGCGTGCGCAGGCCGACCGCCCTGCCGGCGGCGAGCAGCGTGGCGCAGACGCCCGCCACCGTCGCGCAGGCGTCGTCGTGCTGCTCTGGCCCCTGGTCGGCGGCGACGGCGAGGTGGATGAACTCGACCTGCACCTGACGAGCCGCCTCGCTCTCCCACTCGCGGGCGATGAGCCGGCCGCGCCGCGCCGAGACCTTCCAGTGCAGGTCACGGGCGAGGTCGCCGGCGCGAAAGTCGCGGAGGCCGCGCAGCTCGCTCCCGACGCCGGCCTTGGGGCTGCGCTCCTGTTCGCCGCGGCTGCGGCTGCCTTGTAGCGGCACCTCGACCTCCGCCACCGCGGGCAGGGCCAACACCCTCGCTGGGACCTCAACGACCATCGACTTGCGAGCAAAGCCAAAAGGGTACGTGGTGGAGATCCGTAGACCAACGGTCGCGATCGGCCCTCGCCGCTCCGCCCGGACCACGGCGAAGCAAGTGCCCGCCTCCTGCGGTTGGAGATGCAGCAGCAAGCCGGGGCGCTGGGTGAGCGCGTCGTCGCTCGTCATCTCGTCCACCTCGATGCTGAATGACGCCCGGTTCTTGCGGTTTTCGACCTCGAAGCGCCACAGCGCCGGCTCGCCGACGTCGAGCTCGCGCGGCGCCGTACGCCGTACGCGCAGGCTGCGTAGGTTGAGCTCGGAGAGCACGCCAGAGATGGCGATGATGCTCATGAGCAGGCTCAGCACCAAGTAGAGCAAGTTGTTGCCGGTGTTGACGGCGCCGACACCGAGCAAGATCGCGATGCCGATGATCCAGCGGCCTTGGCGGGTCACCACCAGCTTGCGCGGAAACACGCGGTTGTCGCGGCCCAGGCTGCGCCAGAAGCCGTGGCGCTGGCGCTGCAGGCGTCGCTGCGCCCGGCGGCGTTGCTGCAGGCGGGCGTCGCGGCTTGGCTCGGGCACGGGCGCCATGCTGATGCTCCCGGCGCGGAGGGCGCCGCGCTCAGGGTGTCGCGTGTCGCCGCTGCCAGCAAGGGGCAGACCGCCGCGCGTGGTCAGCCGCGGCCGACCGCCGGCAGGCTACACCGGCGCAACAGGAGCCACCGGGTCGGCGAGGGCGTCGTCAGGCGCTGGCCCTGCGAAGCCATGGTCGTCGCGCGTCGGCATCAGCTCGCCGAGGAGCCAGAGCGGCAGCGGCGGCAGGTCGGCCAAGAGACGCCGAAGTTGGGCGAGGGCGAGGCCATTTTGGCGCTGGTGGCGCTCGGCCACGATCAGTTCGTTTTTCAGAGAGTGCTCCCAGCCGACCAGCTCGGTGACCCGGACTCGATAGCCGTGGGCCTCGAGCACCAAGGCGCGGATCACGTTGGTGAGGTGGGCGCCGAGCTCGCGGCGGTGGAGCGGGTGGCGCCACAGCGGCGACAGCGTGCCGTCGAGGGCGCGCCCCTCCAGGCAGGCCGCGGCCTCGGCTTGACAGCAGGGCACCACGGCGATGAGCTCGGCGCCGGCGCGCACTCCGAGGACGATGGCCTCATCGGTCGCGCGATCGCAGGCGTGGAGCGCCAGGACGGCGTGGACATCGCCAAGGCTGGAGGCCTCGCCCGCGGCTGGGGTCAGGTCGGCGACGCTGGCGTGGATCGCCTCAAACGCGGCCATCCCGAGCTGCTGCGCGCGCTGCCTCGACCGCTCGACGAGGTCGGCCCGCCGCTCGATGGCGACGACCTTGCCGCGTCCCGCCGGGCGCAGCAGCGCCTCATGGACCAGCAGGCCGAGCCAGGCGTTGCCGGCGCCAGCGTCGACCAGCACCGGCGCCTCGTGCCGCTGCAGCAGGCCCTCAATGCCGGGGGCCAAGAGGCGTAGCAGGTGGTTGATCTGCTTGAGCTTGCGCAGCGCGTCGGCGTTGAGCTCACCGCCACGGGTCACGATGTGCAGCTCGCGCAGCAACGCCGGCGACTGGCCGGGGCCAAGCTCGCGCAAGAGCAGTCCAGCCTTAAGCTTCTGGCGTGCAGGCGGGGCGACGGAGGTGGCGCCCCGGCTCGACCGCTCGCCGGCGCCTGACGCGGCCCCGTCGCCCAGGTCCGGGCTCGCAGGGCGCGTGCCACGGCCACCGCGACGCGGCATCAGAGCCCCACAGCGCCAAGCGCCGCGTCATAGTCGGGCTCGGACGTGACCTCCGGCACCAGCTGGACGTAGCGGACGATGCCTTGCGGATCAGCGACCACGACGGCCCGGGCCAACAAGCCGGCCATGCCGCTGTCGAGCAGCTGGAGCCCCATGCGCTCGCCGAAGCCGCGATCGCGCAGCGTCGAGAGCGCCGCCACGCCCTCGATGCCCTCGGCGCCGCAGAAGCGACGGTGGGCGAAGGGCAGGTCCTCGGAGATGCAGAGCACCGCCACGCCCTCGAGGCCGGCGGCCTTGGCGTTGAAGGTGCGGACGCTCATGGCGCACGTGCCGGTGTCGACGCTAGGAAACAGGTTCAGGACCAGCCACTTGCCGGCGTAGGTCGCCAGCGTGACGTCCTGCAGCTTGGGGTCGACGAGCTTGAAGTCGGGCAGCGCGCTGCCGACGGCCGGCAGCTCCCCGGAGATGCGCAGCGTGTTGCCGCGAAGCGTGACAGTCGACATGGTGGCTCCCTTTAGATCAGCGTTGGACGTGGTGTCCGCCTCGGTATCGGCGGGCGACTCTGCCGCGGGCCGTGGTCGGGCCGCAGCGGGCGGAGCCTGCCCCATCGCGGCAGTCCCGGCAATCGCGGCGCCTAGGCGCGCCCCGGCACGGGCCAACAGCGGGCCAGAGGGTCGACCGAGTCCTCAGCCGCTGACGCCGGTGGCGCCGGGCGGGGTGGGCGAGGTGATGGTCAAGTGCGCGCATTCCGGCGCTTCTGCCAGCAGCCCGCCGATCACCTCGTCCTCGTAGGGCGTCAGGGTCGGGCAGCGATCGACGATCAGCAGCGCCTCGGCGCGGCCTAGCCGTTGGTGGAGAGCGCGGGTGGTCGGCGCGATTCGGTCGAGCCACATCGCGCCGCGCTGCAGCAAGCGCGGCCGCTGGCGGGCAAAGGCTTGGCAGCTCGTGGCCCACAGCAGCGGCAGCGGTTTGTCCGGCGGCGGCGGTGTCAGCGTCGCGCGCTCGGCGAGGCGGCCCGCGTAGACGCCGTCGAGGTCTTCGGCCCATGCGCGAAAGCGCGTGACCCAGCGCGCGGCTCGCTCGTCCGTGGCGCAGATGACGACGCACGGGCGCCCGAGCGCCATGGCGATGTAGAGCCCCATCGCCGTCGCGCCGCCCTCCGCTGGCGCCTCCATGCGCAGCCGCGTCGCGCCACTTTCGGCTCTGCGCAGTAGATCAGCCACCGCGCGCTCCTGCGCCGGCCTCCAGTAGAAGTTGATCGCCACCGGGTGCGGCGGCCTCTGCGGGCGGTGGTGCGCCGCGGCGCCCGTGGCGCAGCCGTCATGGCCGTCCTCGTCACCTCGCTCGATGTGGTCGTCTTGGGTCATCGCTCGCCTCCGCGCGGTCCAACGCTGCAGCCATCGCGCATCCCATCGCGCTTGCCATCGCATCTACCATCGCACCTGTCACCGCGCCGCCGTTTGCGCGGCGCGGCGCTTCGACAGGCGAAGCCGTGGACAGGAGGGCGCCTCAAGGACCGCCCCACTTGTGTCGCGCCACCGCCCGGGCGGAGAGGGCAGTCCGCAGGAAGAAGCTCAATGGAAACGAGATCCAGACGCCAAAGGGCCCCATCCCGAGGCCGATGCCAAGCAGCCACGAGGCGGGGACCTGCAGCGCGCTCGCCACGACGTTGATGCGCAGCGGCACCATCGTGGCGCCGGCCCCCTGCAGGACACCGACCAGCGCGGTGTGGACGCCGGCGATCGGCATCCCGGCGCCGAGCGCGTGCATCCAGGTCAGCGCGTACTGGCCGAGGGGCCCGGTGGGATCGATCTCGAAGATGGCCAAAATGTGGGCGTCGAAGACGAACAGAATCAGCGCCAGGACCGACATCACCGACAGACACAGCAGCACGCCGGCGCGGGCCACGAGGCGCACCCGCTCCGGCGTGCGCGCCCCGAGTGCCTGGCCGGTCAGCGCCGCGGTGGCCTGGGCGATGGCCATGCCGGGCACGAACGCCAGGGCCTGGACCCGCAGCCCGACGCCGTGGGCGGCGACGGCGACCTGATCGATGCCGCCGAGCATGGCGACGATGCTGAGGAACGCCGCGTTGACCAGGACCATGTCGGCCGCGGCGGGCCAACCGATGCGCAGCAACTGGCCGATCATCGGCCGGTCGAACGCCACCGGGCGTAAGCGAAGGGTGAGCGCAGGTTCGCGGCCGCGGCGCAGCGCCGTGATCATGGCTGCGACGCCGATCGCATAGGCCAGGATGGTGCCGTAGGCCGCGCCTTCGACGCCGAGGGAGGGGGCGCCCAGCCGGCCGAGTACCAGCATGTAGTTGAAGAGCGCGTTGAGGCCGTTGATCAAGAGCGCGATCTGAAACGCCAGCCGCGTGTTGCCGACGCCGCGCAGCACCGCCCCGAGCAAGATGTTGAGGTAGGGCAGCGCGGTCGCCAGCAGCATCGGCCGCAGGTAAGCCGTGGCGGTCTCGACGACGGGCTCGCTGCCGCCGAGCGCCCGCACAAAGGGCGCCGCGATGACGTTGCCGAGCACGCCGGCGACGAGGCCAAGGAGCACCGAGAGCTGGGCGCCCTGCCGCAGCGCGTGGTCGACGAGTTCGCGGTCCCGCGCGCCGTGGGCTCGGGCTACGACGGCGACGGTGCCGACCGTTAGGCCCATCATCCCGACGAGCAGCAGAAAGAGCAGCTGCGTCGAGTAGCCGAGCGCGGTCAGGGCGGTGGTCGCGTCCGGCAGGCGGCCGCAGAAGGCGGTGTCGACGGCGAGCGCCAGCACGTTCATCAAGTTCAGGCCGATGATCGGCCAGGACAAGGTCGCCAGCTGACGGATGACGGCGCGCTGACCCTCGGGCGGGCGCGGGGCGAGCCCAGCAGCGGCGGGCGGTGCGTTGGTGTTCATGCCGCTCCTCGCCGCACGGCGACGACTAGCAAGGCCTTGGAGATGGCCCACAGCGCCGGCGCCCGCCGCAGCGCCTCGGCGCCGACGCGGTAGAGCGGACCGCCGCCCTGGGTCAGCGAGAGGTCGGCCGGCAGCTGCAGCCGCCAGTCGAAAGCCAGCGTGTCTTCAAGCAAGCGTGAGAGGCTTGGCAGGGTCGGTGCGAAGGCGGCGTCGGCGAACGAGCTGCCGCGGCCGGTCCAGCGCAGGTAGCGATCGGCCAGCGGCAGAGGCAGCCAGCCGAGCGCCGGCAGCTGATAGTGATGCTCGATGGGCCAGAGCCGATTGGGCACCAGCAGATAGAGCACGCCACCCGGTCGCAGCGCCGTCGCGACGTGGCCGAGCGCGGCCCGCTGTTCGGCTATGTGCTCGAAGACATTGTCCATCACCGCGAGGTCAAAGCGCTGCGGCCAGCCAGCCAGCAGGCCATGGTCGCCGTGGTGGACGCGGAGGCGCTGCTTGGCGTCGTCGGCGTCTGGCAGCGCGGCCCGCTTCTGCTCGGCGGCGTCGGCCAGGGCGCGCGACGGCTCGACGCCGACGACACCGCGCGCCATGCCAGCGAGGGCCAGGGCGGTGTCGCCGTAGCCGCAGCCGAGGTCCAGCACGTCGCACTCCGCGAGGGGCCGCGGCAGGTCGCCAGCCACTGTCGCCGCGATCTGTTTGGCGAAGCGGACGCCGAGGTCCGCGCGGCTGGCGCGCATACCGCCGCCGACGCGGTCGTAGGCCGGCCGGTCGTCGATGCCGCCACTCGAGGTCGCCTCATGGCCATGGGTCGCCTTCGCTGCCAAGTCGTCTCCTGCGCCCCGCTCCCCTGCGTCGCCTGCCGCGGGGCGTACCCTGCCACGGGCGCGCCGACCGGCCAAGGACTGCCGTGAGGTGACGTAGATGCCGGCTACGCCTTGATCCGGAGGCGCCGCTGTGGCATCCAATCCGCCCCGTGGCCTCGGCCACGCCTGGAGTCAGCACCATGAGCTCGTCTTCGTTCGCGTCGCAAGGCGGGCTGCGCAGCCGGCCCGAAGCCCAGGCCATCGCGTGGCCCTGGCGAGGTCGTGATGGCCGGGTGGCGGCTGCGGCGGCGGCGCGCGCACACGAGCTCCGGCGCAAGGGCATGATTCAGGGCGCAATTGGCCTGTGCATCGCGGCGGCCTTCTACGCCTTCGACCACACGACGCTGGCGCTTGTCGCCGGCAGCATCGCCTGCGTGATGGCGTTGCTGGCCCTGGTGTCGCCGACTGGCGCCTTCGCTGCCGTCGAGCGGGGCTTGCTGCGCTTCGGGCGGGCCGTCGGCGTCGTCGTCACATGGCTCGTGATGCTGCCGATCTTCGGCCTCTTTTTCGTGCCGTTCGGCCTGCTGTTCCGCCGGGGAGCCAAGGATCCGATGCGGCGAGGTTATGACACCGCTCTGCCCAGCTACTGGAAGCGGCGCGACGACCCCCTCGGCGGTGATCGCCACCGTTCGCAGTTCTAGTCGATGGAGCCATCCGGTGAAAGTCCTTGGAATCAGTTGCTACTACCACGACTCGGCGGCCGCCATCCTGGTCGACGGCGAGATCGTCGCTGCGGCACAAGAAGAGCGCTTCACCCGCAAGAAGCATGACGCCGGCTTCCCACACGAGGCGGTAAGGTACTGCCTAGCGGAGGCTGGGATCGGCCCCGGCCAGGCGCCGGATGCGGTCGTCTTCTACGAGAAGCCGCTGCTGACCTTTCACCGCCTGCTGGAGACCTACTTCGCCGTGGCGCCCAAGGGGCTTCGCTCCTACCTAGAGGCGCTGCCGGTCTGGATGACCGACAAGCTGTGGATCGAGCCAAACATCAAGGATTCCCTTGAGAAGTGCGGAATCCCGGCGCCCGAGACCATCTACTTCCCCGAGCACCACGAGAGCCACGCCGCCAGCGCATTCTACCCGAGCCCCTTCCAGGAGGCGGCGGTGCTGACGCTCGACGGCGTCGGTGAGTGGGCCTGCGCGACGCTCTCAGTCGGTGAGGGCAACCGCCTGCGCATCGTCGAGCAGCAAGATTTTCCGCACTCGCTCGGCCTGCTCTACAGCGCCATCACGTACTTCTGCGGCTTCAAGGTCAACAGCGGCGAGTACAAGCTGATGGGC
>SXGT01360578.1_pt1 | contig 14742 bp, 19 predicted proteins | sample 3176221 | NCBI WGS metagenome assembly SXGT01 (sample SAMN11356862, study PRJNA531348) | freshwater metagenome | isolation source: freshwater sample F1-120 | place: China: Fuxian Lake, Yuxi | collected 2017-12-25
ACGGATTTGATTGTTTTAAGCTGGTTCTCGACATTGCTTCGAACAGCACCCGCTTTGTCGGTGATGTCCTTTTTTTCACCAAAAGTTTTCGCGGTTGAATCCTTGATCTCAGTGACTTTTTCACTACTCCAAGCGCTTCCGCGCAGAACTGGGCTTTTCCAGCCAGGGAGATGCCAAAGCATTTCTGGCGGGAAAAGACATCTCTGCCCCCATCGACAACGCCTATGTCGATCAACTTCTGACAAGGCTTTCGGATATCCTCCGAAAACTCGACGCCACAGTCTCCGCAACCGTCCGCCAGAAAAATATTGAGCGCTTCATCGGGAAAGCCGTCTTTGACCCTGCCCGGATCATCCAGTCATCCGGCATCCTACCCCGGCTCAATAACCAAGGTCGTCGACCAGAAGAGGTTCTTTTTTCATGGCTGCGCGGCTATGCCATCGTGGAATACTTCTCCCCAGCCATTGCACTCACCTTCGGAATCCAAAAAGCAAAACTGTTCCGCATCGGCGATGACGACTTCAGAAATCCGGATACCTTCCGCAGAACCCCAACTGCCGACTTAAAGCTGACCATAAACAACACACCAGTGCATATTGAAGTTCAGTCCGGATTTCAGGGCATTAATGACATCAAAGAACATAAGCTGCGTGAAGCTCGAAGATTATGGGTCGACACCCACACTCCAACCATCTGCATCCATTTTGACATTTTCAATGGTCAGGCTGCTTTCGTGCGCCTTGACCAGATTAACGAAAACGACATTCATATGGTTACCCGCCAACAAATGGAAGGGCAAAGTGTATTCGCTATAGACCCAAACCATTTTCTCTGGCGGTTGCTCGATGCCGCGCCTGAATTTTCAAACCTGGACATTGACCTGCAATGACATTTCGTGCCGTAGAGTTGTTTGCCGGAGCCGGTGGATTGAGTACCGGCCTTGAAGCGGCAGGATTCTCAGTTGTCTTGGCAAACGAGATCGAACCGGATTTTGCTGCCACACTAGCAAAGAACCATCCAAGCACCCATGTCATCAATGCCGACATACACACCATTGATTTTCTAAAACAAAGTCGTGACTACCAACTTGGAGAGATCGACCTGCTATCAGGCGGCCCACCCTGTCAGGGTTTCAGTACCGTAGGTTCAAAAAATAAGATGGACAAACGAAATAGTCTTTTTTATGAATACCTGCGTGGCGTTGCGGATCTGAAACCCAAATATGTTTTGTTCGAAAATGTCTCTGGATTCTTCAAAATGTATGACGGCGAGGCCTATAAAACTTTACTAGCAGAGCTTGGATATCTAGGCTACAAAACAACCTCTGCAATTCTAGACGCTGCTGACTATGGTCTACCCCAGCACCGTGAGCGCACTATTATTGTCGGATGGAAAACTGGGGGGAAACCCGTCGCGCTCCCCGAACCTGACCATGCTGCGGATTGCTCGTTATTCTGCAAAAACCAATGGGTTTCCCTCATGGACGCCATCTCAGACCTTCCCCCACTCACTGCTGGAGAGGAAAAGGATTTTTACCTGCATAATCCACTTAATGCATACCAAAAAAATCTCAGGGAAGACGCGATCGAATTGTCCGAACATAACGCGTCCAACTATGGGGCGCGTATGCAGGAAATACTCAGCCTGATTCCGCCAGGGGGCACAGTAGAAGATTTACCAATCAGACTGCGCCCAAACAGCTATTTCAAAAACACTTATGCGCGCCTTCTACCTAATGCACCCGCGCCGACAATCACCCGAAACTTTGGCACACCATCTTCTTCCCGTTGCGTACATCCCTTCCAGAACCGCGCCCTAAGCACCCGGGAAGGTGCCCGTCTGCAAGGCTTTCCGGATAGCTACCGATTTCATGGCGGTAAAACATCCAAAAACCTGCAAATCGGCAATGCGGTCCCCCCCATCTTGGGCGAGGTGATTGCCAAAGAAATTCTCTCCGCACTGCAAGCCTGATTTGCTCGATAGAACACGGATAAAAAATTCATGCCCTACTACCTCTACAAAATCGGCCCTCTCAACATCCTCACCAAGCAGGGCGAGAACGCCGACTTCAAAGCGGCGCGCATCGAGGCCAACGAGATGCGCAAGTCCCTCTCGCCCGGGGAAAAGATCAAGATCATGTTCGCCGCTAACGAACTGGCCGCCGAGGAGCTGCTTTCTACCCCGCGTGAACTGGATCACACTCTGGCCGGGGACGACTACTGATCCGGTATGTCAGGCTATAACGAGGAGGCCTACCAGCAGGCTCGCGAAGCGGTCATTGAGCATCCCTGTCCGTTCGAGCGCGCCCTGTTAAAAGGCTGTGTCCACTGCCATCTGGCCCGCAAACGACTCCTCGCCGAGCGCGAATTGATGACTTGCATGGAGGCCAACGCCAGTACGCGCTGTCGACATTTTCTTGAGGCGGTTCATCATAACGCCCGCTTCGCCCTCCACATGGACGCTAACCAACCCTGGCCCTTCGGCAAGGAGATCCGGGCCCAGTGTGGCGGGGTGCTCGGCCTCATTGACGCTCTGGAGACGGCTGAGACCGATGTCGCCGCCTTGCTCACTATCGCCCTTGCGGACAGCAAGGCGCTGGAGGCTTTGCCTTGGTCGGCCATCATGCGTAGCGTCGTTCACTACGAGCCACGGCCGCGTAACCGCAAAGATCGGTAAACCGTTCGTCCTTAGCGCCCCTCCGCAACCACCTCTTGCCCGAACCGGCAGAAGCGTGGATAATGCGCGACTTTCCAATGGATTCAACCGGAGCTTGCAATGAAAGCCGGCACTCACCCGAACTACCAAGAAATCACCGTGACCTGCGGCTGTGGCAGTGTCTTCACGACCCGCTCGACCATGGGCAAGCCCCTCAACATCGAAGTATGCGCCGCCTGCCACCCGTTCTACACCGGCAAGCAGAAGATCGTCGACACGGCGGGCCGCGTTGAGCGCTTCCGCCAGAAGTACGGCAGCATCAAGAAGCAATAAGCACTGCGTTATTTCGGCCTTATCTGCCGAAACGCTGCGATAGTTGCCAATTCGTCTCAAATGAGGCAGCCTCTGGCTGCCTTTTTTGTTTTCAGATCCCACACCTGAACCCATGCAAACCACTCCACTGCGTCAGCACCTCACCATCGGCCTGCTGCTTGCGTTGTGGATTATCTTCGGCCTGACCGGGCGGAGCGTGTGGTGGGATGGCGAGGCCGTCGCGCTGCGCCAGATCCAGTCCCTGGCTTCAGGCGAGCCCGGTGCGCCCTATCTTCTGGCCAATGGTTTATCGGCTCTGACCCAGCAGTTGAGTGCCGATGGGCTGTCGTTTGCCGATGGCAGCCGCCTCGCCAGTGGCATTCTGACCGCCTTGGCCCTGCTCGGCACCGCCCTCGCGGCGAGTCAACTGCTAGGCCCGGGACATGCCATTGCGGCCGCACTGGCCCTGATGGGAGCCTTCGGCCTCTTGATGCGTGCCCACGCCCAAGTCCCGGAGCTTGGCCTGATGGCGGCCTATGCCGGGTTACTTTATGGCATCGGGCTGGCGCGTCAGTCACCCATTGGTGGGCTTTGGATAGGCATCGCCTGGCTGGCCCTGTTGGCTGCGCGTGGCCCCTTTGATGTCGGCGCCGGACTGCTGATCGCTTTTCTTCCCATGCTGAGTTGGCGCTGGCGCGGTCCGGCCTACCGCAATGCTCTCGGCTTAGGTGTTGCCACCGCTGGGCTGGGCTTGGGTCTGCTCTGGATATGGCTAGACCTTGCGTGGCTTAAGGCTTGGTGGGCATTGGCCAGCGCCTGGCCTCAGTCTCTCTTGAATCCATTTTCAGTGGCCAACCGGATGCTCTGGTTCACTTGGCCCCTCTGGCCCCTGGTCTTGTGGGGTCTGTGGCATGAGCGGCGGCGCCTGACCCGTCTGGATGCCCTGCACCCCAGCTTGGCCGCGCTCATTCTGCTCACGCTCTTGTCCCTGTGGCCAAGTAGCGCAAGTGACAACAGCCTCTTGCCCGTTCTGGTCCCGCTCGCCCTTTTGTCGGCGCACGCCCTAGGCGGCTTGCGTCGTGGCGCAGCGCAGGGTTTCTATTGGTTTGGCGTCTTGTGTTTCGGATTTTTTGCCTTCGCCTTCTGGATCTATTTCGCCGCCGTCGAATGGGGCGCCCCGACCGCGCTAGCGCGCCACCTTGCCAAATTGGTACCCACCTACCGAGCCGGTAGCGTCACCCCCTTCAGCGTGGCCCTCGCGGCCACGGTCACCCTCCTCTGGGTTATTGCCATCCCCTTCTTCAAACGGGCCACCGTGCGCCCCATCGTGGTCTGGGCCACCGGCATGATGCTGATCTGGACGCTCGCCATGGCCCTGTTCCGCCCCTGGGTCGAAGCCGGCTGGGGCTACGGCCCGCTCGTGACCAACATCACCCAGCGGGTACCGGCAACCCGCTGTCTCAACGCCGAAATCGATGCCAATCTGCGTAGCGTGCTCCGGGCAGAGTTTGGATCTCGACTAAAGACCGGCAACACATGCCGCTACCTCCTAGTCCAAGGCGCACTAAAGGAGCCCCCCGCACACGCTCAATTAATCTGGAAAGGCCTGCGCCCGCGCCAGAAAGACCGCGTTTATTACCTCTACCTCCGCACCAACGCCTCATCTTGACGAGTACCGGCGCCATTCTCCTCTCTGGCGGCCGCGGTCGCCGCATAGGCGGTATCGAAAAAGGCCTTGCGCCGCTGGCGGGCCGCGCCCTTATTGAATGGGTTATTGAGCGGATCGCTCCGCAGGTGAGTGAATTGGCCATCAGCGCCAATCAGCACAGCCATGCCTATCGCGCCCTCAACTGGCCAGTGATCGCCGACACGCTACCAGATCAACCAGGTCCACTGGCCGGCGTACTCGCCGCTGCCGCCGTTCTGACGAGTGAATGGCTGCTTGTCGTGCCCTGCGACACCCCGTTCCTGCCCCTCGATTTGGGCGCCCGTCTGGCCGCCGCGACCGCGCACGATATCCATCTCGCCCGGGCCAGCGATGCCGAGCAAACCCACTATGCCATCATGCGCCTGCATCGCAGCCTGTTACCCGACATGGCAGCGTTTTTGGCCAATGGCCAGCGGAGTGTCCAGCGCTGGCAGGCGCGCCATCCCTGCGCCGAGGCCCGATTCGCCCAGCCCGAGGCCTTCGCCAATCTCAATACACCTGAGGATTTTGCCCGGGCTGAAGCCCGCCTCCGTCCGGCCTAAGCCTTTTCGCGCAGCCGTTTCTTGTTTCCCGGTACCGACCGGAAAACTCCCATGCCCACGCGGGGAATCTGGCACAACGCAAGCATGCGGCGCAGGAGTGTGGCGCGGGAATGCGACAAGGCCAGCGCCAAGCGACAAAACGGGGAATTGGCCTGCCCGACAGGAATCGAACCTGTAACCCCCAGCTTAGAAGGCTGGTGCTCTATCCAGTGGAGCTACGGGCAGTCAACAAAGGGGGTAGAAGGGGCGAAGCCCAGAAATGGTCGGGGTGAGAGGATTCGAACCTCCGACATCATGCTCCCAAAGCAGGCGCGCTACCGGGCTGCGCTACACCCCGACGGGGTGCCGAACTATACCCGCGCCCCCCGTCGAACGCAACGCAAAGCGCCTGTCGAACGCTGCGAAATCTCCATTCCCGCCGTTACAATAGGGGCATTGGACACTTGCCGGAACCGAATCATGACCGCCCGCCTCATTGATGGAAAAGCCATCGCCGAATCGCTGTTGCAAAACCTCCGCGCCCGAATCGAGGCGCGCGTTGCGGCCGGAAAGTCCCGCCCTGGTCTGGCCGTCATCCTGATCGGCAGTGATCCGGCCTCCAGTATTTATGTCCGCAACAAACGCCGCGCCTGCGCCACCGCGGCTGTTCACTCACTGGCTTATGACCTTCCACCGACCACAACCCAAGCCGAACTCCTCGCCCTGATTGCGCAACTCAACGCCGACCCCGCCGTGCATGGCATTCTGGTTCAGGCCCCACTCCCCTCCCACATCAGCGACGAAACCGTCATCGAAGCGATCGCACCGGGCAAAGATGTCGACGGATTCCATCCCTACAACATTGGCCGCCTCGCCGTGCGCAAACCGACCCTGCGTTCCTGCACCCCCTACGGCGTCATCAAGTTGATCGAGCACACCGGCATCCGCTTGGGCGGACAAGACGCTGTCGTTGTGGGCGCCTCCAACCATGTCGGCCGACCGATGGCACTGGAACTTTTGTTGGCCGGTTGCACCGTCACCGTTTGCCACAGCCGAACGGTTGATCTAGCCGCGCATGTCGGCCGTGCCGACATCGTCGTCGCCGCCGTGGGTCGACCAGAAATGGTCAAAGGCGCCTGGATCAAGCCCGGCGCTCTGGTCATTGATATTGGCATCAATCGCCTTGCCGATGGCCGTCTGTGTGGCGATATCGAATTCACCCCGGCGGCCGAACGCGCCGCCTGGATCACCCCCGTCCCGGGCGGCGTAGGGCCAATGACCGTTGCCACTCTGCTGGAAAACACTCTTCTCGCCGCCGAAGCCTGCGACCCACAGTTCAGCTAGCAAATCGCTCGCCGCTTCTGCGGGCTTTTGAACCTGTTTCTGTAGAACACGAATCCAGTTGGTGGCTGGCTTGTACGGCGGACGCGGGTTTAATTCCCAAAGCCGCAGTCGAACCGATCCCGTTACTTCAACCCGTACCATACACCGCGCCCGCTGCCGTACTGCTCCAGATGCCGAACCTGCTCGGCCAGTGAGCGCAGGAAGAAGACCAGCCACGGCTGCCAGTTGGGCGTCTCCGTGCGGATGGTGCCCTGTGTTTGGCGCAGGGCCAGGTAATAGGCCTCCTTGTTCAGCTCGATCACGCTCTCCAGCGAGCTGTAAGGCACATAGGCGTAAACGGGTGGTTTTTTGGTTTGCTCGGGATCGAACGCGCTATGCGTTGGTTTCGTCAAGGTCGTAATAGCTGTCGTCGACACCAGCGCCAATGTCGAGCTCCATGTCGTTCATGAGACAGCCCCAACCAGCTTTCCAGACCCGCACAACATCTTTGACCAGGATGTTGTCGCCGCTGAAAGGCTTATCAGGGTCTTGATCCATGCCGACATTGCCTTCGACGGGAATCTCCCAAAACTCGCGGGTGGCCGAAGAATTGAAGCGCGCAAAGGCGCTGCATATCCACCACTGCAACAGCGTCACTTTCGTCGTGCATATTGGCCTCCATAGACATTGTCCATGTTGCCATCAATAAGGCATTTCGTTGGCCTTGGTGATTTCAATATTCAGTGAATCACGAATCGCCATTCTGATTTTGGACGCCAGACATGAAAGCCGCCTCGATAGCTTGCACGATGGCGTCCCAAACACCCTGCTCGCTCAGCAGAGGAATCTCTTTGCTCAGCACATGGCTCAACTGGCCCCGGTTGGCCTGTGCCGAACGGATGACGCGGTCAATCTGGGCATCCGGCATTTCGACCACATCCTTGATGGCAGCCCTTGCCTGCGCATGACTGCGCATATAGCTTGACTCCTCGCGCATGTCATCCCGGATGGTGCGTTCCAGAACATCAGACAGGTAGATGACATGGCGGGTCAGATCCAGGTAGCGCCAAGTCGGTCTCGCCATATCATCACCATGGCACACAAAATTCGTGCGGATGCTATCGGGCCAGGATTGATGGATAGGCGCGAACTCATATTGCCCAGCCAGCGCGCTCATCAAGGGCCGCGAAATTGCATCCAAAATCCGGTCATACGCGCGGCGCTCAGCCTGGTCACTGGTGATCAACGATGAAATCGGCAGGATCATCGGGTCTGGCACCACCCCATCGCGACGCAAGATATCGTTGATCAAAAAACGGTGCACGCGCCCGTTGCCGTCGGCCAGCGGGTGAATGTAGACAAAGCCGAATGCAGCCACGGCACTGCGCATGACCGCAGACTGCCCTTGAGTGCGCTCCAGGAAGGTGGCCAGGCCTTGCAGCATGGTGTGCATGTCCTGGGCGGGCGGTGCCACGTAGTGCACGACTTCCTGAAAGCGGACGACTTCGCCCACAAACACGGGCGACTGGCGAACGCCAAACTGCTGCAAGGTGGTGCGCTCGCCCAGGATTTCAGACTGCAGTTGCGCCAGCGTGGTCTGGTCCAGAGGCCCATCACCCTGGCCTGTGCGGCGTGCCAGCACATCGGCAAACCGCGCAATGCGGTCAGACTGATCGGCCTCGCCTTCGATGGCAAAGCTGGACTTGCTCTCACGCAGGGTCATCCAGACGGCCGAGCGCATCAGGACGTCCTCGCCAAATTCCGAGGCCAACTGCTGCAGAAGACCCGGCACATCCAGCGCCATGGCTTGTCGTACCTCTGGGCTTTGGCGAACCATGGGGCAAAACGCAGGCGTGCCTGGCAGGTTGTCACGCACACGCCAGCGCCGGTTGGGCACGGCACGGTCGGGCGAGGCAGCCACCAGCTTCTGGGCATCGATCACATCGACGTAGCCCCCGGCAGGCTCTACCCGCAGGACAAGCTCGCGCCCTGTGAGCCATTCAAACAGGAACCCTGCCCGCTTGGCATACTGACCACTGGGCTCGTCCTGGACCCAGTCGGACAACTCCTGCGGGTCCACCACGGTAAACAGGCGGGTGAGCAATTCCAGATGCGGCACCTCGTGCTTGAGGTGGAAGGTCAAATGCCCGCGCAGGCTCGCGCTGGGGCGCATGGTTTCGACAAAGGTTTCGGTGGTGATGCCGTCCACCACCTGCGTTGAACGCCGTCCGCCGATGCGGCTAAGCACCGACAAAGGCATGACCAACTTAAGGCCATGGTGGGCCATCAACCAAGCACCGCCGACAAGTGAGGAGGAATTCATGGGCTCATTATGCGTAAAAATGCACCACGCCGCACAATTTCACACAAAAATCAGTAATCTCGTCAAAAAACATGTTGCACCTGATGGCTGCGCCATGCTGCCGGTCAGCTGGGGGTTGGCTTGCGGTGAATTGGATGTCTTATTGCCGCATAAACAGCGGAGAAAGCATTCCGCCTGCGAGGCGGATGTTGGCACAAGGCAGCCATACCCAGAGTTCTGATCCCTCATGCACGGGCGTCGGCAAGGTACAACCCATTAGCCAGAACCCGCATGAATACTGGGCTCTGCTCACAGACACGTCCACAAGTCAACAGAGAAAATCTGTCCCCCCGTGTGTGGTGGTGGGCAGGCGACCCAAAACTCAACGCAGTATATGAGCCACCAACCAAACTTAACATCTGTAGCTATGTTTTGCTGACAATTGCGGTATTTTGATAGATCGGTTCATGTCGCCTCGCCCATTTGAAGGCTCACGCTTCTTCGTCATCCACCTGGGTGAGCGGCTCACCTTCGGACAGCCTGCGAATGGTTAATTCGGCACGCTGATCCATCAATTCAACCATCTTGTTGATGAGTGGCCGCCCGGCAAATGGCTGCGTCGCCTGAAGACTTCGAGCAACGGTGGGCAACGGCTGTGCGATCTGTAGCACGCGCTTTTTGGTTTGCGCCTTGGACAGCCCGGCGGCTTGTGCAAACTGTTCCCAGTGCCGCGCCTGCACCTCGGTGAACTTGTATTTGCTGCCCAGCTTCATCGCCATCTTGGGCGTGAGGTGCTCGTACACCGCCGTGCACAGCATGTCGTACAGCGGCGCCAGCGTCGGTGCCGCGTTTCTGCTTTGGCCTGTGTAGAGCAAGGAGAAGTTCTTGGCGTGGGCATCGTGGTTGCCGATCAGTGCATTGAACACCACCGCATCCAACAGCCTGAGCACCTGCGGCGCACTGGGCCGGGTGGCTTTACGCAGCAGATCGAAGCAGGCCTTCAAGTCGGGGCCGCCTTCGTTTTGGTATTTCATCTCGGGCACCACGCCCAAGGCCTGGCAAAAATCCTCTTGGTGAACGCGCACCGGCTGGCCGTTACCGCCCACGCGGCGGTCGTAACGCGCCACCAACAAAACCTGGCGGCCTTGCACGCCCAAGATCTGAGCCTGCGCGGTGGGCAGCCCCATGGCCTGCGCCAGCGCCAGGCAAAAGCCTTCGTTGAGTACGCTGTCTTCCACCGCAGCGATGGCGGGCTTGAGAATGTGAGTGCTGGGCTGGCCCCCTGTGGGCAGGCCAATGCGCTGTCCGTCAAACACCACGGGTAGCTTGTCTTGCGCGCCGGCCAATGACAAACGAACGCCATCGCGCCCCGCCAGCATGGGGCGGCGCGGCAACTCATCGAGCAATGCCATCAACTGCGGCTCATCCAGCCATTCGACACTGGCCTGCTCGGCGGTGGCCACGGGCTGCCCCTGCGGCACAAAGGTGATGGCCCCGGCGCATTCGCCGCCAATGGCGTTGAGCAAGGCGAAGTCGTTTTGACTGGACACCTGGCACTGCTGAGCAATCAGTCGACGCAAATTGCCCTCAGGCAATAGACCGGCAAAGAAGGCCCGGCACTGGTGGTCGTCGAAGGCATCGGGACCGAGTGGCAAAGACTGCGACAGCGCGACCGCTTCAGGCTGCGCCAGCCAGTCGTGGCGGTACTGAAAACTCAGCCGCCCTCCCACCAGCGACAAGGTGCCTACAGGTTCAGCAAACAGCCAGACACCGATGTCATGCGCCATGGCGATCCCCATCCGCCTGAGAAGGCTCAGCATCCAAGCCCATGAGTGTCAGATGGCCACCAAGGGCATCGACGACGCGTAGCACCTGCTCCAGGCGCACTGTGGGTTTACCCCCCTCGAGTTCGACGATAAAGCGCAAGCCCACGCCAGCAGCCAAGGCCAGATCGGCCTGGGTGAGACCCAGGCGTTTTCTGGTGGCGCGCAGGGCTGTCCCTAAGGACTGAGGAGAAGTGATGGCAGTCATGGATCGAGTTCAAAATAAATCCCGTTCGGGAAATTATGGCTCAGCCTCAGAGATCATGCAACACAAATATCCCGAACGGTAACTTTCAGGGATATATCGTCGCGGAAAAGTGCATCATTACTGATCGGGAATATTTTGGATTGCGCTTGGCTTTTATGGCGAACAGCGCGTTCATGGAGGCCTGACTTTTGGAATCAAATTATCGATCGGGCACTGGCTTCGCGTCCGCCACCTATCAGGCAAAAACGACACTGGTATCAGTGCAAGGCTGCCAGCGCCGCCTCGGGTGCCTTGTCCAAAACTTTCAAAAGCGCCTTAGCCGCCCCTGTTGGGCAGCGTTTTCCTTGCTCCCAGTTGCGGATGGTGTCCAGAGAAACATCAATCCGTTCAGCAAACTCAACTTGGCTGAAACCAAGCCGTCTGCGCACGCGGCGGGCAAACTTGGCCGCATCCAGCATGGCATTGGCCTGATCTTCCGCCAGGTGCTTGTCAATGTCGGCCTCGGTCGTTGCCTCAACGCGCTTGACATCGATCCGCCCGATCGGCTTCGCGTTTGGGCTTTGAACATCAATCTTCATGCGAACGGTTTTCATAGCGCTTCACCTCTCGTTGATTGGCCTTGCGGGCTGAAATGATCCGGATCCCGTCATGCCGTGGCGTGTAGATCAAGACAAACAGGCGGCCCTCGATGCGACCGATGAGTTCGTAGCGGTCTTCGCCATAGCTGAATCGGTCGTCTTGTCGAATAACCCGATCCGGGTCCGCAAAAGCAAACGCGGCGTACGCAAAGTCAAACCCCCGCGTCCGGAAACACGCATTGCTCTTATCTTCATCCCATTCGAAGTTCATGCGTCAAGTGTAGTTCAATGAACGACTTCCTGCAAGACTGACCTTGGCTTCCCCCGCCCAAAGCGCGTGAATGTGTCACTCCACCCCGCCGGACTGACCGCATGCCAAAAAAGATCGCACCCCCACACGAATTCACACGATCGTATGAGCGATTGCCCCGCAGCTGCGCTACGCTTCGCTCATCGACACTTTGATTCCCGCCTTTCTGCGCCGCCAGCGCAACCAGCGTCGTCTGACGCTGGAGATGTTGTCTACCAAGGTGGGCATGTCGCCGCAGCATTTGTCGGAGATTGAAAGCGGCAAGCGTGAGCAGTCGGGCGTTTTTATTTGGTGGTGCTCAGGCGACCCCACGCGGCCTATCAAGGATACGGCCACTTTGATTTGCCGATTTTTGACACGAATGAGCGATAGTTGGCCTTGACAGCCCACGATTTCGCTTGCCAACAGCGGAGTTCAGCGCCTTCATCGTAACCGTTTTAACGGAGGTAACGATGAGCGAACAATTCCTTTCCGAAGTCGATCTGGCCGCCCGCTGGGCGATGAGTAGCAAGACCCTGACACGCTGGCGCGGCAAACGACGCGGGCCTCCCTTCGTCAAGTTGGGCGGCGCAGTGCGCTACGCGATGAGCGACGTGCTCGAGTTTGAGCGCGCTGGCCTACGCAAGCCCTTGCCCAGACAGGTTGCACCAGACGAGCCAACCCTGCCCGAGGTGATCCAAAACCTGACTGTCCGAGATGTGGTGGCAGTCCTCCGCGCAGACGTGCAGTGATCACGTCCGGACCAAGGAGCGAAAGACCCAGCCAGCAAGAACTGCGGACCCCGGTTCAATTCCCAAGCACGAATCGAACTGCACTTCTTGATCGACCCACCATTCTGCTGCTCCCTGAGCAGTAACTCTCTGGACGAGAGTGGCTCCAGGAGAGTGAGAAGTGACATCCTTAACTGAGGCTGTTAAAATGCATGAAACTTCAATGAGGAAACATTCATGTCTGCGACTGCCTCAGTGCCAACGTCATCCCTTCGGAGCGCTACTGCGCACCTGGCTGGTGCGCTGAAGGCAGGCCATGTCTATCGGCGGGAGGATCTCGCTCGTCTGAGCAACGCGGTAGATCGACACCTTCGCGAACTGGTTTCCGTGGGCAAGCTCCAGAAGCTGGCCCAAGGGCTCTACCATGCCCCCAAACAATCGAGCTTTGGTCTTTTGCCCCCAGCCGATGATGACGTAGTGAGGGGTTTTTTGCGGGACGAAGATTTCCTGGTGTTTTCACCCTCGTCATACAACGCCGTGGGGTTGGGCACCACCCAGCTATACAACCGAACATTGGTTTACAACCACAAGCGCCACGGCGTCTTTCAGCTGGGAAATCGACAGTTCGATTTTCGGGTGAAGCCCCGCTTCCCGAAGAAACTATCTCTCGAGTTCCTGTTCGTGGACTTGCTCAATAACCTGGAGGATCTGGCCGAAGACCGCGATGCTGTGCTCAACCAGGCGCGCAATAAGCTGCCTTCCTTCGAATTGACACGCTTGCAAGCGGCCGTAAACAGCTACGGCAACATGGCTACCCGAAAACGCTTCCAGGATTGGGTCAATGGCTGAGTTTCTTCACGAACGACGCGACTTCGACCAACTGCTTGCGGTGGTTGCCAACGATCGCGGCCTCGACACCATGCTGGTCGAGAAGGACTACTGGATCATGCATGGGCTGTGGGGCCTGCAGGCCCAGGGCTTTGTGTTCGAACTCAAGGGCGGTACGTCGTTGTCTAAAGGCTTTGGGGTGATTCATCGCTTCTCCGAGGACATCGATCTCCGTATCGAGCCACCTGCAGACATGGATGTCAAAACTGGCCGCAACCAGGACAAGCCTGCGCACATTGCCTCACGGCAGGCGTATTACGACGCGCTGGCCAGACGCATCCGCATTCCCGGCATCGACAACGTCAAACGGGACACTTTCTTCGATGACGACAAAATGCGCAGCGCCGGTATTCGCTTGTCCTACACATCACGCGTGGCAACACTGGCCGGAGTGAAGGATGGCATCTTGCTAGAACTCGGGTTTGACGACACGGCGCCCAACCGACCGGTCACGATTTCCTCCTGGGCGCTTGATTTCGCCATGGACCGGGATGTGCCGGTTTTTGACAACCGGGCCATGGATGTGCCTTGCTACGCGCCGACGCACACCTTCGTCGAAAAACTCCAGACCATTTCGACCAAGTATCGACGACTGGCCGAGGCTCAAGCGTTTCCGGCCAACTTCCTGCGCCATTACTACGATGTGTACTGCCTGCTTGAATTGCAGGAAGTTCAAGACTTCATGCAGACGACCGCATACCACGAGCGAAAAAAGCAGCGTTTCCGGTCTGGTGATGAGTTGGTGATTGCCAGAAATCCGGCATTCGCCCTGAGCGATTCCAGCCAGCGCGAACTTTTCGCTCGGGAATACAGGAAGTCTTCTGCGCTTTACTATCAGGGGCAGCCGGAATTTGAGCGGCTACTTGAGCGAATCAGTGAGCACCTGAATGAAATGTGAATCGTGCAAGACAGACTTCAACCATTAACCCAACCCGCATGTGACGTCATTTAATTTAGGTTGATTAAAAACGATGATCAAAAACACCAAAACACCAACCTATTTACGACGGTACACCGATCTTCCTTCTTTGCTACATATATTGCGAACCAAAAGTCTGACTTTCAGATGATCAGCAACTACATGCCGGAATGACCTGAATAGAACAGCAGCAATTTTCCAATCCAAGAATTTCCGGCCCGCCTGAAAAAAATCACCCATTACGCCTATTCAAAAGCCATGCAGCTCTTGGAAGGTGAGTGGGTGATTTTAGGTTTGCTTTTTTAATCGAACGCCTTACGCGTCGGCTTCGTCAAGGTCGTAGTAGCTTTCGTCGACACCAACGCCAATGTCGAGCTCCATGTCGTTCATGAGACAGACCCGACCAGCTTTCCAGACTCGCAAAACACCTTTGACCAGGATGTTGTCGCCGCTGAAAGGCTTATCAGGGTCTTGATCCATGCCGA
>SXGT01380516.1_pt1 | contig 14742 bp, 13 predicted proteins | sample 3176221 | NCBI WGS metagenome assembly SXGT01 (sample SAMN11356862, study PRJNA531348) | freshwater metagenome | isolation source: freshwater sample F1-120 | place: China: Fuxian Lake, Yuxi | collected 2017-12-25
ATGGCTACCGTTCCAGCCAGCGTCCTGACTTGGCCCGCCGCGTGATGCGCCGTCATCATGCATCCTAAGGATGGCGTTTCCCCTCCACGCCTGATCTGCCCGTTGGGGCCCGGAGGCTGACTGGTGTGGTACGATGATCGCTCTGTCGGAGAACGAGCGTGGGCGAAAACCCGGTTATTCTCGGCATAAGATGCTTCGTGGAGATGCCACTCGGGGCAATAGTACCTCATAACCGTTTTCTTTGTGGGGGGAGAGAACCACATGGTGCCAAATGGGAGTCTTCGGCGGCCATCCTGCAGCTTGACCAGACCGATGGGCTGTCTGTTTCTGTTGTCCTTGCTGCCCTTTTGCTTGGCGTGCGTTCCAAGTCCCCATCAGCCACTCGGCGGATCGTCCTCGGACCCGAAGCAAACGCCGGCTGAAGCGCCGGATGGCAATGTGGCGTCCAACCCGGAAGGCACGGTGGGCACTAAGGCTGCTTCCACGGCTTCGGCCAGTGCTACCCAGGCACGACTGGCGTCGCTGCCGCTGATTTCTCGGCAGCGATTCTTTGGCAATCCCGAGAAGGCACGTGTGCGGGTCAGTCCCGACGGCAAGAACTTGGCCTATTTGGCACCGCTTAACGGCGTGCTGAATATCTGGGTCGCTCCCACCGCCGATTGGCAGGCCGCGAGGCCGGTGACCGAGGACACCAAACGCGGGATTCATAATTTTGTCTGGGCGTATACCGGCCAGCACATCCTGTACGACCAGGATCGTGATGGGGATGAAAACGATCAGATCTATTGCGTTGATCTTGAATCGGAGCGCATTACCAATCTGACTCCTTTGGAGGATATTGCGGCCAGTATCGAGAATGCCAGTGAGCGATTTCCAGACGAGATTCTCGTGGGAATCAACGATCGTGGCAATCATGAGTATCACGACATCTATCGAGTGAACCTGCGAACGGGTGAACGGGCACTGGTTCAGACCAATCCTGGGTTCGCCGGATTTGTAACCGATGACGACTATCGCGTTCGGTTCGCGATGAACTACACACCGACAGGCGGACAGGTTTACCTGCAACCGGCGTCCGACGAACCGACCGGCTGGCGCGAGTTTCTGGCCCTCGACGCCCAGGACACCATGACCAGCGGTTTGTTGGGCTTTGATAAGACGGGGCGGTCGTTGTACCTGCTCGACAGCCGCCAGCGCAATACGGCGGCCTTATGGAGCTGGCATCTCGATACGGGTGATCGCAGAGTCTTAGCCGAAAATGCACGCGCCGACCTGTCGGGGGTGATTGCCCACCCGACCGAGAAAAACGTGCAGGCCGTGACCTTCACGTATGCCCGTCAGGAATGGCAGATTCTGGATGAATCGATCCGCGCCGACTTGGACTACTTGCAAACCGTGGCGGACGGCGAGTTGGAGATCACCAGCCGGTCTCTCGACGATCAATGGTGGACGGTCGCCTACATCATGGACAACGGACCGGTGCGGTTCTATCTCTATCATCGTCCCCAACGCGCCGCTACGTTCTTGTTCACCAGTGATTCGCAATTGGCGGAACTCCCGTTGGTGAAGATGCACCCCGTCGTGATCACCTCACGCGACAAACTGTCATTGGTCAGCTATCTGACATTGCCGCACGGGGAGCAGCTTGACGACAATCAGCGAATGTCACATCCGCTGCCAATGGTCTTGGATGTTCATGGCGGGCCGTGGTCTCGTGACGATTGGGGTTACAATCCACTGCACCAACTTCTCGCCAATCGTGGTTACGCGGTATTGAGCACCAACTTTCGCGGGTCGACGGGTTTCGGCAAGGAGTTTATCAATGCGGCGAATGGCGAATGGGGCGCACGCATGCATGACGATCTCATCGACGCCGTGCAGTGGGCCGTTGGGCAGGGAATCGCGGATGCCCAACGAGTGGCCATCACGGGAGGGAGCTATGGCGGCTACGCCGCGCTCGTGGGGCTAACCATGACTCCTGACACATTCGCCTGCGCGGTCGATAGCGTGGGGCCATCCAACCTGATTACCTTGCTGGAAAATCCCCCCCCGTACTGGATGCCTTTCATGCCCGTGATGAAGCATCGCGTCGGCGATCACCAAACCGAGAGTGGTCGCGAGTTCCTACGGTCGCGGTCTCCCTTGACCTTGGTCGAGCGTATCAAGCGGCCGTTGTTGATCGCCCAGGGGGCGCAGGATCCACGGGTCAAGCGGTCGGAGGCGGATCAGATCGTCGCGAGCATGCAACAGCACCAAATCCCCGTTACCTACATGCTATTTCCTGAGGAAGGGCACGGCATCGTTCGTCCGGAAAATCGTTTCGCCTTCTATGCGGTTATGGAAGCCTTCCTGGCCGAGCACCTGGGTGGGCGGGCGGAGCCGATTGGCACGGCGTTCCAGCAGGCACACTTCGAAATCCCCGCTGGCCGCGATCAGGTCCGCGGCCTCGCCGAGGCCATGGAACCGCTTGAGGCGGCCCCCCCCACCGCGACCTCCGACCCCTAACAGCCGCCTTATAGAGTTGCGCTGGCGTATGGTTGTGGGGACGATATCCAGCACAACCCGAAGCCTCCGCGACCGTAGCCCGAAGCGTTAGCGAGGGACACCTCCGCGACGGAATTGGGGAGTTTTCGAGCCAGTTTGACTAGAAGATCACGGTGGCCGCATGCTAGCCTGGAAGTTCGTCAGACCCCCGTCCCCCCCCACTCCCCTGCCACGCCGATGAGACCTGACGCCCGAGTGGGCTCGTCACCAACTCGTCAGAACACGGTGCACAGGCAGAAGTGCGAACAAACAAGAAATTATAGAACGAAAAGAAACGGTGATTGGATGTCCGCGAATCGTGTGCCACGTTTGGGCCTTGAGCGTCTTGTTTGCTGGTCCTTGGTCAGCGCGATCTTCTGGGGCCAAAACGGTTGCCAACCGACATCGACGCAGTCGACGTCAACTGCCCCCTTGCCCGTTCACGGCGACTCGAATCGATCGGAGCCGACCGATGATCAGCTTCGTCAAACATTGGACGAGATGCTCGACTTCACCTTGCGCGAACGGCAATTGACCCTATCGGAGAACGCCGCATGGCAGATCTTGCATGGCGTCTTGGCCTATGAACATGCGCTCCCCATTCATGTCGGGGCTGGCAGTCCGCCTGTTTCGGCCATTGCCTACTTGCAATCGGGGGGCCGCATGGAGGGATGGGAACTGCGTCCCGGCGAAATCCTGGACCCGACATCGGGACGCAAGGGCTTACGGGCCCTGGTGGAACCCGGAACATTGACCGGACAAGGTCACGTGGATCAGTGGTTGGCCATTCTCGCTCAATGCGGATTGCAGCCGACCGACTCGCTCCAACTGGCCGGTGTGTCCTACACGCTGGACGATTTCTTGCAGCAATCCATGCGCGATATCGGCCAGAATCGCGACCAAGAGTATAGTTGGACCCTGATTTCCATTGTGCACTACCGACCCACCGATGTTACCTGGAAGACGCCTGAGGGTGATGTGTGGAACGTGGAGCGGATCGTTGCGTCCGAGGCTCAGCAAGATTTGGGGAGCAGCGCATGCGGCGGAACTCACCGGCTGAGCGCGTTGGCGATGGCGTTGCAGCGGCATCAACAGCAAGGGCGCCCCGTCAGCGGCGGTTGGGCAATGGCTCAGCAAGTTGTGGAACAATCCGTGGCCACGGTGCGTGGATATCAGAATCCCGATGGGTCTCTGTCATCTCACTATTTTCAACGCGGCGGTCAATCGGCCGACTTGGCCGACACCATTCGTACGACCGGGCATACGCTCGAGTTTCTTGCGTTGGCGCTGAGCGACGAGGATTTGCGCCAGCCGTGGGTGCGTAAGGCGGTGGTTCGCTTGTGTGATGCCTTTAAGAAAACAAAACGCCTGCCATTAGAATGCGGCGCCCTCTACCACGCAGCCCGTGGTTTGCGATTGTATCGCGATCGAATCTATGGTGAGCGTGGATTTGAATTGCCCGCCGACAACCGGACCGCGTCGTTGTAGGAAAGTGGCGGCAGGCATCTTGCCTGCCGATGGTGACGGTTCTGTGCTGCCCACAGGCTGGCAGCCTATGCCACTCTGGCAGCCTATGCCACTACTGGGCAGGCCGTGCTGCGTCTGGCATGTCGCGCGGCGGCCAAGACAATCGGACGCCCCAGGGGACTGCAGTCGCATCCGATGCAGGCGGTGTCAAATTCACATGGATCTCGCCGCCGTCGACATTCTCCGCAGTCAGACCCGATTGGGTCCGACCCCGATCGTGACCCAGCACGAGCGCTCCGATGTCGTCTTCTCCGAGCAGTTTCAGGTAGCCCCCGCCATCCTGAGATCCCAATCGCCCGGAGGTCTCGCCGTGGCCGTTGTGCCATTCCAGGGAGCCACCATCACCATTGGCATCCGCCGCCATCTGGAGGGCAACCTGTCGGCCGGGACTAAACAGCATGAATTCCGCGCCCCCGGTGCGGCCGCCGATGAGCAGGGCGGCCAATTGACCGTTTAGATCGCGGACGCTGAGTTCTTGGCACGTGACCTTCTCGCAACGTATATCGTCAGGCGTTACAAGCTGGTTGCGTATGCCCATCAGCAGCGCAAAGAACAGAAGCGGATAAACAATCCAACGTTCGCGGTCCGTCATGAAAATCCTTTCAACTCGAGTCGCCTGAGGGGTCGCTGGTGGCGGAAAACGGGCGTGGGGTCGCCGGCGGCATCCCGAGCGTTATAATAGGCGTTTACTCCGGGCCGTGTCGCCGGCGGATTTCGATTGGGTCGACCCAAAATCCGACACACAGCCCGCCAAGCCCTCGGGCAACCGCGCCCCTGGGGCCGCGTTTTCGAGAGATATCTTTAAGCGAGTCGAGCCAATCGAGGAGGATCAGCGATGCGCATGGGAATGGACATCAGTGGGCGGATCAATCGCGACGGGGCGATCCAAAGCGTGTTTGTGATGGGCCTGGTTTTGTCCACTTTGGTTTTCACGCATGGTTGCAAGAAACCAGCCACTTCGACGGAAGATGCGACCACCGACACGGGCGTGAGTATCGAGTTCGAAACGCCCGCAACTCCGCAGGAGAAGGTGGACCGTCCGGACGGGGCCTCTCAGGCTCCTCTCCCGATTCCGCAGGAGCTTCTCGGCACGTTGGGACTGCCCGAGTTGACGGCGGGCATCGCGGCGGAAAGTCCGCTGTCCATCGACCAAATTCGGGCGTGGCTCGATAATCCACGCCAGCACGAGACGCTGGAAGTCCTGCTCCCCGTGGGGCTGCAAGCGGGGGTGGCGAATGTTCAAGGTGTGGACAAGAACCCGCTGACGCGGGCAAAAATCGAACTGGGGCGGCAGTTGTATTTCGATCGGCGTTTGTCGGCGGACAACACCGTCAGCTGCGCGGATTGCCATCACCCGGATGATGGGTATGGGCGACACACACAGTTCGGCGTCGGCATCAACGGTCAGATGGGTAACCGGAATTCGCCCGTCTCTTACAACCGTATTCTCAGCGGCCCACAGTTCTGGGATGGACGCGCGGCTTCGCTCGAAGAACAAGCCGTTGGCCCCATCGCGAATCCTATTGAAATGGGAAACACGCACGAGAAGGCTGTGGCAACAGTCCGCGACATCGAGGGGTATCGCCGGCAATTCGAAAAGATTTTTCCGGATGAAGGGGTGACGATCGAAACGATTGGCAAGGCCCTGGCCACCTTCGAGCGGGTGCTGGTTAGTTACCCCACCCCGTACGACTACTATGAGATCGTCCGCAATACGCAAGCACAATACGCGGAGGACGAGATCGCCGATTTGGAGCAAGACGAACCCGAGTTGTTTGCTCGTTACCAATTTGCCCGTTCGGAAAGTAGAAATATGTCGGAGAGTGCGATCCGCGGGCGGACACTCTTTTTCTCGGAGAAGGCCGCTTGTACGGCTTGCCATGCCGGGGCCAATTTCACGGACGAACTGTATCACAATTTGGGTGTGGGCATGGATCAAGAGAATCCGGATCCGGGCCGAATGGCCGTAACTAAACTCGAGAAGGACCGCGGCGCGTTCAAGACACCCACGGTGCGCAATGTGGCCCTGTCCGCCCCCTATATGCACGACGGCAGTCAGAAGACCCTTGAGGAAGTGGTCGAGTGGTATGCCAAGGGGGGGCATCCCAATCCGCATTTGAGCGAGAAGGTCAAGAAACTGGACCTCACGGACCAAGATAAAAAAGACTTGGTGGCCTTTATGCATTCCTTAACCGGCGGCTTTGCCCCCGTGCAATCGGGCGGTTTGCCCTAGAACCCAGTGGCATAGGCTTCCAGCCTGTGAGCAGTACAGGACAGTCACCATCGGCAGGCAAGATGCCTGCCGCCACGGGGCCGCTTACCACCGCATGACAATGCCGCCTGCGAGCAGCAAGCCGCCCACGAGCACACTCGCCAATAGGACCAGCGCGCAACCGCGCGGCGCGGGGGAGTCGGTGGGGGGAGCCTCAGTTTCCTTCGCCCGTTTGCCCCGATCGTAGCCGACCGCATAGGCACGCATGGTGGCGTCTTTGTTCGCCTCGCGTTTGCCATCGGAGAAGCCGTCCCGTTTGCCCACGCGATAGCCAACTTGATAGGCAATCAGAACCGCCAGGATGGCGACCACCATTCCGGCGATGGCGAGCGTATTCATGTCACTGACTGGCATGGTCACGTCCATCCAGGGGGGCGGTGGGGCCGCAGTCACGCAATGTGACGCGGGGTTCAGGATTTTGTTCCCGGTACTTCGTGTACGAACAGCACATTGTGGGCCCCCGGTTCCAGACCCGATCCGGTGACGAGCACCACCCAATCTCGAGGCTTCAAAATCTGTTGCTGGCGACCCCATTGATCAATATAGGCCAGCAATTTTCGCACGTCAGCGCATGGCGCCCCTCTCAGCGGCGTGATGCCCCAATAGAGGCACATTCTGCGGAGTGTCGCCTCATCGTCGCTGACGCCCAAGGTTGGGATCTGGGACCGATAGTTGGATGCGATCAGCGCCGTGGCACCGGTGCGCGTCACCATAACCACCAACTTGGCCTTGAGGTGATCGGAAATGCGCCCGGCCCCGAAAACCACCGATTGCGTGACGGGATGCGTCAAGGCGGAATTCGGGTCGTCGCTGGGTGGGGCTGATGGACTGGCGGCACGGACCAACGATGGTTCAATGGCCAAGAGAATGCGGGTCATGGTCTCAACGGATTCGACTGGATAAAGGCCGATGGCTGTCTCACCTGAGAGCATGCAAGCATCGGCGCCGTCGAGAATCGCGTTCGCCACGTCGGTTACCTCCGCGCGCGTGGGGCGTGGCAATCTCTGCATGCTGTCGAGCATTTGCGTGGCGACGATCACTGGTCGTTGCCATTGATTGCAGACGCGAATGATCTGCTTTTGGAACAAGGGAATATGGGCCACGTCGACTTCAACTCCCAAATCGCCACGAGCGACCATGATGCCGTCGGCTGCACGCACGATCTGTTCCAGTTCTTGAAGTGCCTCTTGCTTCTCAATCTTGGCAATCACCGTAGCTTGGCTACCGTGCTGTTTTAGAAGTTGCCTCAGGCTATCGACATCCCGCGGTGATCGCACAAAGCTGAGGCTGATGAGATCGGCCTGCTGCTCGGCTGCCCAGCGGGCGCACTTGCGATCATGATCGGTGAGTGCCGGCACGCTCAATTTTGCCCCCGGCAGGTTGATCCCCTGGCGGCTGCGAACATCGCCAGCGTTCAGCACGCGGCATTTGACGGAATCGGCGGTTTTCTGGGTGACCATCAGTCGCACGGTGCCGTCCGCCAGCATCACGGGGTCGCCGATATCCAGTTCATCCACCAAGCGGTCGTAGTTGCTGACCAATTGTAATGGCCCCTGCGCCGTCTCGCCGCGCACGAATTCAAGTTCCACGTCGCGCCGGCAGAGGAGTGGATCCTGCACCAACTGCCCCAGGCGGATCTTGGGACCGGCCAGGTCGACTAGGATAGCCAAGGGGCGGGTACGATCGCTAAGCTGGCGGATGGCCCGCACCGTCTCCGTGTGTTCGTCCAGTTGTCCGTGCGCCATGTTGAGGCGAAAGATGTCCACTCCGGCGGCCACCAACGCGGCGAGTTGTTCCGGACTGGAACATGCGGGTCCCACCGTCGCGACGATTTTGGTGCGTGCCGACAGCGAGGGTCGCGAAGCCGGTTGAGCTATGGCATGCGAGTAAATGGCGGCTTCGGTCATGGGGGATCCTGTGACTCTTGAGGGGACGGCCGGTAGGGCAACACGGCGCCTACCATAACATTGATGGCCGTGGCGGGGCAACACGGAAAGCGACGCACATTCCCTCCCGGACTGGACTGGAGATGCGGGGCCTACGAAGATAAGTCGGATTATGTCCTACTGGAAACAGAAAATTGCGGTGGTCACTGGTGGGTCGGACGGGTTGGGGCGTCATTTGGCCGAGGCGTTCGCCCGGGATGGCGCTCGCGTCGTCATTGCCGCTCGGAACCCCGAACGACTTCAAGCCACTGCCGACGACCTGCGGCAGCGTGGGCTCGATGTGACCCCCATGGTTGCGGATGTGACCGACCAACCGCAAGTGGAGCGGCTCTTCGATCAAATTCGCGATCGGCATGGGCGACTTGATGTCTTGGTCAACAATGCTGGCCGCTCCGCCCGCGGCCGCTTGTTGGATACGACGCCCGAACAGTTTCAGGACTTGATCGATGTGAATTTCATGAGTGTCGTTCGCTGTACTCGTGCGGCGATGCCCCTCTTGCTTGAGTCGCGCGGGCATTTGGTGAACATTGGATCGTTGGCGTGTAAGACAGCCACGCGATACTTGGGTGCGTATCCTTGTAGCAAACATCCGGTCGCGGCCTACTCGCAGCAATTGCGACGCGAGTTGTACCACGATGGGGTGCACGTCTTGCTGGTCTGTCCCGGGCCCCTGGCTCGATCATCCCCCCGCGAACGGCCATCGGATGAGCTAGCAGGCATTCCCGCAGCCGCGACAGGTCCTGCGGGCGGAGCCAAGATCCGCGCCATCGATCCTGTATCATTGGCACAACGCGTACTGAACGACTGCCGTCGCCGACGGGCGGAACTGATCGTTCCCGCACGAGCACGCTGGCTGTTCGCCATCTCCCAACTCTGGCCGGATTGGGGAGATGCCATTGTGCGGCGCGTGACTCCATCATGAAGACAGGCGCAGCGTCCGCTAAGATCATCATGTTGATGAGAACATTAGGATTCTAGACCAGAGGGGCCATGTGAATCATGACAGCGTTTCCCGGCGTGCAAAAGATCGTTTACGAAGGGCCGAAAACCAAGCATCCACTGGCGTTTCGGCATTACAACGAGAAGGAGCTGGTCGAAGGCCGCTCGATGAAGGACCACCTGCGCTTCAGCGTGGTCTATTGGCACACGTTTCGGGGCACGGGGAGCGATCCGTTCGGTGCGGGGACCATGCTGCGTCCTTGGGACGACGGCAGCGACTCGATCGAAAATGCCGTCCGTCGGGCACGGGTGGCCTTTGAGTTCATGGAGAAGCTAGGAGTTCCCTACTACGCCTTTCATGATACGGATATCGCCCCCGAGGGGAGCAGCTTGCTGCAGTTTCAGCAGAACCTCGATACGGTCGTTCGCGTGTTTAAAGAAGAACAACAGCGGACGGGCATCCGCTTGCTCTGGGGGACGCAAAACCTCTTCAGTCACCCTCGCTTCCTTCACGGCGCGGCAACCACCTGCAATGCGGATGTGTTTGCCTACGCGGCCGCACAGGTCAAGAAGGCGCTCGAGATCACGCATGAGCTGGGGGGTGAGAATCACGTGTTCTGGGGTGGCCGGGAAGGCTATCAGAACCTTCATAACACCGATCTGAAACGGGAAATCGATCATTTAGCCAAATTCTTGCATATGGCCGTGGATCATGCCCGCTCGATCGGATTCACGGGACAATTCTTGATCGAACCCAAGCCACATGAACCGACCAAACACCAATACGATTCGGATGCCGCGGCCTGCATCAATTTTCTACGTGCCTATGGATTGGAGAAGCATTTCAAGTTGAATTTGGAAACCAATCACGCGACCTTGGCGGGGCATACCATGATGCACGAATTGGAGTATGCCGGCATGCAAGGGATGTTGGGGTCCATCGACGCCAATCGGGGCGACTTGCTCTTGGGTTGGGACACCGATCAGTTTCCCACCGACTTGTATCTAACCACTGAATGTATGTTGTCGATTCTCAAGTACGGACCGCTGGCGCCCGGCGGTGTGAACTTCGATGCCAAAGTGCGGCGTGAGAGTTTTGAACCGATCGACCTGTTTCATGCACACATTGGTGCCATGGATGCCTTCGCCCAGGGACTAAAAATCGCCGCCGCCATCCGTGCCGATGGCGACTTGACGGAATTCGTGCGCCAACGCTATGCCAGTTGGGATCACGGATTGGGGGCGGAAATCGAAGCCGGAAAGCATGACTTGGCGTCCCTCTCCCAATACATCCTGCGCAAGGGAACCCCAGCCGAAAACTTCAGCGGACGACAGGAGATGTTGGAGAACTTGATCAACCGCTACCTGGGTTAGAAGTTTGCAGCCGTCACGGGCTCTTCGGGGTAGTAGCTCCGGCGGTGCGCGATATAGGTCGATAGACAGCGTCCGACGTGAAAGATCCCTACGGCCGCAAGAACCCCGGCGCGAGCCGGAGTCGGCAGCCGTCGCGTCGAACGCCACGCCAGCCAAATGGCGGGCGTGGCCCGTTGCAGGTCCCGAGCGGCAGCGCGGGCCGCCGCCACTTGGCTCGACCACCGCCGGCCCGTCTTGCACCAGACCGCGAAATGCTCACAGTTGTGCCGAAACAATCGATACCCCGCATCCCCCAGGCAGCTGAGCGATCGGGCGACTACGATCTCGGCGTCGTCGCAGGCGTCGTAAGGCACCACCCGCACCGGGCGCCCCAGCGCAAAGTCGTCGAAGCCCACTAGCGTCACGCGCGGGGCGCGCTGTGGCACGAATGTGGCATGGAGTTTGCGCCAAGCGGTCGAGTCGAAATGAACGACCTGACCGTCACCACAGTCGATGCCATGATGCGAGTAACCCCGGCACTCCACCATCAAATGGTCGCCACGTGCCATGACCGTCGCCCTCCGCAAAACGCCCAACTAAAAGCCTAACTGGTGGGGAAGCCAGCCTCGTGACCGAGACTCTCGAGGAATTTTTTGGCGGCCAGATAATCATTGGGTCTGTAGTCGCGGATGTTTTGCTTCAATTCTGCCAAACAGGCGTCCACCGTCGCCTGAATTTCGCGATATCCATCCGGACCGATGTTGCCGTGTTGATAGGCCCGCTTAGAGAACATGGGTTCCAACTGACTGCGGAACGGCTCGTAGCGGCTTTCCTGCAACGCCATCGGCCAGGCCAATTGACCCGTTAGCGGATCCAGCTGTGAACTCGACGTGCGCGCGGGTGCCTTGGCCTTGGCGATCTGATTGTACTGGTCCGGGGTGAGCCGCTTCGGCCGCTTGGCATCACGGTACGATTTGTTCACTCGCTGCATGTCGAAGTAGGTCTCCGTCCACTTCAAACGATTATCGTAATCCATGGACCGAGCTTGTTCATAGTTTTTGGACGCTTCGGAGTTCATGAGGTTGGCCGCACCGGCTGAGCGCACGACATCGGCCATCCCACGTGCGTGGCTCTCTCCCGCTGTCGAGGGACTGTAGACAGGTGCCGCAGCATAGTACTGGGCATGGACCCAACTTGACGTGATCCCGGCCCCTAAGACCACAGCCGCCAATGCGGTGACGCGCGTCATCATCGCGATCTCCTTGATGCAATACCTTACCACCCTGGTCATCGCTCGATTATAGTCGTCCGCCGCTGGGAGTGCCAGTTGATTTGGCGCTCGATTGCTGTCCGCCGGCGCCTGCGGCTGGGCGGTAAACGAACCGGCTGGGCGGTAAACGAAGCGGCGCCTGCGGGTAGGGGTAAACTGATTTTGGCCGAGGGGGGAACCAACCTGCCCTTTATCTTCGTCAGCCGGGTGACTAAATTAGAGTTAGGCTGGTGGTGGGGCCTGGTGGAAACGCCATGGGAACGATTTTTCGTTGGACATGAGAAAGGTAAGGGACAAGCGATGTCGCGGAACGCCGGCTGGCTATTTGCATGGGTGCTCCTGTTTACAACGACCGGCTCATGGGCCGATCCGCCTGCGGCAAACGCGGTCGACGCGGGCCCGGAGCAATGGCGGCAGCAACTTCGCAGTACCGACCCGGCTGAGCGATCGGCGGCCGTGGACCGTTTGGCCGAACTTCCACACAATCGACGCATCGTCAAGCTGTTAACCGGGATGCTGACGGACGGTGATGCCACGGTGCGCTGGCACACGGCGCGGGCGCTGAGCAATTATGGGCCACATGCTGCGAACGCCTTGGGATCGCTGTCCCAGCTCTTGGACGATCCCGATCCGCTCGTCCGAGCGCACTCCGCGCGAACCTTGGGCACGTTAGGCGACGCAGCCAAAGGCGAGGTGCCTAAACTGGCTCGCCTGATTGTTGATCGGGATCAGCATGTGCGCCGCGCCGCGGTGGGGGCGTTGCGGAACATTCGGCCGGGGCCTGAGGTGGGGGTTCCGTTATTTGCTCAGGTCATGAAGGATGCAGACCCTTCGGTGATCATGCCGGCCCTGAGTGTCTTGGCCGAGTTGGGCAAAGATGCCACGCCGTTCTTAAACCAGGCCCTGCAGTCGCCTGATGCCCGCTATTGGGCCTGCTTGGTCATCGAGGAGATTGGGGCCCCTGCCCAGGAAACTGTCTCACAACTCATTCCACTTCTCAAAGTCGACGAACCCGAAGTCCGCATGCATGCCGCCATGGCACTCGGACAGATCGGTCCTGGTGCTGCCGCAGCCGTTGAGCCCTTGGTGCTCCTGTTGACCGATGCGGAAAAGGGGGTGCGCTACGCAACCGCCTATGCCTTGGGGCAAATCAACACGCCACACGCGCAGGTTAAGGAACAACTCAACGTATTGCGCAGCGGCGACGACCCGTTTGCACAAGTGGTGGCCGGTTTCTCGCTCGCGCGGCTTTACCCGGAGGATGCTGAATTAACGGAGCAAGTCATTGCCCAGATGGTCAGTCGCCTGAAGGACGAAGCGCCCGCTGTGCGACGCGCCGCCATGCGAGGTCTAGTCGAATTGAAGTTGCCCCCCGAAAAAATCGGGCCCGTCATGGAAGTCGCACTCGAAGACGCCGATCCTCATGTGTTGGCGAATGTAGCCGACGCGGCCGCGTCGCAGGGGAAAGCGATTGTGCCCCGATTGGTCCGCGGTTTGGGGAACCCTAAGTTACGACAGGTGGCGCTCATGGTGATCATGCGGCTAGGGAGCGTCGCCGAGGAGGCCGTGCCCGCCCTGGCCCAAGGACTCACGGATTCCGACGCCGAGTTTCGCCGCGACGTGGCGTTTGCGTTGGCGACCATGGGTCCGGCGGCAGCACCGGCCGTGGACGCCTTGAGCAGCATTCTGAAGGACCCCGACGCTGAGGTGCGGGCGGCGGTGGCCCATGCGCTCGGCCAGATAGGAACCAAGGCGAGTGCGACGATCGATGGGCTTGTCTCCCTCCTGGCCCACGAGGACGAACTGACCCGCCTCTCCGCCGCCTGGGCCCTGGCCCGGATTCAACCGGGTGACCGCGAAGTGGCCGGCCAATGCGTCCCCCTGTTGATCCAGAACCTGCATCATGAGAATGAATCCGTGCGCGTCGAGTCGACCCGTATGTTGGGCGCCTTCGGTACGAACGCCGCGTCGGCCCTGCAACCGCTGATGTCGCTTGAAATGACCGACGGGAGTTCGCACGTGCGGGCAGCGGCCAAAGAAGCGATTGCTGAGATCAAACCGGGTAAGTCTTGAGCTAGGTCTGCGTTATTTTCCCATTGGATCGTATGCAGAGCGCAGCGTAATGCCTGGTTGCGATCTGCTCATCGTTGGTGTCAGGCCGATGAGCGTCCCACTGGCGGAAGCCCGAAAGAAAATGGTCGCGGCCTGACTCGAACAGGCGACCTCCGCAATGTGAATGCGGCGTTCTAACCAACTGAACTACGCGACCGGCATCCAACAACGCTACCGCAAACGCCGCAGGCTGACAATCCCTCGGCAATCGCTATGCGACCGGTTTCTCTGACACGGTCACCGTGGATGCCTCTACCATGGGGGGCTCAAACTTGGGCGAGGTCGGTTCGGCGATCTCGTCACGATCGGCGCTGGTGGTCTGGGTATCGTGGGCGTAAGTAGGCGGGGTATAGGTCGCTGTGTGAATATTCGACTGTATTTCGTTGAGTCCCTTGCGGAACTGGGTGTACGAATTGCCGAGTGAACGGGCCACTTCCGGCAACCGTTTTCCGTACAACAACACGGCAATCACACCGATAATCAGCAACTCAGAGAACCCTAGGCTGGGCATGGCTACTTCTTCTCCACACTCTTGGTCTCAGACGATTGGCCGGAGTCCTCGTCATCTTCAATGCCCTGAACACCCTTTTTAAACTCCACGACGCCGCGGCCGAGCGATCGCATCACGCTCGGCAGACGACTGCCGAAGAGGAGCAGCACAATGAACCCGATGATCAGTAGCTCCGTGGGTCCCGGAGTCCCAAGAAAGAATCCGAATAGCGTTGACATGATGAAACACCTCCCTCAGCCGTACGTGCGCGACGAATGGGTCATCGCAGCCAAGCGGTGAAAGCAGGCGG
>SXGT01467654.1_pt1 | contig 14741 bp, 16 predicted proteins | sample 3176221 | NCBI WGS metagenome assembly SXGT01 (sample SAMN11356862, study PRJNA531348) | freshwater metagenome | isolation source: freshwater sample F1-120 | place: China: Fuxian Lake, Yuxi | collected 2017-12-25
CCCATGTGCAGCGTGCCCGTGACGTTCGGCGGCGGCAGCTGGATCGAGAACGAGGGTGCGCCCGCCTTGGGTGCGCCCGTGCCCCTGAACCCCGCCACGCCCACGCCGCGCTGTTCCCATTCCGGTCCCCAGCGGGCTTCGATCGGAGCGGGTTCGAACGATTTGGCCAGGGATTGCAGGCCAGGCTGGTTCAGGGTGTCGGTCATGGGGCGCGCCAGAATGGAAAAACGGCATCCCGCAGGATGCCGTCAGGGAGAACAGGGGAGCGGTCGATTCTATCGTTGCCCTGCGGCGGCGATGCATTCGCGCAGCACCTGCGCATCACCGATCTGGTTGGCCAGCAGCAGGATCAGCCGGGCGTTGAACAGCTCGGCCTCTTCACGGCTCAAGCCCGCCTGGGCGTCGAGCAACTGTTCGTAGAAGGCGTCGGGGTCCTGGAACTGCGGTGTGGTCTTCATGGCATGTCTCCGCGCAGGCCGAGCGAGCGTTCGATCGCCTCGATCAGTCGGGCCGTGATGGATTCGCCGGTGGCGGCGAGATAACCGTCGGGCCGCACCAGCGCCCAGGCCGCCCCGGTCAGTTGGCAGGCGCCTTGCAGGTCGCCCTTGGGATCGCGCACATGCTCCAGCGCCTGGGGCGCGGCGCCATGGGCCAGCACCTGCACGGCGCGCACGGGCGCTTCTGCGCACAACCGCCGCAGGCGCTGCAATTCCGGCGCAGACAGGTGGCCGAACACCAGCACCAGCAGATCGCCGGCGGCCCAGTCCAGCAGGTCATTGACCTTGCCGCGGGTGCCGTCGGCCCAGACGAAATCGACGTTTTGCACCGACTGGCCCGCCGCACTGCCGGGTGCGTAGGTGCAGGCCGAAGACCGGCTGTAGGGATTGGCCACCGCCATGCGGCCGGTGTTGATGAGGCTGCGAGCGAACGGGAACTGCCGGGCCAGGCCGATGGTGGCCTGCCGGAACACCCGTTCGCTGCCGTCGGCCGGCCGCAGGAAGCGCGCGGTGCGGTTGGTCACGTTCACGTTCTGCTGTGCCGCCTCCAGCCGCTCCTGGTTGTAACTCTCCAGCAGCGCGGGCGCGGCCTTGCCCTGCAGCACGGCGGCGAGCTTCCAGGCCAGGTTGTCGGCATCGGCCACACCGGTGTTGCCACCACGCGCGCCGAACGGGCTGACCACCTTGGCCGAGTCCCCCATGAGGAACACGCGCCCGTGGCGCATGCCGTGCACGCATTCGCTGCGGTAGGCGTAGGGGCCGACCCAGACGATCTCGACCTGCACGTCGGCACCGAACTGGCGCTGCAGGCGCTCGCGCACGACGTCTTCGCGGCTGACGTATTCGGGGTCGGCGTTGGGCGCCATCTGGTAGTCGATGCGCCACACGTCGTCGGCCATCAGGTGCTGCCAGACCGCGCGGTTTTCATTGAAGGGCGCTTCGATCCAGGTGTGGCGCTCCACCGGCGGGCGGGTGGTGAAGCGCACGTCTGCGATGCACCAGCGGTCGTCACCCCGGCGCGAGTCGAAGGGCACGCTGAGCCATTTGCGCAGGGGGCTGTGCGAGCCGGTGGCGTCGATCACGTGCTCGGCCTCGATGCGGTACGTGCCGGCGGGCGTTTCCACGGTGAGGGTGGCGCACTCGGCGTTCTGCTCGAATGCGGTCAGGCGGTTCTGCCAGCGCAGCTCGACCACGCCGAGTTCCTGGATGCGCTCGACGAGGAAGCCCTCGATGTAGAACTGCTGGATGTTGATGAAGGGCGGCTGGCTGGAGAGGTGGAAGTTGCCTTGCTGGCGCAGGTCGAAGCTGTAGACCTCGTCTTCGCCGGCGAAGGTGCGCCCCACGCTCCACTGCACCCCTTTGGCGGCGATGCGTTCGAAGATGCCCAGGCGCTCGAAGATTTCCAGCGATTTCTGCGTGTAGCAGATGCCGCGTGAAGAAGCACCTTTGACGCCGACGGTGTTGTCTTCATCGATAAGCACAGCCTTGACGCCGAGGCGTGCGAGCGAGCAAGCCAGCGTAAGGCCGGTGATGCCGCCGCCCACGATGACCACCGGGTGGCGTACCAACTTTTCGCTGTGCAGTTCGGGCGGGGCGACAAAGGCGTACTCCGGGAGCTCGTAGCCTGCGCCGCTGGTGAACTGGTAGCTGTTGGTGTGGGCGGTGTCTTTGTACGCTGTCAGGGACATGCGTTGCTCCTTCTTGCTGATTTCATTCGACGACCTCGCGTTGCCAGGCCTTCGCCGACCGGAGCGACGACAACGCCAACGAACTCAGGCCTTCACCCGCTCAGCCACCTCAGGCCGATCGTTCTTCTGCGGCTTCAGCGGTGCAGCGGTCTTGCCCTCGGCCCGTTCCTTGCGCCACTGTTCCTTGCGCGCATTCCATTCGCCCAGTCGCGCGTGGGCCGTCTTGCTCTCTTCCAGCATCTCGAACTCATCGGCCAACTGAGCGGTGAGCTCCAGCCGGATGCCGTTGGGATCGAAGAAGTAGATGCTCTTGAAGATGTGGTGGTCCGTCACGCCCAGCACCTCGATGCCGTGCGCCTCCAGACGCGCCTTCGTGTTCTCCAGTTCCTGCTCGGTGTTCACCCGAAAGCTGATGTGGTTCACCCACTTCGGCGTGTTCGGGCTCGGCTCGGCGGCTTCGTCGTCGCCCAGATCGAAAAACGCGATGAACGAGCCGTCCTGCAGGCGGAAGAAGAAATGCGTGTAAGGGCAGTACTCGCCCGTGCTGGGCACGTGGTCGCTCTGGATGATGTGGTACAGCGGCAGCCCGAGGATGTCTTCGTAGAAACGGCGGGTTTCTTCGGCGTCCTTCGCGCGGTAGGCGAAGTGGTGCAGTTGCTGGATCGGGGCGGGTGCGGGCAGGGTGGCGTTGGACGGCATGTGTGTCTCCTGTGGCGGTGTCGCGATTCACCATTATGCAATGCATTTCCCTTATCGTAATCGAAGGGCCTTGTTTTTGCCGCCCGAGTTTGAGCATTTCCTCGGCCCCTGTCGACGTTGTTGAGAACCGATATCAACGCCATAGCGCTCATAGCGCGGAGCAATGCTTCAGATAGCCCGTAACAATTAGACCGGCTCCGGCACGCGGCGTAACGTGCAGTCGCCCAAGAGATCAGACATGCATTTTTCGGGACCTTGGGCGACTCTTCACCCCATACAAGGAGATACCCCATGCCCGCACTCAAAGGCTCGAAGACCGAGCAATGTCTGAAAGACGCCTTCGCCGGCGAATCCCAGGCCAACCGCCGCTACCTGTACTTCGCGAACAAGGCCGATGTGGAAGGTCAGAACGACGTGGCGGCGCTGTTCCGCTCCACCGCCGAGGGCGAAACCGGCCATGCCCACGGCCACCTGGAGTTCCTCGAGCAGTCCGGCGACCCGGCCACCGGCCTGCCGATCGGCTCCACCCGCAACAACCTTGCCTCGGCCGTGGCCGGCGAAACGCACGAGTACACCGACATGTACCCCGGCATGGCCCGGACCGCGCGCGATGAAGGTTTCGACGAAGTGGCGGACTGGTTCGAGACCCTGGCGAAAGCCGAGCGTTCGCATGCGAACCGCTACCAGAAGGCCTTGAACGAGTTGGTGGACTGACAGGGCCCACCCCTGCCGCGCTTTGCGCGACCCCCTCAGGGGGCGACACCTGCGGCCTGGCAGAGCCAGTTCCGCGGTGTCCTGGAAGCCACGCCCACTTGGGCGTGGCAAACCCCATGATCCCGACTCGCGCAAGACGAGGAGACGACCACCATGGCCACCGAAGGCAACCTGCAGGCGCCCACGCGGCATCCGCTCGACTGGAAAAGCCCCGATTTCCACGACGAGGAGAAGTGCTTCGATGAACTGGAGCGCATCTTCGACATCTGCCACGGTTGTCGGCGCTGTGTGAGTCTCTGCGGCTCTTTCCCCACCTTGTTCGATCTGGTCGACGAGAGCTCGACGATGGAGGTCGACGGCGTGGACCGCAAGGATTACTGGAAGGTGGTGGACCAGTGCTACATGTGCGACCTGTGCTACATGACCAAGTGTCCGTACACGCCGCCGCACGAATGGAACCTGGATTTTCCGCACACCATGCTGCGCGCCAAGGCGATCAAGTTCCGCAAGGGCGAGGTCGGCCTGGCCGAAAGATTCCTCGCCTCCACCGACGTGCATGGTCAGTTCGCCGGCATTCCCGTGGTGGTGCAGGTCGCGAATGCGGTGACGCAAACGAAGGCCGCGCGCGGTCTGATGGAACGTGTGGCCGGTGTCGACAAGGACGCCTGGTTGCCCGAGCTGGCCACGAAGAAATTCCGTTCTCACACGCCGGCCGCCAGGGCGACGGTGGTCAGGGACGGCGAAAGGACACCGGGCAAGGTGGCCATCTTCGCCACCTGCTACATCAACTACAACGAACCCGGCATCGGGCTGGATCTGCTGAGGATCCTCGATCACAACGAGATTCCTTACGTGATCGTCGAGAAGGAGCAGTGCTGCGGCATGCCCAGGCTTGAACTTGGTGATCTGGATTCGGTGCAGAAGAGCAAGGAAGCCAACATCCCCGTGCTGGCCCGATACGCCCGGGACGGCTACGCCATCCTCGCAGCGGTGCCCAGCTGTGCGCTGATGTTCAAGCAGGAAATCCCGCTCATGTTCCCCGACGATGCACAAGTGCAGTTGGTCAAGGAACACCTGTGGGACCCATTCGAATACTTCATGGCGCGCAAGCGCGACGGTCTGCTCAAGCTCGAGTTTCCGCAACAGCTCGGCAATGTGAGTTACCAGATTCCGTGCCACGGCCGCGTGCAGAACATCGGGCGCAAGACCGAAGAGATGCTGAGGCTGATTCCGCAGACCACGCTCAACACCATCGAGCGCTGCTCCGGGCACGCGGGCACCTTCGGCGTGAAGAAGGCCTATCACCAGACGGCGCTGAAGATCGGCAAGCCGGTCTTCAAGGCAATGGCCACGATGAAGGACGGCAGCCAGCCCGACTACATCTCGTCCGACTGCCCGCTCGGGGGGCACCACATCGCACAGGGGCTCGATGTCAATGGCCTGGGCGCGCCGACCTTGAAACACCCGCTCAGCCTGGTGGCCCATGCGTACGGACTGACTTAGGGAGACTCGCATGCAACTCACCGGCCGCATCACCGCCGACACACTCATGAACCTGGAGGCTTACACGAAGTGGCGCAAGGTCCACAAGCCCGAGGTCATCGCCCACCGCAAGCTGCGCAGTGTGCAACTCGGCGAGCACATCCACCTGCAGTTCGAGAGCGAGACCACCATCCGCTACCAGATCCAGGAAATGCTGCGCATCGAGAAAATCTTCGAGGAGGAGGGCATCGAGCAGGAGATCGAGGCCTATGCACCGCTGGTGCCCGACGGCACGAACTGGAAGGCGACCCTGATGCTGGAGTATCCCGACGTCAACGAACGCCGGCGCGAACTGGCGCGTCTCATCGGCGTGGAGGACCGCATGTTCGTCGAGGTGGAAGGGCACGCCCGCGTACACGCCATTGCCGACGAGGACCTGGACCGGGAGAACGACGAGAAGACGTCCGCCGTGCACTTCGTGCGCTTCGAATTCACCGCGCCCATGCGGGCCGCGATCCAGGCCGGCGCGGCCGTGAAGATCGGCTGCGACCACACCCATTACCCGGCGCACATCCAGATACGCATGGAAACCCTGGCGAGCCTGGCCGGCGACCTGAAGTAAGCCGCACCCGTGGTCATAATCGGGGCTTCCTTCGGGAAGCCTTTTTCACTTCTCATCCCATGCTGTTCCTGATCTCTCCCGCCAAGGCGCTCGACTACGACACGCCGGCACACGTCGCCACCCACACCCAGCCGCTGTTCCTCACACAGGCGACCGAACTCGTGGGCGTGATGCGCGAGAAATCGCCGCAGCAGGTCGCTGAACTCATGGATCTGTCGGACACGCTGGCGGGCTTGAACGCCGCGCGCTACCAGGCCTGGCGACCGCGCTTCACGCCGAAGAACGCCAAACAGGCCGTGCTGGCCTTCGACGGTGACGTGTACGGTGGCCTCGACGCGAAGAGCCTGCCCGAGTCCGACCTGGACTGGCTGCAGCAGCACCTGTGCATCCTGAGCGGGCTTTATGGCATGTTGCGCCCGCTCGATCTCATGCAGGCCTACCGGCTGGAAATGGGCACGCGCCTGAAGACCGCGCGCGGCACGAATCTCTACCAGTTCTGGGGACGCCAGATCGCGGAGCACCTCAATCAGCGCGCGCGCGCCGAGCTGAGCCCGGTGGTGGTCAACCTGGCCAGCGAAGAGTATTTCAAGGTGGTCGACCGTCAGGCGCTGGTGCCGCGCGTGGTGAGCTGCACCTTCGAGGAGCGCAAGCCCGATGGCTACAAGGTCGTCAGCTTCCTGGCCAAGCGCGCCCGCGGCCTGATGGTGCGTTATGCCGTACAGCACCGCGTCACGGTGGTCGAGCAGCTCAAGCGCTTCGACCTGGAAGGCTACCGGTTCCACGCGGGTCAATCCACCACGGAGCGGCTGGTGTTTCGCCGCGATGCCCGCCCGTAAGGAGCATGCCCATGGCCCACCAGTCCGTCACCCCCGAACTCCGCCGCTGGATCGTCGAGCAGGCCGCCGCGGGCTTTACGCCCGATGTGGTGCTCGGTTCCATGGTGGCATCGGGCTGGAGCGAAGAGGTCGCCATGAAGGCGCTCGATGCCACGCTGCGCGAACACCTGCGCACCCAGGCGGCCGCCAAGGCCCTCGCGGGGGGTGCCGACGCGGGTGCGGCGGCATCCAGCCAGGCGAGCGTGCCGGTGCCCGACCTCGACCTCAGCCAGTCGCCGCGCCAGATCGATGCGGGCGACCGCATGGTCGATGTGATCGCCACCCTCAACCATCCGCGCGTGGTGGTGCTGGGCAACCTGCTGAGCAGCGAGGAATGCGATGCGCTCATCGAAGCTGCGCGGCCGCAGCTGGCGCGCTCGCTCACGGTGCAGACCAAGACGGGCGGCGAGGAAATGAACCCCGACCGCACCAGCAGCGGCATGTTCTTCACGCGCGGACAGATCCCCGAGGTGGCGCGCATCGAGGCGCGCATCGCCCGGCTGGTGAGCTGGCCGGTGGAGAACGGCGAGGGCTTCCAGGTGCTGCGCTACCACCCCGGCGCCGAATACAAGCCGCACTACGACTATTTCGATCCGGCGGAGCCCGGCACCCCCACCATCCTGCGGCGTGGCGGACAGCGCGTGGCCACGCTGGTGATGTACCTCAACGAACCCGCGCGCGGCGGGGGCACCACTTTCCCCGACGTCGGGTTCGAGGTGGCACCGGTGCGGGGCAATGCGGTGTTCTTCAGCTACGACCGGCCCCACCCGGCCACGCGCACGCTGCACGGCGGAGCGCCCGTGATCGAAGGCGAGAAGTGGGTCGCCACCAAGTGGCTCAGAGAACGGGAATTCGTGTGAACACGCCTGAACAATCGCAACTCGGCCGCGCCTCGGCCTACGTCGACCGGTACGACGCGTCCCTGCTGTTCCCTTTGCCGCGTGAGGCCAAGCGGCGCGAGATCGGCATCCCTGGCAGCGTGCCGTTTCTGGGCGCCGATCTCTGGACCGCGTTCGAGCTGAGCTGGCTCAACCCGCGTGGCAAGCCGCAGGTGGCGCTGGCCCACATCACGGTGCCTTGCGAGAGCACGCACATCGTCGAGAGCAAGTCCTTCAAGCTCTACCTCAACAGCTTCAACAACAGCCCCTTCGCCAGCGCGGACGCGGTGCGCGAGCGCATCCGCACCGATGTGAGCACCGCCATCTGGCACGGCGGGCCGGTCCAGGCGGGCGCAGGCGTGAGGCTGTTGCTGCCCGAGCAGTTCGATGCCGAACCCATCCACGAACTCAGCGGCCTGTCGATCGATCGGCTCGATGTGGAATGCACGCAGTACCAGCCCGCGCCCGAGCTGCTGACGGCGGCGCTGGACGAAAAGCCGGTGGACGAAACGCTGGTGAGCCACCTGCTCAAGAGCAACTGCCTGGTGACCGGCCAGCCCGACTGGGGCAGCGTGCAGATCAGCTACAGCGGCCCGCAGATCGATCAGGCTGGTTTGCTGCAGTACATCGTGAGCTTTCGCAACCACAACGAATTCCACGAGCAATGCGTGGAGCGCATCTACATGGACATCTGGCAGCGCTGCAAGCCCGCCAAGCTCACCGTGTACGCACGCTACACGCGCCGCGGAGGGCTGGACATCAACCCCTGGCGCAGCAGCCACCCGCAGTCGCCACCGGCCAACGTGCGCACGGCGCGGCAGTGAGCCTGCCGGCCGTCCTCACAGCATCTTCTGGATCAGCGCGCCCTTGAACAGCACCGGCCCGGTGGGGCCGGTCTCGCTGGGCACGCCACCCCGGGGCTCCAGGCTCACCGCCAGCGCCGGCACTTCGCGCACATCACCTTCGCCCGCGGCCAGCTGCAACAAGCGTTCCTGCGTCAACACGCCCAGCGAGCGCGGCACGCCTGAAGGTGGCAGCGCCCAGAGCTGGAGCGACTTGTCGCTGGCTTCCTGGAAACCCCCGACGCGCTGCAGGGTCAGCTTCTGGCTCTTCGGATCGAAGGTCACCAGCATGGAGGCACTGGCCTTGTCGTCGTTGAGCACGGCGACGTATTCGATGGCGGGCGTGGCTTCCAGTTTCGCCTGCAGCTCGCCGATCTGCGCGCCCAGGTCGTCCCGCAGGCCCACGGCCGTGACGACGGCCAGCACGGTCGCCAGCGCGCCGGCGGCCGTGGTGCCGCGCCACAGTGCCAGGCTGCGCAGCCAGCCACCGGTGGAAGGCTGCGCTGGCACGGCGCGCTCTGCGCGCGCGCTCGCCATGGCGGCCTGCTCGGTGTCGGCGCGCACCAGGTTCTCGATGCGTGTCCATACGGCGGACGCGGGCTCGGCCGGCGCCTGCAGTTCGTTCATGCTCGCCACGCGGCTCTGCCACACCAGGGCCGCCGCACGCACGGGTGCCTGCTCACGCGCCAGGGCCTCGAAGCGCCGGCGCGCGCCGCCGCGCAGCGTCCCCAGCGCATGGGCCGCCGCCAGCTTGTCGAGCAGTTCAGGGTGACGCGTCAGGTTCAATGGGTGGTCCTCACGCGAAGCGCGCCATGCAGGTGCGCAGTTGTTCGAGTCCGCGCCGGATCCAGGTCTTGACCGTGCCCAGCGGCAGTTTGAGCTGATCGGCCAGTTCGCTGTGGGAGAGGTCGCGCAGGTAGGCCAGGCTCACCACCTCGCGCTGCTTGGTCTCCAGCTTGCCCAGGCACTGGTGCAGCGCCCAGGCCTGCTGACTGGCCAGGCTCACGTCCATGGGGTTGGGCGAATCGCCTTCCATGGTGTCGGCCATGGCATCGTCGATCTCGTCGGTCATGTGGGTGCGCTCGGCGCGGCGGCGGCGCAGCAGGTCCAGCGAGCGGCTGCGCACGATCAGGCCCAGCCACGCCATGGGCGGGCTCAGGCTGGCGTGGTAGTCGCCCGCCGCACGCCAGATGTGGAGAAAGGTTTCCTGGAGCGCGTCCTCGGCCCACTCGTGCTGGCTCACCACGCGAAGCGACAGGCCATAGAGCTTGGAGGATGTCCGGTCGTACAGGGCCTTGAGCGCCGCTTCGTCGCGCCTGGCGACACGCTCGATCAGGGCAATCAGTTCGTCGTCGGGTTGTGCGCTCATGGGCGCATTGTGCGGTACGACCGGCGGAGGACATGGCAGGGGCTCACGGATGGTGGAGGTTGGGGGTGGGACTTGGGGTGCAAGGCCGGCTGATCTGAGTACGCGCCAGCCAGCCCACTGGATTCAGGGGGGCTCCCCGACCCTCAGGCGGCCTGGCGCTGGAAACCTTCCAGCACGTTGACGGCGTTGGTGCCCACTTCGTCCACGGCGTAGCCGCCCTCGAAGGTGAACACCGTGGGCAGACGGGCGGATGCCAGTGCGGCGCCCACCGCCGGGTAGTCCTCGCTGCGCAGGGTGAAGCCCGAGATCGGATCGCCTTCGAAGGTGTCCAGGCCCAGGGGCACGACGAGGGCCCGGGCGCCAAAGTCGCTCACCGCCTGCAGCGCACGGTCCAGTGCCGAGCGCCACGTGCTCACGCCGCTGCCGCGGGGCAGTGGCAGGTTGAGGTTGAGGCCTTCGCCAGCGCCCGCACCGCGTTCGTCCGCGTGGCCGAGGAAGAACGGGTATTCGGTGGCCGGATCGCCATGGATGGACACCGTGAACACGTCGGCCCGTTCGTAGAAGATGGCCTGGGTGCCGTTGCCGTGGTGGTAGTCCACGTCGAGCACCGCCACCTTGGCGTGTCCTGCGTCGCGCAGCGCCTGGGCGGCGATGGCGGCGTTGTTCAGAAAACAGTAACCGCCCAGAAAGTCGGCCCCGGCGTGATGACCGGGCGGGCGTGTGAGCGCAAAGGCGCTGCGCGCGCCGCCTGCCACGGCCTGCGCCGCCGCCAGCGCGCAGGCGGCACCGCCGCGCGCTGCTGCCCAGGTGCCGGCGGTGAGCGGCGAGCCGGCATCGAAGGCAAAAAGGCCCAGCCGGGCGGCGAAATTGGCGGGCAGCACGTCACGGCGAAAGGCGTTCGGGTTGCCCAGTGGCCACACCGATGGCAGGGCATCGCGCCCTGCGTTGGCCGGGTCCAGGGCCACCCAGTCGTCCCAGGCGCTGGCCAGAAACGCGAGGTAGCGTGCGCTGTGCACGCGGGAGAGGGCCTGGTCCAGCGCGTCGTCGCTCAGGTCGGGCGTCTGCAGCGAGCCCAGCGGCCTGCGCTGCAGTGCGGCCAGCACATAGTCCAGCCGCGCCGGCACCTCGTGGCAGGGCACCATGCGGCCGCGAAACATTTCCTGCTGGCCGACATGGCCAGCGTGGTGGGGGTTGTGGAAGGTCTGCATGGGAAGGAGTTGTACCTCTAAACTCGGGGACCATGAAAACCGCGCTGCTCGTGATCGACATGCAACAGGGCCTGTGTGAAGGCGAGGGCCGGGCGTGGGCGTCGGACGAGGTGATCGCGCGCATCAACCTGGTGGCGCACCGCCTGCGCGGGGCCGACGTGCCGATCGTCTTCATCCAGCACGAGTCCACCACCGGCTACCTCGAGCACGGCACACGCGAATGGCAACTGGCCGATGGCCTGCAGGTGCAGCCGGGGGATCTGAGGGTGCGCAAGAAAACGCCCGACGCGTTCCTGAACACCGACCTCGAAGCCTTGCTCAAGGCGCGGGCCGTGGAGCAGGTGATCGTGTGCGGCATGCACACCGAGTTCTGCATCGACACCACCACGCGCCGGGCGCTGGCGCTGGGTTATCCGGTGACGCTGGTGGCCGATGCGCACACCTCGGCGGGCAACGCGGTGCTGAGCGCCTCGCAGGTGATCGCACACCACAACGCCACGCTGACCAACATCTCCAGCTTCGGGCCGCGCGTGCGCGCGGTGGCCAGCGGCGACATCGCCCCCTGAAGCGCTCTCAGCCGAGGTCCTTGAAGGCCTGCAGTCGCGTGAGCGGCGTGAACCTGCCTGCGCGTTTTTCCTTCATGGCGGTGATGGCCTCACGCACATGCGCGTTGCTCCACACCGCGCCCTGGAGCCAGCCCATCTGGCGCAGGCTGTCTTCCACCGAGTGGTCGCGCGCGTAGGTGATGGCCTGCTTCGTGCCCCACATGGCCACCGGCGGCTTGGCGGCGATGTCCTTCGCGCATTGCAAGGCGGCAGCCACCGTGGCCTCCTGGGTGTCGAACACTTCGTTGACCAGACCGTAGGCCATCGCGCGTTCGGCGCCGAGACGTCGACCGGTGTAGGCCATTTCCTTGACCACCGCGAACGGCACCAGTTTGGGCAGGCGTTGCAGCGTGCCCACGTCGGCCACCATGCCGATGTTGATCTCCTGGATGCAGAAGAAGGCGTCGGCGCTGGCGTAGCGGATGCAGGCGGCAGTGACCATGTCGACCGCACCGCCGATGCAGCCGCCCTGGATGGCGCAGATCACCGGGATGCGCAGGTTCTCCAGTTTCGTGAACGTCGCCTGCATGTCGGTGAGCAGGTCGAAGATGGCGGCGCGACCTTCCGGGCTCTGGTCGTCCATGCTGATGGCGCCGGCAAACGTCTCCAGCGACATGCCGGCGCTGAAGTGTTTGCCGGTGCTGCTGATCACCAGCGCGCGTGCGGTGCCTTCCCGGTGGATTCCGGTGAGCAACTCGTCGAGCTCGCGCCAGAAGGTCGGGTTCATGGTGTTGAGCTCGGCGGGCCGGCTCAGCACCAGGTGGGCGACGTCATCCGTCGAGCTCAGGGAAAAGCAGGTCGGTGTGTTCATGGCGGTTCTTGTCTCTTGGGCGGGGGAGGGGTTCACTGTAGCCGGCGGTGGCGGCCGCTTCTGTCCCGGGCTTGACCAGTTTGCCCACGCGCACGCCCAGCAGCCGGATGCGCCGGCCCAAATCCACCCGCTTGAGGCACAACCCGGCCTGGCGGCGGATGGTGGCCGCGTCGCTGGTGAAAGCGTCGATGGTCACGTCGCGGGTGACGATCTGGAAGTTGTCGTAGCGCAGCTTGATGCCGATGGTCTTGCCCGCGTAGCCCTTGCGTTGCAGGTCGTCGGCCACCTGCTCGCACAGGCGCGTGAACACGGCGCCCAGTTCGGCGCGGTCGCGCACGGCGTGCAGGTCGCGGTCGAAGGTGGTCTCGCGGCTCATGCTCACCGGCTCGCTCTCGGTCTGCACCGGCCGTTCATCGCGGCCCCAGGCCACCTCGTGCAGCCAGGCGCCATAGCTCTTGCCGAAATGGTCGATCAGCCAGCCTCGTTCGCGCCCGGCCAGATCACCGATGGTGTGGATGCCGTGGCCCTGAAGTTTGGCGTCGGCCTTGGGGCCCACGCCGTTGATCTTGCGGCAGGGCAGCGGCCAAATCAGGCCCTGCAGATCGTCGGTCTGCACAATGCTGATGCCGTTGGGCTTGTTGAACTCGCTCGCCATCTTGGCGATGAGCTTGTTGGGTGCCACACCGATCGAGCAGGTCAGGCCCGTGGCCTGGAAGATGCTTTTCTGGATGAGCCGCGCCAGCACGCGCCCGCCCTCGCGCTGTCCACCGGGCACGTGCGTGAAGTCGATGTACACCTCGTCCACGCCGCGGTCCTCCACCACAGGCGCAATTTCACGGATGGTGTTCTTGAAGAGGCGCGAGACGCGCTTGACCTCGTCGAAGTCCACCGGCAGCAGGATCGCCTGCGGGCACAGTTTCGCGGCCTTCATGAGCCCCATGGCCGAGCCCACGCCGAACTGGCGGGCCGCGTAGGTGGCGGTGGTGGCCACGCCGCGCCCGGCGTAATGTTCGAGCCGGGGAAAGAACGCCGGCGGTATGCGAGCCAGGTCGGCGCCGCTCCAGTCGCGGTCGGGATGCTCCTCACGCAGGCGCTCGAACATCTCCCCTTCGCGCCGCCGCCCGCCGCCGATCACCACCGGCAGGCCTTTCAGTTGCGGATAGCGCAGCAGTTCGACCGACGCGAAGAACGCGTCCATGTCCAGGTGCGCGATGCGGCGGGGCAGGTCGGGTGGCGCGGGGTGTGCAGCGGCGGAGTCGGTCACGCGGCAAGCATAGCGCTGGAGCTTCGGCGCTGCAGCGCCGCCGGACTCAGATCGCCCGCTGAACCAGCCAGCCCTTGAACAGGTAGGGCAGGCGGGGTCCCACGCTCTCCGGCACGCCACCCTTGGCTTCCACGCTCACCGCGAGTTCGGTGGCGGTCCTCAGGGCGGTTTCGGTGGTGGGCAGTTGCGATGTCCGGATCCTGCTCTGGACGATGCCCAGCGAGCGCGGTGGATGGCTGGTGGACAAGGCCCAGAGCTGCATGGTGTCCTGCGGCCCCTCGACCATGTTGTTGAGCCGTTGCAGCTCCAGCAGGCCCACCTGCGGAACCAGCGTCACCAGCATCGCCGGGAGCTGCTGCTCGTCGAGCAGCACCGCCACGTATCGAACCTGCGGCGTGGCGGCCACCTGGCCCTGCAGCCGCTCCATCTGCGCCTTCATCTGCTCGTACAGGCTGATCGTTGCCGCGCTGCCGAGCAGCAGCGCCAGCACCAGCACCACGCTGACGGCCAGCCAGAACCTCGAGGCGCGTGGACGCGGGGCGGGCGTGTTCATGAAAGACGCGATCGATCAGGTCGGGTAGGTGCCGGGCAGCAGGATGCTCTTGTCCACGGTCTCGATGTCGGTGTGGCCGCAGAACGCCATCGTGAGATCGAGCTCGCGGTGGATGATTTCCAGGCATTTGGCCACGCCCGCTTCGCCCATTGCACCCAGGCCGTACAGGAAGGGTCGGCCGATGTAGACGCCGCGCGCACCGAGGGCGCGCGCCTTGAGCACGTCCTGGCCGCTGCGGATGCCGCCGTCCATGTGGATCTCGATCTGCCCGCCCACCGCGTCCACGATCGAGGGCAGCGCCTCGATGCTGCTTTGTGCGCCGTCGAGCTGGCGCCCGCCGTGGTTGCTCACGATCAGGGCGTCGGCGCCCGAGGCCACGGCCAGCTTTGCGTCTTCCACGTCCTGGATGCCCTTCAGGATCAGCTTGCCACCCCAGCGTTGCTTGATCCATTCGACGTCGCCCCAGTTGAGGGCCGGGTCGAACTGCTTGGCGGTCCATTCACCCAGGCTGCTCATGTCGGCCACGCCGCTCACGTGGCCCACGATGTTGCCGAACTGGCGCCGCTTGGTCCTGAGCATGCCCATGGCCCAGCGCGGCTTGGTGGCGATGTTGACCATGTTGGCCAGCGTGAGC
>SXGT01711865.1_pt1 | contig 14741 bp, 10 predicted proteins | sample 3176221 | NCBI WGS metagenome assembly SXGT01 (sample SAMN11356862, study PRJNA531348) | freshwater metagenome | isolation source: freshwater sample F1-120 | place: China: Fuxian Lake, Yuxi | collected 2017-12-25
AGGAATAACCTGGTGCCGCGGTCACGCTCCGCGTGACGAACGCCCTTCGAGCGATGCATCCATCGCGGCTGGTGGGGGTCGTCAAGGGGCATGATGGCCGCTTTGGAATGCGTATGATGAATACTTTCGTGCTGATAGCCGTTCTTGGCGCTCCGCAGTTCGATGTTCAAACCCTCGACGGCGGGAGTCTGAGCGGTGCGATCGCGGCCCTCGACGATCAGACGCTGGTCGTCGAGCAAGCGGACGGCAAGAAAGACCTGAATCTCAAGGACTTGCTCAGCGCCTCGGCGAAGGAGATCGCTCAGCCACGCGAGAATCCCGCAGTCCTGGTGGAATTGAGCGACGGCTCTCGGATCGCGGCCGCGGAATTTCAATCGGCGAACGGGAATGCCAGGATCCGCGTGATGGGAGGGGCCACGCACGAAATGCCGGTTAAGGCGCTGCGCTACGTGCGGTTCTTCGATACGGCCGAAAGTTCCGAGAAGCTCGATGCGCAGTGGAACGAATTTATCGCCGGTCAGCCCGCGGGAGATTTGCTTGTCACTCGCAAGAAAGGCGCGATGGACTCCACGGACGGCGTCGTCGGAGATGTCACTGCCGAGACGGTTGCCTTTACGCTCGACGGCGACACACTCGAAGTGAAGAGGTCCAAAGTCGCGGGGCTGGTATTTGCCCACGCCGCCGGAGACGAGCTTCCCGAGATCGTCGGCACGGTAACCGACATTTATGGCTCGCGTTTCAGGGCAAGCGCGGTTAAGCTCGATGCGGGCAAGCTGGAAGTGGCCACACCCCTGGGTTTCACAACTGCCGTCTCGCTGTCGGACGTCGCGCAGCTCGATTTCTCTTCCGGAAAAGTGCTGTACTTAAGCGATCTCGACCCCGAGTCGTTCACGCACGAGCCATTTTTTGGCCCGCAGCAGCCGATCCCCTCGTTAAACGAGTTCTATCGCTTGCGTCGCGATGTTGGACTGGAGCGAAATCCGCTCAAACTGGACGGGCGGTTGTATCGCAAAGGAATCGCGATGCACAGTCGATCGGTGGTCGTCTACCGATTGCCAGGAAGATTTCGCCTGTTCAAGGCTCTGGCGGGCATTGACGACGCGGCCCGCGCAGCGGGGGGTGACGTGGCACTCGAGATTCAAGGGGACGGCAAGTCATTATGGAAGGGGAGCATCCGCGGAAGCGAAGCCGCCCATGCGCTCGAGTTGGCTATCTCGGGCGTGAAGCGATTGGAGATCGTGGCCGATTTCGGCGAAGGCCAGGATGTCGCCGATCATCTGGACTTGTGCGAAGCGCGAGTCACGAAATGACTATTTTTGCAAACGACTTTCGAAGGCCGGCAGGCGGTTTAATGACCGGGTGCGCTGTGGGTGCCGTCCGCCACGTGGGCGCGCTGGCGGCACTTTGCCTGATGGTTGTTACATCGAGCGGATCGGCCGAAGTTCCTCCGGCGGTATTGCAGGCCGAAGCCGATCGCGTGGAAGTTCTCGGACGCATTTGTCAATCCGTGGTGGCCATCTTTGCCTCGAACGGCCAAGGCGGCGGCTCCGGTGTGCTGATTTCACGCGACGGCTACGCTCTGTCGAACTTTCACGTGACCAGCGAGTGCGGCATCGGCATGAAGTGCGGCCTGGCCGACGGAAAACTCTACGACGCGGTGCTGGTGGGACTTGATCCGACCGGCGACGTGGCGCTCATTAAATTGTTGGGCCGTAGCGACTTTCCGTCTGCGGAACTCGCCGATAGCGATCAGGTGCGGGTCGGCGATTCGTGCTTCGCGATCGGAAATCCTTTCTTGCTCGCGACCGATTTCACCCCCACGGTCAGTTATGGCGTTGTCTCAGGCGTGCATCGCTATCAGTATCCGTCTGGCACGCTGCTTGAATATGCCGACTGTATTCAGTCCGATGCGGCGATCAACCCGGGCAACTCGGGCGGCCCGATGTTCGACGCCGACGGCCGCTTGATCGGCATAAACGGCCGGGGTTCGTTTGAGAAGCGAGGTCGCGTGAACGTTGGCGTCGGCTACGCGATTTCGATCAATCAGATCAAGCACTTTCTTGGCCACCTGAAGGCCGGACGACTTGTGGATCATGCCACGTTGGGAGCGCGCGTCGTCAGCGATGATGGCCGGGTGACCGTCGATGACATCCTTGACGACAGCGACGCGCTGCGCCGCGGAATCCGCTTCGGCGACGAAATCCTGCGGTTCGGCGGCCGATCCATGATTTCGGCCAACGCATTCAAGAATGTGCTGGGTATCTTTCCCAAGGGCTGGAAGGTTCCGCTTTCGTATCGCCACAAGACGGCCATGCATGATGTGCTGGTCCGGCTGGCGGGCGTTCACACCAAGGCGGATTTAGATGCGATGGCCGCCAGGCTGGCCGCTTCACCCCACGGTGACAAGCAGGATGATCCGCCAGATCAGAAGCTACCTCCCGAGATACCCGAGCCGGACAAGCCGCAGCGCAAGGAGCCCCCCAAGCTGCCGTTTCCCGGCCTCAAGCCGAAGGCCGAGCCGCTTGCCGAGATCGTCAAGCAGCACTACGAGGCCAAACGCGGTTACGTGAATTATTACTTCAACCGGGTTGAGCGCGATCGCGTGTGGAAGGCCTTCGTGGCGCGCGGCGACCATGAGGGATTGGTCGGCAACTGGAAAATTTCGGGCACGCTCGCGGGGGGGGGAGATTTTGCGTTTGAGATTTCTGCCGAGGAAAGCGCCCTTCAAATGCCCGGCGGCAGGCTGAAGACGCCGATCAAGGGTGATTTGAGCGAATCGTTTGATCCGCCCGGCAGTGGTGGTTTGCTGGTGACGATGGGCCTTTGGCGGCGGCTGCTCACCGTCGGGCCGGAACGATTCGGCGATCTGGCCTATCTGGGCACGATGCCTCTTTATCGCTCAACCCTCCATGATCCGCCCACCAGCTTCAGTCCCGCTTCACCTTTGGCCGACGTTTATTCCGCATCCTACGGGGGTGTCGATGTGCTGTTTTATTTCGACGTGACCGATGGATCCCTGGCGCTGGTCGAGACGTTTGCCGATGATGGGTCCGATCCCTGCGAGCTGCACCTGGGAGACTACCGCGAGGTGGAAGGTCGGATGTGGCCGCAGCGCATGGAAGTCCGATTTTCGGACGCTGTTTATAACGTGTTTCAATGCCGGCACTTCACGTTCGGCGGGCCAGGAGTGAACGATGCCGGACCCTAAGCTTTATCGCCTTGCTTTCATCGCGGGGGTGCTGTCACTGGCCGGCAGTGCGGGCGCGGCCAAGTGGCACCATGAGGTGCTCGGTGACGCGCTGCCCAAGGTTGTGAAAATCTACGGCGCCGGAGGCGTGCGCGGCTTGGAGCCCTATCAGAGCGGTTTCTTGATTTCCGCCGAGGGACACGTATTAACGTCGTGGAGCTACGTGCTCGACACCGATCTGGTGAAGGTTACCCTTGACGACGGTCGGAAGTATCAAGGGACGCTCGTCGGCGCTGATCCGCGCATGGAAATCGCGGTGCTTAAGATCGACGGGTCCGAGCTGCCGCACTTCGATCTCGCCACCGCGCGCACGGCTGAAGCCGGCACACGGGTATTGGCGCTTTCCAATTTGTTTGGAGTCGCAATGGGTGAAGAGCCGGTGAGTGTGCAGCGCGGAGTGGTCATGGCGCGCACCCGGCTCGATGCCCGCCGCGGAGCGTTCGAGACACCGTATCGCGGACCCGTGTATGTGCTCGACGCCATGACGAATAATCCCGGCGCCGCCGGCGGGGACCTCGTGAATTATCGCGGCGAGCTGCTGGGCCTGCTGGGTAAGGAACTTCGCAACGCCCAGAACGGCGCTTGGCTGAACTACGCGGTGCCTGTCTCAGAACTGAAGCCGTCGATCGAAGCCATCTTGTCGGGCAAGGGGGCGCCGAAGGACAGCGAACAGCAGCTTGCGCCAAAGAACGCTTACAATTTGCAGTTCCTCGGCCTGACGCTGGTGCCCGACGTGCTCGATCACACGCCCCCCTTCATCGACGACGTGCGGCCGAACACTGCCGCGGCAAGAGCGGGCCTTCGGCGCGACGATCTGGTCATCTTCATCGGCGACACGCTCGTGAATTCCGTGCAGTCCGTCCATGAAGTTCTCAGCCGAACCGACCGCGCCGAACCCATGAAATGGATCGTGAAACGCGGCCAGGAATTAGTTGAAACCGTGGTGGAAAGCTCAGAGCAATAGGTTTAACCGCGCTCGCTTGCGACGCACTCGCCCTGATGATGATTCAGCAACGAGCCTTGTTTTTCATTGCCTGCGGTTTTGTCATTACCGCGTTCGATCTGGCTGCTCGCGCCCAGGACGATCTTGTGCTGCTTGAAGAACAAGCCATCAAGGCCGCCGCAGCACATGTCGAACCTGCGGTCGTTCGCATTGACTCAATCGGCACGGTGGATCGCGTCGGAGATCTGCAGATCGGCGCCGGCCCTACCACGGGACTGATCGTTTCCCCGAATGGCTACATCGTCGCCAGCGACTTTAACTTCGCGACCAGGCCTGAATCGATTCTGGTGACCCTACCCGGCAAGGGACGCGTCGGCGCCCGGCTGGTCGCCAGCGATTTCAGCCGCAAGTTGGTGCTGCTCAAAATTGAGGTCGAAGAAGCCTTGCCTGTGCCGGAACCGGTGCCGGCGGAACAAACACGCGTGGGCCAATGGGCCATCGCCCTTGGCCGGGCCTATGAAGATGATCGCCCGAATGTTTCCATCGGCGTAATCAGCGCCCTGGACCGCATCTGGGGAAAGGCGATTCAGACCGACGCTAAGATCTCTCCCAACAACTATGGTGGTCCGCTGGTCGATATTTCCGGTCGCGTGTTCGGCGTGCTTACGTCCCTCGGTCCCGACATGATGCAAGGCCGCGGATCGGAGCTGTACGACTCGGGCATCGGCTTCGCAGTTCCGCTCGAACACATCCAGGCAGTCCTGCCGCGATGGCAAAAGGGGGATTTGAAACCGGGCATCCTGGGCATCGGTCTCAAAGGCGCCGATCCATTTACCATGCCCGCCGAGATTGCCGTGGCGCGCGTTGGCTCGCCCGCTTTCAAGGCGGGTCTTCGCGCCGGAGATGTGGTCGTAGAAGTTGCTGGGAAGCCGATATCGCGACAATCCGAATTCAAGCAGCAGGTTGGGCCGCTGTATGCCGGCGACAATATCAGCATCGCCGTCCTCCGCGGCGAGAAGAACGTGCGCATCGAGGCCGAAGTCGAGCTGGTCGACCAGCTGGCCGCCTATGAGTTTCCACTACTGGGCATTCTGCCCCGCCGCCCCGTCGCCGGAAAACCGGAAGGTCTCTTCGTACGCTTCGTCGATCCGCTAAGCCCGGCGTCCGCGGCGGGTATTCAGCCGGGCGACCAGATCGTTTCCTTCGCGGGAGCCGAGATCACGTCAGCCACAAAACTGGCCGAACGGCTCGCTGAGTTCCTGCCGGAGGACAACGCCGAAGTCGTCGTTTGTCGCGGAGCCGAAACGCTCAGGCTGATGGTTGTGCTCAGTCGGTTGCCCGAGGAGATTCCCGATTCGCTGCCGCCGGCATACGAAGGCGACCGTCCCGCGGCAAAGGCTGAACCGAAACGGGGCGTAGTACCAATCACGATTGCTGAGTTTCCCAATCAGGCCTTCGCTTACGTGCCCGATACGTATCGTGCGGAGATTCCGCATGGCGTGGTGGTCTGGTTCTCGTCGCCGGCCGATTGGAAGCAGGAGGACATTGTGGCGCGGTGGAGACCGCTTTGCGAGGCGCTTGATCTGATTGTCGTGGCTCCCCAGCCGAAAGAGAAAACGGAGTGGCAACCGGCCGAGGCGAAATTTGCGCGGCGTGTACTCGATGAAGTGATCAGGACCTACGAGATTGATTCGATGCGTGTCGTGGCGCACGGACATGAAGGGGGCGGCGCGTTGGCTTATGTGCTTGCCTTCGGCAGCTTGGATGTCGTGCGCGGCGTGGCGGTTGTTGATGCGCCGATTCCAGCGGGACTCATGCCGCCGGATGCCAACCCGGTGGAGCGCTTGCAGATTTGGTCGGCCCAGGCCAGGCAAGGCCCTTTCACCAGGCAAGTCGCCGCGATGCTTAAAAAGCTCGGCAGCCTCAAGTACCCGATCACCAAGGTCGAAACCAGCGACGCGCCTCGGTACTTGAACGCTCAGGAGCTCAACCAACTCGCTCGTTGGATCGATACGTTGGATCGGCTCTAGCAAAGCCTTTCGACGTTAGTTGACCTGGCCGAAATTCAGCCGGGCAGAGTCTTTCTCGTCGCGTGGTGAAAATTCAGAGGATTTACTCGTTAACTGCTGCTAGTGAAATAACCACCACCGGTGGATAGAATGAATAAGTCCTTGACCGGCTCACGAATAGCACCACAAGCAACGGCTGTATTGTCGGTGGGGGTGCGCGCTCTTTGTGAGACATTTGTCTTGGCATGACTGTCCGGGATTGGCACGAGATGGCGGAGAAACCTACCACCGACGATGCGGTCGCACCCATTTCGAAAGGGGTTGTTCGTGCTGCGCCCAGGCAAGTAGCAGTAAAGCCCCCGCAGTTGCCCCCCAAAGCCGCGCGCCTCACGCAATCCCGCCCATCTCCGGAAGTTCAGCCCAGCGGTTTGGCGGCAGCAACCCTTGCGGATAGACCACCGCAGGTTGCTCCATCTCCATCGGCGCCACCCGCTGCCGAGCCGCCGTCCGTTTCATTGTGGCGTACGTGCGCGGCCTGGTTTGAAAGCTCGGCCTCTTGGGGCACGTCCGCGGTGGTCCACTTCACGGTCGTCCTGGTGCTCATGCTATGGTTTTTGGACAACACCGAAACCGGCACGGGTGACGTTGGCGTAACCGTTTCCGGCCAATTCGTTTCGACACCCGATCTGGGCGAACCGGAGCCGTTGACCCAGTTGGCGCCGCCGGCGGGCGATCCCAGCGGATCGGCCACCGGATTATCAACCGCCATTTCCGACGATTCGCTGACGGCCGCGGCCATGAGCAGCCTGGTGGAATCAAGCGGATCGAGTAACGGCGGCGGCGTGGCTGAGTTCACGGGGTCCGGGCCTTTCGTGGGCAGCGGCGGCGGGCCCGGTGGTACGGGCGGCGGTGGTCTGCCGGGGAGTGAGCTGGCATCGCTCGACCGTGGATCGCTGATGAAAGATTGGAGCGAAGGGGGCGGCTCCGGGAGACCTGTGAAACGCCCGCGCCGTCGCGGCGCGGCCGATGGTGTGCGGTCCGCGGACGGCGTGGCCGCCGCCGCCACCGGAGTGGTGGCGGATCTGCGCGGCGACTTGCAGGATGGCGACGTGTTTCTGGTCTGGCTGCTCGACGCTTCGATCAGCTTGTACGATGACCGCCAGAAACTGGCGTCGCAACTTGCGCCCTTCTACGAGGAAGCTTCCGATCGCGGCCGTTACAAGCACCGGCTCATTAGCGCGGTAGTGGCCTACGGCAGCTATTCGCTCGAGGTCGAAAAGTCCACCAGGTTCACGACCAAAACACTTCAGGCGATGCGCGCCATGCCGATCGACCCCACCGGTCTCGAAAATGTGATGTCCGCTGTTCAATTCTGCCTGAAGAAGTACGCGTCGAAGGCCCGTGGGCGATTGCGGATCGTGGTCTGGACCGATGAGTCGGGCGACGACTACGCGCTGCTTGAGGAAACGATCGCCCAATGCCACAAGATCAACGCCATGGTTCACGTCGTGGGTCCGTCCAGCGTGCTAGGCAGCGATCGCGGATTGCAAAACTGGACCGACAAGCCCAGCGGTTTCAAGTTTCTGCTGCCGGTGACGCGAGGGCCCGATTCGTGCCTGCCGGAACGAGTGATGCTGCCGTACTGGTTTGATACTTCTAGCGGCGCGGGCAACTTTGCCGGCGGCATGATCGCCGACGGCATGCCTTGGTACGGAGGAGCGCTTCGCGAGCGGCTGCTTGCGGGGGTGGGGCCGTATGCGCTCACACGACTGGCACTGGAAACCGGCGGCACGTTTACGCTGCTCGATCGTCCGGAAGATAAGGGCCCTTTCAGTCTGGAGGCGATGAAGCCATATTTCCCGGACTACGGGAACGCCGAGGAGATCTTGAAGAGCATCAAGTCTCGGCCGTTGCGACTGGCGACCTGGGAGGCGGTGATGAAGACGTATCAGCCGGTCAATCTGGCGCCCCCCAAGATGCAGTTCTATAATTATCGCCAGCCACGCTATCCGTATCGCGAGACGGGGCCGGACTATCGCACTCCGGCCGAGTTCCGGCAACTTCTGCTTCCCGAACTGCAATCGCAAGTACCGCACGTGGTGACGGCCGCGGGGGTGATCGAAGAGGCGCTGCTCAGTTTTAAGAAGGGAATCTCGCCGAGCGAGTACGATAGTGAACCATCGCCGCGCTGGCGGGCATGGTACGACCTGACGCACGGCAGGTTGCTGGCGATGAGCATTCGCCACCGCGAGTACGCCGCTGCGTGCCGGTGGATTATCACGCCTGGCAATCTCATGCCGACAACGAACTATCTCACGTTCCAAGGCTCGCCGACTCTTTTCACCAAAGACGCCGAATTGGAAACGCGGATGCAGGAGGCGAAACGACTGCTCGAGCGCTGCCGCGACAAGAACAAAGGCACGCCGTGGGAGCTGCTCGCTCAATGGGAGCTGGAAAACGACTTGGGCGTGAAGCCCGAGCAGCACATCATTCCCGTCCCCAATCCGATCCCCGTCGTCCTGCCGCCGGAGCCCAAGATCATCTTGCCCAAGCTCTGAGTACCGCGGGTCAGGCGGGAAAGCTCGACCTGCTCAACAAAGAAGCACGACAGGCAACCCGTCGGAACCCTGAGCACGAGCGGCGACGGCGTTGATTGTGACGTTGCAATACGTCCTAGCGGAGCACGCCGGAATAAAACTTCTGGCGGCCGCTTAGGGTGTCGAGCAGAAGCGCGCCGTCAGGGGCGATGCCCGCGCAGCGGCCTGTGGTGCGTCGGTTGGCCAGTTCAATGGTCAGGTCGTGACCGATCTGCAAACAGCACCGATCAAAGCGGCAGCCAAGTTCCGCAGGATTCGTGGCAAGTTGCGCAAGCATACCTTCGAAGGCTCGAAGAAATAAAATTAAGATCTCCGTACGGTCGAGGGTTTGCCCCGACAGCTCGATCAGGCTCGTGGCGCGCAATCGCACTTCATCCGGCGCGGCGGAAAATGTGTTGTTCACATTCAAGCCAACCCCCACGATGTGCCGACCATCGGGCAAGACGTCGATCAAGATGCCCGCCAGTTTCCGGCCAGCGGCGAAGACATCGTTCGGCCAATGCAGCCCGATAATTGTGTCGCCAAGCCAAACACTTACGGCATCGATCAGCGCGATGCCGGCCGCGAGCGACGCCTGCGAAACGGGTTGCCGCGGCAGGCCGTGGGCGACGGGGTCGATGAGCAGGCTGAATGCCAGACTTCCCCCACCCGTCCACCATCGATTGCCGCCGCGGCCGCGGCCGGCTGTTTGCGCGTCGGCCACCACGAGTAAGGGGGTTTTGCCGTCGGCGGCAAGCTGGTGAGCGCGGTCTTGTGTGGACGGCAACGAACCTCTGTATTCGACGGATGCCAGCTTGCAATCGGCGAGCAGACGGGGCACGTCGATGGAATCAGCGGGGGGCATGTTCCTGATAGTATTGGTCAAAAAAGCGGGTCGCAAGCCGTGCCGAGACGGGCGTCACGATCGTAGGTGGAAAATGCTGTGCGAATTTCGGCGGCTTATGGCCGGTCGCTTCGCCCTATCCAGGGAGATGGGAGCAGGCACCTGCCAATCAGATGTTTGCCGGCCGGGCCGAGAGCACCGGCGGCTAAATGCTGCAAAAACACGCGTGAAAGTCATTGATCTTGACGCGAGCCGCTGGCGGTGATAATTACCACTCGTCCAAATGTGCGGCACGCGGTCAGGGGGGGTGTGCGCGCGGCTCATGGGCTGGATTGAGCCGCTTAATTCGCGAGGGCGGAACTTGATCAATCGTACGTCCCCACGCGGCCTCATCGCCGTGCTGATACTTCTCGCCGCCAGCGCGGCGCGTGCCCAAACGCGCGTGCAGTTTCCCTCTTCGACGGTACCCACGCAGTCGACGGCGCCGAATTATTGGCCATCGACGCCGCCCAGCTATGGCGCAGCGCAGGCTCCGCCAGCTTTGCCACCCGGCGCGAATGGTCCGCTGCCTCCGCAACCGGCCGCGTCACCAGGTTGGGACCCGTATGCTCAGCCTTCGATGCCGATGTCGCAGCCGTACTCGCCCTATGCGCCGTCCCCCTATGCACCGACGCCCAACTTGCCCCCCTTTGGCTCACAACCCTACACGCCGCCGGGACCCGCCGCGCCCTATGGGCAACCCGGCGCGCTGTATCCGGAGGGGCTGCCTTCGATCATGCCGGAAGGAGGGTTTTGGGAGACGGTGCAGCGGCCGGTCAAATTCTTACAGGAAGCCCGATTGCGTTACACGTTTATTCCGGCCAATGGCTCGGAGCACTTGGGACTCAATGAGATCGAAACGTCGGCGTCGTTTGCGTTCCCGATTATCTACGATCAGGCGCCGCTGATTGTGACGCCCGGTTTTGGCATGCATCTCCTCGATGGCCCCATCACCAAGCCGCCCGATTTCGCGGAATTGCCGGCGAACGTTTACGACGCCTATTTGGACTTTAGCTGGCGGCCGCAGTTGACGCCCTGGCTGGGGGCCAACCTGGGTGTGCGGCCGGGTGTCTTTACCGACTGGAACACATTTACGAATCACAGCTTCCGCATTCCTTCGCGCGGGCTTGGCGTGATCACGGTAACACCCAACTTGCAAATCATCGCCGGCGTGGTTTATCTCGACCGTGTGGATGTCAAGATTCTTCCGGCGGGGGGCATTGTTTGGACTCCCGAGCCCGACAAGCGGTGGGAAATTCTATTTCCGAATCCCAAACTGGCAAGCAGGATATCGAACCTCGGCAATAGCGAGGTGTGGTGGTATGTCGCCGGCGAATATGGCGGCGGTTCGTGGACGTTTGAGCGAACCAATAGCGCTAGTGATCAGTTCGACTACAACGACATTCGCATCATTTTAGGCCTGGAAACCGTGGGGGGTTCGCGTTTGCGGACGTTTATCGAGGTGGGCTATCTCTTCGAGCGAGAAATTGTCTACCGCAACGGCCCGCCGGATGAGTTTCCCTTGACCGATTCGATGATGGTCCGTGGCGGCCTCGCATTTTGAATGGAGCGGGCACGCCAGGCGCGCCGTCCGCCGACGTGAGAATTTTTTTGCACTTCAGCTACGGCACGCCCAGCGCGCCTGTTGCATGGGGCGGTTGGCATCTTAGGAGCAGAGAGTGAATCGCGTTTTCGCCACGCTTGTCACCTCCCTTGCGTTCATCGTCGGCGCTGCCCATGCGCAAGTCGTGCGGCTGCCGTCGATGACAAGCAGCAATTCTGAAACTGCGATGGATCGGCCGGCGCCCCAGGGTCGGCCGCGGAACCTGTTCTCGGGTTATCCTAGCGAACTTTCGCAACCGCTCATTCCCCAGGGGCAACCCTCGGCCGGACCGGACCTGCCAGGCGGGACGCTGGGCGGCAGTGGATTGGAACCGCTGTCCGAGATGGTTTCACCCGAAGGCGCGCTGCCGCCCATGGCGCGGCCGGAAAACGAGCCACCCCTGCCCAAAGGAGCCAGGCCGGGCGTCTTTCAACAACTGCTCGTATCGGAGACGTATCTGCCACGTTTGAATGGCGACGCAGGCTTTGGCATCAACGACGTGTTGGTGCAGGCGACGTTTGGCTTTCCTCTGTTTACGCGAGACAATCCCTTATTAATCACACCCGTGTTTGAGGTGCAGATGCTTGACGGTCCGATGTCGCCCGAGTTGCCGCCGGAGCTGTACGATGCGAGTGTTTCGCTCCTGCACATTCGCAAGTTCACCCAGCGATTTAGTCTGCATCTGGGCGTTGCGCCGGGCGTGCACAGCGATTTCGAGAAGTCGAACGACGACGCGATCCGCATTCCCGCGAGAATTCTTGGCGTTTGGGACTGGCGTCCGGATACGCAACTGATTTTCGGCGTGCTGTATCTGGCTCGGGACGACGTCAACTTTCTGCCGGCCGCCGGCGTGATCTGGACGCCCAGCGAGGAGATGAAGTTGGAACTGGTGTTTCCGCGGCCCCGTTTTGCCCAGCGGTTTGTCTACGCCGGTGAGATCGAATGGTGGTGGTACGTTGGTGGTGAGTTCGGCGGCGGTTCTTACGCGGTGCGAGATGCGGGCGGGGCGGGCAGCAACGTAGTCACGCTCAGCGATCTGCGGTTGCTGCTGGGGGTTGAACGTCGTGTCACGAACGGCACCAACAGTCGAATTGAAGTTGGCTATGTGTTCGATCGCAAGATTGAATTCCAGGAATCGCTCCCCACCTTTGAGGCGGACCCTACGCTTTTGGTGCGTGGAGGGCTATCCTACTGATTGATTGGGTCAAACAATGAGAATCTGCTCTGCTGACTCTTAACACCCCTTGCCTCCAAATTCTAGTCGCCGGATGGGTCGTCTCTCTCGCCTGCTTGCCCGCGTGTTCTGGCTCTCGCTGGCGATTGTTGCGCTGGCACTTACAGCGGGAACGCTTTCTGGGTTGCTTTCCGACCGCATCTGGTTGTGCGAATTAGCCACGCATTTTCAGCTGCAGTACGTCGTGTTGCTGGCGATTGTGACGGTGATCTTTGCGCTGGATGCCAGGTTCAAATGGGCGGCTTTCTCACTCGTCGTGGCGGCGTCTGCGTTTTGTTATCAGTTGCTGCCCCTGTATGCGGGGGGCAGGCCAACATCTGCTCAACCGCGCACTTTGCGACTGGTTTCATCAAACATCGCGTTTTTTAACGAGAACAAGGACGAGCTCATCCGTTTCGTTTCCGCCGAGAATCCGGACGTGGTCGTGCTTTACGAGATCACGGAAGAATGGCTACCGACTCTCAAGCAGTTGGAAACCACCTACCCTGATCCAAAAATTTTCCCGCGCAAGAGTCATGCGGGAATTGCGGTTTTCAGCCGTTTGCCGCTCCAGGACGCCCAGCGGCGGTTGATCGGGGCAAGTCCCAGCTCTGTCATTACCGCCAACGTTGTGCTCGGTGATCTGAAACTAAGTCTGGTCGGCGCTCATCCCGATCCGCCGGTAAGCTGGGCTGCCACGCTCCGGCGCAACGACCAACTCGCGGCCCTGGCGGAACTGGTAACCACGCTGCCAATGCCGCTGGTGTTGGCCGGAGACTTGAACACGTCGAGTTTTAACCCGGTGTTCAAGCGGTTCATTGATGATACCGGCCTGCGCGACAGCCGCCGCGGTTTTGGCATGCTTAACAGCTGGTCGGCAAATCTGCCGCTGATCCGCACCACAATCGATCACTTTCTGGTATCACCCCGAGTCAAGGTGCTCGACCGCCGAGTGGGGCCGTACATCGGCTCGGACCATTATCCGATCGTGGTCGATCTGCTGGTGAAGTGATCTCAGCGCATGATTGCCCGCTTCATCGCCGTGCCCATGTCGGCGGGGCTGTCGGCGACTTCGATGCCGGCGACTTGCAAGGCCGTGATCTTTTCCTTGGCGGTGCCTTTGCCGCCAGAGATGATGGCCCCCGCGTGGCCCATGCGCTTTCCAGGAGGTGCGGCGCGGCCGGCGATAAAGGCGGCCACGGGCTTGGTGACATGCTGCTTAATGTAGGCCGCCGCTTCCTCCTCGGCGGTACCGCCAATTTCGCCCATCATCATGATCGCTTCCGTGGCGGGATCAGCCTGGAACATTCGCAACAGATCCACGAACGACGTTCCCACGATCGGATCACCCCCCAGTCCGACGCACGTTGACTGGCCCAAGCCAAGCGTCGTCAACTGCCAGACTGCTTCGTAGGTAAGCGTTCCGCTACGGCTCATCACGCCGACCGGACCTTTCTTGTGAATGTAGCCCGGCATGATACCGATCTTGCATTCATCGGGCGTAATTACTCCCGGGCAATTTGGCCCCACGAGGACCGAATTGCTGCGTTTGACGATTTCATACACGCGCACCATGTCGAGCACGGGGACGCCTTCCGTGATGGCGATCACGACTTTGATGCCCGCATCAACCGCTTCCAGAATCGCGTCGGCGGTAAACGCCGACGGCACGAAAATCATGGTGGCGTTAGCGCCGGTCTTTTCCACCGCTTCGACCACCGTGTCGAAGACAGGCAGGCCCTCGACGGTCTCGCCGCCTTTGCCAGGAGTAACGCCACCGACCATATTCGTGCCGTACTCTTTGCATCCCTTGGTATGGAACTGGCCCACCTTGCCGGTGATGCCTTGGCAAATAACGCGTGTGTCTTTGTCGATGAGAATGCTCATAAGGGAGGGCAGGGGGCAGGAGTCAGGGGACGAAGTTTGGGCTAGGGGGAACTTGTCGGTGGGTGGCCAGGAACTCGGCGTGGTCCAGGGTCCGCTGCTTGCGGCCTCGCCGCGTCAGGCAGCCTTCGAGGCTGCGACAACTTTCTTCGCCGCGTCGGTTAATCCAATCGCCGAGACGATTTTGAGGCCACTGGCGACCAGCATCTTTCGGCCCTCTTCCACTTCCGTGCCTTCGAGCCGTACAACCAGCGGCACCTTGAAGCCGACGGTCTTGTAGGCCTCCAGGATTGCACTGGCAATGGTCGTGCAACGCATGATGCCGCCAAAAATATTCACCAGCACGGCCTTCACGTTCTTGTCATCGAGCAAAATCCGAAAAG
>SXGT01730682.1_pt1 | contig 14740 bp, 11 predicted proteins | sample 3176221 | NCBI WGS metagenome assembly SXGT01 (sample SAMN11356862, study PRJNA531348) | freshwater metagenome | isolation source: freshwater sample F1-120 | place: China: Fuxian Lake, Yuxi | collected 2017-12-25
CCGGCCTGGCCCGGCGCTGTGGGCGCTCGCGGCCGGCATGGTGGTCGCCATCGGCCTGGCGCTGGTGCCGCTGCCGGTGGCCGACCCTGACCAGCTCCCGACCGTGGCGGCAATGGCCGCAGCGGACCGCGCCGACGACGCGCCGGACAGCGTCGACGTCCTGTTGAGCGCCTACGACCAGGTGCTTGCGGCGGAACGCGACTGGCGCAACCGGCGTCCGCTGCCGCTCGCCACGCCGGGTGCGCAGGAGCGGGTCGCGGCCGCGCGCGAACTGGATGCCTCGCTGGCGACGCTCGCCGCGGCGTTGCGCCTGGAGCCGCAGTCCCAACTCCTGCGCCGCCTGATGCATCAGACCTTGCAGCAGCGCACCGCCCTGATCCAGGACAGCTTCGCTGCCTGACCGAAACCGACACCGATTCCAACCCCGACAACCGCCACCGACTTTCGAGGATTCCGCTCATGACCCGACTGCCCATCGCCACCGCCGTGCTGGCCCTCGTTGTTGCCGTGCCCGCCGTGGCCGGGACCCCGATCGACGCCAGTCGTCCGGCCAGCGCCGACGTGCACCTGGAGATCGAGAACATCGCCGGCCGGGTCGAGGTCCGCCCCGGCAGCGCCGATACCGTCCGCGTGACCGGCGAGCTCGGCGATGGCAGCCTGCCGCTCGTGTTCGAGGGCGAGCCCGGACGGCTGACCCTGCGGGTGGAGCCGAAGGAGCGCGGCGGCTGGGGCAATCGCATGGACGCCAGCGAGCTGGTGGTGACCATGCCGGCCGGCGGCCGCCTCGAGGTGAGCACGGTCAGCGCCGACATCGACGTCGCCGGCATCGACGGCACCGAGGTCGAGCTGGAATCGGTCAGCGGCAGCGTCGACTACAGCGGCGGCGCCGGTCGCGTGCACCTCAAGTCGGTGAGCGGCAGCGTCGAGGGCGCAGGGGCCGGTCGGGACTGGACCATCGGCACGGTGAGCGGCAGCATCACCCTGCCACAGGCGGCCGGATCGTTGCGGGTGGAGTCGGTTTCGGGGCGGATCGAGCTGGACTTCGCGGCCGCCGAGCGCGCGCAGCTGGAGACGGTGTCGGGTTCGATCATCGCCCGCGGCCAGATGGCCAGCGGCGGATCGCTGGCCATGCAAAGCGTCAGCGGGACCCTGGACCTGCAGCTGTCCGGCAACTTGGACGCGCGCATCCGCGCCAAGAGCTTCTCCGGCCGGATCGAGACCGACGTCGGCACGCCGGAAAGCAGCGGCATCGGCGGCGGCAACACGCTCGACGCCCGCGCCGGATCGGGCAGCGGCGACATCCGCCTGGAGTCCTTCAGCGGCCGCATCCGCATCCGCACCGGCCAATGAACCGCCCGACGCCCGCGCCACCGGCGCGGCGACCGTTGCCCGGGGCCACGCCCCGGGGACCCACCTCCGGCAGGGCGGCGCTCGCCACAGCACCCGCCGCAACCCCAAGCGGAGCGACCTCGTAGGTCGACCCACGCCGACGCGGGGTGCAACCCCGCGCCACGGATCCGGCGAGCTTCAAGGCAGGACCGCCCGGCGTGACCCGCGGCGGGTGGCTCGGTAGCATGGCGCCATGGGCAACATCCTCTGGCTGGCCTCGTACCCGAAGTCCGGCAACACCTGGCTGCGCGCCTTCCTGGCCAACCTGGTCGCCGACCGGCCGACGCCGCTGCCGCTCGCCGAGCTGCCGCAGTACTGCGACGACGAGGCCCGCGCGGCGCTGTACTCGCAGATCGCCGGCCGGCCGAGCACCGAACTGTCCGTCCCGGAACTGTGCGCGTTGCGGCCCGCCGTGCAGGCCGGCATCGCCGCCGCCGCCCAGGGCACGGTGTTCGTCAAGAGCCACAACTACTGGGGCGGTTTCGAGGACCATCCGCTGCACAATCCGCGGGTGACCGCGGGCGGCATCTACGTGGTGCGCAACCCGCTGGATGTCGCGGTCAGCATGACCCACCACTTCGGCCTGGACATCGACGCGGCGATCGACTTCCTGGCCAACGAGGACACCGCCACCGAAAACGAGCCGCGCTGGGTCAGCCAGCTGCTCGGCTCGTGGTCGATGCATGTCGCCAGCTGGGCCGACATCGACCACCCCTCGTTCCTGACCGTGCGCTACGAGGACCTGCTGGAGAAACCGGGCAAGCCGTTCGCCCGGATCGCCCGCCTGGTCGGCGTGACCGACCGGGCCCGGATCGAGCGGGCCATCGGCCACGCCAGCTTCGCCAGCCTGGCCCGGCTGGAGCGCCGCGACGGCTTCATCGAGGCCTCGGAGAAGACCGACGCGCGGTTCTTCCGCGTCGGCCGGGCCCAGCAGTGGCGACAAGTCCTTGGCAAGCACCAGATCGGGCGGATTGTCGAGTGCCATCGGGCCCAGATGAGCAGATTTCGCTATATACCGAACGGTTTTTGAGTCAAGCTGAGGGTCATGACCGACCCACAGCTGGGGATGCTGGAACGGGCCGCGGCCGCCGGGGACGAGCAGGCCCGGGTAGCGCTTGCCCAGGCGTTGCTGAGCCGCGGCGCGATCGGCAGCGAATGCCACGAGCGCGGCCTGGCCATGTTGCTGGCCGCGTCGACCGGACCCCGGGCGCTTGAGGTGCAGTGGCTGCTCGGCGCCTACCACCTGATGGTGACGGCCCGCGCGGGCGCCCTGGAGCAGGCGCGCCACTGGCTGGGGCTGGCCGCCGCTGCGGGCGTGGCGCCCGCGATCGATCGCCTGGCCGACCTCGACCTGCGCGGCCTAGATGCCGGTGCCGCCCTGCTCAAGCACCTGCTGCTGGCGGACCGCGGCTTCTACCGGTCGGCGTGGTTCGTGGGCTACCTGCTGGGGCACTGCCCGGCCGCCTGGGACGCGGACGGGCCGGAGGGCGCCGCCGGCCGGCCCGGGACTGCCGCCAGCGCCTTTGCGCGCGGCTGCGCCCTGGGCTTTCCCGAGGCCTACTTCTCGCTCGGCGTGCGCCTGGCGACAGGCGATGGCGTCGAGGCCGACGGCGACCTGGCGAAGGCGCTGCTGCTGCGGGCGGCCGACGGCCGCTTCCCGATGTGCCGGGAGGCGATCGAGACCTTGCTGCCCGGTCACGCCGGGACCGAGGCGGCGCGCTGGCATGCGCGCCTGAAGCAGAACCTCGACGCGGCGCAGCCCATGCTGGAACGCCTGCGTCCGCCCGACGGCCCGACCCCCGATGCCGTCAATCCGCTGGTGCCGGCGCTCGAGGCCCACCTGGCCAGCGTCGGCCATCCGGCGTTCCGGATCGATCGCGCCGGACGCCTGCAGGTCGGCGCGGAACGGCAGGTCCGGGTCGCGGACACGCGCCCGCCGCAGCCGCAGTGGCAGGCGCTGTGCCAGTCACCCCGCGTGGCGCAGGCGCGGGACTTCGCTTCGCTCGAGGAATGCGCGCACCTGGTGCACCGGTTCGGCCCCATGCTCACCCAGCCGCGCAACTACGCCAGCACCGGCAGCAGCAACGATGAGGCGGAACTCCGGCAGTTCAGCGGCGTCGGTGCGCCGGTCCGGGTGCTCGATGCCGATCCGGTGGTGCGCACGCTGGAACGGCGCCTGGCCACGATGGCGCAGTGGCCGGTCGAGGCCATGGAACCGTGCTCGATCATCCGCTACCAGGCCGGGCAGGCCTACGAGCCGCATGTCGACTACTTCACGCCGGAGCAGGTGGAGGCGAACCGGCGCGAGCGCGGCGACCCCAGCGGCCAGCGCGTCGCCACCTTCCTGCTCTACCTGGTGGTGCCGGCGTCGGGCGGGGTCACCCACTACCACCTGCCGGGCATCAGCGTGGCCGGCGAGCCGGGGCTCGGCCTGATCCACTACAACACGACACCCGACGGCGCGGTCGACCCCGATTCGCTGCACAGCGGTTCGGCCATCGTCGCCGGCGAGAAATGGCTGTGGCGCTCGACCCTGCGCGAACGCGCGATCGTCGAGGCCGGCCCGGGCCCCGGCCCAGCCGCGCCCGCGCCCGTCGTCTGACCGGTCGGCCGAAGCGCTGACCGGCGGATCGGGGCGCCGGCAACGCGGCCGTACCGGGCCGCCTACCAGTGCTGCCGGTACTGCACGAACCAGGACCGGCCCGGCGGCTGGAACTGGCCGACGTTGTAGGAGTTGGCGAAGGCGGTGTACGACACCGGCGGCTGCCGGTCGAACACGTTGTCGATGCCCAGGGCCACCTCGGCCCGCCACGGCGCGGTCCAGCGCAGGCGCAGGTCGTGCAGGGTGTGGCTGCCGATGTGGTTGGCGCCGCCGGGGAAGGCCGGCGTGACCGATTGCGGATCGCTGCACGGGTTGGCGATGCCCAGGGCGGCCTCGATGCCCACGAAGAAGCTGCAGTCTTCCGTGGCATGGTGGGTGTAGCGCATCGCCCAGTCGACGCCGAAGTCGCCGCTGCGCCAGGCCAGGCGCAGCAGCGAGCGCAGCCGCGGGTACATGTCGTCGCCCAGCTCCTGGCCGGTGCGATCGTCGACCAGCCACTGCCCCTGCGGAACGTTGAAGCCCGAGCTGTAGACGCGCTGCGCCACCGAACTTTCGCCCATGTAGCTGGTGACCCAAGCCACGTTGTAGCGGCCGATGGCCGAATCGCGCTGGAGATCCAGCGTGAAGTCCCAGTGCTCGGCGCGCAGCTGCGCCGAGTTGATCGGTCCGGCGAGCAGGTCGCGGATGACGCCGCCGGGAGCGCGATCCACCAGCGGACAGAACCGGCCGCGAATGGCCGGGTCGGGGTCCAGATAGCAGGCATTGACGATGAACTGGCCCGAGCGCTGTGCGATGACGTTGTCGATCTCGACCCGCTGCCAGTCCAGGCTGACGTCCAAGCCCTCCAGCCAGCTCGGGCGATAGGCCATGCCGAGCGTGTGTGTTTCCGCCAGCTCCGGTGTCAGGAACGGGTTGCCGGCGACGCCGACCCTGATCTGGTGGCTCAGCTGGGTGTAGCCCGGTACCACGCCAGCGTCGAGGCAGCGCTGCTGGACCTCCGGTGGCTGCCCCGAGAAGCGAGGCTGCTGGCACGGGTCGATCAAGGTGGGAAAGGTGTCGACCCGGTCCCGGAACAGCTCTCCCACGGTGGGGGTCCGGAAGCCTTCGGCCCAGCCGCCCCGAAGCGCCAGGTCCTCGATCGGCTGCCAGGTGATGCCGGCGGAGAAGTTGCTGGTGTCGCCGAAACTGGAATAGTCCGAATGGCGACCGGCCACGTCTAGCGCCAGCAGGTGCAGCGCCGGCAGGTCGGCCAGCAGCGGGGCGGTGAGCTGCAGGTGGAACTCGTCGCTGCTGTAGCCGCCGTCGGTGACCGGACGGAAGCTGCCGGAACTGAGGCCGGCGTTGGTGAACGCGTCGGGCTGGTCGAAGGCGCTCTCGCGCCGGTACTCGTAGCCGCCCGAGAAGGTCGCCGGTCGGCCTTCGACCAGTTCGAACAGATCGCCGGTGACCCGGGCCCAGTAGTTGCTCAGGTCGCTGCCGCGCAGGCCCTGCTCGACGAAGCCGATGTAGTCGAGCATGGCTGGGGTGACCGAGCCTGCGTCGCCGAAGATGTTCAGCGGGACGCAACTGGGGATGACCGCGGCCACCGTGCCGCAGCGCGGCGTGCCGGTGGCGTCGATGAAGCTCGGGCCCAAGGCGTTGCGCAGGTTGGCGGCGTTCTGCAGGCCATCGGTCCGGTCGGCGCGCTCGGCCTTGCCGTATTGGTAGCCGACATCCCAGGCAACGACGTGGTCCCCGAGCGTGAAGTCGCCCTGGAAACCGCCCACGAAACTGTAATTGTCGACATCCTGGGTGAAGCTGCGTCCGCCCTGCTCCACCCAGCGCCGGCCGAAGCCGGTCAGTTCGACGCCGAGCGGGTTGTAGAGATTGCTGGCCGGGACCCGGATGACGTTGAACGCGGGGCTCGTGCTGAAGGCGCCGCCCACCCCCGGGTAGGCCATCAACCGTTGCCCGGACTGGCGCTCGTTGAAGGTGGCCTGTGTATGGAACTCGACGCTGTCGACGATCCGGTAGCGACCGTCGAAGAACAGCGAGGCGCGCTCCTGCGGGGTCTGCAGGTAGGCGTCGGGGGCGAAGTTGTAGCCGTCGAGGGCCGCATTGAACGGCCGGAAGTCCGACGGCGAAGTGCCCGGGCGTCCGGGAATCAGGATCAGCTGGCCCAGCGAGCTGAGCAGGCGCGCACGCGGCCCGATGCCCGAGGCGCCGCCGTAGTTGATGTCGGTGGCGGGCAGGCCGTAGGTCGGCACCGCGGAGATGTCGCGGTCCCCGGCCCAGATCGGGTCCTCCTTGACGAAGCCCGCGCCGATGGTCGCGTTGCCGCGGTCGCCCTCGAAGCCGATCAGGACATCGTACTTCTGCCGCCGGCCGTCGCCTTCGGTGTATTCGCCCCATTGGGCCGACATGCCGGCGCCGCTGTAGTTGGCCACCAGCCGGATGTCGATCACCCCGGCGACGGCGCCGTCGCCAAACCGCGCCGAGTCGCCGCCGCTGTAGACGTCGATGCGCTGCACTGCGGCGATCGGGATGGCGTTGAGGTCGACGCCGCCGTCGATGCCGTTGCCGACCTGGCGGCGGCCATTGACGAGGACCAGGGTCCGCGCGGCACCCAGCTTGTGCATGCCGACGCTGGCGCTGCCGTCGTTCCGGTTGCTGCCGAACGGGGCGGAGTTGATCCGCGCGCTGCGCTCGATGTAGACCGAGGGCAGGCGCTGCAGCACCTCGTCCAATGAGCTGGCGCCGGTGGCGCGGATCGCCTCGTCGTCCAGGCTGATGCGGGGCGTCGCGCCCGACGCCCGCCTCGGCCCGGCGGCGCTTGCGCCATCGCCGCCTGCCGTCCGTCCGGCCCCGGCGGCATGCAGCGGCGCCGGAGCGGCGCCGGCCAGGGCGGCAGCGATGGCCGCAAACAGCAGCGTATGGGTGATGCCCATGCCCGGTCCTCCGGTCCAGTGGGGCCGGTCGAGGCCGGCCGCTATCGGTCTGGACGGTCGGGGCGACGCTATCGTCGCAGTGTGGAAAGCAATCCTGCCCGCCGGGCGTCGCGCCTCAGGGCACGGGTTCGAGCTTGAGCGCGAAGCTGTAGCGCGGCGTGTAGCAGGTGCGGCTGGGCGGCCGTCCGGCGTGCGCGATGGCGCCGTGGAACAGCACCAGCCGGCCGGGCCGCGGCGAGACGACGAAGGCGGCGTCGCGGTCGTCGTCGTAGAACACGGTCTCGCCGCCCCAGTTCGGGTCCCAGTCGGTGGCCAGGTACCACAGCGCGGTGTATTCCTCGGCGTCCGGCGCGCAGTCGGTGTGGATCATCAGCACGTCGCCGAACGCGGCGAAGTTGGTGTAGGCGCGATAGGCCCGATAGCGTCGCGCCGGCAGCACCGCCGTCATCGCCGCCAGTGTCGCGCGGTGCAGGGGCAGGCCGGCCAGCGCGCGCAGGTCGAGCTCGGCGACCCAGTGCCGGAACCGGGCGCTGTCGGGGGTTGCGACCTCGGTGCGGGTGAAGGGCGCGCGGTCCAGCGCCTGGACCATGGTCGCGGTCGACTCGACCAGGCCGTCGAAGACCCAGATGTCGCGTTCGCCGATGCGGCCGTGGCGGACCGGCAGGGGCCCGGGCAGCGCGCGTTCGTTCATGCCGCCGCCGCCAGTTCCCGGGGCACGAACCAGCGACTCAGGTGCAGCTTGTCGTCGAGCGGCGGCAGCACGACATAGGCCCGACCGGCGCGCCGGCCGTTCTGCAGGCAGGGCAGGGGGAACTGCGCGTCGGGGTTGTTGGTGTAGAAGCGCGGCACCCGTCCGGCCAGCGTCCGGGCCAGCAGGTCCGGCCCGCAGGCCTGGCCGTCGTAGGCGTCGAAACCGAAGCGCGGGTGGCCGATGTCGAAATCGTCGACGATCACGATACCGCGCTGGATCCGGTCCAGCTCGCGCTGCAGCGGCCAGTCCTGGTACCAGTGCGCATCCAGGTAGAACAGCGGGCGCTGGAACCGGCCGGCATGCTTCTCGATCAGCAGGGGCGAATCCAGGTGCTCGACCGTGGCATGGCCGGCGAACGCCAGGCGCTGCCGGGTGAAGGCGGCGTGGCGTTCGGAGATGTCGCAGGAGAACAGCGGGATGTTCGGGTAGCGTCGGGCCAGGTAGTACGTGGTGTCGCCCAGGTTGCAGCCGGTTTCGAACAGCGCGTCGCAGCGGTAGTGCTCGATCAGCAGGTCGATTTCCAGGGCGGCGGTGATGTCGAATCCGAACGGGCCGCCGCCGTCGCTCAGTTCCCCGGCGGCCAGCCGGGGGCATCGGTAGAACACGGCGTAGACCTGCTCGGCGGACATGGCGGCTCCCGGCGGACTGGCGATTATATAAGCGGCCTGGGTCCGGGGAAGCCGGGCAACTCGCCGCGTCCTGCCATCGCCCGGGCCGGCGGCATCGGCCGTCCGGTGCCTGTTGCGCAGCCACAAAGAACTACGGCCCCTTTCGGGGCCGTAGCGATGACACGATGTTGCGTGACGCTTCGGATCAGAACTTCTGGTTGTACTGCACGAACCAGAAGCGGCCCGGCGCATCCCACACGGCCGCGTTGAACGTGTTCGCGAACGCGGTGTACGAGAGCGGCGGATCCTTCTCGAAGATGTTGTTGATACCAACACCGACCTGGCCGTTCCACGGCGTGTTCCAGGTCACGCGGGCATCGTGGATCGTCGCGCCACCGATGTCGTTGTAGCCGCCCGGGAAACTCGGGGTCGAGTCGTTCGGGTTGGTACACGGGTTGGCCACGCCGAGCGCCGTCTCGATGCCGACGAAGAACGAGCAGTCCTCACGCGTGTGGTGGAAGTACCGCATGCCCCAGTTCGCGCCCCAGTCGCCGAGGCGCCAGGACAGGTTCAGGTTGGAGCGGATGCGCGGGTACATGTCGTCACCCAGTTCCTGACCCAGGTTCGAAGTGACACCGCCGTCGACCAGGACATCCCACTTGGTCTGGTAGGCGTTGTCCCACACCAGGCCGAAACGGCCCCAGTCGGTGTCGGTCTGGTAACGGACCGTCAGGTCCCAGCCCTCGACTTCGAAGCCGGCGAAGTTGACCGGCGCCTGCAGCAGGTTGGTGACGACGCCGCCCGGGGCGCGGGTGATCAGCGGGCAGTACTGCGCCTGCTGGGCAGGATCCGGGTTGACGTAGCACGCGTTGATGATGAACTGCGCGCCACGGCCGGCGATGCCGTTCTCGATCTCGATGTTGTACCAGTCGAGGCTGACGTCGAAGCCCTCGAACCAGCTCGGGCTGTAGACGAAGCCCAGGGTCTGGGTCTCGGCCAGTTCCGGCGTCAGGAACGGGTTGCCGCCGACCGTGATGCGGATCTGCGAGCTCAGCTGGGTGTAGCCCGGGGTCACGCCGGCAGCGATACAGCGCTGCTGGACGTCCGGCGGCTGGCTGGCGAAACGCGGCGCCGAGCAGGGATCGAGCAGGGTCGGGAAGCTGTCGGCACCGCCCTGGAACAGCTGGGCGACGGACGGGGCGCGGAAGCCCTCAGACCAGTTGCCGCGCAGCGCCAGGTCCTCGATCGGCTGCCACTTGATGCCGGCCGAGAAGTTGGTGGTGTCGCCGAAGTTCGAGTAGTCCGAGTAGCGGCCGGCGGCACGCACCTCGAGCAGGTGGACCAGCGGCAGGTCGGCCAGCAGCGGCGCGTTGAGCTCCAGGTAGAACTCGTCGACGCTGAAGCCGCCGTTGGTCGCGGTACGCGAGTTGCCCGAGGACAGGCCGGCGTTGGTGAACGCGTCCGGCTGGTCGAAGGCGCTCTCGCGACGGTACTCGTAGCCGGCCGCGAACGCGATCGGACGGGTCTCCACCAGCTCGAAGATGTCGCCGGAGATGTTCGCCCAGTAGTTCGTCAGGTCGTTGCCACGCAGGGCCTGCTCGACGAAGTTGATGTAGTTGAGCATTTCCGGGGTGACCGAACCGCGGTCGCCGAAGATGTTCAGCGGGACGCAGCCCGGGATGATGACCGCGGCCGCGCCACCCGGGACGGCCGGGGTACCGCAACGCGGCGTGCCGCTGGCGTCGATGAAGCTCGGACCGACGGCGTTACGCAGGGCGGTGGCGCTCTGCAGACCGAAGGTCTGGTCCGAGCGCTCGGCCTTGGCGTACTGGTAGCCGACATCCCAACCGAAGAAGTTGTCCCCGAGCATGAAGTCGCCCTGGAAACCACCGATGAAGTTGTAGTTGTCGACGTCCTGGTTGAAGCTGCGGCCGCCCTGCTCGACCCAACGACGGCCGAAGCCGGTCAGCTCGACGCCCAGCGGGTTGTAGATGTTGTTCGCCGAAACCCGGATGACGCTGAAGTTCGGGTTCGTGTTGAAGGCGCCGCCCGAGCCCGGGAAGTCGGCGAGCAGCTGCTCGGACTTGCGCTCGTTGAAGGTCGCCTGGGTGTAGAACTCGACGCCGTCCATCACCTGGTAGCGGCCGTCCATGAAGAACGAGACGCGCTCCTGCGGGGTCTGCAGGTAGTTGTCGGGGGCGAAGTTGTAGCCGTCGATCGCGCCATTGAACGGGCGGAAGTCCGACGGCGACGTGCCCGGGCGGCCCGGGATCAGGATCAGCTGGCCCAGCGAGCTCAGCAGACGGCCGCGCGGACCGATGCCGGAGGCGCCGGCGTACTGGGTGTCGTTGGCCGGCAGGCCGAACGTCGGCACCGCCGAGATATCGCGATCCTCGGCGTCGATCGGGTCTTCCTTGACGAAGCCCGCGCCGATCATCACGTTGCCGCGGTCACCTTCGAAGCCGATCAGGAAGTCGTACTTCTGGCGACGGCCGTCGCCTTCGGTGAACTCGCCCCACTGGGCCGACATCTCGGCACCGGTGTAGTTGGACTTCAGGCGGATGTCGACCACGCCCGCGATCGCGTCGGAGCCGTAGATCGCCGAGGCGCCGTCCTTCAGGACCTGGACGCTCTCGATCGCCGAGGTCGGGATCGAGTTCAGGTCGACGCTGCCGCCGGTGCCGACACCGACCCAACGACGGCCGTTGACCAGGACCAGGGTCCGGCCGGTGCCGAGGTTGCGCAGGGAGACGCGGGTGGAACCGTCGCCGCCGTTGTTGAAGGTGGTGCCCAGGGCCGAGCCGTTGCCGGTCAGGTTCTGGATCACGTCACCGATCGAGGTCAGGCCCGAAGCCTGGATGTCCTCCTGGGTCACCTCGAAGATCGGCTGCGAGGTCTCTGCCTCGACGCGCTTGATGCGCGAGCCGACCACTTCGACGCGGTCCAGGGTGCGGGCGTCGTCCTGGTCCTGCGCAACGGCAGTACCAGTGGCGCCGACGAGGCCAACCATGCCCAGCGCGAGGCCGGACCGGATTGCCTTGTACAGTTCGTTATTGCTAAGTCTCATTAGACACTCTCCAACGTCGTGAGTTGACTTCGGGACATGGAACCCGTCCATGGGCGAGCCAAAGGGCCACCGAAACCATGGCGTGCCGGAGTCTAACAACATTTTTACAAGCCGGGCAATCCCTTGGACTTCGCCAATGCCCGGGGCTGGCGGGCCAGCGTGCCTGAACGGGGCTGACCGACGAAGCGCGTCGTACTATGGGCTTCGTGGCGGGCCCCGGCCGGGCTCCTGCGGGGTCGGGTCACGGCAGGCGCCCGAGGGGTCCGGGGCCGGCGGGACCGGTCTGGCCGAGCCGGTCGTGGCTGTGCCGGAGCGACTGATCGCGCCGGTCTGGCCGGCCGGCCGGGGGGTCGGCGTGACCGGCGCGAACGGGCCGGCCGGGTCCCTGGCCCGGGAGGCCGATCGGGCCAGGGGCAGGGGCGGGCAGGGCAGGGACGCGGCGCGGCAGGGTCGGGCCAGGCGACGGGTGCGTCGCCGGCGCCGTGGCGCGAGGCGGCTCAGAGTTCCTGGTGGTAGCGCAGGTAGGGGGTGCGAAGGTCGCCCTGGTCGGGCTTGGCCTCGTCGGCGTCGGCGGCCTGCGGGCGGACGATCAGGTTGCGGGCGCCGAACTCGATCGCCGCGCGCCAGGGCATGCGCCAGGACACGCCCAGGTCCAGGCTGCGCGTCGGCACCCCGCCGTACGCCTGGTCCGGGCGCAGCTCGCGACCGACCACGCCGCCCTGGAAACGGCCGTAGCGCAGGCCCAGGGCAACGGAATCCTGGCTCGACTGCGACCAGGGCGCGGCCGTGCCGGCATCGAACAGCAGGGCCGAACCCTCGACATGCTGCACGCCCAGGTCCAGCCGCAGATCCGGGCCCAGCCACAGAAAACCGCCCAGGCCGACCCGCTCGCTGCCGATTCTGGCGTCGCCCAGCATCGGACCGATCCAGCCCGGCAGCAGGATGGCGGAGCCGCCGAGGTCGCCCAAGGCCAGCCAGCTGCCCGCGCCGTCGGTGAGCTCCGGTCCGCCCAGCCAGTCCAGGCCGTAGTCAAGGCTGAAGCCGTAGCCCCGGCCGGTGTCCAGGGTCAGCATCACATCGCTGCCGACGATCGCGCCGGGCAGGCCGCCGTAGGCCGCGGCATCGCAGCCCGCCTGCGAGCCGATGCGCAGCAGGCCGTCGGACAGGCAGGGAACGGCGGACGCGCCGTCGGCCGGGCTGGCCGACAGGTCGATCGCCAGGCGCGCGGGCAGGCCAGGGTCGTGCGGCGCCAGCCGGGGCAGCGCGGCGCGCAGCAGCGGCGGGGGCGCATTGGGCATCGGATCGGCCGACAGGCGGACCGAGCCATCCGGGTCCAGCGCCAGGCGCAAGCGGATCGGCTCCTCCACGCGCTGGGCGAACGCCGGCGACGCCGACAGGGCGGCGAGCAGCAGGACGGTCAGGGCGTGGCGCATGGTCATGGCTTCAAGAAACTCCGATCCCCCCAGGCGCGGCAAGTTCCTCAAGCAGCAGGTGGACGTTGCCCGATTTTACGCGAGTCCCATGCGCATACCAAGGGGTCGCAGGCGCAGGAAAGGTGACCGGTGTCGTCATCCTGCGCCTTGGTCGCGTGCCGGCGGGGTGAAGGAGGGCAGGCCGGGGAGAGGCGACAGGGGACAGGCGACAGGGGACTGGGGACCAGGGACCGGGGACAGGGACGCGGCCGTCAGGACGCCGACAGCAGGTAATGGCCGACCTGGCCCACGATCACCACCAGCAGGATCGCCATCAGGACCAGCCGGACCCGGCGTGCGACCGCCGGGGTGGTCTGCGGCCCGCGGGCCGTGGCGGCCGGACTGCGGAACACCGGCGCATCGGCGGCATCGGGGTCGGCCTGCAGGCGCTCGAACGCCGCCGGTTCCAGCAGGCCGAGCTCGCGCAGCGCCTCCCGGGCGGCCGGCAGGTCGCCGTTGTTGAGCACCATCACCCGCGGCCAGTCGCCGGGATTGCTGGCCTGGCCGTAGTCGGCGCCGTTCCAGCTCCGGCGCCGGTGGTGCGGTCCGTACAGCAGGCGCACGGCGACGCCGCGCTCCTGCAGCAGGGTGCTGACCCGCTCGGCGTTCTCCAGGCGGGGAGTCGAATAGATCACGCGCATGCCGGCAAGGATACCGGAGCGCGCCGGGCCGGCGCCGGCGCCGCCGCTACACTGGCGCCTTGACGACGGGACCCGCGGCGCATGGCCGAGCTGGACATCGACAGCATTCCCGAGGACGGCGCCTGCGAAGTGCGCCTGCAGGCGGACGATCCGGGCAGCAGCGTGATCGTGCTGCGCCGGGGCGGGACGGTGCATGCCTGGCGCAACCTGTGTCCGCACGCCGGCCGCTACCTGAACTGGGCGCCGGGACGCTTCCTCTTCGATCAGGGCCGGCTGGTCTGCGCGGCCCATGGCGCCGTGTTCGAGGTGGAATCGGGCGTGTGCGTGGACGGGCCGTGCCGCGGCAGCGGCCTGGTGCCGGTGCCGGTGGCGGCGCTGGCCGACGGCCGGGTCCGGATCGGCCACCCGCCGCGGGCCCCCGATCCCACGCCCTCCCCGGCTTCGTAGCGCGGCGTTGCAGCCCCGAGCGGGGTGCGTGTGCTTCCGGGGTCGCTCCGAATGGGGTCGCGGCGGACGCTGAGGCGGACTTGGGGCCTGACGGACCAGGGTCCCGGGGGACGTGGCCCCGGGCTGCTGCGACCCTTCCGCCGCCAGCGGCATCTGCTACCGACGTGAGCGCAAGTTTCGCCATCGAAGTCTCCGCCCCCGACCTCGCCGCCGCCCGGCGCGGCGAGGTCGCGGCGCTGGAGCGCATCTACCGGGCCTTCGAGCGCCCGGTCTACACCTTGGCGCTGCGCCTGCTCGGCGACCCGGACCAGGCCCGCGAGGCCCTGCAGGATGCGCTGATGGCGGCCTTCGGCCGGATCGGCCAGTACCGCGGCGACGCCCCGTTCTGGGCCTGGCTGCGGCCGATCGTGGTCAACACCGCCCTGATGGACCGGCGCCGGCGCCGGCGCGTGCAGGACCGCGAGGTCGGCCTGCCCGACGACGACGACCTGGCCGGCGCCGGCGGCGGCCCCGACCCGACGCTGTTCGCGGCCGAAACCGGCGCGCTGGAGCGCGCGCTGTCGGCCTTGCCCGACACCACCCGGGCGGTCGTCTGGCTGTACTGCGTCGAGGGCTACAGCCATCCGGAGATCGCCAGCCAGATGCAGCACACCGTCAGCTTTTCCAAATCCCAGCTGGCACGCGGGCTTGCCCGCCTGCGCCAGCTGCTGGCCGTTGCAGAGGAGACATCCCATGCCTGATGCCCGTGACCTGGGCCGTCCCGGCGGCGCCGGTGCGCCTTCGGGCGGCCACGTCGACCTCGTCGCCGCGCTGAGGGGTCTGCCGCAGCAGGCGCC
>SXGT01661447.1_pt1 | contig 14738 bp, 10 predicted proteins | sample 3176221 | NCBI WGS metagenome assembly SXGT01 (sample SAMN11356862, study PRJNA531348) | freshwater metagenome | isolation source: freshwater sample F1-120 | place: China: Fuxian Lake, Yuxi | collected 2017-12-25
CCAGAGTAACTGTTCAGCATAGACACCACCACGGGCATATCGGCACCGCCGATAGCCATCACCATGTGGATACCAAACAGCAACGCGATAGCGGTCATAATTGCCAGCGGAATTAAACCCTCGCCTTGCGCGGTTTGCTGTAAAAACACCCCGCCTAAGACCAGCGCCACAATTAACAACAGTAGATTTAACCAATGCCGCGCTGGAAGCAATAATGGCTTTCCGCTGATTTTTTCACTCAACTTACCAAAGGCAATCACGGAGCCGGAGAAAGTCACCGCGCCAATTAAGATGCCTAAATAAATTTCGACTTCGTGAATAGTTTTTTCGACACCTTGTAAATGATTACCCACATCGAGAAAAGTTGCATAGCCAACTAAGACCGCTGCCAAACCCACTAGGCTGTGCATGATCGCGACTAATTCCGGCATTTGCGTCATTTCCACTTTAATGGCGGCGCGAGCACCTATTGCACCGCCGAAAACTAAAGCCCCTAATAACAAGGCAAAGGCATTCACACTCCCATTGAAAACCGTCGCTAAAATCGCGATAGTCATACCGAGCATACCGTAGTAATTGCCACGGCGTGCGGTTTCCTGATTACTCAGCCCACTTAAACTTAAAATGAACAGAATGGTGGCAACGATGTACGACATCGTAACAAGACTTTGAGACATCATTAACTCCTTATTTTCTGAACATTTCCAGCATACGCCGAGTAACCAAAAAGCCACCAACGATATTGATGGACGCTAACAACACCGCCGCAAAGGCAATCCATGCAATATGCACATCGGGAGTAGAGATCTGCACCAGGGCTCCAATCACAATAATGCCACTGATCGCGTTAGTCACACTCATCAACGGGGTATGCAGTGACGGGGTAACATTCCAAATGACTTGATACCCCACAAAACACGCCAGTACAAACACGGTAAAATGCGCCATAAAGGTGGTCGGCGCGACTGCACCAATGCCAAATAATACGGCCCCAGCGATCAGCAACGGTAATAATTGTTGTACTAAAGTGGGCGGTGCAGGCGGTGGCGCGGGAACATGGGTCGCGCTTGCCGATGCCGCTGGCTTGGCGGATAAGGTCGGGGGCGGGGGTGGCCAGGTGACTTTACCCGCCTTAATCACTGTCGCCCCCCGAATCACTTCATCTTCCATATTGACGTTTAAGATCCCGTCTTTATTGGGAGTCAGGTCAGTTAATAAATGCCGAATATTGGTCGCATATAACTGACTGGATTGATTTGCCATCCGACTGGGTAAATCGGTATAGCCAATAATCGTCACCCCGTGTTCGACTACGACTTGATCTTTTTGGGTGAGCTCAGTATTACCGCCTTGTTCCGCCGCTAAATCGACAATGACACTCCCCGCTTTCATGGATTTAATCATGTCGGCAGTGATTAATTTGGGCGCGGGCTTACCGGGGATCAAAGCGGTGGTAATAATGATATCGACTTCTAATGCCTGTTTTGCAAACAAGGCCATTTCTGCGGCGATAAATTCAGGCGACATAGTTTTAGCATAGCCCCCCACGCCCGTACCTTCCTCCTTGAAATCTAACAGCAAAAATTCAGCATCCATACTCTCGATTTGTTCTTTCACTTCTGGACGGGTATCAAAGGCACGTACAATGGCCCCCATACTTTTGGCCGCCCCAATTGCGGCAAGCCCCGCAACTCCGGCGCCAATGACCAGTACTTTTGCTGGGGGAATTTTGCCCGCAGCAGTAATCTGACCCGTAAAAAAGCGACCGAAATGCTGTGCCGCTTCCACGACCGCACGATAGCCACCGATATTAGCCATAGAACTTAAGGCATCCATTTTCTGTGCTCGCGACATGCGTGGCACGCTGTCCATTGCCAAAACCGTGACGGGCTTGGCGGCAAGCTTTTGCATTAACGCTTCGTTTTGCGCTGGCCAAATAAAACTGATTAAATTGGCATCGGCTTTTAATAAGTCCACTTCATCGACAGCCAAAGCGGGATGATACTCCGGTGCTCGGACTTTAAGTATCAAATCGGATTGTTGCCATAAACTTGCGGGATCGGCAATGATCTCAACGCCAGCTTTTTGATAATCCGCATCGCTGATGTCAGCCGCCAGTCCGGCGCCGCTTTCAACTGCAACGCTAAAACCCAGTTTGATAATGTGTGCAGCGGCTTCAGGCGTGGTTGCGACGCGCCGTTCGCCGCTATGAATTTCTTTAGGGATACCTATTTTCATCGCGCTTCCAGTGTAAGGTGTTGAAGAGAATTACAGATGCAATCAAAATACCGAATTAAATGCCTCTGAGCATAGGAGATTCAGCTTTGCTTTTCAACCGAAATTTTGCACAGCATCACTTTAATTATTTTTTGTTATACAGTGTTAATTAACCAGTTATTGTTTTGCAGCATTAAAAATACGCTCTAACCTAGACACTAGATCTTAAATCTTAGTTCCCTACTGCAGCCCAAGTATTATCTAGCTGCTAGCACCCTAATGTCTGGGTTGCAGATGACATTTAACTTCATTCGCTGCAACAGCACTAAGCATTTTATAGTGTAAACTAACCTTAATGAGATTATTGCTTGAAACGCAGATATTGGCATTTCAAAGGATTTTAATATGGGTACCATGCAAATTTTAATAGTCGACGATAGCCGATCCATCCGAAAATTAGTTGCAGAATGTGTAGCAAACTTGGGCTATACCGCTATCCATGCGGAGACAGGTGAAGAAGCTCTAGAATACGTTAAACATCATCCCATAGACTTAATTTTGATGGATGTAGAAATGCCAGGCATGAATGGTTTTAGTACCACCAAAGCCATACGGGATTTCAAAAAAGATGATTGGTTTCCGATTATCTTTCTCACCACCCAAACGGATGATCAATCCTATGAAAAATGCATTCTAGCGGGCGGTGACGCATTTTTAACCAAGCCGATTAATCAATTGCATTTAGGGTTACAAATTACCGCGATGGAACGCATTTACTTAATGCGTAGAAAGTTACAAGCGACCCAAAACGAACTGTTAAAACTCAACGATACTTTACGCTATCTTTCACTGTATGATCAGCTGACTGGACTCGCCAACCGACGTTACTTTGATGACAGCCTGAAACGCGAATTTCTACTCGCACAACGCGAGAAAGCACCACTATCACTGATCATCGGTGATATTGATGATTTTAAATTGTATAACGATACCTATGGGCATTTGGCAGGTGATGATTGCTTAAGTTCGGTGGCCACCGTGATTGCTTCGGCTTCCAAGCGCCCTACCGATTTAGCCTGCCGTTACGGTGGCGAAGAATTTACCGTGATTTTACCTAAAACCGATTTAAATGAAGCGCGCAACATTGCCGAAAAAATTCGTGACGGTTTACATCATCGCCAAATCCCGCATAAAAGTTCACGCGTACATGACTATGTATCCATTAGTTTAGGGGCGTCAACCTATCAGGGACAATTTAAAAACTGTATGGAATTGACTAATGCGGCGGATCGCGCACTGTACCTTGCCAAAGCGAATGGACGCAACCGCGTAGAGGCGTATTTATCGAATGTTTCAAGCTAAGGATTTTATCGCAACCCATGATGGCTTGGTGTTTGCGGTCATTGCTGCCGGATTAGAAGAGCAAAAAGTCTGCTGTTTTTTACGCTATGCCAACTTAGGCAACGGCTGGCAAAAACAGAACACCGAGCAAGCCAACCAACTATTAACCCAAAAATTCCCCCACTATCATTTCCATTCGCAGCGCATGGACGCTGATTGTCATGCGGTTCCCGTAGCTGATGTCAGCCAACACTGGCAACCTCGCCATCGCTTAGGCACATTGTTACGCTCCCCTACAGACGATCCCGTATTGCAAGATTGCATAGCCGCGGTTCGGTTATTGATCGACCACGACGTTCCACAAGATGCACTGGGCGTGACCGGATCACTATTACCCGGGTTTCAGCAAGCGAGTTCAGATATTGATTTGGTGATTTACGATGCCGATATTTTTCAGCAAACGCGGCGCAGCATCGACAGCTTGATCGCCCAAGGTCAGTTTCAAGACCTGAGCATGCACGATTGGTTAGAAGCCTATGCGCGCCGGGGCTGCGAATTATCGTTTGCTGAATATTGCTGGCATGAAAAGCGTAAACGCAATAAATTTATCTTTCACGGGCGCAAAGTGGATATTAGCCTAGTGACGCCGTCAGTCGAGACGCAAGATCAAACATTTCGTAAACTTGGCCCACGCTGCATTCAAGCCCAAGTCCTGAACGCTGAGCAAGCGTTTCACTACCCTGCGGTCTATAGTTTAGCTTTATCTGATATTCCTCAGCTAGTCTGTTTTACGGCGACCTATAATGGACAAGCCCTTGCAGGAGAATGGATTGAAGCGGCTGGGCACCTGGAAGTCAACCACCAGGGCGAACAACGTTTAGTTGTCGGTTCCAGCCGGGAAGCACCGGGCGAATATATTAAAGTGCTGCATGCTAATGAATAATATTTTAGCGTTTAACGCCGTTATTTTTGACATGGATGGTTTACTGCTAGATACCGAAAGCACCTATATCCATGCTTGGCGTCAAGCACTGGATCACATGAACTATGACTTACACACAGCATTTGAAGCAGAAGTCTGCGGGCTCGCCTATCCAGCTATTGCAGAATTACTCATGCAGCATTATGGAAGCGATTTTGATTTAGCAGGTTTTGCCGCTTTAAGTAATGACTTTTGGCTGCAGCAAGCGAAATTGGACGGTATCGCAGTTAAACCGGGCGCACCTGAAGTCTTGCAGTGGTTAAATGCTAGGGAAGTCCCGTATTGTTTGGCGACCAATAGCCCGCAAGCAAAAGCAATCACCTGTTTAGAATTTGCGGGTCTGCAAGATAGCTTTGCCGTAGTTTTAGGGCGCGAACACGTCACACAGCCTAAACCTTACCCCGATATCTTTCTTAAAGCCGCTGAAATTCTGCAGTGCAACATAAATACCTGCCTGGTATTAGAAGATTCTTACCCAGGCATCTTAGCGGCATCGCGGGCGGGGGCGCAAGCCATCTATATTCCTTCGCTGCCACGCAATTTAGCCGCTGCAAGCTTAGCGCATGCCGAGTATCCAGATTTGTTGCAATTTCTAGAAAACCTGAGCACACAATACCCTTGAGCACCCTGAATAGGCTATAATTCCGGCCTTACCAAAATCTAGCATTAGTTTTATCTTGAAATATCAATCTACTAGCATTTCTGTAGCGGCACCCGCCCGCTTACACATGGGCTTTATCGATTTAAGCGGTTCCTTAGGACGGCATTTTGGCAGTATTGGCGTTGCTTTAAATGAACTCCAAACCCGCATTAGCGTCAGCGCAGCCTCACACCCGGAGGTTATCGGCCCTTCAGCCGCACGCGCACAAAAGTGTTTACGTCAATTTTGCAGTGCGTTTGGGGTGAGTGAAAATGTCAAACTCGTGATTGAATCTGCGATTCCAGAACACGTAGGCTTAGGCTCCGGCACCCAAATGGCCTTAGCGATTGGTGCTGCCCTAAACGCTTTTTATCACTTAGAGTTAAGCGTACGCGAAATTGCAGCGGTCATGGACAGGGGCTTACGTTCGGGGATTGGAATTGGGGTGTTTGAACACGGCGGTTTAGTGGTCGACGGAGGACGGGGAGAAAAAACCATTATTCCACCGCTCCTGATGCAGTTTGCCATACCTGACGACTGGCGCTTTATCCTGGTCTTTGACCAACGCGGCCAGGGACTGCATGGGCAACAAGAACTGCAAGCGTTTAGCGAACTCCCGCCCTTTCCGCGCAGTGAAGCAGAGCGCCTGTGTTATTTGCTATTGATGCAGGGCTTACCCGCCTTAGCGGAAAACGACATCACACTCTTTGGCGACAGTATTACGCGTTTACAAAATGCGGTAGGCGAGCATTTTGCCAGCATCCAAGGCGGGGTGTTTACCAGCCAGGAAGTCGCCTTAGCGATGCATTGGTTAGCCGCGCATGGTGCGGTGGCTATCGGTCAAACCTCTTGGGGACCGACGGGCTTTTGTGCTGTGGATGGACTGGACAGCAGTGCAGCATTGCTAGAGCAAGCACGTTTACAGTTTGCCAACGAGCCGCATCTTAGTTTTATGTTGGTCAGCGCCTGTAATCGAGGCGCAACGCTCAACATGCATGCAAGTTAAGCGAGTAAGCCATTCACTCTTACCTGCTGATTGTCGCCAACTCTGGACGTATGTTGGCACAGGCCGCGAGGCAAAGCGGGCTTATTCCCTTAGTGATGGATTTATACGCAGATCGCGATACCCAAACCTTGGCACACGCGCATTGGCACCTAAAAACCCTAGGGTTAACCGCCCTCAAGCCCGCACTTGACGACTGTCTTAAGCAATTTTCAGTGGCAGGGGTTGTTTATGGCAGTGGATTAGAAACACAACTCGACTGCCTAAACTATTTAACAGAGCACCTCCCCCTCTGGGGCAATTCCCCGAGCTGTTTAAAGCGCCTCAATAATAAGCGCCACTTTTTTCAGCAACTCCAGTCCGCTGACATCCCCTTCCCCTGCACGCAATTTGCTCCGCCTACGCACCGTGACCACTGGTTATGCAAACCACAGCATGGCTGCGGTGGTCAAAACATTAATTACCTACAAGATAGCTCGCCTAACCACAATGTCTATTGGCAACGCTACCACCCTGGAACGCCAGCATCGGTGCTGTTTCTTACAAATGGACAAGACGCTTTAATCCTGGGATTTAATAGCCAATGGTGTCAGCCTTCGGCATCACAGCCCTTTTTATTCTCGGGGATTATGAATAGCCTGGATTTACCCACGGAGCAACGCCAGCTAGTAACGCAATGGGTAACACAACTCACTGTTGCATTTAACTTACACGGCTTAAATTCCTTGGATTTTATCTGGGATGGGCAAGCCTGCCTAGTTCTGGAAATCAATCCTCGCCCCCCAGCCAGTATGCAGCTATATGCTCCCACACTGCTAAAACTGCATATAGAAGCCTGTCAAGGCCTACTGCCTCAACAAGTCCCCCAAGTAAAACAAAATCAGGCTTATCAAATTATCTATGCGCCAACTGACTTAAAGATACCCTCAGAGTTTATCTGGCCAGCGGCTTGTGTGGATTTACCGCAAAATTCTGCAAAAATTAGCGCAGGCCAGCCGATATGCAGTATGATTGCCCACGCCGAAAGTCCAGCAGGCATCCATGCAGACTTACATGCTTTACAACACAAAATTTTACTCCAAGTTCAACAGGTACAAAACATTATGGAATTTGCAAGCAGCGTTAATACTTTAACTCAACCCTTAGTAAGCGACCTGATAACTAACGCCGCGAAATACCGTGTCGCTGTGCAAAAATTGACTAACGGCAGTACCGTGATTGACGCTGGTATCAATGTGCCCGGTGGTTTAGAAGCCGGACGTATCATTGCAGAAATCTGCATGGGTGGACTCGGAACCGTCACCCTGACGCATAGCCCGTATACAACGCATTGGCCGCTCAGCGTCAATGTGCATAGCAGCAATCCGGTACTGGCCTGCCTAGGTAGTCAATATGCTGGCTGGAGTTTGTCGCATGAAAAATACTATGCCTTAGGTTCAGGCCCTGCACGCGCCTTAGCCTCCAAAATCAAAGAAAATCAGCGCGAACCGGTAGAAGAATTATACAAAGAACTGGGTTATCAAGATCACGCCGATGCGGCTGTGTTAGTCATCGAAAATGATGCGATTCCGCCAATTGAAATTGTCGAAAAAATCGCCACTGCTTGCCAAATTGATCCTAGCAAATTGACCATCATCGTTACGCCCACCAGCAGCTTAGCTGGTGGCGTCCAAGTTGTGGCGCGGGTTTTGGAAGTGGCTATGCACAAAGCACATGCTTTGCATTTCCCATTAGAGAACATTATTGATGGCAGTGGCAGCGCACCCGTGTGCCCACCACACCCCAATTTTGTCAAAGCGATGGGACGTACGAACGATGCTATTTTATTTGCAGGCCAAGTGCATATCTTTGTCAAAGGTAATGACGCCGATGCTGAAAAATTAGCCCTTGCGTTACCTAGCTCGACCTCAAGTGATTACGGCAAACCCTTTGCAGAAATTTTTAAAGCCTATAACTACGATTTCTTTAAAGTCGACGCCATGCTATTTAGCCCGGCAAGCGTCATTGTCACTGCCGTGGAATCGGGCAAAAGTTTCCGTGCAGGCCAATTGGACAACGCATTGTTAGATCAATCTTTTGGCGTATAAGCCTCAACAATAGCTTACCCTCTGAGACCGAAAAGGTCTCAGAGGGGCTTACAGCCGCTCAAGTACCACGAAGTCGCAAACGGTTAATCTTTGTCATAAAAGCGCACGCGTCCAGTTTCAATATCGTACATCGCCCCAAGGATATCGATCTCCTCATGTTCTAACATAGCCGCCAGAATTGGGCTTCTGGCACTGATTTGTTCGACGGCAAGTTTGACATTTTTGACCGCCACTTTTTGCACTAATTGTTCTTTATCTAATTTAGGCCCGGCTTCATGTTCTTCACGCACACTATTGACCGCGGGTTTGATTTTGGCCAATAAGCCCGTTAAATGATCCATTTCAACGCCTGAACATGCTCCCTTTACCGCGCCGCAATGCGAATGTCCCAGCACCACTATCAGTTTAGCTCCAGCCACTTTACAGGCATATTCCATACTGCCCAAAATATCGTCATTAATCACATTGCCCGCCACCCGAGCACTGAAAACATCCCCTAAACCTAAATCAAAAATTAATTCCACGGAAGTTCTAGAATCAATACAACTTAAGATAATGGCAATCGGAAATTGATTTTCTTGGGTATCGTTGATTTGCTCCAAAAGATTACGATTGGATTCTAAGTTATTAACAAAACGCTGGTTGCCTTCTTTCAAAATATTCAGTGCCTTGGCGGGTGACAGCGATTTTTGTGAGTAATAGTCATGCGCTCGGACATTTTGTAACGGCGGTAACGCACCGAATCCTCTGAGATTTTCGATGGTCAGTTTGATTTTCTTACGCTTAGCATCTTGTTTAAAGTTTTGAATAATTTCATACACATCATAATCGATATATTTCGCGCGGGTCGCATCGATGACGACCTCCGCTTTTCTAGGCAGTTGTTTCAATATGCCTTGAATATTGGCTTTATTCAGAAATGACACATGTTCAGCAAACCGAATTATGGTTTTATTGCCAATGTGAAATTGATTAAAGTAAAACGCACTACGGGAGTTTTCTAACAAGATTGCAAATAATGCAATCGTTAAGCCGATGGCAATCCCAGTGAGCATATCAAAAAATACTAAGCCCAAAATTGTCGCGCAGAAGGGCAAAAAATGGTACCAGCCCGCGTGATACATACTGACAAACACAGTTGGTTGTAATAAGCGATAGCCCGTGACCAGCAGCACCGCGGCAATACTCGCTAAGGGAATCGTAGTGAGTATCTCGGGTATACAGAGGATGGTCAATAAAATCAGTAAGCCCTGGATAAATGCCGCTACTTTGCTGCGCGCGCCCGACTGGATATTAATCGAACTACGCACAATAACTTGGGTTAAAGGCAAGCCACCTAACAAACCACAGCAAATATTGCCTATCCCTTGTGCAATTAGTTCACGATCACTGGAGGTAATCTTTTTGTCCGGGTCCAATTTATCTATGGCTTCTTCCGATAACAAAGTTTCTAGACTTGCCACCACCGCCAAGGTCATCGCCGCCAGATAAATTGCCGGATTGCTTAACTGGCTATAATCAGGAAACTGCAATTGTTGCAGCCAATCAGGTAAGGTGTTCAACGCAGGTAAGCTGACCCTATGCTCACTTTTTAAGGCATACTCCGGCCAGTAGGCAGCTAATAATTCGGCAGTTAAAATGCCGACACTAATGGCGATCAACGGTCCTTGAAACAACTGCATCCAGCGTTGACTTCCCAGCAAAAATCGCTCCCAGATCAATAATGCCGCCAAGCTCGCTAACGCTATCGTGATGGCCCCCATCGAACTAAAGCTCAACATATGCCCTAATTCAGTTATCGTGGAGTAATGATCGGCCTGCACAAAACTCATATCACCTTCGTAATCCGCATCGTAGCCCATGGCATGCGGAATTTGCTTGAGCATGATAATCACCCCGATCCCTGCGAGCATGCCATTAATCACTGAGGACGGAAAATAGTATTTAATGACGCCTGCGCGCAGACAACCAAAAATAATTTGGATTATTCCAGCTATCAGCACCGTCAACAGAAACCCATTAAAACCAAAGGCTTTAATATCTGCTAGAGCGATCACCGCCAATCCTGCGGCCGTGCCACTCACCCCTATAGATGAAGCGCCCAACGGGGCAACCACTAAACCACCAATAATCCCCGTCAATAACCCAGCAAATAATGGTGCGCCCGAAGCCAGCGCAATCCCCAGTGAAAGCGGCACGGAAACCAAAAATACCGCCACACTGGCTGGAATATCATATTTTAAAGTAGCAAATATCGTTGGGTCACGCTTAATTTGTTTCATAGTGACTGCTTACCGTTATGCCAATTTTGCGACTCTAAGTTTATTTAAGATCGTCAAGGAATCATGCTGTTTGATCTCCTCTTTATCATAGAGTCCGGTAATTTCTACATGAATATTATCATCGGGCGCGGTAGACAGAAAATCCTCCAAGGTTTCTAAAATATCATGATCTATGAAATGGGCTTTAGTCGCATCCACCACCACAATGCTATTTTCAGGAATTTGTAATATACATTTTCTAAGTAACGCTTTATTTAGAAATGACACATCTTTATTAAACGACAATACCCAGCGATCATCCACTTTTACCAAACTAATCGCTGCCGAATAATTTGTTTTTAAAACAAAAAACAGCCCGATGACCATTCCCAACGAAATACCTATCAGTAAATCAGTAAGGAGAATGACGACCACAGTCATTAAAAACGGAATAAACTGGCTCATGCCTTTAGTATAAAACTCAATAAATAATGCTGGCTTAGCTAACTTATAACCTGTATGTAGCAAAATTGCTGACAGCGCTGGTAACGGAATATAATTCAAATATTGCGCAAAAAACAACACACTACTCAACAAGAGACAACCATGCAAAAAACAAGACAAACTGGTTTTACCACCTGCATTAATATTCGCAGCACTCCGCACAATCACTGCAGTAATAGGCAATCCACCTAAGGCACAGCTAATAATATTACCCCAACCTTGTGCTTTTAATTCTCGATTAGTCGGTGCAATTCGTTTTAGTGGATCAAGCTTATCTGTTGCTTCCAAACTCAACAGGGTTTCTAAGCTCGCGATGATTGCAATAGTAAATGCGACTTGATAAAGTTTAGGATTTGTAAAGTAACTAAAATCAGGAAACATGAAATTAGCCCAAAAATCACTCAGATGCTCAGTGACGGGTAATTTAACCAGATGCACATCAGAAACCGACCACTCAGGCGCAAACTGCAGGGTAAAAAAATTGTAGCTAACGCCCCAAATCACCACCAATAAAGGTGCAGGAATCATACTTAACCATTTACGCCTTTTAATCCAAGAAGTTTCCCATAGCAGAATTATACCTAAAGCTATTAAACTAATAGCCATAGCACCTTGTGACACTCCTTGAAAAGCCTGTAACAAATCACTAAAACTAGAAGAGGCCGTCTCACGCATATAGCTTTCGTCACCCTCATAATGATTATCGTAACCAGTCGCATGAGGTATCTGCTTGATAATCAATATTAATCCTATTGCAGCCAACATACCTTTAATGACGGCTGACGGAAAAAATGCCCCAATAATACCTGCCCGCAAGTAACCAAGTAAGATTTGTAAGACACCCGCTAAGACACCCGCTAAAAGTAATCCTTGAAAACTACCCAAGGTTTCAATAGCATTAAATACAATTACCGTCAAACCAGCCGCTGGGCCAGAGACACTTAATTGAGACCCACTTAACCAAGACACCACCAACCCTCCAACAAACCCAGCAATCAAACCGGAGAACAGTGGAGCGCCTGAAGCCAAAGCAATGCCTAAACACAGAGGCAACGCCACCAGAAACACAACTATACCTGCTGGAAGATCATCCTTAATATGTCGAAAATAATACTGTACATGTTTATGAATCATGCATTAACTCCTCTGATTGCAAAAACTACTCATCTGCTCCGTTCCCCAAATGGTTTAACCCTATTCTGCAAAGCCCAGGGATTATGATAGGACTAACTGTGTTGTTTCAACTTACATTACCTACTTAATTATAGCCCTGTAACCTTTCAGCAACCTTTACATTAACGGACTAAAATGAAAATACTATTAATCGAGGACGATCTCGTGCTTTCCGACGGCTTAACCCATACCTTGGAACAGTCTGGCTATGCCGTCACGCCCGCAACTTCGGCACAAGCAGCGGAAACCTGTTTGCAACATCAGGATTTTGATCTGTTAATCTTAGACCTAGGTTTGCCTGATATGGACGGTTTAGACTTACTGAGGCGCTTACGTAAACGCAAACTGTATCTGCCCATATTGATATTAACTGCGCGTGATGGTGTAAATGATCGTGTCTGTGGCATTGAACAAGGGGCCGATGATTATTTAACCAAACCCTTTGAATTACGCGAGTTAGAGGCCAGAATTCACGGCCTGATTCGACGCTGTTACGGTAGATTTAATCAAAAAATCCAACTTGGCGGACTATTGATTGATACCCGTTCGCACCAAGTACTGAATGGAGAAGACATGCTGCAACTGTCAGAGCGAGAATACGGTTTATTGGAAATTCTATTATTACAACTGGGTAACGTCGTGTGTAAAGAACGCATTGCCCAGCGACTGGCGGAACATGATGACGCTTTATCGGATAATGCGGTCGAAATCTATATCCACCGCCTGCGTAAGCGACTCGAACCTTATAGAATCAACATTCGTACCGTCAGGGGTTTGGGATATTTACTGGAGAAACCCGATGCCGCGTAAAGCCCACAGCTTACAAAAAGAAATCTTATTACGCTTATTTATCCCATTATTGTTATTTATGAGCGTAGAAACGGTGTTGTCCTATTTTGTGACGCTACATTATGTCAACAGCGCCTATGATCGCTGGTTACTGGATTCCGCCAAATCCTTAGCCCAAGAAATTAAAGTCCAGCAAGGGCAATTCATCGTTGAACTTCCTCCAGCTGCCTTGGAAATGTTTCGTTGGGACGATACCGATAAGACTTATTTCAAAATTATCTCCACCCAGCAAGGCTTAATGGCCGGGGATAAACAAGTCCCCGAAATGCAAATCCAAGAAGAATCCTGGACCCAGGAATATTATTTTGACGCCAAAATGCGTGATGAACCTGTACGTGTGGTGTTAATGGTGATAAAAACCCATAGCAATGCAGAAAGTATTTATGTGTATGTCGCCGAAACCCTCAAAAAACGGCGCACCATGATGTGGGATATTTTACTCGCCGATTTATTACCGCAGACCTTGCTGGTAATATTCGTCAGCATTTATTTACGCCTTGGCATCAAAACAGGCTTAAAACCTCTACACACCTTAGCCAATGAAATTGCGCAACGCTCCTCCAGAGATTTACGCCCGATTCCAGAAGCGCAAGTATTTACCGAAGTCCGAGTGCTCATCAGCACCATTAATGATTTGTTGGGTCGATTAGCTTCTGCCATTGCCACGCAACAGCGCTTTATCTCTAACGCTGCACATCAATTACGCACCCCGCTGGCAGGCTTAAAACTACAGGCAGAACGTGCTTTACGCGCCGAAGATATTACGGCCATGCAACCTGCCTTAGAACATATCCAAAACAGCGCTGATCGCATGTCGCATTTAACCTCGCAGCTTTTGATCTTGGCGCGTACCGAACCCATTAGCGGCAGCTATGAGCTTATCAATGTCAATTTGACCGAAATTGTACGCCAAGCCTGTATGCAATCGGTGCCTAAAGCTTGGCAACGCAAAATTGAACTTAGCTTTGATGGCCCTAGCGAGGCGGTGATCGTTCAAGGCGATGCAATTTTGCTAGGTGAATTATTAAGCAATCTAATCGATAACGCGATTATTTATGGACGAGAACACGGCAGTATTCTGGTAGCATTAACCCCTCATCCGACGCCTGCTTTAAGCGTGATTGATGATGGGATCGGCATTCCTGAACACGAAAGTGAAAAGATATTTGAACGCTTTTACCGCATCGCGGGCAGCCACGGACAAGGCTGTGGACTGGGGTTAGCCATAGTCAAAGAAATAGCCGACTTACATAAAGCTCAGATCAGCTTGACCCGCATCAGCCCAGAGGGTGGCACGCGGGTAGATTTATGCTTTCCAGGCGCTGAGTTTTGTGGATAGAAACGAGCGAATACTTAGTCACTGATGTTACACAGGTCGTTTCTTCAGCATAGAAATAATCATGCTGAGTCGCTACCACGACGTTTTTCTAATCGGGTTCTCGCACCCGACGGCGAAGTACTTTCTTTTGCTCCGCCTCGGCAACTGCTCCCGGCGTTGCTCTACTTTCTGCATCCATGCAGTCGAAAAGAAAGTACTCAAAGAAAAGGCGGCCCGGTTACCGCTGATGTCTTGCGCTCCTCGTATTTATCGGGGGGATGGCAAAAAGGGGCGTCCTGCCCCTTTGCCATCGTGCGGCATCCATGCCGCACCCCGTTGGGCTATTCCCGATAAATACTGCGG
>SXGT01060372.1_pt1 | contig 14737 bp, 11 predicted proteins | sample 3176221 | NCBI WGS metagenome assembly SXGT01 (sample SAMN11356862, study PRJNA531348) | freshwater metagenome | isolation source: freshwater sample F1-120 | place: China: Fuxian Lake, Yuxi | collected 2017-12-25
GTGAAAAGGTGGGGTAAGAGCCCACCGCGTTGCTGGTAACAGCAGCGGCACGGTAACCCCCAGTCGGAGCAAGGCCAAATAAGCGGCGAGGTGCGACCCACACCGACCACGTCCCTCGGGACGAGCCGCGGGTAGGCTGCTGGAGGCGCCTGGTAACGGTCGCCCTAGAGAGATGACTATCCGGAAGCCTTCGGGCGTCCGAACAGAACTCGGCTTACGGTCGACCCCCGACAACCCCCTTAAACGCCCAGCTTTGGACGGGAGGGGGTTGTCCCGGCTCTGACGGACGTTCCAACGCGGGGCGGTCCGACAACGTTCATCCCTTGGAGGAGTACCATGTTTGGCCGATTCATCGCTGGTGCGGTTCCGTTGCTGATTCTGGGGTCGATTGCGGCCGCCCGGCCGGCGGCCCCGAGCACGACCAAATACCGGATCATGACCAAGATCGAACAGGTTGTCGATCTCAGCGGCATGGGGCAGGGCAACCAGACCACATCGTTTGACCAGCAGGCGATCATCTCCGTGACGCTCTCGGATACCGTCGGCGGGCAGATCATGCATGTCGTGATCGACAGCTTGACGTCGACGGCGCCGGTCCCCCCGGAAATGGTCCAGAAGGCCCAAGGCGCCTGGCTGCACGGAACCGTTGACACGTGGGGCCGCGGCAAGGTTACCGCAACGTCGGCCGACTCGAACGACATGGTATCGCAGCTGAAGGGGACGATGGCTCGCTTCTTCCCGATCGTCAGACCCGGCGCCAAGGCGGGCGATTCCTGGCTCGATACGGCCACCGTCGACACCAAGACTCCGGCCCAGTCGATGAAGTCGATGACCGTCACCACCTACACTCACGGGGGCTCGGTCACCCGGGACGGGCAGCCCGCGGCTCGGATCGATGCGGCTTCCTCCACCACTGGCGCCGGCACCATGGAAAACCCGATGGCGGGTACCATGGATGTCGAGCTGAAGGACAACGCAACCAGTTCGTTTTTTGTCGGATCCAACGGCCGATTCCTCGGTGGTGAAACGTCCTCCGACGGGAAGAGTCTGATCCGGACCCCGATGGCGCCCGACCCGATCCCAGTTACCATCAAGCGGACCACCACCATTTCCGTCGCCAAGTAGGCGTTTGGTTACAACATTCAGGGCGCCCGATTCCGTCGGGACCGGGCGCCTTCTTCCTCTGATGACTCCGTCTGCGGCAGTCCCCGGACTCGACCAAGCAACACCGCCCCGGCGATCTCGATTCCGTCGAATTCTGATGGCGTCACTCGTTCTCGGATCGCTTTTTTGGCTCTGGATGTTCGCGGTGTGGCCGCCGCCACTTTGGTACCGGTGGAACTGGCCCCGACAGACGGCTTTCATGGGGATGCGGGGTGACCAAGTCGATAGCCTCGCGCGGCACGTTCAACGCCGGCGACAGGCCGTCGACGGCCGCCTGCCGAGGCTCTACGATCCGGTCGACTTTGCCCGGATTGCACCCGCCGTCCCCCAAGCCGTTCTGATCGCCGAAGATCACCGCTTCTTCGACCATGGTGGCGTTGATTTTCAAGCCATCCGACAAGCTCTTGGCTATCGCCGTGACGATTTCGCGTTCGACAATCCCCGGGATCGCACTGAACTTCGCCGTGTTGTTGGGGCGGCCTGGTCGCGCCGAGACCGGATCCGGGGCGCGAGCACGATTACCCAGCAGCTCGCGAAAAACCTCTACCTCTCGCCATCCCGAAACCCGCTCCGCAAGTTCAAGGAAGCCCTGACGGCCTATCGCCTCGAAATGGCGATGTCCAAAACCCGGATCCTCGAGTTATACCTGAATGTCGTGGAGTTCGGACCGGAAATCTGGGGGGTGGAAGCGGCCAGCCAGACCTACTTCGGCCGATCAGCCGATCGGTTGACAGCGGAACAGGCGGCCGCCTTGGCGGGATCCCTTCCGTTTCCGCTCCGGTCGAATCCTGCTTTCAGATCCGGCCGGATGCGGTGGCGCCAGCAATTCATTCTCCGGCGGATGCGGGGTGAGCCCATCCAGAAGCCGGATGACGACGAACCTGCGGCAGGGAAAGAGCCCGCGGAGCCTGACACCACCGGCTCCCGAGGGCTAATCCAACAGCCGTAGAGGCATCACCAGCGAGAGATAACTGGCCGGATCATCCCAACCGACGGGTTCGCAGGTCGCGGCCCGCTCAGGGGCTTTAAAGCTCATCCGGACCTCGTCCGTTGGCATGTACTTGAGCACTTCGAGCAGATACGCCGCGTTGAACCCGATTTCGAGCGGGTCCCCCTCGTAGGCGACGGTCATTTCCTCTTGGGCTTCGCCAAGATCCGGAGTCGTCACCGACAGTTTACAGGTCCCATTGGCGAAAGCCATTCGAATCCGGTGGGTTTGATCGCTGGCGACGATACTCATCCGGCGCAGGGCCGCCGCGAGGGCGGCCTTGTCCGCCGTCATGATCTTGTCGTTTTCTCGGGGAATGACCTGTTCGTAATTCGGGTACGGTCCTTCGATGAGCCGGGTGTACACTTGCGTCCCGGCAGAACGAAAGCCGAGATGGTTGTCGCTCCGAGCGATCTCGATTTCCTCATCCGGCTTGTAGAGCCGACGAATCTGGTCAAGGGCCTTCGGTGGTACGATTAGGTCCGCTTGGCCCGAGCCTTTCAGCGGGACATCCATCCTCGCCAACCGGTGACCGTTCGTCGCCACCATTCGCATCCGGTCGCTTCGAAGCTCCCAGAGTACACCGTTGAGAATCGGCCGGCTCTCCTCGGTACTGGCGGCAAACGCTACATGCCCGATCAATTTTTGAAGGTCTTTCGCCGCCACGTTCCAGGACCCTTCGAACTTCACAGCCGGAAACGCCGGAAACTCATCCCGGGAAAGCCCCAGCAGCTTAAACCGCGAGCGGCCACACTCGATTTGAACTCGCTGTTCACCGGAACCTGTAAACCGGATGGCGGCGCTCGGGAGTTCCCGGACGATTTCGACCAGTTTCCGAGCCGGGAGCGTGGTGGCACCCTCCTGATCGACTTGGGCCGGAATGATCGTACTCACCGCAATATCGAGGTCCGTTCCTGAGAGCCGAAGACCATCCTTCGTTGCCTCGACCAGGATGTTGGAGAGTACCGGCAGCGTGGTCTTGGATGGGATGCTGGCAGCAACCGCTCCAAGGCCTTCGTGCAACTTTTCCCGCGTAATTGTGAACTTCATTTCGGATTACTCTCCACCGGGCATCGAGTTATCACCACGGGCTATTAGAAAAGCAGTACCTATATAATAAAACAGTAGTAGTCGTAGAGTGGGGTCATTGTTGATGACCGAACCAACCACTGACAGCCAAGCGAGTTGCCGTCAAGACCATATCCTCACCCCATGTGTACGGCGGGGAAATATCTGAAAACCCGGCCCAAACATCCCCGTGATCCACATCCGACACAAAGAACTCACACCGCCGATGAGGTTAACTCCACGCGAGCGGAATCGACTCGATCCCGAAACCCACGATCCCGGGCCAACTGTCGTTGAACCTTGTCTACGCTATGGATAACTGTTGAGTGATCCCGGCCGCCGAACGCTTGTCCGATCTCGACGAGCTGCATGTTGAGGACCTCCCGGGCCAGGTACATGGCAATCTGGCGGGGTACCGTGAGACTCTTGATTCGGGCTTTCGACCGGAGGCCCTCCGGGGTGACGCCCCATCGGCGGGCAACGACGTCTTGGACCTTATCGATCGAAGGCAGCGCCTTGGGTCGGTCGTCGGCCGTGGCTTGGCTCGGCCGAATTCGGTCGGCCAGGGCTTCCCGCGCCAGGTCCACCGAGATTTCCCGATGGCGAAGCGAGGCGTAGAGCAACAGCTTGATGATCGAGCCCTCGAGCTCGCGGACGTTGGAGTAGACATGCTCCGCGATAAACGTCAGGACGTCGTCCGGGATCGTTGTTTCGAGATGGTCTTGTTCCTGTTTTTTACGGAGAATCGCAATCCGGTGTTCCAGGTCGGGCATCCCGACGTCCGCCACCATCCCCCAACCGAACCGGCTGACGAGACGGTCTTCGAGGCCGGGCATTTCTTTCGGGGCCCGGTCGGATGTCAGCACGATCTGCTTCTGGGACTCATACAGCGTGTTAAACGTATGGAAGAACTCTTCTTGGGTCGCTTCTTTCCCTTCAAGGAAGTGGACGTCGTCGACCAAGAACAGGTCGATCTCGCTGCGATACCGCCGGCGGAGATCGGGCATCGTACGGCCGTGAATGCCTTCAATAACCTCATTGATGAAGTGCTCCGCGCCGACGTAGGTGACCCGGGTCGACGGGTTCTTCCGAACGACAGCATGGGCAATGGCCTGCATCAAATGGGTTTTCCCGAGCCCAGTGCCCCCATAAATGAACAGCGGATTGTAGGTCCGCCCTGGAGCCTCGGCCACGGCATAGGCGGCTGCGGCTGCGAGTTCGTTCGACTTCCCGATGACGAATGAGTCAAACGTGTATCGCTCATTCAGGGGGAGGGGTGACTGGGTGGTGCGAATCGGGGCGGAAATCGGCTCGGGAGGTGGCGCCACGAAGAAATCGATCTGGGGGCGCTGGAGCCGGTCATCCGGCACTCGAAAGCTTACCGCAACTGATTGGCCCAAAACGACTTCGGCGATCTTGGCCAGAATGGCCGAGTGTTTGGCTTCATTCCACTTGACCGCAAACTCGTCCGGGAGACCGAGCACGAGATGGGCCCCGTCAAAACTGAGGGGCTCAGCCGGCGACAGCCAAGTACCGACCGCTTGCTCGGTGAGCTCGCGCCTGGCCTCGTCGAGGATCCGCTTCCAGGCGTCTTTCGGGGACAACTGCATTTCGCCTCGAAAAAATCGGGGGTCAAGCGAAGGGGCGACGATCTTACGGCTGGCGTGTGGAAAAGTCAACCTTGACCGAAGACGGTTGCAGCCGCTATCTTTTCGGGCTCACTTGAAGTGTTGGGGATTCTATGCAGCCGTCATATCGCCCGCGGAACCGTAAGCGGGTCAACAGGCATGGTTTCCGGGCCCGGATGGCAACTCGCTGGGGTCGGGCCACGCTGGCGCGCCGAAGAAAAAAGGGCCGGAGAAGCTTGACCATTTCGGTGCCGTCCAAGCACGGCGGTAGCTGACGACCTCGGAGGGTTTGGGACGCCGGTTTCGTCTTGCCTCGCCGAACGACATCCGGCGGGTAATGAGCCGGGGCCGTCGCTTCCGATCGCTGCACCTAGAGATTGCCTGGTTCGTGAATGATGCGGGTCACCCAAGACTGGGATTGATCGTCCCGAAGTTCCAGTCGAATGCGGTGGCCCGTAATCGTTTGCGGAGGCAATTGAAAGAAATCTGGCGGCGTGGGGGACTACCCCACTTGGGGCCAGTCGACATTGTAGTGCGAACGCGGCCGGCGACGTACACAGCACGGGCGAGTGACCTCAAAGCCGAGGTTCTCGGATGGGTACAATCGAGAGCGCTAGGGCGTTGACCACAGTTTTTCAGTGGCCACGTCAGGTTGGTGCCGCGTTGATTCGCGGGTATCAGCGGTTTGTTTCGCCTGCCTTTCCGCCCCGTTGTCGCTTCAGTCCCAGTTGCTCGCAGTACACACTCGAGGCGGTGGAACGTTATGGATTGGTTCGTGGGGTTTGGTACGGGCTTCGGCGACTCGTCAAGTGCCATCCGTTTCATCCGGGTGGGTATGATCCACTCCCTTAGTCTCTAGAGCCCTCGGCGCCGACCATGGACCGTCGATTCGTCTTGGCCATCGTTTTGATGATGGTCGTCTTGATCGTGCCTCCGTTGTTCCTCAAGAAACCAGTGCGCCCGGCGGCCAAGCCGGCGGTGACCGCGATTGCCCCGGCTGCCGAGTCACCAGTGGCCCAGGCTCAGGCCCTACCGGACCGTTCGAGCCTTGCTGCCCGAGACACGAATCCGGCAGGTTTTACGGAGGACACGGTAGTCGTCAAATCCGCGCTCTACGAATATCGGTTTTCGACGCGTGGCGGCCGGCTCGTGGGGGCGGCGCTGAACGACTATCAGTCGATGCGGAAAGACGAGAAAGGCCAACGACTCGAGATGTTCGGGCCGGCCAGCCAGTTTCTGTCCCTGGCGTTGCTCGTCGGCCGGGACACCGTGCCGTTGTCGAACCTCCATTTCCGCCCTTCCGCTCCCCAACTCGACGTGGCCACCGGCGCCGAGCCGCACCGTCTCGCCTTCTCGGCGGCAATCGACACCACCTTGGCGCTCGACCTGACGTACGGGTTCACGCCGAAGGACTATCGCATCGACGTCCGGGGGACCGTGCGGGGGCTTGGGCCGACCGGCGGCACATTGCTTATCGGGATGGGGCCCGGACTCCGCAATACCGAGTCGGACAGTGTTGAGCACTCCCGCGAAGTCGGAGTCGTGACTCGCAATACCAGTTCCGAGTTGACCCATCTGGCAACACTGAAGCCCGGCGAGCCCACGCTGCTCAACGGACCCTTTCATTGGGTGGCGCTCAAGTCCAAGTACTTCGTGACGGGTGTCCTTGCGTCCGACACCGGTCTTGCGCCCCAGGGACGACTGGGTGGCGTGTCGGCGGTGACGAACGATCGGATCCACCGGACGCCGGAGTGGGCCGATGTCTCGACGAGTGTGGGGATCGGTCCGAACGGGGATATCGGTTTTTCCCTGTATGTTGGGCCAATGGAGTACCCGAGGCTGCAAGCCCTCGGTCATGGCTTTGACGACGTCAATCCGTACGGCTGGGCTTGGCTTCGGCCGTTAATCCGGCCGGTGGCGGTCGGAGCCCGGTGGCTTCTGGTCTGGCTCCACGAGAAGATCGGGTTGGCATACGGATTGGCTTTGGTCGTGTTCGGGGTCGGGATCCGACTGGTGCTGTGGCCGCTCAACCAGCGGGCGATGCGGGCCAGCATGGCGATGCAGGCTATTCAGCCCGTCCTGAAGGAGATTCAAGACAAGTACCAGAAGGATCCCCAACGTCTCCAGCAGGAGATGTTCAAGGTCTACAAGGAAAACAACGTCAACCCGTTCAGTGGTTGTTGGCCGGTGTTGCTGCCGTGGCCAATCCTGATCGCGCTTTTCTTCGTCTTCCAGAACTCGATCGAGCTTCGGGGCCAACCCTTTCTCTGGGTTCCGGACCTGTCGCGGCCGGATCCGCTATACATCATTCCGATTCTGATGGCGGGGTCGATGTTCGGCGTGACCAAGATCGGCCAAATGGGGATGCCGGTGAATCCCCAGATGAAGATGATGTTGTACTTCATGCCCGTCATGATGTTGGTGTTGTTCTTGAACTTCGCCTCAGGGCTCAACCTGTACTATGCGGTTCAGAACCTGGCCAGCATTCCCCAGCAATGGCTGGTGGCGCGAGAACGGATGCGACGGATGCCGCCGACTCCCCCGATCTCGCCGCCGGTGCCGGCCAAGGGTGCGTCCAAGCGCTGATCCGACGGGCCGATCGGAGGTAACCTGCTTTCCGATTTGATTGCCGCGCTCGCCACGCCGCCAGGCCGCTCGGCTCTCGCCGTGGTCCGGCTTTCGGGTCCCGGGGCTTTCGAGGTCGGCCGCCGGGTTCTGTGTTGGCCCGATGACCGTTCGATTCGACCCCGGCAGGTCGAACTCGCGACGGCCTATGGCCCCTCAGGCCACCCCATCGATCAGCTCATGGTGACGTTCTTCCAGGCTCCTGCCAGCTATACCGGCGAGGATCTCGTGGAGTTCAGTTGCCACGGGGGTCTGTTGGTCCCCACGCAATTGCTCGGCATCCTGTGTGAAGCCGGTGCCCGCCATGCCGGTCCTGGGGAATTCACCCGACGAGCGGTTCTGAACGGCAAACTCGATTTGCTTCAAGCGGAGGCAGTGGGCGACCTGATCGACGCCACGACGGTCGCGCAGGGTCGGGGTGCGTTGCGGCAGCTCGACGGCGGGCTGTCTCGCCGTCTCGAGGTCCTTCGGTACCATCTGACCGACCTCCTGGCCCTCCTGAGTTACGACTTGGATTTTCCCGAGGAAGACGACGGACCGGTAGACCGGGCTGCGATTTTGGGGGGGCTGGACGCCGCCGCCGACGGGATTCGGCGTCTGTTGGAGACCGCCCTGATTGGTGAACGGGTCCGCCGGGGTGCGTTGGTGGTCTTGGCCGGACGTCCGAATGCCGGCAAATCGTCGTTATTCAACGCCATGCTTCGTGTGGAGCGCGCGTTGGTCAACGAGAGCCCCGGCACCACCCGGGACACCATCGAGGCCGATCTCGACTTGGCGGGATGGCCGATTCGGCTCGCCGACACCGCCGGCCTCCGACCCTCCGAGGAGCGGATTGAGCAGATGGGCATCGAGGTAAGCCGTCGCTATTTGGCGGCCGCCGATCTCGTCTTGCTCTGCGTCGAGGCGGGTCTTGTCCTCAACACCGAGGAAGAGACTCTGGCAGCCGATCCGCGTTCGCTTCTGGTGCGAACGAAGACCGATCTTGCCTCAAGCCCAGGATTGGCGGTCTCAGCCACGACTCGGGTCGGGTTGGAGCGCCTCAAGACGGCGATCATCGGCCGATTGTTCGACAACGGCCGACCGTTGGGTGATTTCGAACCGATGCTGACCCGGGAACGCCACCGGGTGGCGCTGGAAGTCGCCCTCGCCGCCCTCGGGGATTCGAGGCCTCATCTCGACCCTCAGGGCGGCGACGCGGTTCTGGCGGCCCATCATGTTCGAAGGGCCGTTGCTTCACTGGACGAACTAATTGGGGCTATTGATGTTGAGGAGGTGTTTGGCTTGATCTTCTCGCGCTTTTGCGTCGGGAAGTGAACCACGAGCCATTCCCTACCCAGGCCGGTTGTGCGACCCGTCGCAGTAGGGTTTCGACACACTCCGCCCGCAGGCGCAAAGCTTGATTGTTCCGGGGGCCTTGTTGTTGAACGGAGGTGTCAGGAGGTTACCCTCAGGATCACGGATCTCGATCGGGCCCTGAATGACGTAAGGACCATTTGGGCGGATCACGACGGTAGTGGGGACGGTCACTGCACCCTCAAGCGGTTCGGATATCTCGGGCCGCGTCATCGGCGGCCTCGAAGGCAGCGGCGGGCATTCGAAGGGACGTTCTCAGCCCATGCTCGGCCACCATCGCCTCGACCATTCGGTACCCGAGATAGTAACCCGACCGTTCCGGAAGGACCCGGCCCAGTGCCAGGCGGGCGCTCGGTGTCATCCCGCCGGACAAAAACCGCAGGCGGAGACCGATGCCGGAGCGGTCGAGATCATGGTGGGCGGCTCGTCGGATGAATGATTCGAGCTCCCGCATCCGCTGAAACTGCCGTTTCGGATATCCGAAGTAGTCGGAGAGGTCGTGTCCCGGTGCCAGGACCCTCGAGGCGTGAACCGCGAGGCCCTCGTTGACCAGGTGCTCCCGAAGCGGGGCCCGGCCGGCGGCGACCCAATAGTCGTAGTATCCGCCGTTGTCCGCAATCAGCCGCCGGAGACTGCTCTCGCTCGTGGGCGAGGTGTAACGCACCGTGTGAGCCAACTCATGGGCTACCCACGGCGAGATCAACTCGGGTGAAAGGCCAAGCCCAAAGGTGGTGGGATTGACCTTGCCGGTAAAATGCTCAACGCAAACGAACGCCGCCCCACGGCCGTTGACCACCAACTCGCCCGCGTTGGCCGCACCGACACCCACCATCAGGTAGACGTCCGTCGGGCGGTCAATTCCGAGGACCTCGGTGGCGCGTTCGATCATCTCCTCGACCTGTTGCGAGATTTTGACGTTCTGCAGCAAGGCTTTTAAGTCGGTCCGATCGGCACGGAGTGTCGTTGCGATGACTTCCGCCGCGTGCGGGCTCTCGAGGTCGAGGACGTAGTTGGCCCAATAGGCCGAGAGGACGGCGCGATGGGACTCCAGATACCGATAGTAGGCGGCTTCTCGATTGGAGGAGGCGAGGATATCGAGAAAATCTGGGAGGAGGTTGATGAGCACGGCACAGAATACGGCAGTGGTGTGGTGAAAATCAAGATGGCAAGCCGAATTCAGTCCTGTTCGCGCCGCTTCCGCTCCGATGCGTCGCTCAAGACCTTCCGCTCTTGAAAGGTGAGGCTGTCGATTCCGAACTGGGCAATCTTGTCGAGGACCTGGTTGACTTCATCGTCGGTGGCTCCGTGGGAGCTTTTGTCAGCCGGAGCGGTGGGCTGGAGCTCCGCAGCGGCTTCCTGCACCCGCATCGGCGTGACGACGGGCCTTCGGGCCACGGGGGCCGGTCGAGGGGTGGGTCGCCGGCTCGTGAGGGACTGAAGGCGAAAGAACACGTAGCCCGCAAGCGCGCCGCCGAGGTGTGCCAGGTGGGCGACACCGTCATTCCCCGCCAATCCCACGGCAAGGTCCAGGGCGATCAGACCAAAGAACACCGTACCAGCCCTGACCGGGACCGGCAAAGGGAACCAGCGAATTTCAGCGGAGGGCCAAAGCAGGAGGTATCCGAGGCCGACCCCAAAAGAGGCTCCGGCCGCGCCGGAAAATGGATCGACGCGAACCAGGGCCGCGAGCCCCAAGGCGAGCAGCGCGGCACCAACTCCACAATAGAGGTAGCTCGCGATGAAACGGGCCCCGCCGAGCCGGCGCTCCACCGGCGACCCGAAGAGGAAGAGGATCAGGCTGCTGAGGGCGAGGTGAACGATGTTGTCGTGAACGACGATGTAGCTGAGCGCCGTCCACGGCCGGGCCGAGAAGCTCTCGGGGTCGAACCGCAGCGCTGCGAAGAATCGGGGGGCGGTGAAAACGGTTGCCAGCAAAACCAGAACCGCCCCGTTGAAAACGATCAATCGGGTGACCCATGGGGTTAGTCTGGCGGTCCGGCCGTCTTCCTTCATGAGGTAACCTTAGCACGACCCCTCGCGGCGAGGCAAATCCGCTCGCAGAGCTCAGGGAAGTCAATTCCGGCTGCCCGGGCCGATTGAGGCATCAGACTGGTCGCCGTCATCCCGGGAAGGGTGTTCACTTCCAGGCAGCTGAGTTCGCCCCCCGGGGTGAGCCGGAAGTCGACTCGGCTGTAGCCCCCCAGTTTCAGGGCTTGGTGCGCAGCGAGTCCCAACTCCTGGCATCGGGCAACGAGTTCCGGCGCCAGATCCGCTGGAAAGATCTCCTCAGCCATGCCCGGAGTGTACTTGCACTCGTAGTCGAAAATCTCATGCCGCGGGATGATCTCCCCAACCGCCAGAGCCTTACCGTCCAGAATCCCGACAGTCAGTTCTCGGCCGGGCACGAAGGTTTCGATCATCACTTCGTCGTCGTACCGAAAGGCAACCCGCACCGCTTCCGGGAGGTCTCTGGGGCCCTTGACGACACTGAGGCCGACTGTGGAGCCCTGCTTGCTTGGCTTGACCACCAGGGGCCATCCGAGCCGATCACCCAGGTGCTCTTCATTGATTGGGGCCATGACCCAATCGGGGGTTTGAATCTGGGCCGCTCGGAACAGTCTCTTGGCCAGGTCCTTGTCCATTGCCAAGCCGCTGCCAAGGGCGCCGCTCCCGGTGTAGGGCACCCCGAGGAGATCGAGGACCGCTTGGAGGGTCCCGTCCTCGCCCCGACCGCCGTGGAGGGCGAGGAACAGAACCTCGGCGTCCCGGACCACCGGAATCGCGGATAGGCCCGAGAGGAGCAGGCCCCGTTCGAGATCGGTCAGTTGCTCATTGGTTGGGGGTGCGATTCCGACGGCGGCGCCGAGGAGCCTTGCCTCGTCGGCCTCCGGAACGTAGCCGCGAGCGGTATCGACCACCGCCACGATATGACCGCGGCTCCGCAATGCCGCAACGACCTGTGCCGCCGAGGCGATCGCCACGTCGCGTTCCGCAGAGGTTCCACCCGTTAGAACGGTGACTCTCATTTGCCTCATCGGGGATTTCCTTGGCGCGCTGGGGCCCGAAAGCTGAACGGCTGAAGGAAGAACGTCGCAACCGGCTTACCGTCTCGAAGAGCCGGGGCATACCGAAGCCTCGGGCCAGCCGCTAGGGCGGCCGAATCCAAAGCAGGATACCCGCTCGATTCTTGGACAGTCACCGACTCCGGTTTGACCAGCCCGGTCGAATCAACCAGCACCCGGAGGATGACCGTACCGCCGATCCGTTGGGTCAAGAGTGCTTCTGGGTATCCGACCGGAGGATCGGCATTGAGCGGGATCGGCGGCTCATCGCGGCGTCCCGGGGTTGGCCGATCGGCGGGCAGAGTCATGGTTGCCTCGGGTTTCGCGTTGCACCCGGTGCCGGCCAGCAGGGCCAGCAAGATTCCTGGACGGGTCATTGGCTCGGTCGGGCCCGCAACTTGAGATCCGCGAGCCGGTTCAAAGCTTCCAAAGGAGTCAGGGCGTCGACGTCGATCCTGGAGATCTCGTCGCGGATCGTGTCGACCGGTTGGATCGGCCCGGCAAAGAGCGCCAGTTGGCCCACGTCGATCCGGGGAGGCTTTCCGGGAACCACTCGGTGTTCGTCCTCGAGGGTGAGAAGGACCTCTTTGGCCCGGCCAACCACCTCCCGAGGCAATCCGGCCAGCTGTGCCACGTGAATCCCATACGATCGGTCGGTGCCGCCGGCTTCGAGTCGATGCAGAAAGACGACCGTATCGCCGGTTTCCCGCACAGCGACGTTCATGTTCTTGGCATGGGCGAGTCGTTCGGGCAGTTGCATCAACTCATGGTAGTGGGTGGCGAACATGGTCTTGCAACCGATGCGATCGTGCAAGTACTCGCTCACCGCCCAGGCGATGGCCACACCGTCATAGGTCGAGGTTCCCCGTCCGATCTCGTCCAGGAGGACGAGGCTCTTGGCGGTCGCGTTGTGGAGAATGGCGCTAGTCTCACTCATCTCGACCATGAACGTGGACTGGCCGCGGGACAGATTGTCGCTGGCCCCGACCCGGGTAAAGAGCCGGTCAACCAAGCCGATCGATGCGGCACGGGCCGGGACGAAGGCCCCGATTTGCGCCAGGATGACCACGAGTCCAATCTGGCGGAGGATCGTCGACTTGCCCGCCATGTTGGGTCCGGTGACCAACTGTACCCGACTGGCGGGTTCGAATCGGACATCGTTGGGAATGAAGGACTCGCGCGGCATCATCCTTTCAATCACGGGGTGGCGGCTCTGGTCAAGCATGATCTCAAAGCCATCGTGGACCCGGGGGCGCACATATCGGTTCAGGACCGCGATTTCCGCCAGACCGGCCCACACATCAAGCTGGGCCAAGACTCTGGCGGTTCGTTGGATTCGGGCAATGGCGCTGCCGACCCGACTCCGCAGGGTGGCGAATAACTCGGCTTCCCGGGTCGTCATCCGCTCCTCTGCGCCGAGAACCTTGGCCTCATATTGCTTGAGCTCAGGCGTTACATACCGTTCTGCCGTAGCCAGAGTCTGGCGTCGCTCATAGTCCCCCGGCACCCGGCTGGCGTGGGTGTGGGTCACCTCGATGAAATATCCGAAGACCTTGTTGTACCCGATCTTGAGCGATGGAATCCCGGTCCGGTCGCGCTCCCGCTGCTGAATCGACGCGATGTACTGTTTTCCGCCATCGCGCAATTCGCGGGCTTCGTCGAGCTCCGGATCGTAGCCGGCCCGAATCACTCCGCCGTCCGCGATGTTCATTGGGGGCCGATCCTCCAGCGCGGTCGTCAGCTCGGCAGCCACGTCGTCGAGCCGATCCAGTGCTCCGGCGAGCCGAGCAAACGGGTGGGTGGGAGAATCGGCCGGCGTCAGCGCCTGAAGTACGGCGGCTACCTTCGGCAAGCGATGGCAAGAGTCCCGGAGAGCGGCCAGCTCCCGCGGGTTGGCCCGACCGGCGGCGGCCCGGCCTGCCAGGCGCTCGAGGTCGCGGACCCCGTCCAGCGCCTCGCGGGCGTCGAAGCGTTCGGTTGAGCGCCGGACCGCGGTTTCAACCGCATCGAGCCGATCGTCGATCATCGCCAAGTCTCGAAGGGGCGAGAGCACCCATTGGCGCAGTAGCCGAGCTCCCATCGGGGTGACGGTGGCGTCGAGTGATTCTAGGAGGGTCGTCCCCCGGGCCCCGGCCCGAAGCGGCTCAACGAGCTCGAGGTTCCGGCGGGTCATTTCGTCGATCCAGAGGAAGTGCTCCGAGCGCCGAATCGTGGGTCGAAGAAGATGGGACAGACCGCCGGGCTGCAACTCGGCGAGGTAGCGGAGCAGGGCGCCGGCTGCTCCCACCGCCGCGCCGTCCTCGGGCTCGATACCCAGACCGTCGAGCGAGGCCAGGGCGAATCGGCGGGTCAATTCTTCGCTGGCCAATTCGGCGTCGAACTCCCACCATTCTCGATTGGTCCGCATGGTCGTGGCTTCGAGGTCGAGCGGAGCCTCAGCCACCGAGACGACTTCGGACGGCGCCAACCGGCCAAGGGCTTCCGCAAGTTGGTGGCGCGGAACCGATTCGAGCACAAACTCACCGGTCGAGAGATCCGCGGCTGCGAGCCCCGCCAGGGCGCCGGGATTCCGTTTGTCACCGGGGTGCACGGCGACCAGGAAGTTGTTTCGTCCGCCCGCCAGCCAGTCTTCCTCCAGCAGGGCGCCAGGGGTCACCGTCTCGACGACCTCGCGACGGACAATCCCCTTGGCCTTCTTCGGATCCTCGACCTGTTCGCAGATGGCGACTCGGTGGCCCCGGGCTACCAATTGCTTGAGGTACTCGGTCGCGGCCTTGACGGGCACGCCGGCGAGCGGAACCCCGTCGCCCCGGGCCGTCAAGGTGATGTTGAGGACGCGGGAGGCCAAC
>SXGT01209081.1_pt1 | contig 14736 bp, 12 predicted proteins | sample 3176221 | NCBI WGS metagenome assembly SXGT01 (sample SAMN11356862, study PRJNA531348) | freshwater metagenome | isolation source: freshwater sample F1-120 | place: China: Fuxian Lake, Yuxi | collected 2017-12-25
GTCGCTCTGTTCGTTCTGGGATTGGGTCGGTCGGGGACGTCGGCACTGGCGCGGGTTCTCTCGCTGTGCGGTGGCGCCCTGCCGCCCGGACTGTTGGGCGCCACATCGACCAATAAGCGTGGATTTTTCGAGCCGCGGGCAGCGATCGTGCTCAACGAAGAGATTCTGCGCAGCCGAGGTACCTCTGGTTTCGACATGGGAATACCCACTCGCGACGAGAGTGCTGACGATCCGAGGAAGACCGCTCGACAAATCGCCAAAGTGAGTTCATATCTCACGTCGTTGCCCCCGGCGCCGCTGGTCGTCATCAAGGAACCGAAAACAACGCTAGCGGCGGGTATCTGGTTCGAGGCGGCGGCGCAGGCCGGGTTTGATGTTGCGGCGGTGATTGCGTTGCGCCACCCCGAGGAGGTGTTCGCGTCTATCGCGAAGCGGGCTAACAGGCAGCGATACGTCAAGGCCGCGCCGGAACTCGCCGCTGCGGGGTGGCTGAAATACACGCTGCTTGCCGAACGAGATACGCGCGGGGTTCCCCGCGTTTTCGTCGAATACACCAATCTTCTTCAGGACTGGCGGCGCGAAACCGGGCGCATCGCGGCAGCGCTTGCGATCGACCTTGACACCCGAGACGAGGTCGCGGTCGATGAATTCCTCACACCCGACCTCAGGCACCACCGCTTCTCCGGTCCGATTCTCGAGCCATTCGGTACCGACTGGATGGCGGTGGTTTACCAAGAACTGAGCCTGGCCGCACGCGACCAACCGTGGGATTCAGCGGAGATGGATCGGGTTTTGGGGGAGTATCAGCTGACTGAACGGGGATTTCGCAATGCGTTCGTCGATCATCAGCGCTACCGCAATCTCAACCGGTTCATGCCGCCGTTCATGGTAAGACTCGGCCTTGGAACTCTGGCGTTAGCGAATCGACGCAAGGGCACGTGGGCCTAGTCTGTTGCGGCAACCGAGAAAGGCCAGGATCACGCGGTGAGAGTTGTGCTGGCTTTCTATGGGACTCGCGGAGACGTCGAGCCAGGTATCGCTGTCGGGCGGGAACTGTCACGTCGGGGCCACGATGTGTGCATGGCCGTCCCACCAGACCTGGTCGGGTCAGTCGAATCTATGGGACTGAGGGCGGTGGCGTACGGGCCGGACACACAGGCCTGGCTGGAAGACACCCGCGATTTCTGGGCCTTCTTTTTCCGCAACTTCTGGAGAGTCCGGGATGTGAAGCGCTTTCTGCGCGAATCCCGCGAACCCGGCATTCGGTGCTGGGCAGAGATGAGCGCGATGCTGGCGACCTTGTCAGCTGGGGCCGACCTGCTGGTTACGGGCGTTGCCTACCAAGAGCTGGCGGCCAATGTGGCGGAATATCACGGTATCCCGCTCGCCACAGTGCTGTGGTTTCCAATGCGTGTCAACGGCCACCTCCTTGCGAATGTGCCCGCGCCGTTGATCCGCTCAGCTATGCGGACTTACGAGTGGCTGGTGTGGCGGGGGGTGAAAAAAGTCGAGGGCGCACAGCGCAGTGAACTAGGCCTACCGCCAGCGACGGGCCATGCGCCCCGACGGATCGCCGAGCGCGGGTCGCTGGAAATCCAGGCCTACGACGAAGTCTGCTTTCCCGGGCTTGCCGATGAATGGTCGAAGTGGGAGGGCCAACGGCCCTTTGTCGGTGCCTTGACGATCGAGGCGCCGACCGATGCCGATGACGAGGTCGGGTCGTGGATTGCCGCGGGAACTCCGCCGATCTTCTTTGGCTTCGGCAGCATTCCGGTCAACTCGCCCGCCGACGCGCTGAACATGATCGCCGGCGCTTGCGGGGAACTGGGCGAGCGGGCACTGGTGTGCGCCGGCTGGAGCGACTTTGGCAATGTGCCAACCTTCGACCACGTGAAGGTCGTGAGCGCGGTGAACTACCCGGCGATTTTTCCCCAGTGTCGCGCGGTTGTGCATCACGGAGGCGCGGGCACCACAGCCGCAAGTCTGCGTGCCGGAGTTCCCACGTTGATCCTCTGGATGGCCGATGTTCAGGTCGTCTGGGGGGCGGTGGTCAAGCGACTGAAGGTCGGCACCTCCCGGCGTTTTTCCGCCACTACCGAAAAGACGCTGGTTGCCGACTTGAGCACCATCCTCGGCTCGCACTACAGCGCCCGTGCCCGCGAAATTGCCGCCCGGATGAGCAACCCCGCCGAAAGCGTCGCGGCCGCGGCAGATCGTGTTGAAGATTTCGCCCGACGCGAGACTGTGGGCTGATTAGCGCCCGCCCAGTCGGGACCTGAGCCGATTGCCCGGTCCAACATCCATCGCTCACGGTATCGTCTGCACTCGTGATCGAGCTAAATGGCGTAGCCAAGACGTTCGACGGAGAAATACACGCATTGCGGGACGTGAGCTTTTCGGTTCCCACCGGGTCGGTTTGCGGTCTGCTTGGTCACAACGGTGCTGGGAAGACCACCGCCATTAAAATCCTCTCCACGTTGCTGCGGCCGACTTCGGGCCAAGCGGTTGTGGCCGGCTACGACGTTGTCCGAGACGCAGACCGGGTGCGGGAAAGCATTGGTACCACCGGGCAGGTCACGGCGCTTGATTGGGAACTCACCGGGCGGGAGAATCTGGTCCTATTCGGCCGGCTGCGGGGCATGCGGCGCAAAGATGCGCGTCTGAGAGCCGACGTACTGATCGACCAGTTCGATATGGAGGATGCCGCCGACCGCCGGGTGATCACCTATTCGATTGGCATGATGCGCCGTATCGACATCGCTGCCGCACTGGTGGTCTCGCCGAAAGTGCTTTTCCTGGACGAGCCGACGACCGGGTTGGACCCCCGCAGTCGCCGCGCTGTGTGGGACACGGTTGCATCGCTATCGGCGCAGGGCGCTACTGTCCTGCTTACGACGCAGTATCTCGAAGAAGCCGACGCGCTGAGCGACTCCATCGTCGTCATCGATCACGGCCGTGTTATCGCAAACGGTACCGCCGAAGAACTCAAGCGCCGGGTGGGATTCAGCTACTGCACCGTGAGTCCTGTCAACCCAGCCGACCTGCCCAAAATCTGGGCTGCGGTCGCTGATCTCAAGGATGCCCAGTCCGATGACGAGTCGAACACCGTGTCGGTGCCGGCGCCGGACGGAGTTGTGACATTCGCCGAGGTATTCCGCCGCGTCGACCAGATTGATGTTGAACTAGCCGACATATCGCTGCGCAAACCGTCTCTCGACGAGGTGTTTCTGCACCTCACAGGAAATGTCTCCACGTGACCGCGGTAGCCGCCCTCACCGAACGGATGATACGCATCACGGCACGGGATGATCTGCCGTTCGCAATTCTGGCGACCGCAGGAATCTTCGGGTTCTTCAACTTCGCGCTGCGCAATGTGATCGACACCGGTCAGACGAATTATGCCCAGTACGTCTTGCCGGTCATCATCATCCAGGTGACTTTTCTTGGCGCGCTGTCCACAGTTGACCGGGCTGCCCATGACCAGCGGTCCGGCTTCGGCACGGGGATCCGTACGCTCCCGGTGCCTGTGGTGGTCCCACTCGTTGCGCGCATGCTGTACTGCTTGTTCCGCGGGACGCTCGCCCTTCTTGTCGCTCTCGCCGTCGGGTACTTTTTCGGCTTCCGCATGGGTGGCGGATTCTTGTATACGTCAGCCTTCGTCGCTCTCGTCCTGCTGTTCACACTGGCCTTATCACTCGGGGCTGATGCGACTGGGACTGGGGCAGCGCGATCTGCGATCGTCAGAACCGGGGCGGCCAGTCAGTTGCTTCTCATTCCCCAAATGCTGCTGGTCATGCTTTCCACCGGGATGGCACCGGCGGACTCGTTCCCTGACTGGTTGCAGTCGTTCGTCCGATATCAGCCTGTGTCACAGGTGACGCAGACCCTGCAGGGGTTCGCAGCTGGAGGCGTCTCGGTCAGCAACCTCGCGACCAGCTTGGCGTGGTGCCTTGGGATGTTGTTCGTGTTCGGTGCGGTTGCTGTGCGGATGCAGAGGCGGACGGAATGACCCCGGACGCAGTGCTGCGCAAGAGCTCACTGGCCGTCGAAAGTTTCCTGTTCGCCGGTCGGCTTCTCACCCACTGGCGGCGCGAACCCGTGATGACGGTCCAGGCTCTGCTTTACCCCACCTTTCTGCTTGTCGCCTACGATCTGTTGGTTGGCAAGTCGATACTGAAAATTACCGGCAGGGAAAGTATTTACGGCTTGGTGCCGACGTGTGCCATAGCAGGTGCCATGTTCGGGGCACTTGCGGCAAGTCTGGCGATCCGCGTCGAACTCGATTGGGGCCTGCTTCCTCGATTGTGGGTGTTGCCCGTTAAGCGTGCCAGTGCGCTGACCGGCAGGCTGGTCGCTGAAGCCGTTCGCACGCTAGCGGGTTCGGTAATTGTCACGTTGGTCGGGGTTCTGCTTGGACTTCGGTTTGAAGGTGGCTGGCTCGCTGTAATTCCGTTCATATTGGTTCCTGTCGCAGTCGCCGTTGTGTTCTCGACAGTCCTGATCGCGATCGCCGTCCGATCGAAGAGCAGCATGGCGCTCATACTGGTCGGAGTGTTTTCCGTTAGCGCGGTGTTCGCCAGTTCTGGTGCGCCGCCTGTTGAAACGTTGCCCTCGTGGGCGCAGCTGCTGGTCCAGTTCCAGCCGATGTACCCGACGGTTCAATACATGCGGGCACTTGCAGAGGGTGGTCCAGGATTGCAGCCGCTTCTGGTCAGCTTGATCTGGGCTCTGGCTCTGACTGCAGTCTTCGGGCCGCTCGCTATCAGGGGCTACCGAGCCGCAGCCGGGCGATGATGCCTCTCTTTGCCCCGAGACGCCGTGATGAGAGACAGGAACAGCTTTGACCACAGCCGAACACGACGTCCGATCTCTGTACCTCGACCTGCTCCGGCGCAATCTGACCCGATTTGGGATGCACGAGCAAATGCCCTCAGACTGGCCTTTGCGACGGCGTCTTCTACTCAAGACCGTCAATGCGCTGACGTCTGTCCGGAGGGGCACGAGCCCCGCCGATCAGCGCACCCGCGAGCTCGGCCTGGACTGGCCTCCGGAAGCCGAGACCATGATCGGAATGCAGCGACTCACCAGTCTGCAGAACTGCGTTGAGACGGTATTGGCAGAGGACATTCCTGGTGACCTTGTTGAAACTGGAGTGTGGCGCGGTGGCGCGTGCATCCTGATGCGTGCCGTCCTGGCGGCCCATGGCGATACGGCACGGTCGGTTTGGTTGGCCGATTCATTTCAGGGCGTGCCGCGCTCGGATGCTGTCAATTACAAAGCGGATAAGGGCATCAGAGCGGATTTGGCTGCGGGAATCCTAGGCGTCTCGGAGGCAGAAGTCAGGGCAAATTTCGAGCGTTACGGACTGCTTGATGAAAGGGTCCGCTTTCTTCCTGGTTGGTTCAAGGACACACTGCACAATGCCCCGATCGATCGCATCGCAGTATTGCGGCTGGATGGGGACCTGTATGAATCCACGATTCAAGCGCTTGACGCGCTGTATCCGCGATTGTCTTCCGGGGGCTTTTGCATTGTCGATGATTATTTGGCGGTGAAGGCATGCGAGCAGGCTGTCACCGATTACCGCGCGAAGCATGGGATATCCGCAGAGATCGTCGACATCGACGGGACGGGTGTGCTCTGGCGCAAATAATGTGGCCAGTCCGTGCTGCGTTAGTCTCACCTCCGTGAATAGCGACCTTCGATCTCGATACCTAGAACTGGTCCGGCGTGACGTCACGAGGTACGGCATCGACGATTTGGTGCCCGTCGAATTCTTGGTGTTCGGCCGCAACGTGCTGAAAGCCCGCAACCTGATGCTGGTTCGCAGACGCCCGTTCGATCCGAGGAAGCGTGACTTGGGCGAAGACTGCGCGGTGGATGGCGAGACTATGATTGGCATGCATCGGCTCACGAGCCTGCAACGATGCGTGGAGTCTGTTCTTGCTGACGATGTCCCGGGCGATCTGGTCGAATGTGGAGTGTGGCGCGGAGGGGCTTCGATCTTGATGCGCGCGGTTCTGGCAGCCTATGACGACAAGACGCGATGCGTGTGGCTAGCCGACTCGTTCGCGGGCTGCCCCCGGCCAGACACCGCGAATTACAGAGCCGATGCAGAATTGAGGTTCGACCGCTTCGCGGGGATGGCCGTATCGGAATCTCAAGTCAGGGCGAACTTCGAGCGGTACGGACTGCTTGATGACCAAGTCCGCTTTCTTCCGGGCTGGTTCAAAGACACGCTGCCGGGTGCGCCAATCGATCGCATCGCTTTGTTAAGGCTTGACGGCGATCTTTACGAATCCACCATCCAAGCCCTTGATGCGCTGTACCCGCGACTGTCCCCGGGAGGTTTCTGCATCATTGATGACTATCAGACGATCGCGGCGTGTCGACAAGCTGTCACTGACTATCGAGCTGAACATCGAATAACCGAGGAAATCTTCGAAGTAGACACTTGTGGTCCCGTGTCGTCCGGCCGACCGCCGGCACCGGAGACGGTGGGCAGGACGGGCATGAGCGGTTGGATGCAGGATCAAAACGACTTGTACGGTTCGGGCCGATGCGGTGGAGTCCTGTGGCGGAAAAGCTGAAACCGACGCGCGCCGTGGGGCCTCAATGCAGCCAGGAACTGGGCGGCGTTAACCGGACCCGTCGGTGACTGATGAGCTAAGAGTGGGATAACCAGACAAGCTCACCGCTACTGTGACGTTGGTCTACGTGCGCGCCAAGCGAGAGGGTTCGGTTCGCGATGAAATTTGTCATGTCGAGCTATGGCACTCGGGGTGAGGTCGAGCCATGCGTCGCGGTCGGCCGTGAACTGCTGCGGCGGGGCCATGATGTCTGCATGGCCGTACCGCCCGACCTGGTTGGCTTTGTCGAGTCGGTGGGGATTAAGCCAGTCGCTTACAGGCTGGACTCCCAAACGCTAATTGAGGCATACATCAACTATTGGACGTGTTATTACGGCAACCGCCGAAAAATAGGAGACATGCTTCGGTATTCGCGCCAACTTCAGGAGATCGCTACGCGAGCCTTGGCGGAGACTCGTACGACGTTGATGTTGCTGGCGGAGGGGGCCGACCTGATACTGACCGGCGTCAATTTCGAGAACCCCGCAGCCAATGTCGCGGAGTATTACGGCATTCCGCTGGCAACCATGCATTTCAGCCCAATCAGGACCAACACCCGAGTCCCTCCGATGCTGCCCTCAGTACTAGGTCGTACCGCGATGATGCTGCCGGCGCCGCTGGATCGCGCTGCCATGAGCGCGCGCGAACGCATGATTTGGCACATCGGATCAAAGAAGCTCGAGAATGCCCAGCGTCGGGAACTTGGGCTGCCTGATGCAACGGGGCCGTTATCGCAACTGATGGCGGAACGTAGGTCACTTGAGATCCAGGCTTACGACGAGGTCTGCTTTACGGGACTGGCTGGCGAATGGGCAAAGTTGAGTGAGCGCCGCCCCTTTGTCGGCACGCTGACGATTGAACTGCCAACAAAGGTTGATGAGGAGGTCTTGTCCTGGATCGCCAATGGATCGCCGCCGATTTGCTTTGGGTTCGGCAGCATGTTGGTCGAATCTTCCAGCGACACCGTGGCCATGATCGCGGCGGCCTGTTCACGGTTGGGCGAGCGAGCTTTAATCTCGGCGGGCGTCAGTGAGTTCAGCGAAGTTCCAAATTTCGAACACGTGAAGGTCGTTCCGACGGTGAACTATTCGGCAGTCTTTCCCGCCTGTCGCGCTGTTGTGCACCATGGCACAAGCGCCACGGCCGCAGGCCTGCGCGCTGGAGTCCCTTCGTTGATCCTATGGAAAATACCGGAGCAACGGCTATGGGGGAACGCGATCAATCGCCTGGGCGTGGGCACGGCGCGGTGCTTTTCTGCCGTTACCGAGGACTCACTGGTTCAGGACCTACGGACGATCCTCGGCTCGCAACATGTCTCCCGGGCCCGTGAGATCGCCACCCGGATGACCACACCGGCCGAAAGTGCTGCCAGAGCGGCTGATTGTGTGGAAGATCTCGCGCGCTCGAGACGACCCAGCTGATCCCCGCAGCCGCCTTGATCGCCTCGGAAAGCGGAAGGACTCGATCAGCAATGAAGTTTGTTCTAACTGCCTTTGGAAGTCGCGGTGACGTCGAGCCCTCCGTTGTCGTGGGTCGTGAGTTGGTTCGCCGCGGACATGACGTACACATGGCTGTCCCGCCCAATCTGGTGGGTTTCGCCGAGGCCGCTGGGCTGCCGGCGGTCGCCTACGGGCTCGATTCGCGGGCCCTTCTGGAAACGCAGCGCAACTACTGGACATGTTTCTTTCGTCAACCCTGGCGACACGGCGGGGAGTTGGAACGGCTCGGACGCGAAATCGGGGAGTTCATGACCCGGTGTTGGACCGAGGAGAACACCGCGACGCTGGAGTCCTTGGCGGACGGGGCCGACCTGATGATTGCAGGCGTGGGCTTCGAGCAGTTCGCCGCCAATATCGCTGAGGCTCATGGGATTCCATTGGCCACGCTGCATTACTTCCCGATGCGTGCCAATGGTCAGGTCCTGCCATACCTTCCGGCGCCGCTCGGCCGCGCCGCGCTGAGGTTCTATGAACGGATTTCGTGGAGTGGTGCGATCAAGGAAGTCGAGGATTCGCAGCGTCGTCGCCTCGGTCTGCCTAAGGCGAGGTGTCCTTGGCCGCAACGGATCTCCGATCGTGGATCGCTGGAAATCCAGGCCTACGACGCGTTCGTCTTTCCCGGACTGGCGGCCGAGTGGGCGAAGTGGGGCGCGCGACGGCCCTTTGTCGGCATGCTGACGCTGGAATTGCCAACGGATTCCGATGAGGACGTCCTGTCGTGGATTGCTGAAGGAACGCCGCCCATCTTCTTTGGCTTCGGCAGCATCCCGGTCGGATCTGCCACTGACACGCTGGCCGTGATCAGCGCCGCCTGCGCACAATTGGGCGAGCGTGCGTTGGTTTGCGCCGGCGGAACCGACTCCAGCCAATTCTCGGATGCCAAGCACGTCAAGATCGTCGACACTGTCAACTACTCGACGGTGTTCCCGCACTGTCGCGCTGTGGTGCACCATGGCGGTGCCGGCACGACAGCCGCCGGCTTACGGGCCGGCATCCCCACGTTGGTCTTATGGAACTTCCCCGATCAGCCGGTTTCCGGAGCCGCGCTCAAACGGTTGAAAGTGGGCACCTCTCGGCGCTTATCGGCCACGACGGAGCAAACACTCACTGCTGATCTGCGCCAGATCCTTGCCCCCGAATACACCACCCGTGCTCGCGAACTCGCCGCACAGACAAGTGGAGCTTCCGCAAGTGCGTCGGATGCAGCCGCGTTCGTGGAGAATTTCGCCCGATCACAATGAGTCGGCTGACCGGGGTGTGCGGTCTAGGCCTTTAGCCGCGAGTCGATGAGCCTGGCGATAGCCGGCCAGTCGTTCGGAATGCGATTAAGCATCTCGTCCTTACGTCCGTCGAGCACTGAGATGTCCAGCGCGAGGAATTCTTCGACGATCTCATCGAGATGCTCAGCGAGTACCCGGGAATTGGGGTCGAGATTCTGCACGATTCCCAGTCCAGTCGGGCTGGTGCCGATCACGTTCACGGTCAGATCGGGGCGGTACTTCTTCAGGATCAGGATTAACCGCCAGATGTCGCCGCTCCAGAACCACGAAGCCCGTTCGCGCGCAGCGCTTGTCGCGTCAATCGGATATACGTCGTGGATCAGGATGACAGAATCTGGCGAGCAGCACTTCTCCACGTTGATGAAATCCCGCAGCGCGAACTCGAACTGGTGCATGCCGTCGATGAACGCAAGTTCTAGCCTCTTGCCGCCCAATTCAGAGATCACGTCGTGGTGATTGAAAAAGTCGTCACTGGTTTCGGCGAAGACCCGCTGATTGGGCTTCAGCGCCTTGCGCACGCGTGGGTTCGGGTCGACCCCCAACGCGAGAGTTTCCGGAGTGACGATCTCAAATGATTGCCCCTGATCGACCCCGATCTCGAGATAGGTTGCAGGCTTGAGGTGGCTATGAATGCGGGCCATCACCTGAAAATAATTCTCGCCGGGAAATTCCAGTTCGGAGAGCATCTTGTGGGCCTTCATATGGGGGATCGAGTAGTCCGCCGATCCCAGCGCGGCTCGGCACGACGCTGCTGCGCTCTGTGGCCTTCCCATCAGGCGCTGAATGCGGGCTCGCAGATACAACGGTCGCGCCAAACTTGCGATGGAGACCATGACTCAATTCTTTTCCGTCGTTACGATTCCGTGCCCACGTCCACGTAGCTGATAGCAGGGAAGTCCCAGCATGCGGTGCCATGGTAGCGCCACAGGTTCGCTGACGCGGATGGAATTTCGGACCTAACTGAACCGGTGCCCGATCGATCTCTCCGAGCGTCCGGCGCCTGCTGCTAGCATCGCGCCTGTGCCTGGATCCGACGCCCCGGTGCGGATCGGCATCTTGGGAGCAGCACGTATCGCACCGGCGGCGCTCATCAAACCGGCCCGCGATAACCCTGAGGTTATGGTGGCCGCGGTGGCCGCCCGCGATGGAGACCGCGCCAAGGCTTTCGCCACCAAACACGCCATCGCCCGAGCGCACGACAGCTATGAGGCACTCATCGACGATCCAGATGTGGATGCGGTCTACAACCCGCTGCCCAACGGCCTTCACGGTAGGTGGACGCGCGCTGCACTCGCCGCCGGCAAGCACGTGCTGTGCGAAAAGCCGCTCACGGCAAATGCCGCTGAAGCCCGGGAGATCACCGAACTGGCTGCGAAAGCTGATCGCGTTGTGATGGAGGCGTTCCATTACCGCTATCACCCGTCGATCCTGCGGTTTGCGCAAATCATTGCGTCGGGGGAGTTGGGAAAACTGGAGCGGGTGGAGACCGCCTCATGCTTTCCGCTGCCGAATTTTTCTGACATCCGCTACAACTATGCCCTTGCCGGCGGCGCGACCATGGATCTCGGCTGCTACGCGGTTGATATGGCGCGAATCTTCGGCGGCTCCACTCCGGAGGTCATCTGGGCACGGGCGCAATTGCGCGGGCCCCAGATGGATCGCGCCATGACGGCCGAGTTGCGCTTCGCCGCCGGGCACACGGGTCGGTTGCGCTGCTCGATGTGGTCGTCGGATCTACCGCGGTTCAGCGCCAAGGTGATCGGAGATCGCGGGGAGTTGAAACTCAATCCGCTCGTACCCTTCCAACGGTTTTCCGTCCGTTCCGCGGATGGAAAACGGGTTGAGCGCTTTCCGGCGCGCTCCTCTTACGCCTATCAGCTTGATGCGTTCGCCGCGGCGGTGCTTCGGGGAGAGCCGGTGGCGACCACGCCGCAGGATGCAATCGAGAACATGACCGTCATCGACGCGATCTATCGCGCCGCCGGCCTGCCGCTGCGAGAGCCTACTTGACCGCCGGCTAGGTGCGCTTTCTGGGACGCCGCGATCATCAGGTCGCGAAATGGGTCTGGTCGATGTGCGTCGCGACCCGCAAGGCATTGGCCGCGACCGTCAGGCTCGGATTCAGGCCGGTGCTGGACGGGAAGAACGAGGCATCCACCACATAGAGGTTGTCCACTTCATGGGCCCGATTGTTTGGATCGAGAACACTGGTGGCGGGATCGGTGCCGAATCGGCAGGTACCGCAGACGTGGCCGAGTGTCGAGTTGTTGTCACCGGTCCGCAGGGTGAGCACGCGGAACGGTTGCAGCACCTCTTTGACCTTGCACAAGAACGTTGCGCGACGGGCGACTTCGCTGGGATGCAACCGATATTGCAGCCGTAGCCGCTGACGTCCGTCAGTGCTGGGCCGATCCGACGGCAGCACACGGTTGTCGAGATAGGGCAGGTCTTCCATCATCGCGGCCAGCACCATGCCGCCGCTGAAGAAGCGCTCGTAGATTGGACGCGCCGCGGGACTCATCAGGCGAAGCGCCTTCGGTAGCAATCCGGGTTGGTTTGTCAGCATTTCCAGCGGTGCCAACGAGGCCATTGCACCTGCCGACTGCACGGTGCCGTACTTCTCGCCTTCCCAAAAGTAGAAGTCGTTGAGCCCGATCTCCTTGTTTTCGGCCGTGATCTTGGCCCCGCGTTGCGGCCAGACTTCGATCCAGTCGAGTAGGTGACGCATCAGGTTGCGGCCTACCAGATCTGAGCTGTTGGCCAGTCCGCGCGGCCAGTCGCTCGAGCGGGAATTGAGCAGCAGCACCGGTGTGGCCAGCGCGCCGGCGGCCAGCACCACCACCTTGGCTTTCAGTGTCAGCATGTCGGACCGATGCTGGCAGATCACCTGTGTGACCTCGGTGCGGTTGGCCTCAAGCCGCAGCACCCGGCACTCGGTCAGCAATTGCGCGCCGTGCTCGGCAATGGCGGGCAGCACACCGTTGCGTCCGGCGTCGTATTTGCACGACCGCGGGCAGAGGTAGGCCTGACAGGTGGCGCAGTCGTCGGTGTAATCACACGCCATCGGCAGATGGTAGGGATGTAGTCCGCGCCCGGCGAGGTAGTTGACGAGTGGCTGGTTGTCGGGTGAGAACGGCGGCGCGGGGGGTAAGCCGACATGGGCGGCCTCGGGTCGCAACGGATCGGGCTGGCCGCGGACACCCAGGAGTTGTTCGGCCTCGGCGTACCAGGGTGCCATTTGGTCGTAGTTGATCGGCCAGGCCTCGGGCACCGTCGAGTCGCCTGGTTCCCGGAAGTTCTGCCGGGGAGTGAAGTCACGTGCGAAAAAACGTTCACACACCATGCCGTACAGCGCCGAGGAGCCGCCGGTGCCGCTACCGATGAATGGCACAAATCGGCGCGGGAAGCGCCCACTGATATCGGTGATTTCGTCGGTAGATCGACCGGCTCGCGCGAGTGCGTCGTAGTAGGTGGGGGCCGAGCGGGCTGATCGCGGCTCAGCGATTTCCGGCATCGCGGCACGGATGACATCCGGTGCCCCGGGCAGCGTCGAGCGACCCTTTTCGAGGAAGAGCACCCGTCGGCCGGACTGGGCCAGCCGGTTTCCGAGCATCCCGCCGCCCATCCCGGTGCCCACGACGATGACGTCCCACGTGATGCGTTCAGCCTTGCGCGCGCTGAGGTTGTGGTCAGCCAAAATCCAACCCCCTCAGCGGATGGTCTGCCACGTCGGCGCAGTTCACGAGATCGGCGAGCATAACATCGGCCATCGGTTCACGTGAGCACCTCAACGCAGCTCGAGGATGGTGGCTAGTTCATCGTCATGACGATCACGTTGGAAGCGCTCCGACGTCTCTAGCGCGCCGGTAGCGAGTGCACGCCGCAGTGGTTCGTCGGATTCGAGTGACATCAGGTTGGCGGCGAGGCCCTGGGCATCACCGGCCATGCTGAGCAGTCCGTTGACGCCGTGTTCGATGATCTCCGGGGTACCGCCTGAGCGGGTACCGCACACCGGGAGGCCGGCTCTCATCGCCTCCACTGTCACGCGGCCGAACGCTTCGCATTCGCTACACATCAGGCCGACGTGAGCGGCCGCCCAGTGGCCTACGAGGTCGGGGGTTGGTCCGTGAATGCTCACCAGGTCCGCTACGCCGAGGCGTTGGGCGAGCTTGCGAAGCGGGCGTTGGCTGCCAGCACCCACCAGCGTCAACTCGATGTCGACACCGGCGTGCCTGGCACAGGCGATACTGTTAATCGCTAGTTGTTGGCCTTTGGATTTAGAGAAGTAACCGACGAGTATTACGCGTAAGGGCTCGCCAGGCTGGCGTTTCGGCGGTGTGCCCAGTGGTGTCTCCACAACCGGGTAGATAACGGTCGTCTTCATTGTTGGATCCAGCGCCAGCATCGCCTGCTCGACTGCGTGGGAATTGCAGATCACCGTCTTCGAGAGTCGGCTGATGAGCCGGACAGTTCGGCGGTAACCCAGCAGGAACCAGAGTTGATGGTCATCTCGTCCGAATTCACGAACTTGCCAGTAGTGCGGGATGCCAAGCACCTTGGCAGCGATCGCATGTGAGGGGATCACCATTGTATTGCTCAAGACAATCGTCGGACGCAGTCGAAGGAAGAGCAAGACTGCCTGCGCGATGCCCGGCAATAGAATCGCACTGTAAGGAAGTGCGCCCAGAAGTGGGTGAAGGCCGGGCGCAAAGCGCCACTTGCCGAAAGCCCACCATGGCGTCCAGGCGATCTGGGTCTTAACGCCGTACTGTACGCAATCCGCCGCGAGGTCTCCCTTTTGCGGGTAGACGGCGACAACGTTGAGGGCCGGCTGCTTTCGTCGGAGAGCCCGGATCACATCACGGAAATCAACCGCGCCGCCGCCGCCGAAGCTACTGACGTTTGAGATCACCACTGCGCAGCGGTCGGGCCCCTCTACGGGGGGCGAATTGTTCAGTCGAAGCCGGGAGCCGACGCGACGGAGGGCGTCACCAGCAAACATGCGTGCAGTCTATGCGAGCCTCGTTCGGCTAATCGCGGCGATCAGCAGGCGAAATGCGTCGCATTAACATGCGCCGCCACCCGCAGGGCATTGGCTGCGACGGTCAGACTGGGGTTCAAACCGGCGCTGGACGGGAAGAACGACGTGTCCACCACGTAGAGGTTGTCCACTTCGTGTGCCCGGTTGTGTGAGTCGAGAACACTGTTCGCAGGATCGGTGCCGAAGCGGCAGGTGCCGCAGACATGACCGAGGTTCGAGTTATCTTTACCGCTGCCCAGCGGGAGCCTGCGAAACGGTTGCAGTACCTCTTTGAGTTGGCGCAGGAA
>SXGT01808846.1_pt1 | contig 14732 bp, 13 predicted proteins | sample 3176221 | NCBI WGS metagenome assembly SXGT01 (sample SAMN11356862, study PRJNA531348) | freshwater metagenome | isolation source: freshwater sample F1-120 | place: China: Fuxian Lake, Yuxi | collected 2017-12-25
CGAGCCCACCGCATCGGCCAGGACCAGCCGGTGTTCGAGCACCGCCTGGTGGCCAGGGACACGGTCGAGGAGCGCGTGCTGGCCCTTCAAGAGCGCAAGCGAGGCCTGCTCGAGGCCGCGGTGGGGGACGGGACGGCCGCCGCGGCCCTCACCCGGGGCGATCTGATGGCGCTCCTGGACTGAGTCCGCCCCGGGATTCGTGGCCTCGAATGGAAAGGATTGCTTGCCCGAGGGAGAGGCGTACTTTGCGAGCTCAGGTCGGCGCGCCGGGCGCGTCCGGGGAGGTGTCCGGTGGCGATTGATCTGGTCCTCAGTCGTGGCAAGAACGTCGTGGCGCAGTTCCGCCTCTTCGCCCAGGAGCTGGGCGCGCAGATGACGGTGGCCAACATCCGGAGGAATATCCAGGGCGGCCTGGTGAACATCGATTTTTCGCTGCAGCGTCTGAGGGCCGATGAGGGGCCTCTCCGTATCCTCATGAAGCCGGAGTCGCTCTACCTTGTAGGCTTCGTGGATGGCAACGGTCGGAGGAACATCTATCCCGAGGAGCAGCTCGCCTATCCTGGTTACTGGAAGGGCTGGCAGGTCGACGGCCCAAGCGACAAGAAGACGCGGTGCGTGCTCAACTACGGCAACATCGAGGCCGCGTACTTCGCGCTGCGAAAGAACTCGTTCAATGGCTCCGCGGCCGAGGTGCGCATGCACATGTGCCTGCTCGCGGTCCTGATCTCCGAGCCGACCCGGCTGGACCCGATACGAAGAGAGCTGCTGACGGCCACGACCGGCGAAGTGGAGATTGGTCCGGTGCTCTTCCAGATGTGGATCAACAACTGGAGCGCGCTCAGCGATCGCAACGATCCCAACGTGCGGATCCACATGCGCGATCTGCGGTCGTAGCGAACTTGGCCCGAGCGGGCCATCCTTGATACGTCCCTCGATCCATGCAGCTCCCCGGGCGCCTCCAGGCGACCACCCTCGGCGATCTCCTCGGCGCGATACATCGAGGCACCGCGTCGGGCACCCTCGAGCTGGTGGAGCCCGGCGGTCGAACGCACCGCATCCACGTGGTCTCCGGGCTGGTCAGCGCCGTCGAGATCGATCGCGCCTCGGCGTCCCTGGCGGAGATCCTGAGGCGCGACCCCGGGTTGGACGAGGAGACGATCCGCAGCTCGCTCCTGCGCGCCATGGCCTCGAGCCGCCTCCACGGCGAGGTGCTGGTGCGTGACTTCCAGCTCTCGCCGGACGTGATCGGTCGAGCGCTGAGGCAGCAGATCCTGCTACGCCTCCACGCGCTCGAGCACGTCAAGGACGCCCAGGTGCGCTTCCGCGCTGCCGTGCGCCCCCCCAGAGGCGCCCTGCTCGAGCCCCTGGCTCCTCGCGAGTTCCTCCAGGGCCGCCGCCGCCGCCGCGACACCCCCTCCGAGCCCCCTCCTTCCCGCCCCTCGTGGCTGGGCGAGGACCGGACCCGCCTCCTGGCCCGCCGCACGCTGGGCATCGCCCCCGGAGCCAGCGCCGACGAGATCAAGCGCGCCTACCGTACCCTGGTGCGCTCCACCCACCCGGATCTGCACCCCCGGGCCACCCCCGAAGAGCGCCGCGATCTGGCGCGCCGCTTCGCCGAGGCCACGGCGGCTTACCAGGCGCTGGTCGCCTGACACTCCCCCGGGGAGCGGCCGGAGGAAGGCGTAGAATGCCTGGATGTGCCGCAACATCCGGGTCCTGCACCACTTCGAGCCCCCGACGACGCCCGAGGAGATACGCGCCGCCGCCCTCCAGTACGTGAGGAAGGTGAGCGGCCTCGCCGCCCCTTCGCAAGCCGACAAGGAGGCGTTCGATCGGGCCGTGGATCAGGTCGCGGCCAGCACCGGGCTGCTCCTCTCGTCGCTGGGGCCGAGGGGCGCGGTCCGGACCCGGGAGAAGGAGCGAGAGAGGGCCAGGGCTCGCTGGTCCCGGCGCTCCACTGGTATCCAAGAATGATATAGAGCCACCTTCTCTATTACGGAACGAGGAGGCTCGAAAAGTGCCGAGTCAGCGCTGAGGGAACGGCCTTGCCGTCTCGCACTGGGACACCTCTGGGCGTCTCCTCCACGGGGGACATGGTTCGTTTCACAGGGCCTCCCACATAACTTCGCGCAGGCCACGCCCGAGCTCGCGGCCCCCGTACAGCCTCACCCCCGCCGCTACGCGGCTCCCCCTCTCCCACGAAGCGCGGGAGAAGGGGAAGAGGGACATACACCGTGTAAAAACGGCAGGTTACGCCCCTCTCCCGCGCTTCGTGTTCGATGTGCACGCGGTTTTCGCGACGTATCGCGTGGGGGTGAGGCTGTGCGCCGCGTCGCGTGGGTGGCCGTGCGCGAAGTTATGTGGGAGGCCTTTCACAGGGAGGAGACCAGGAGGCAACGCTTCGCAAATGACAGGCGAGGTCCAAATCCAATGGAGGAGGCCACGAGGCAACGCCTCGCAAGAGACGGGCGAGGGGGTAACTCACAGGGAGGAGGCCACGAGGCAACGTTTCGCAAACGACGGGCGAGAGGGTAACTCACAGGGAGCAGGCCACGAGGCAATGCCTTGCAAACGACGGGTGAAGGTCAAATCCCAGCGAGGAGTGCGAGGAGGGAACCTCCTCGCAAATAAAAGATATCAAGGGGGGAGGCGAGGGGGGAACGCCCTCGCAGCCGCACAGTGGGATGATTCCACGGTTCGGGCCCCTGAGGCCCGTGGCTCCAAGGCAGCTCAGGGCCAGCGGCGGGTCTTCTTCAGCGCCAAGCGAAGCTCCTGCAGGTCGTGGGCGGCGGCCATCGCCACCTGCTGCCGCCGCTTCGGGGTGACCTTCACGCCGAGAGCCTCCGCCAGATCCAGCACCGCGGCTCGCGCCTCGTTCAGGCCCTCTTGCAGCCCCTCACTGCGGACCTGTTCCAGGGACTCGTAGCCTCGCCGCTGCAGCAGGTTGCGCAGCGTCACCTCGTGCCACACGCCGGTGTCGCTCACGGCTGGATCCGTTCCCAGCGCCATGGCAACTGCCTGGTTGGCGCTGGCGTAGTGGTCCCCCGCGGGGGTGCAATAGATGGGGTGGCCGTTGGACAGCTCGTAGGGATCCCCCTCCCGGATCTGGCTGGCTCGGAAGGGGCCGGTGTCCGAGTAGGGGGGACGTCGGGGGAGCGGATCGCTCATGGGCGTAATCTAGCGCTTCTTGCCTTCATCGTGGCTCCACCGTCACCACCGCGGCGCAAGTGGAACCAACGGAGCTCGCGGCCGACGTGCTGCTCGTGACGACCACGACTCGTCGGAGGCGAGATGGAAGCCACCACGCTCGACACGCGGATGGAGCCCTACGGGTATCCGGGTCATCGCGTCCAGCGTGGGATACGCACTCGAACCTCCGCTCCGTCGTCGCGCGATCCGAGGTGGAGCTCGCCCTGGTGGAGGCGAGCGGCGTGCTCGATGATCGCCAGGCCAAGGCCGTGTCCTGGCACACCTCCGGCAGCGCCTCGCTCGAAGGGCAGGAGGAGCCTCCTGGCGTCCGCTTCGGCGATGCCGGTGCCGCGGTCCCGCACGCAGAGCCAGACGTCCTCCCCGCGCTCCTCGACCGAGACGCTCACAGCCTCTCGAGAGAACTTGAGCGCGTTGTCGATCAGGTTGTCCACGACCGTACGGAGCAGGGCCTCGTCCCCTCGCACCATCCCCGGGGCGTCGATCCTGAGCTCCAACCTGGAGCGCTCGCCAGGATCTCTCGAGGCGACGACCTCGCGGGCGACATCCTCGAGCGCGACGGGCTCCAGCACCAGGGAGTCCGCCCGCTCGCTGGTCAGGGCCAGGAGACGCTCGGCCAGGACCGACAGCCTCGCCAGGTTGCGCCGGATCCTGGCCAGAGGCTCGCGGGCCTCGACGGTCTGCTCCAGGACCAGATCCAGCTCGGCCAGGGCTGCCGCCAGAGGGGTGCGGAGCTCGTGGGCCGCGCTCGCGGAGAAGCTCCTCGATCGGGCCAGGGCGTCACCCAGGCGCCCCAGGAGCGCCTGGATCGTGTCGCGCAGCGCGTCCACCTCGGAGGTCCCGCTCGGAGGCCCTAGCTCGGCCTGCCCGGGATCGACGCTGGTCACATGCCCCAGGCGCTTTCCAAGCGACGAGAGAGGAGCCAGCGCCCACCCCGCCAGCGCCCTCCCCAGGGCCGCGGAGGCCATGGCCGAGAGGGCCGCAGCGCAGAGGACGGCCAGGAAGGACGACCTGGCTAGCGCCTCTCTGCCGGTGCGCCTGGTGGCCACCACGATCCGGCGAGACTCGCCTCCGATGGCGCAGATCCTGAGCGAGGCCTCGCCTCCTCCGCTCCAGCCGCAGCCCTCGGGAGCGTGGGGCAGATCGGGGGAGCCCCCCCGGCGGATCCCGCGCTCGAACAGGGCCACCCCCAGGCCTCTCGGCGCGACCTCCCTGGCCTCTTCCTCCACGTGCTGGATGGGGTCTCCACCCTCGGAGGCCATCTCGGCCAGGAGGAGCTCCCCCACGTCCACCAGGCGAGCGTCCTCGGCCTGGGTCGTGAACCTCTCCACGAGCATCGCCGAGACCCCCGCCGACGCGGATCCCACCAGGGCGGCGACCAGCGCCGAGGAAGCCGCGATCCTGAGCCGTAGCGAGGGACCCATGGGTCTAGGCGAGGGCATAGCCTTCCCCCCTCGCGGTCCGGACGACCTCGTTCCCGAGCTTCTTCCGTATGCGGGCCATCAGCACGTCGAGGCTGGCCGCCGCCGAGCTCCGGTCGTCGCCCCAGACCTCCTCGAGGATACGGGAGCGGGCGACGACCCGGCCTCGCGCCGAGGCGAGCACCTCCAGGATGCGCCACTCCTTGGCGGTGAGCGGTATTTCCACCAGGGCCACACTCGCCCGTCGCCTCGAGAAATCGAGCGCCACGCCGGCCCCCGTCCACGAGAGGGCCGCGGGCAGCCCACGACGCCGGCCAAGGGCCCGGACCCGGGCCCGCAGCTCCGCGACCGCAAAGGGTTTTCCGAGGAAATCATCGCCTCCGGCGTCCAGCCCGCCCACGCGGGCGGCCACGCCGGAGCGGGCCGTCAAGAACAGGATGGGCGTCGAGATCTCGGCCTCCCGGAGGCCGCGGCAGAGATCCACGCCAGAGCCGTCGGGGAGGCCGATGTCCAGGACGATCACGTCGAAGGTCTCCTGCTCGATCGCGTGCCTGGCCTCTCCTGTGGTCCTGGCGCGGGTGACCAGGTGCCCGTCGCGCACGAGGGACGTGGCGACCAGGTCCAGGAGCTCCTCGTGATCGTCGACGACCAGGACACGCACGGGCCAGACCCTAGCGCGAAGCTCACCGTTCACGGGTCGTAACCCTTCCGGGACACGGACACCTGCGCGAGATCGTTTGGATGCCGTTCAGGTCGGGGGTGGATGCTCCCGGTCATGCGCTCCGCGCCGAGGTGGCTCCTGTCGATCGCGCTGGTGACCAGCTCCGGCTGCGCCAGCTCGCCATACGATCGGGGCTGGGTCGACGATTCCGTCCAGAGGGCCACGGGCCACGCCCCAGGGCCCACCCAGCCTGCCCCCAGCCTGCCTCCTGGCCTCCGCGCCGACGCACCGCTGACCGAGGACGACGCTGTGGCCATCGCCCTCTGGAACAGCCCCAGGTTCCAGGTGGAGCTGGCTCGCCTGGGCTTCTCCAGGGCCGATCTGGCGGAGGCTGGCGCTCTCCCCAATCCCACGCTGGCGTTCCTGCTCCCCATAGGCCCCCGCCAGGTCGAGCTGAGCGCAACCTACCCCGTGGGAGCGCTCATCCAGAGGCCCACCAGGGTGGCCGCCGCCAAGCTGGACGTGGAGCGCACGGCACGGGCGCTGGTCGAGGTCGCGCTGGATCTGGTGCGCGACGTCAGGCTCGCTCATGCCGAGGTGATCCTGGCCAGGCGGAGGCTCCTGGTCAGGGGTGAGCTCGAGAGGCTGGGAGCGAGCACCACGGAGCTCGCCTTGGCCAGGCTGCGAGGGGGGGACGCCAGCGAGCTGGAGGCCAGGACCGCGAGGGCCGACGCCCTCCTGGCCATGGACGCCACGGTCCGGGCTCGGCTCGACGTGACGCTCGCCACCGAGCGCCTGAGGCGCCTGCTCGGGCTCGCCGTGGGGCCCCTGGGCGCTCGGCTGGACGTGAGGGGCATCCCGGTGGTCGCAGGACCCCCCAGGCCGGTCAGCGAGCTTGTCTCGATCGCCCTGGCGGCCAGGCCCGATGTCCGGGCCGCCGAGCTGGGGGTCCACGCGGCCGGAGAGCGCCTGGGCTGGGAGAAGGCCAAGATCCTCCAGCTCCTGGCGCGCGTGGACGTGAAGCCCGTAGGCTCCCAGGGCGGGGCTCCTCTGCTGGTGATCCCGGGGGGGCAGATCGATATCCCGATCTTCAACTGGAACCCCGGGGGCCGAGGCCGGGCCGAGGCCGAGATGCAGCAGGCCGCGGCCCGCTACGCGGCGACCACCGGGGACGTGGCGACCGCCGTGAGGCTCGCTCACGCCGAGCTGGAGCAGGCCATGGCCTCGCTGGCCCCGCTCAGGGAGAGCCTGCTGCCGCTCCTCGAGGCCAACGTCGCCAGCTCGACCCGAGCCTACGAGCGCGGTGCCGAGACCTACCTTGTGGCGCTGGACGCCACGCGGCGGGAGCAAGAAGCAAAGCTGCGCGAGGTCGATCTGGAGGGCGACGTCCTCCGGGCCAGGGCCTCGCTCGATCGAGCCGTTGGAAGGAAGCTGCCATGAACCGTCCTCCGTGGTGGGCCGTGGTGGCCGTCGTCGTCCTCGTGCTCGCCTCGTGCGCGAGGGCGCCCTCGTCCGAGAAGAAGGCCCCTGCGGCCTCGGTGGAGAAGAAGGCAGGGGAAGGGGATCTGGTGAGGATCACCCTCACCAGGGAGGCCGAGGCCAGGCTGGGGATCCTGCTCTCCCGGGTGGAGCTCCGGTCTGTGCCCCAGAAGCGGTTCGCCCCTGGAGAGCTGGTCGTCCCCTCGGGCTCCTCCCTCCAGCTCGCCGCTCCCGTGGCCGCCACGGTGCTCGCGGGCTCCAGGGTCGTGGCCGCGGGGAGCGCCGTCAAGCGTGGAGATCTCCTGGTGACCCTGGTCCCGATAGCGCCGGTGGATCGCGACGTACGGGCCCAGGCCGAGCGCCAGGTGAGCGCCGCCGCCGCCAGGTACGCGACCGCCAAGGCCAGGTACGAGCGCTCGGAGAAGCTGCTCAAGGACGGCGCCGCCAGCCTGAGGTCCGTGGAGGAGGCCAGGGAGGGTCAGGACGTGGCCAAGGCGGAGCTCGTGGCCGCCGAGGGGAGGGCGAGGACCCTCCTCTCGGCTCCTCTGGGCGCCGATGTGCTGGTGAGCATCCGCGCTCCTCACGACGGCGTGGTGCAGCGGGTGGGAGCCAGCTCTGGACAGAGCGTGGCGGCCGGAACCCTGCTGGCCGAGGTCGTAGGAACAAGCGCCCTCTGGGTGCGGGTGCCCGTCTTCGTGGCCGAGGCCCGACGCGTCAAGCTCGACGCCCCGGCCAAGGTCTTTCCCTTTGGCGAGGGCCAACCCCAGGAGGCGCTGCCCGCTCATGCTCCCCCCTTCGCCGATCCCTTGAACGCCACAGTCGATCTCACCTACGAGCTCTCGGGGGCCCACGGGTTCTTGCCGGGAGAGCGGGTCCGGGTCGAGCTCTCCTACGGGGGCGAGGGGCCCGAGCTGGTCGTGCCTGTCTCCTCGGTGGTCAGGGACGCGGGGGGGGGGAGCTGGGTCTACGAGGCCCTCGGGGGCAGCGTATTTGCCAGGAGGCGCGTCGATCCTCTGCGCCAGGAGGGAGCGGAGCTGGTCCTCGCCCGGGGACCCAGGGCCGGGGTCGAGATCGTCCGCGAGGGAGCGATGGAGCTCTTCGGCGTGGAGTTCGGGGCTGGCAAATGAAGAGCCTTGTCGCCTTCTGCCTCGAGCTCCGCTGGGCCCTCTTGCTCCTGGCGATCACCCTCCTTGGAGCGGGGTATTTCACGCTGAGAGGCGCCAAGCTCGACGCCTTCCCCGAGTTCGCGCCTCCCCTCGTCGAGGTGCAGACCGAGGTCCCAGGGCTCTCCACCCTGGAGGTCGAGCAGCTGGTCACCGAGCCCATCGAGAACGCCCTGAACGGCACCCCCAAGCTCAAGACCCTCCGCTCCAAGTCCGTCCTCGGGCTCTCGTCGGTCGTCCTCTATTTCGAGGAGGGGACGGACGTGATCCAGGTCCGTCCCTTCGTCCAGGAGAGGCTGGCCAGGATAGGACCTCAGCTCCCCCAGCTCTCCAGGGCCCCGGTCATGCTCTCTCCGCTCTCGGCCACCAGCCGGGTATTGAAGATAGGAGTCTCCTCCAGCACCCGCTCCCAGATGGAGCTCTCGGATCTTGTGAGGTGGACCCTGAGGCCCAAGCTCCTGGCGGTCCCAGGGGTGGCCAACGTGGCCGTCTGGGGGCAGCGGGACAGGCAGATCCGGGTGGAGGTGGATCCCGAGAGGCTACGAGCCGCGGGCACCTCGGTGGACGAGGTGATGACCGCGCTGCAGGGGGCGATCCGCCCCAGCCCCGGGGGCTTCGTCGACACGCCCAACCAGAGGCTGGCGGTCGTTCACGTGGCGACCGAGGCCTCTGCCTCCGCGATCGCCGACGTGGTGATCCGGGCGAGGGGAGCCGGGGTCCTCAGGGTGGGCGACGTGGCCAGGATCGACGAGGGGTTCCCTCCTCCCATAGGCGACGCCGTGATCAACGGACGCCCAGGGCTCCTCCTGATCGTCGAGAAGCAACCCTGGGGCAACACCCTCGAGGTCACCCGGCGCGTGGAGGCGGCCTTGGACGGGGTGCGCCCCTCGCTCCCGGGCATCGAGCTGGATCCTGCGATATTCCGTCCTGCGACCTTCGTGGAGCGCTCGGTCAGGAACCTGGGCGAGGCCCTGGCGATAGGGTGCGTCCTGGTGATCCTGGTCCTGGGGGCCTTCCTCTTCGAGTGGAGGACCGCCGTGGTCAGCGTGGTCTCCATCCCGCTCTCCCTGGTCACCGCGGCGCTGGTCATGCACTGGATGGGGAGGACCCTGGACACCATGGCCATCGCGGGGCTCGCCATCGCCCTGGGCGAGGTGGTCGACGACGCGATCATCGACGTGGAGAACATCCTCCGGCGCCTCAGGGAGAACGTCGCCAGGGGAGCGCGGGGCGCAGCCTTCTCGGTCGTCCTCGACGCCTCGCTCGAGGTGAGGAGCGCCGTGGTCTACGCGAGCTTCATCGTGGCGCTGGTGTTCCTCCCCGTCTTCTTCATGGACGGGCTGGCGGGGGCCTTCTTTCGCCCCCTGGCGATCTCCTATGTTTTGGCCGTGGGAGCGTCTCTCCTGGTGGCCCTCACCGTCACCCCTGCGCTCTCTCTCCTGCTCCTCGGCAAGAGCCCCCCCCGGCCTCGCCCCTCTCCCCTGGCCCGGCTGGCCGAGCGGGCCCTCTCTCCGCTCCTCGTCAAGGCGATGGGAGGGCCCAGGCGAGTGCTCGCCCTGGTCGCCCTCTCGTTCGCGTCGGCCGCCGCGGCGGTGCCCTTCCTGGGAGAGAGCTTCCTGCCCGACTTCAAGGAGACCGATTTCCTGATGCACTGGGTGGCCAAGCCTGGCACCTCGGTCGAGGAGGTCCGTCGCACCACGCTCCGCGTGAGCCAGGAGCTGCTCACGGTCCCGGGTATCACCCATTTCGGCTCGCACATCGGCCGGGCGGAGGCCGCCGACGAGGTGGTGGGCCCCAACTTCGCCGAGCTCTGGGTGAGCCTCGACGAGAAGGCCGACTACGCCCTGGCGGTCAAGAGGACCCACGCGATCGTGGACGGTTATCCGGGCATGACGCGGGACGTGCAGACCTACCTCCAGGAGCGGGCCAAGGAGGTGCTGAGCGGGACCAGCGGGGCCATCGTCGTCCGGATCTACGGCCACGATCTCGGGGTGCTCAGGGAGCGGGCGGGCGAGCTCACCCGGGGGATGGGGGCCATACCCGGGATTGCCAACTTGAAGCTGGAGCCCCAGGTCGACGTCCCCCAGGTGAACGTTCGCCCCAGACCCTTCGCGGGCTCGGCGCTGGGGATGTCCCAGGGCGAGCTCCGGCGCATGACCGCGATCATGCTCCAGGGAGCGCGCGTGGGAGAGGTGGTCCGGGAGGGTCGCGTCCTCGACGTGGTGGTGACCGGGGAGCCCCGCTTTCGGACCGACGTGAGCGGCCTCTCGGCGATGCCCGTCTGGACGGCGGCCGGGGCCGTGGTCCGGCTGGAGGACGTGGCCGAGGTCACCGTGGGCCCCTCTCCCAACATCATCGTCCACGAGGGGGCGGCCCGGCGGATCGACGTCACCTGCGACGCCAAGGGACGGGATCTGGGAGCGGTTGCCGGGGACGTCAAGGCGGCCATGGCGAGGCTCTCTCTCCCCGAGGGGCACCACGCCGAGCTCCTGGGCGAGTGGCAGGCCCGCTCGGCCTCTCGCGCCAGGCTCCTCTCCCTGGGGGCGCTCGCTCTCTTCGGGATCTTCGTGGTCCTGTATGCGGACTTTCGAGAGATCCGTGCGGCTCTCCTTGTCTTTGCCACCTTGCCCTTCGCCCTGGTCGGGGGGGTGGCCGCGGTGGGGCTGACCTCGGGGGTCGTCTCCCTCGGGGGGACCGTGGGCTTCGTCACGGTGCTTGGCATCGCGGCGCGCAATGGGATCATGCTGGTGAGCCACTACCGGCACCTGGAGGCCGAGGAGGGCATGGCCTTCGGGAGCGATCTGGTGCTCCGGGGGACCCAGGAGCGCCTGGCTCCTGTTCTGATGACCGCGCTGGCCACCGGTCTGGCTCTGGTCCCTCTGGCCATGAGGGGAGACCTGCCCGGATACGAGATCGAGCATCCCATGGCGATCGTCATCCTGGGAGGCCTGGTCTCCTCGACCCTGATGAACCTGCTCTTTCTGCCGAGCCTCTATCTCCGCTTCGCCAGGCCCGCACTCCTCGCTTAGTGCAGTATCTCCAGGGAGCGCAGCCACATCTTGGCCTCGGGCGCGTAGCGGGAGTCGGGGAAGCGCCGCAGCAGGGTGCGGTAGCTGTTCTTGGCGTCGTTCCAGGCCTGCACGTCGGTCTGGCTCTGGGCCAGGGTGAAGAGGGCGTCGTCGCAGACCTCGCGGTCCACGGTGTTGTCGGCCAGCTGGGTCAGGATGGGGATGGCGTCCTTGTGGCGCCCCAAGGCGCGGTAGGCGGTGGCCAGGCCCAGGCGTACGCTGGGGGCGTTGGCCGAGTCCTCCTTCAGGCGGAGCGACTCCTCGAAGAGGCCCGCGGCCTCCTGCCAGCGCTTGGCCTTCATCTTCTCGAGGCCGTGGGTGTACACCTGCGCGGAGAGCTCGTTCTTGGCGCGCTCGGCGGCGTCCCCGAAGATCACCTGCTCGGCCCGGCTGAGGGGCTCCTTCTTGATGTTGTCGTAGGCCTCGACGATCTCCTGGCGCTTGTTCTGGCGCACCAGCTCGTAAAACTGGGCGGCCTTGGTCTCGGCCCGCAGCCGGTCCTCCTCCCGCTTCTGGAGCTCGCGGACCTCCTTGCGGAGGCGGTCGTTGTCCTGGGCCCTCCCCTCGGTCTCGGCGCGGATCTGATCGACGCGGGCGTCCCAGGCCAGCTTGAGGGCGGCGAAGACCACGAAGACGAAGACCACGTAGGCCGTGGCGCTGTTCCACGAGAGGCGGCGCTCGTAGGTCTGCTGCCGCTTGGCGATCGACTTGATGTCGGCCGAGAGCGCGTTCGTCAGGTTGTTCGTCTTGATGACGAGCCCGCGCGACTCGATGATCTCGCGCTTGATCTCGCGCAGCTCCTCGTCGACCTCGTGCACCATGGCAAGCCGGCGGGATCTAGCACAGCGGCCGCTCTTCCAACGATCGGGTTTGCGGAGGAGGCCCCGGCCGTGCTACCTCCCCGGCCGCCATGGCGACCACGACAGACATCCGAAAAGGCCTGAAAATCCAGATCGACGGCGTGCCCTACCACGTCGTGGAGCACCAGTTCGTCAAGCCGGGGAAGGGCCAGTCCTTCACCCGCTGCTCGGTCCGGAACCTGACCAACGGCAAGGTCGTCGAGAGGACGTGGAAGTCCGGCGAGTCCGTGGAGCTCGCCGACATCGACGAGCGGACCATGACCTACTCGTGGGCCGAGGGCGACAACTACGTCTTCATGGACACCAACACGGGCGATCAGATCTACCTCGAGAAGGCCAAGCTGGGCGACGAGGCCCGCTTCCTCTCCGAGGGCCTGGAGTGCGAGGTCACGCTCTTCAACGGCAACCCCATCGGCGTCGATCTCCCCCCCAACGTGATCATGCAGGTCGTGTCGAGCGAGCCAGGCATCAAGGGTGACACGGCCAGCGGCGCCACCAAGCCCGCCACCCTGGTCACCGGCGCCACGGTCAACGTCCCGCTCTTCATCAAGGAGGGCGAGTGGATCAAGATCGACACGGCGTCCGGTCAGTACCAGGAACGCGTCAACAGATGATCTCCGTAACCCGAAGTCCCTGACGAGCTCCCCATCGACCTGTACGGCAACAAGACGGGGCTCTCGCCCTCCGCCACGCGGGCCCTCGAGCGGCTCTACAGGCGCCGCGTCCCGCTCGAGAACATCGCGACCCCCGAGCTCGTCCGCGCCCTCGTCGAGGTGTCCCACGAGACGGGGCGGCAGGTGGGCGTGCTCGTCCATCGCTCGGGCGCGGTCGACACGGTCGTGGTGGGCGACGCCGGGAGGCTGATGCTCCCCGACATAGGCCGCCTCCGGGCTGCCGAGGGGCGCTTTCGTGGCCTGCGCCTGATCCACACCCATGTCCGGGGCGAGCCCCTCAGCCGCGACGACATGGTCGATCTGGTGCGCCTCCGGCTGGACCTCGTGGCCGCCATTCATATGGCGCCCAACGGCGAGCCAAGGAACGTCTCGTATGCCCACAACGTGCCGACCGAGGGCCGCCCTGGCGAGCTGCCTTACCGCCAGGTCCCTCCGGTGCCCTTGGCCCAGCTCCACGTGCATGTGGGCGAGCTCATGGCCAGCCTGGAGGTCGAGTTCGCCAGGCGAGGGGCGAGCCGCCCTGTCCACGCCAAGGACGGTCGGGCCATCCTGGTGCACGTGGCGTCCACCGGCGACGGGGAGCGCAAGAAGACCGATCTGGCCCGGGAGGCCGAGGTCAGCATGAGGGAGCTCTGCGAGCTGGCCCGCACGGCGGGCGTGGAGGTGGTGGACTCCTTCGTCCAGATCCGCGAGCGCTTCGATACCCGCTTCGTGATGGGCAAGGGCAAGCTGGACGACGTCGTCCTGCGCGCCATCGATCTGGACGCCCAGGTGCTGGTGTTCGATCAGAACCTCTCTCCTGCTCAGGCCGCGGCCATCGCCAAGGTGAGCGATCTCAAGGTCATCGATCGAGCCCAGCTCATCCTGGATATCTTTGCCCAGCGGGCCGAGGGCAAGGACGGAAAGCTCCAGGTCGAGCTGGCCCAGCTCAAATACAGCCTCCCTCGCCTGGCGCAGAAGGACGACTCGCTCTCCCGCCTCACCGGGGGCATAGGGGGCCGGGGCCCTGGCGAGACCGTCCTCGAGGTGGGACGGCGCCGGGCCAAGGAGCGGGTCTCCCACCTGGAGGAGCAGCTGCGCTCGCTGGCCCGCCAGAGGGAGCAGCGGCGGCGCAAGCGCACCAGGGTGCCTATCCCCACGGTGGCCATCGTCGGCTATACCAACGCCGGAAAGAGCACGCTGCTCAACACGTTGACGGGCGCCGGGGTGCTGGTCGAGGACAAGCTCTTCGCGACCCTGGACACCCGCTCCCGCGTGCTCCGCGTGGGGTGGGCGGGCTGGGGCGAGCGAGAGGTCGTCCTCACGGACACGGTGGGCTTTATCCGCAACCTTCCCAAGGACCTCTTCGCGGCCTTCAGGGCCACCTTCGAGGAGGCGGCGGACGCCGATCTCCTCCTCCACGTGGTGGACGCCAGCGATCCTGCCAAAGACGAGCACGTGGCCACCACCTGCGAGCTCCTGGGCGAGCTCCACCTGCTCGAGATCCCCAGGGTATTGCTCTACAACAAGATCGATCTTCTCGATCCTTTCGAGCAGAAGATCCTGGCGCGAAGGTCCCCCGACGCGCTTTTCCTCTCGGCGCTCGACCGGGAGTCCACCCGGGCGCTCCTCGACCGCATCGCGACCGAGCTGGCCGAGCGCTGGGAGAGGAGCGCCAAGGGCCCCGCGCAGAAGCCCACCGAGCCTGGTCACGAGGCTTCGGTCATACCGGAGAGCGGCGACGTGGCCATCGACGCCGGGGAGCTGTCGAGCGTGGAGGCCATGCTGAGAGCGGCCAACAAGCGGGTGCGCAAGACCACGTGAATCCCCCTCCGACCGCTGGCCATGAACCCGACGATGAACCGCGCCTTGTCCGATCAAAAGCTCCGTGAGCGCCACTACGTGCTCAACTCGCCAGGTCATCCAAGGCGCTGGGTGGCGTTCAGCCCGAACAAGGTGCGTCAGTATCAGAGCAAGTACGGCGAGAATTTCTGCCTAGTCATCACCGGCGATCCCTTGGCTCGAGACGACTTCTACGCAATTCCATGGAGCGCGATCTCATACTGTCGCACCATCAAAGCTGCACGATAGCCCCTGAAGCCTTCCCCCTGCAGTGTGCACCGCGGCGCCCCCAGACCTCACCCCGCCACAGGGGTTCGCGGTGCCCACGGCCCCTCTCCCACGCCCAAAGAGGGCGCGGTAGAGGGGCCCCACTGTGCC
>SXGT01337902.1_pt1 | contig 14730 bp, 14 predicted proteins | sample 3176221 | NCBI WGS metagenome assembly SXGT01 (sample SAMN11356862, study PRJNA531348) | freshwater metagenome | isolation source: freshwater sample F1-120 | place: China: Fuxian Lake, Yuxi | collected 2017-12-25
GCGTCAGAGCGCGTCGATGAAGGCGCGGGCCTGGATGTAGACGTAGACGTAGGGCGCGAAGTAAAGGACAGCGTCGATGCGATCGAGGATGCCGCCGTGGCCGGGCAGGATCGCGCCCGAGTCCTTCACGCCGGTCGAGCGCTTGATGAGCGACTCGGCCAGATCGCCCATCTGGGCCAGCGCGGCGCCGGGGACGGCGAGCAGCACCACGTCGACCCAGCCCAGCTTGTCGATGAAGAACGCCTTCATCAGGCAGGCGCCGAGCAGCGAGCCGGCGAGGCCGCCGAACGCGCCGGCCCAGGTCTTCTTGGGCGAGACCGCCTCGTAGAGCTTGCTCTTGCCGAGGAAGCGGCCGGCGAAGTACGCGCCGGTGTCGCCGAGCCAGACCACGATCAGCACGAAGACGATCATGTGACCGCCCTGGGTGCCGCCCACGTCGCGCTTGAGCTCGGCGGCCATGATGAGCAAGAGGCCGGCGTAGACGATGCCGAACGTGGTCGCCGCCATGCGCCGGGCCACGGTCTGCATGTCGCCGAAGCGGAACAGGTAGTAGAGGCCGGGGCCGAGCACCGCCAGCGCCAGCACCACGTGCCGGCTGTCGGCGAGCATGTTCCACGGCGCGCGCTCGGGCAGCGACGCCGGGTGCATCCAGTAATAGGCGGCGACGGTGAGGCCGCCGAAGACCATGCTGGCCACGCGGTCCTGCCGGTCGTCGAGCATCATCGAGAACAGCTCCCACATCGCGAGCAGCGACGCGGCGTAGACGATGACGAAGGTCGGGATGTGCGACTGCTGGTAGAAGCCCAGCAGGAGCAGCGGCGCGGCGACGACCGCCACCAGGAATCGAGATGCGAGGTTGCCGAGGGCCACGAAGGGCGCAGCTAACCGCGCGCGGGCGTCCGCGTCAACCCGACCCCAGGCTATCCCGCTGTCGGCTCGACGTCGCTCTCGGTCTCGGCGAGCTGGGCCGAGGTCAGGCCGAAGCGGCGCTCGCGCGCGGCGTAGGCCTCGAGGCACTTGTAGAGCTCGTTGCGGCGGAAGTCGGGCCACATCACGTCGACGAAGACCAGCTCGGCATAGGCCGCTTCCCACAACATGAAGTTCGAGATGCGCTGCTCGCCGCTGGTGCGGATGAGCAGGTCGAGCGGCGGCAGCTCTCCGGTGGGCAGGGTCTTGCCCAGCGTGTCGACGTCGATGGCCTCGGGACGGAGCGTCCCCGCTGCCACCTGGGCCGCCAGGGTCCGGGCCGCCCGGGCCAGCGACTCCCTCCCGCCGTAGGACAGGGCCAGGGTGAGGGTCATGCCGCGATGGTCGGCCGAGTCGCGGCACAACGCGTCGAGCGGGTCGCGGACAAGGGGCGGCAGGCGCTCGATGTCGCCGATGGCGTGGAGCCGGATCTGGTTGTCCATGATCTCGGCGCGCTCGTCGATGAGGTAGTCGCGGAGGAGCTGCATCAACGCCGCCACCTCGTCGGCTGGACGCGACCAGTTCTGGGACGAGAACGCGTACAGGGTCAGGGCCTCGAGCCCGAGCTGGCGGCTGGCCCGGGTGATGTCGCGCACGCTCTCGGCGCCGACGCGGTGGCCCTCGATGCGCGGCTGGCGGCGCACCTGCGCCCAGCGGCCGTTGCCGTCCATGATGATGCCGACGTGGCGCGGCAGCGAGGTGCTCATCCGAGGAGAACGCGCGAACGGGCGCGCTTCGGTCGAGGTATCACGCGCTGGCGGGGCGTTGCAACCACGCACCTCTTCCCGTACGCTGAGTGGAGCACTCGTCAATCGTCCTCGGCGCGGGAAAATCCATGGGAATCTTCTCCAGGCTCGGCACGCTCATCAAGAGCAACATCAACGACCTCATCACCAAGGCTGAGGATCCGGAGAAGATGCTCACCCAGGTGCTGCTGGAGATGCAGCAGCAGCTGGCCGAGGCCAAGAAGGCGGTGGCCATCGCCATCGCCGACGAGAAGAAGCTTCAGAAGCAGTACACGGCGGAGCAGGAGAAGGCCAAGGAGTGGGAGCGCAAGGCCATGGTCGCCGTGCGCGCCGGTGACGACGGCCTCGCCCGCCAGGCGCTCGTGCGCAAGCAGGAGCACGAGAACATCCACGAGCAGTTCCAGCAGCAGTGGGTGGCGCAGAAGCAGGCCGTCGAGAAGCTCAAGGACGCGCTGCGGCTCCTCAACAACAAGATCGAGGAAGCCAAGCGCAAGAAGAACATCCTCATCGCGCGCAAGAAGCGCGCGGAGGCGCAGCAGCAGATCGCCAACACCATGCAGGGCCTCGGCGACACCAGCGCGTTCGACACCTTCGACCGCATGGCCGACCGCATCGCTCTGATGGAGGCCGAGGCCGAGGCCGGCGCCGAGCTAGCCGGCGAGCTGTCGGGCGACACCCTCGAGGGCAAGTTCCTGGCCCTGGAGGCGGGTGGCGGCACCGAGGACGAGGCGCTGCAGGAGCTGAAGGCCAAGATGGGCATGCTCGAGGCGCCCAAGAGCGCCACGGCGCCGCAGCTCAAGGCCGGCGAGGGCAAGGACGAGACGCCCGGGGTCAGCGAGACCCTGTCGGCGTCAGGCCTGACGGCTGAAGATCTCAAGGAGCTCCAGGACCTGGACCTCTCCGAGTTCGAGCCCAAGGACGCCAAGGCCGCCAAGTAGCTTCGGGCGGGGCCGCTGTCGCAGCCCTGGCGTGAATCCAGGGTCACAGTGGGTCCGGGGTAGGTCTCGCAAGGCTGCGGATGGGCGGGGTTCGACGCGCCGGTGGCGCCGGAACGTCGATTGCACCATGATCGACGTGATGGTTCGCCGCTTCGCGCTCGCGCTCGCCCTGTGCCTGGCTGCCGGCACGGCGCAGGCGTCGGCCGAGGCGCCCAGTCCGGCGCCGGCCAAGGCCAAGAAGCGCGTGGGGCGCGTGCCGTTCCGGGTGGTGAAGCTCCTGCCCGAGACTGGCCAGGCCCTGGTGTTCGATCAGGATCGTCGCGCCCACGTGCTGGTCGCCGAGGGCGACCTGGTGGGCGGCTTCCTCGTGGTCGAGGTCGACGAGGAGAACCTGGTGGTCTCGCGTGACGGTCGCGAGCTGGTGCTGGTCGCGGATCCGCGCGCCCCTCAGCCCGCGCCCGGAGTGGCACCCGAGCGGATCGACGTCATCGATCCCTACTCGGCCGCCGTCAAGGCGCCGACGGCGAGCGGACCGGCCGGCATGACGCCCATCGATCCCTACGCGCCGGCGACGGTACGCGAGGTGCTCGCGCCAGCCACGCAGCGCGAGAGCCTGCGCGGCGCCGCCGTGGTCGACCCCTACGCGCCGGTGCGCACCGAGCCGACCGTGGTGAGCGCACCGAGCGAGGCCGCGCCGCTCAAGGCGACCCCGGCGCCGGGCTCTTCCGGCGCGCCCGAGCCGATCCGCGGCGAGACCATGACGGTCAAGCGGGCCGAGCTGGAGGCCGCGCTCTCCGACTTCAGCCGGCTCGGCAAGGACATCGGTTTCGTGAAGCTGGCCCGCGGCATCAAGCTGGGCAAGGTCGCCAGCGGGACCTACTTCTTCAAGCTCGGCCTGCGTGACGCCGACATCGTCACCGCCATCGACGGCAGACCCCTGCGCACGCTGGACGATGCGGCCACCGCCTACGCCCGGCTGGGCTCGGCGCGCGGCCTCACGGTCGACGTCGAGCGGGGTAGCGCCCGCGGCACCCTGCGCTTCGCGATCAAGTGAACCGAGGCCGCTCGGTCCCGGTGTATTTCTGGTAGCTTGGTTGAGGGGATGCACCGCATCGTTCTGCGCCTCGCGAGCCCGGCCGAGTGGATCAAGGTGTTCGATCCGCGCGACGGCACCGTGTTCGTGGCCACCGACGAGCAACTGGCGCATGGCACCGAGGTCCGCATCGATCTCACCTGCGGCGACGAGGGCCCCCGCGTGATCCTGCGCGGTGAGATCATGGGCCACCGCAGCGGCGATGCGCCCGGCTTCATCGCGGCGCTCGGCAACGCCGAACGCGAGAAGGTGAACTACCTCAACGGCTTCGTGCGCGGCGGCCTGCTCAACCTGCGCGCCCACCGCCGGGTCCCGGTCAAGCTGCCGGTGACCTACGGCGGGCTCAAGGGCCCCTGTGAGACTCACTCGCGCGACATCAACGACCAGGGCGTGTTCGTGCTCAGCGACGAGCCCCTGCCCGAGGACGCCGAGGTCCACCTGCTGATCACGCTGCCCAACCGCGCCCAGCCCCTGTCGGTGGTCGGCATCGTCTCGCACACGGTGGTGCCCGAGGACGAGGACGTGCCCGGCATGGGCATCGTGTTCCGGCTCAGCGACGCCGAGCGCACCGAAGTGAGCGAGGCGGTCGACACGCTCGAGAAGGCGTTCCTGAGCGGCGAACTACCGGAAGACACGCTGGGCTGAAAGGCAGACCCCGTCCGCCACCAGTGCCCCCGGATCCCGGAGTCATTGTTGAACGCTCGCTTCGCTCGCTGGGGCTGAAGACACGCTGGGCTGAGGCGCTCGCCGCGCCGGGTCGATTTGCGGCGCGATCGCGCACGTGGCAGTGTGCGACGGTGAAGCGAGCAGCACGGCCCAGCGTCGGCGTGAGCTGGCGCGACGGCGTGCACGTGCTGGGGACGGCGGTGTGGTGCGACGCGCGACGGGCGCGGGCGGTTTGTTTCGTGTCGTCCGCCGACCGGACTGGCCGCGCCGGTCACGGCCAGCTCATCGCCACCGCCGAGACCCTGGCGCTGCTCGATGCCCGCGACGACGCCCACCTGGCCGCGCCGGTCGGCCGCCCCTTCACCCTGGGGACGGTCCGGCTCGAGCTGGTGCGCAGCGGGTGGTGTGTGGGCGCGGCGGCCTTGCTCGTCGACGCCGGCCACCGCGTGCTCTACGCCGGCGCGGTGGCGCCGACCGCCGATGTCCGCCGCTGCGACACGCTCGTGGTGGCGGCGCCGTACGGGGCGATGCATCATCGGTTCACGGGGAGCCTCCACGACGTGGTCGAGTTCGCGCGCACGACCCTGGACGACGGCGCCGTGCCGGTCGTGCTGGTGACGTCGGCGCTCGAAGGGCTGGACGTGGCCGCGGCCCTGACCGCGGCCGGCGTGACCTGCGCCGGCCATCGCGCCATGGTCGAGGCGGCGCGGCGGGTGGCGAGCGCCGGAGTCGACCTCTCCATCAAGCGCACGGTGGCGCGCGGGCGCGCCCTCTTGTGGCCGGTGGCCGAGCGGGCGCGGCTGGGCGCGACCCTGGGCGGCGCGAGGGCGCGGGTGGCGCTGGCCTCGGGCCTGGCCGTCGAGAAAGACGTGGTCCGCGAGCTCGGCGTCGACGCGGCGATCCCGTGGAGCGCCGCCGCCGACCGCGACGCCCTGCTCGCCTACGTGGCCCGCAGCGGCGCCGCCGACGTCGCGATCACCGGCGCCTACGCCGACGAGATCGCCGCCGCGATCGGCCCGCACGCCCGCCGGCTCGGCCCACCGCGGCAGATGCCGCTGTTCGCGGCGATATGATCGGCGCCCGCGTCGTCGTCGGAAATCGGCGCCGGGGCGGCGGTTGGTGGCGCTTCCTGCTGATGGTGTCGGTGTGGCTGGTCGTGGCTGCTCCGGTGGTGACGGCGTGGTGGGCGATCTCGACCCTGCGTGGCTGGGCGCGCGAACTGCCGGCGGTGCCCGATCTGGCGGCGTGGGCCGCGCACGCACCGCGCACGTCGACGGTGGTCGCCGCCGACGGGACGCTCCTGGCCGAGGTGCCGTTCGCTGATGGCCCGGCGGTGGGCCGGCGCGCGCTGGTCGGGATCGACGAGGTGCCGCGCGTGCTGATCCTCGCCGTGCTCGCCGCCGAGGACGTGCGGTTCACCTCGCACCGAGGCGTCGACTACCGCGCCGTGGCGCGCGCGGCCTGGATCAACTACCGCGCCGGCCGCGTGGTCGAGGGCGCGTCGACCATCACCCAGCAGCTCGCCCGCAACCTCCTGCCCGAGACCATCGGCAGCGAGCGCACGGCCCTGCGCAAGGTGCGCGAGGCGCTCCTGGCCCGCGCCATCGAGCGCCGCTTCGACAAGCGCCAGATCCTCGAGGCCTACGTCAACTTCGTCTTCCTCGGCAGCGGCGCCTACGGCGTGGCCGCCGGCGCCGAGGCCTACTTCGGCAAGGCGCTCGGCGAGCTCGAGCTCGAGGAGGCCGCGCTCCTGTCCGGCCTGATCCAGGCGCCGTCGCGCCTCGATCCGTGGATCGCACCCGAGGCCGCGCGCCGCCGTCGTGATGACGTCCTGGCCCGCATGGCCCGCGCCGGCTTCATCGACGAGGCCGCGCGCGCCGCCGCCGCCGCGCGCCCGCTGGCGCTGGCCCGCCAGACCGAGGTCTACGGCACGCGCCTGCCCTGGTACACCGAGCACGTCCGCCGGCTGGTCGCCGACAACTTCCCCGACGAGCTCGCCGCCGGCGGTATCACCGTCGAGACCGCGGCCCTGCCCGCGCTCGGCGCCCAGGCCACCGAGGTCGCCGTGCGCGCCGGCGACGAGCTGACCGGCGACGACGGCCCGCCCGAGCTGGCCGCGGTGGTGTGGGATCACCGCACCGCGTACGTCGAAGCCATGATCGGCGGCCGGGCGTGGCAGACCACGCAGTTCGATCGCCTGACCCAGGCCTGCCGCCAGCCCGGCTCGGCGTGGAAGCCGCTGGTCTACGCCGCCGCCGTCGAGCGCGGTGCCATCAACCAGGGCACGGCGCTGCGCGACGCGCCCATCGCCGAGTACGACGAGGTCACCGGCGTGCACTGGAAGCCGCGAGCCGGCAAGGCCTTCCGCGGCGTGGCCCTCGCCGCCGACGCCCTGGCGCTCTCGCTCAACGCGCCCGCCATCGACGTGCTCGATCGGGTCGGCGCCCCGGCGGTGATCGGGCTTGCGAAGCGCCTCGGCGTCACCACGGAGGTCACCGACCTGCGACCGATGGCGCTGGGCGCGTCGTGCGTGAAGCCGGTCGAGCTGGCTCGCGTCTACGCCATCCTGGCCCGCGGCGGAGCCGACCTTCCGTTTCGCGCGGTGGTCCGCATCCGCCGCGACGACGACGTGCTCTTCGACGACGCCGTGCCCGAGGATCCCTGGCTCGCACCCGATCGCCGCCTCGATCGCCTTGCCGCCGTCGCCGGCTACGCGCCGGCCGAGCGCGTCGGCGGCCGCATCGAGCCGCTGATCGATCCGACCACCGCGTTCCTGGTGGCCGACATGCTCGCCGGCGTGGTCCAGCGCGGCACCGCGACCGCCGCGCGCGGCCTGGGCCGGCCCGCCGCTGGCAAGACCGGCACCACCAACGAAAACAGCGACGCCTGGTTTGTCGGCTTCACCGCGCGCGTCGTGACCGCGGTCTGGGTCGGCCACGACACGCCGGTGGTCCGGCTCGGTCCCCGCGACGACGGCGCCCACGCCGCGCTGCCCTCGTGGATGCGCCTGGTCCGCGCCGCCGAGGGCTCACGCCCGGCGACCGCGTTGCCGGGGCCGCCGCCGGGCCTCGAGCGCGTCCGCATCGATCGCGAGACCGGCCTGCGTGCCGCGCCTCGCGCCGGCGGCGCTGTCGAGCTCTGGTTCGCGCCGGGCAGCGCCCCCTCCGACGTCGCCGGCACCCCGACCACCTCCGGCGACTTCCAGCGCACCGCCCGCGAGTTCTAGCAACTCGCTGCCTGCCCCTTGCCCTTGCCCGTGCCCTTGCCCTTGCCCTTCTACCGGTCGAGCAACCTCTCCACATTCCCACCCAGCATCAGGTCCACCTCCCTCGCCACCACCGGCATCCGCTCCACCCACCCGCGGATCGCCCCGTAGTCGTACCCACCGCCCTCGTCGTGGAACCCGTACGGCGCATCGGTCCCGAACAACACCCGCTCCACGCCGACCGCCTTCACCGCGTCGCGGGCCAGCGCTTCATCGAGGTACGGGCTCGACACATCGAGGAACAAACGCTTGTCGTCGCGGATCGAGCCCCACATCCGATCGAAGTGCGGCATGCCGGCGTGGGCGAAGATCATCGTCAGGCGCGGGCAGGCATCGGCCAGGACCCGCCAGTCACCTTTGCGGGCGAAGCCGAGGTGGATGAGGAGGGGCAGCCCGAGCTCCTGGCAACGTTCGGCGATCGGCAACGCCTCCTCGACGCGCCAGCCGTGCCAGTGGGGATGGAGCTTGACCCCGACGAAGCCGGGGACGTGACGCCAGCGCTCGAGTTCGTCGACGCCGATCGCGGCGTGCGGGTTGAGGAAGATCCAGCCCAGGAACCGCGATGGATGGGCGGCGAGCACGGCGGCGACCCCGGCGTTGTCGGGCCGCTCGTAGATCTGGTAGGTCTTGCCGTTGTAACGAAGGTGGCCCTCGTCGGTCATGAAGGCGCCGTTGACGACGCGGGCGACCGGGTGACACGACCGCATCAGCCAGCGCAAGGTCTTGAGCAGGACCTCGGGGGTCTCCCCTGGCAGGGGGTCGTTCATGGCCGGAATCAGGGCGACCTTGTCAATGCCGCGGGCGTCCATGCGGGCCAGCATCGCTGGCAGGTCGAGCATGCGCGGCTCCAGGTGGGCGTGGACGTCGATCACCGCCATCCGCGGATCGTACACGGTGCGTTGACCGCGGGGCGCGGCCCACGGCAGACTCAGGGCATGGCGCGTCTGTATCGGGTCGACACCGGCGAGACACTCGGACAGATCAACGAGAAGCAGCTGCAGTTCCTCGTCGACATGCTCGAAGAAGAAGACGAGGACGATCAGGACTACTTCATCGACCAGGACACCCTGGAGCTGTTCAGCGACAACAACTGCGACCCCGAGCTCCTGGCCCTGCTCGAATCCGCCATCGAAGAAGGCGAAGAGGGCGTCGACATCGCCTGGGAGTAGCGCCGCTCACCTGTCTAGTCGATCGGCAAGTCGAGCACGAGCTGGCGCAGGTAGCGCACCGACGGTGCGCCGGCGGCGAGGACGCGGTCGTGGAAGGCCCTCTCGTCGAAGGCCTTGCCATCGCGGCGCAGGACCGCGTCTCGAAGATCGAACATCTCCTGCACGCCGACGAAGTACGTGGGGAGCTGGGCCGAGCTGAGCTGGGCCCGGATCCACTTGCCGTTGGCCTCGCGCTCCTGCTGGAACGTCTGGCGCACCATCAGATCCATGGCCCGCTCGCGGTCCCAGCCGTCGACGTGCACGCCCTGGTCGAGCAGCGCGTTGGCGATGGTGCGCAGGTAGAACTTGAGCTGGACCAGGCGGAACAGCGGATCGCCGCCGAGGTAGCCGGCCTCGGCCATGACTCGCTCGGTGTAGACCGCCCAGCCCTCGGCGAACGTGCCCGAGCGCAGGATGCCGCGGATGAGCGACGCGTGGCGCGCGGTGGTCGCGCCCTCGAGGTAGTGACCGGGCACGCCCTCGTGGATCGAGAGCAGGTGGATCATGCGGCCGTTGTACTCGCGCAGGAACGAGTCGACCTGCTCGCTCGACCAGTCGTCGGGGATGGGCGAGATCGCGAAGTAGGTAGCCAGGCCCTTGTCGAGCGGGCCGGGCGAGTCGCAGTACGCGACCGCCGTGCCGCGCTGGAACTCGGGCATGAGGATGACCTTCACCGGATCGTCGGGGATGGTGAACAGGCCCTTGGTGCGTGCGAACGCGGTCGCTTCCTCGAGCGCCTTGGTCGAGGCTTCGACCACCTTGTCGCGAGCCGGACGCTCGGCGTACGCCAGCGCGAGAGCTGCCTCGATGGCCGCTTGCTGCTCGGTGTCGCTGGGCGAGGCCGGGAGCGGCGGCGCACCCGGCTTGCCCTTCAGCACGGCGCTGGAGACCTTGTACATCTGCTCACGGGTGAGCTTCAGCGCTGCCTCGGCGCGCCGGCGGATGTCGTCGCGGGTGAGCGTCGAGGCCAGGGCGAACGCCAGCTTCTCGTCGTAGAGCTTCTTGCCGATGCGAGGATCGCCCTTGGCGCCGGGCACGAGGATTTTGTCGATCCAGGTCTGGTGCTCGGCGACGGCGGAGCGCAGGCCGGCCACGGCGGCGTCGAGGCGGGCCCGATCGGCGCCGGTGAGCAGCCCGCTCTGGGGCACGACCAGCTCGTCGACCAGGCTCATGATGCCGGGGTTCTGCTTGGCCACGGTCTCGGCGTGGATCGGCGGCACGCGGGCCGGAACGATGTTGGCGCGGGCCTGAGCCAGGAGCGCCGGGATCTTCTCCATGCGTACGGTCGCGCTCTTCAGGCGCTCCGCCAGCGGCGCGAACTCGCGCGCCAGCAGATTGTAGATCGCGTCGCCGGCGAGGTCGTTGTAGACGATCGGGTTCCAGGCCCAGGTCTCGTGCACGCGCACGGTCCAGATCCGGTAGCGCAGCTCGAGCTCGAGCATGCCGGTGTCGACCTGGTTGTCGCGGCTCAGCTTGTGGTGATCGATCGAGGCCAGGAGCTTCAGGGTCCGCTCGTCGAGCTCGACCCGGCGCTGGCGGCCCTCGGCGCTGACGTCGTCGACGTCGCCGTCGAAGCGGTGATCGCCGATCGCCGTGGCCGAGATCGGCGACAGCTGCATGCGCACGTCGATCCAGTCGGCGATGAGCTTCTCGACCATCACATCCTCGTCGCTGCGGGTCACCGCCGGTGTCACCGCGGGCCCGTTACTGCCCGGGGAGCACGCGGAGAGCACGGCAACGGCGGCGGCGAACACGAACGAAACACGGGTACGCACGCGCGGAGCATATGCATCACGACCGGCGCAGGGTGAGCTCGGCCGCCGAATACGTTTCGTCCCAGAGCACGTTGCCGGTGGCGCCGAGCGCGCGCACGCGCACACCTGCCGCGGCCACGTCGAGGACGCCGAAGCAGTACTCCGCCGAGCGGGCCAGCACGCCCGGCCGCAGCGCCGGCAGCGGCAGTGGCGACCGCGACAGCGGACCGACCTGGAACTCGCGCGCGCCGTGGCGATGGCGCTGGGCGGCGAACCAGTGCTGGTCGGCGGTCAGGAACAGCACGCCGGGCGTGGCGGCGTCGGCGAGCGCGTCGAGGATCCCGTCGCGCTCGACGGTGTAGCCGGCCCAGTGATCGACGCCGTGCCCGTAGTCGAGCGGCACGGTCGTGAACACCAGCTTGAACGTCGCCGCGCTGCGGGTCACGCTCTCGACGAGCCACTGCCGCTGCGCCGCGCCCAGCATGGTCTTCTCCGCGCCGTCGGGATCGGCCGACGCATCCCGGTACGAGCGGCAATCGAGCAGGAAGCACTCGACGTGCGCGCCCCAGCGCCAGCGCTGGTACCGCACCGGCGTGCCGCCGCGGCGCGGGAACCACTCGTCCCATACCTGCAGCGCGTACCCGTGCCGCTCGGGCTCGGCGGCGAACGTCGCCGCGTCCCAGTCGTTGCGCACCTCGTGATCGTCGAGCATCGCCCGCACGCTCACCCCGTGCAGCCACGGCTGCAGCTTCTGCCAGCCGCGCGCCTGCACGTGCCGCTCGCGGAATCCTTCGATCGAATCCGGCCACGGCGGGTTGTCTGCGTACGGCCAGTCGCCCAGCGACACGTACAGCTCGGCCTCCTGCGCCGCCAGGGTCTCGAAGATCGGCGAGTCGTACGCCGGATCCGGATCCACATCCGCGCTCCACGATAGCCTCACCGCTCGCCCATCGTCGTCGCGCGGCGCCGTCCGGAACACATGGGGCTGCATCACCCTGCCGTCATCCAGCGCGATCGCCGCGACATACGTCGTCGCCGCCTCAAGCCCATCCGCATCGATCGTCCCGATCCCAGCCTCCCCCATCTCCGCCGGCCACCGCCCGACCACCCGCCCATCGATGGTCGCCACCGTCACCGTCATCCGCAGCGCCGTCGCCGACCACACCACCACGAGGGCCCGCGCGCTCTCCACATCGAGCACGATCGAGCACGCCGCTCCGGGCTCATCCGCGTCGCACGCCATCGGCGGGAGAAATCCCAGACCGAGCGCGATCCCGAGTTGCCGGCGCGAGAGCATGTTGGGAGGATCCTACCCTCCAACGTCACAGGATCACTCGCGTTTCTGAGCCCGTCGCGTCCCCATTCTGCACAGTGTCAAATGACACTTGACACAAGCGAGTCATGTGTCGAGAATGGCCCACCATGCGAACTGCCACCGGACGCCTGGCCACCCTGCGCCGCGACGCCCGCATGTTGCTCGACGACCTGCGCGGCCGGCATCCATCGCCCCTCATCGCCCGTCCGCCTTCGCCGGTCTATCCGCCTTCCTCCGCCGCCGACTCGGCCAGCCGCGCCCGCACGTTCGAGATCGCCGCGGTCACGCGCGAGACCGCCGATGCCGTCACCCTGACGTTGCGCGATCCGTCTGGACTCGCCATCCCGTTCGTGCCCGGCCAGTTCTTCACGCTGCTGGTGCCGCTCGACGGCGAGCCGACCCCGCTGCGCCGGGCGTACTCGGCCTCGTCGTCGCACCTCGATCCGACCCAGGTCACGATCACGATCAAGCGCGTCGACAGCGGCCGGGTCTCGTCGCACCTGGTCGAGCACGCCGCGCCTGGCCAGCGCCTTTCGGTGCTCGGCCCCTCGGGAGACTTCACGCTCGCGCCCGACCCGACCGCTGCCCGCCACATCGTCGCCATCGCCGGCGGAAGCGGCATCACGCCGATCATGGCGATCACCCGCGCCGTGCTGGCCGGCGAACCCGCCAGCCGCGTCACGCTCCTCTACGGTAACCGCGACGCGCCGTCGATCATCTTCGCTGCCGAGCTCGCCCGCCTCGCCGCCGATCCGGCCCACGCCGGCCGCCTCGACGTGCGCCACGTGCTCGAGGACCGCGGCGCGTTCACCGCCGCCGCCACCGGCCGCCTCGACGCCACCACGGTCGCCGCCCAGCTCGACGCCGCCGGCATCGGCGCCGGCACCGCGGCCGGCGTCATCTACTTCATCTGCGGCCCCGAGCCGATGATGGCCGAAGCCCGCGCCGCGCTCGTTACCCGCGGCGTCGCCGCCGAGCACATCCGCGAAGAGCGCTTCACCGCGCCTGCACGCCGCCAGACCTCGCACGCTCCGTCGGCGCAGCCGCTCACCATCCGCCGCGCCGGCGTCGCCCTCGACGTGATCGTCCCCGCCGGCTCCACCGTCCTCGACGCCGGCCTCGCCGCTGGCGTGCCGCTCAAGCTCTCGTGCGCGATGGGCGGCTGCGGCGCGTGCGCGGTCAAGCTCACCGCCGGCGAGGTCGCCATGGACGAGCCCAACTGCCTGGGCCCCTCGGACCGCGCCGCCGGCACCATCCTGGCCTGCGTCGCACGCCCGCTCTCTCCGTGCACCGTGGAGGCGCCGTGAACAGCGCCCGACGCTCCGGTGCCGTCGATGCGCGCCTGCGGATGAAGGACCTCTGCAACGAGACCGGCCTCTCGCGTCAGGCGATCCACTTCTACATCCAAGCTGGCCTCCTCCCCGAGGGCGACAAGACCGGCCGCAACATGGCCTGGTACGGACCGGTCCACGTCGAACGCCTGCGCCTCATCCGCAAGCTGCAAGAGGAGCGTCTCCTGCCGCTCAAGACGATCCGCGCGCTGCTCGCCGGCGACACCGAGGCGCTGCCCGAGGCGCAGCGCAACCTCCTGGCCGAGGTCTCGAGCCAGCTCCCGTCCAGCGTGGTCGCCACCCCGGCACGCGGCCTCTCCGTCGCCGAGGCGCTCGCCCGCTACGACATCACCACCGTCGAGCTCGAGCGCATGATCGAGCTCGGCATGATCACCGCTTCTCGCACCGGTACCCGCCGCGAGCTCACCGGTGACGCCACCCGCCTGCTCGATCTGTGGAGCCAGTTCCGCGCCATCGGCTTCAGCCCCGAGCGCGGCTTCGTCGTCGACGATCTGGTGCCGTTCGTGACCGCGGTGCAGGACCTCGTCGCCCACGAGACCCAGCTCCTCCTGACCCGCCTCGCCCACCTGCCGCCGGCCGAGGTCGCGCCCATGATCGAGCGCGCGCTGCCACTGGTGCAGGCGTCCTTGGTCCACTTCCACGCCGCCGCGGTACGCGCTGTCTTCACCGCCGGCCGCGCCGCCCGTTCCAACGCCAACCCTTCGGAGTGACCATGCTGACCGACACGTTGCTCGCCCGTCTGCCCGCCCGCGTCCGCGATACCGTCGATCGCTGGCTCGAGATCGCCGACGTCTTCCGCGAGCTGCGCGATCCGCGCGTGGCCCGCTCGCTGGCGCCGGCCGGCGTCCGCGGCCTCGTCCTCCGTCGCGGCAAGCAAGGCACGCCGACCACGTTCCCGGCCTCGCACAGCGCGTACTTCGACTGGAGCTACCCGTCGGACCACGTCGAGATGCGCGAGCTCTACCGCCGCGCCAAGGCCGGGCAGTGGGACGGCGAGACGCTGTTGCCATGGAACACCTCGGTCGATCCCGTGAACCCCGAGGTGCCGATCCTGCCGCCCCGCTTCGTCGACTTCTCGATCCTCGAACGCCACGGCATCACCCTGACGCCGGCCAGACGCCAGGAGTTCCTGCACAGCCTGGTGGCGGGGATGCTGTCGCAGGTCCTGCACGGCGAGCAGGGCGCGCTCCAGGCCGCGTGCCAGGTCACCGAAGCAGTCCAGTTCTTCGACGGCAAGCTCTACGGCGGCACCCAGGTCGTCGACGAGGCCCGCCACGTCGAGGTCTTCCACCGCTAGCTCGACACCAAGCTCGACTAGCTCTACCAGGTCAACGACTACCTGTTCTTGATCATCGACGCGCTCATGACCGAGAGCCGCTGGGACATGAAGTTCCTCGGTATGCAGATCATGGTCGAAGTCCTGGCCC
>SXGT01550840.1_pt1 | contig 14728 bp, 15 predicted proteins | sample 3176221 | NCBI WGS metagenome assembly SXGT01 (sample SAMN11356862, study PRJNA531348) | freshwater metagenome | isolation source: freshwater sample F1-120 | place: China: Fuxian Lake, Yuxi | collected 2017-12-25
CAGCGCGTGGCGCTGGCCCGCGCGCTCGCCCCCTCGCCGGGACTGCTGCTTCTCGACGAGCCGCTCTCGGCGCTCGACGCCAAGGTGCGCGCGCGGCTGCGGCGCGAGATCCGCGAGGTGCAGACGCGCCTCGGGGTCACCACCGTCATGGTGACGCACGACCAGGAGGAGGCGCAGACCATGGCCGACCGCATCGTCGTGTTGCGCGACGGACGTGTCGAGCAAATCGGCACGCCGGCCGACGTCTATGACGAGCCGGCCTCACCCTTCGTCGCCGACTTCATCGGTGTCATGAACTTCATCGACGGCCGCGTGACCGGCGCGGACTCGGTGCAGATCGGCGCCGGGTTGCTCGCGGCGGACGCACGTGCCTGGGATCGCGGCGCGCTGGTCAGCTGCGCGTTCCGGCCCGAGGACGTCGCCGTCGGCGCGCGCGGGGCGCACGGCAATGCGCTGGACGCCACCATCGTCGAGGCGGAGAACCTCGGCGCGTTCGTACGGCTCTACCTTCGCCTCGACGGCGGCGCCGAGCTGCGCGCTGACGTGCAGAAGACCGCCGAAGGCCGCCCGCATCCGCTCGCCGGTGAATCCGTCGCGCTACGCATCCCGGCCAACCGGGTGCGCCTGTTCCGCAAGGACGCATGAGCGCGGTGGTCGCGGGGGCGCTTGCGCCGCGGCGTGTCGCGCGCGACCGGGACGACTGGCTGGTGCTCGGCCTTCTGGTCGTTTTTGGCGCGTATTTTCTCTTCGCGCTCGTTCTTCCCGTCGGCACCATGCTGCTGCGCTCGCTACAGGACGCCGGCGGAAACTTTGTCGGCCTCGCCAACTACCGTGCTTACTTCGCCACGCCGCAGCTGCTGGGTTCGATCGGCAACAGTTTCTTCGTCGCAGGACTGACGACCGCCATCGTCCTGCTGCTGGCATTCATCTATGCCTACGCGCTGACCCGTTCACGCATGGCCTTCAGGACGTTCTTCAAGGTCATGGCATTTGTTCCGCTGCTCATGCCGGGACTTCTCAAGGCCATCGCGCTGGTGTACTGGTTCGGCACGCAGGGCGTGCTCAAGCCGGTCATGTTCGGCGCCTCGATCTACGGCCCGATCGGCATTGTCGCGGCCTCGGTGCTGTGGACCTTTCCGCATGCGGTGATGATCCTGTCGACCGCGCTGCTGCTCGCGGATGCGCGGCTGTACGAATCCGCGGAGGCTCTGAAGACCAGCCGCTGGCGCACCTTCCGCTTCGTCATCCTTCCGGCCGTGCGCTACGGGTTGATCGCCACCGGCATCTTCGTCTTCGTCCGGGTGCTGACCGATTTCGGCATCCCCAAGGTGATCGGCGGCAACTTCAACGTGCTCGCGACCGACATCTACAAGGAAGTGATCGGACAGCAGAACTTCGCCATGGGTGCGGTCGTTTCGGTGATGCTGCTGGTCCCGGCCATGGCGGCGTTCGTGATCGACCGCATTGTGACCGCCCGGCAGGTGGCACAGTTTTCCGCGCGGTCAGTTCCGTACGCACCCAGGCCGACGCCGTGGTTCGACCGGACCATGTTCGCGTACTGCAGCGCGATCACCGTGCTGACATTCGCGGTGGTCGGCATGGCGCAATACGCGGCGCTGGTCAAGTTCTGGCCGTACAACCTCCAGTTCACGCTCGCTCACTATCGCTTCGACGCGGAAGGCGTGGGTTGGGAAAATTTCTACAACTCGATCCTGCTCGCGCTGGTTGTCGCCACGGCCGGCACCGTGCTCAGCTTCGTCAGCGCATGGCTGGTCGAGAAGCCGCGCCGCGAGCAGCCGGCCCGGCAGCTGCTGCACCTGGTTGCGCTGGCGCCGATGGCGATTCCCGGACTGGTACTCGGCCTGGGCTTCCTGCTGTTCATCAATGATCCGGCCAATCCGCTCGGGTTCCTTTACGGTACGGTGGCGCTGCTCGCGATCAGCACGGTCTCGCACTACTACACGGTGGTGCACCTGACCGCGATCACGGCGCTCAAGCAGATGGACCGCGAATTCGAATCGGTGGCGGCTTCGCTGAAGGTATCGATCCTGAAGACGTTCCTGCGTGTCACGGTGCCGGTGTGCGTGCCCGCGCTCCTGGACATCTGGATGTACCTGTTCCTCAACTCCATGACGACCGTTTCGGCCGTCATCTTCCTGTACGGCGTGCACACCAAGCTCGCCTCGATCGCGGTGATCCATTTGGACGAAGCGGGACAACTCGCCTCGGCGGCGGCGATGGGCATGCTTGTCGTCTACGCGTGCGTCGTGGTGCGCCTGCTGCACGTGGTCGCGTCACGATACCTTCTCACCCGCTCCCAGCGCTGGCGCGGGGGGGCGCACCTCGGTTAGGCATCAGCGCCGCAGCGGCGCGCTCCAGGCGTCGGCGTCGAGCACGAATGCTTCCTGTTCGGCGGTCTCGAGCGCGCCTGGCCGCGCGGCACGCACCTGACTGATCGCCTCCACCGGCGGCACGCCGAACGCAACCAGAAGCTTCGCCGCCATCGTCCCGGTGCGCCCGAGGCCGGCGGCGCAGTGCACGAGCACGTGCTCGCTGCGGCGCAGCGCGGCAAGCACTTCCGGTCCGCTCTTTTGCCACGCCTGTAGCGCCTGCGCCTGGGGTGGGCGCATATCGGGGACGGGAACGTGGTGCCAGTCAAACGCATAGCCACGCACCGACTGCGCGAATGACGGCACCCCGAGCGTGACGAATTCCTGAGACTCGATCAGCGTGACCACAATCTTCGCGCCCCAGGCCTCGATCGCACCGAGATCCTCGGCGAGGTCGCGTCGCCATTCGCGCCCGAGGCGGTCGGGGCCGCAGCGCCCGGGGCAATGGCACAAGCCGAGCAGCCCGCCGGGTGGCGTCGGCACGGTGACGATGCGCAGCGCGCCGGTGGTCGGATCGTCGGCGCCGTGTGGAGGGGGAAGTGGGTGCATGGCAATCAACTTCCGGTGCCGAACCTCGGACTTCGGGGGGGGGCAACTCGACCAGTCCGCGGCCTCGAGGATCAGCGGCTCGGTGGAATATTGGTGGCGAATCAGGGATTCCGTGACCGCTTGCGGGCGATCAGCGTAACCGCCTGAATACATAGTAACAAATTCCGTAGCAAAGCTATCCCTGATCGCGAGGTGCTACACCCTGAGGCAAGGCCGATATTCTACTTCTATTCGAGAAAGGCGGACCGTCCGGAGCGAACGGTCCGCGACCGTCGCACGGCTCAAACGGCGTTCCTGGGCTTCACCTGCCACGCGGAGCAGTCGCCGAAAATGGCGCCGCACCCGGAGCAATTTTCTGAGCGCATTGGAATTTCCGCCTGACAACCTGGGCAAATCCCGAGCGGCCCGAGGTTAGCGGGCGCAGAATCTCCGCCCGTTGCCTGAGTGGCGGCTGCTTCAATTGCGGGTAGTTCGCGCTGACAGTAACGACAAACTATTGCCTCGACTTTGACGGTCTCAGCACAAAAGGGGCATGTCTTAGTTCCTTCTCGCTGCGGGTCATCAGGGCCTACGTTACGGACTGACACGGCTCCAAAACCGAACAGGATTACGCCAACGAGAATCGTGAGCCCTGCAAACATCAGATTGTTTCTACGCTGGTCCAACAGTCCGATGTTGTGGTAACCCGTGCCGCCCGTGGTATCCAGGTTGAAGGCTACTGTTGCCCAGATTGCTCCGATGAGTATCGCCAAGATGCCAAGAACCTTCATCGATCCCTCCCCGAGAACCAGCACCCTCTGTTCGCCAAGTCCCTCAACTCCTTAGCCAGTGTAGCCCTCACTCGTGAGATTCGTGACGATTCTTGGTCACTTCAGCATGCCAAAGGGACGGCATATGGGTGGAGCAGTTCGATTTTCAGAATCGGGGTCCGAACGACGAGACCAAGGGCATAGGGGTCGCCCGTTCCTTCTAAGGCCCTCACCCTGCCAGAACCGGGACAAGATCATGCCGTTTCGTCTTCGCCCTCCGACACTCGCTCAATGTCCTCCTCAGAAGGCCCACAAGTGCCTTCTGGCGCAGACAGGGGGACATCGCCCTCGTGGGGTGGCGGAATGTCTTTCCCGTTGTCCCTGCGCATCTGTAGCGCATCCTCGGCGGAAATCTCCTGAATGACGAGGACTGGCAGGTCTTGCTCGTCTGCTTGGTCGAGTGCACGGTCAGTCCGAAGGGTGTGCCTCATCATGTCCGAGGTATTCTTGATTGCAGTGGAATAGGCCGCTGCCGCCCGCATTAGCAGCGCCGCCTCCTCAAGGTTTGTGGCGGTCAAGTGCTCGCACGCCAGCGCCATGCGCTCCCTCAACAACCGGCCGTGAGCGAGATCGTCCGCGACCATCCTCCCGGCTTCTTCCTTTACCCGGTCGTTGGACGTGATGCCCTCTATAAGGTCGCGCTTCGCTGCCTCGATGACCTCGTCTTTGACCGTGCCCTTCTTCGCGCCGTGCTGCTCGAAGTGTCTGTTCAAGGTGCGCAGGCTTATCCCGGTCCGCTGGCTGATGGCGGTCAGGGTATAGCCCGCCGCCCTCAGCGTTACCGCTTCGGTGATCTGGTTTGGGGTGAGGGACTTCCCGGGCATGGCGTGGTAGTTGTGTAAAAGGTAGTCTTTAGACTTCAGTTGCCGATATCAGGCACTTCAACGGGTTACGGGTAGTCCCAGTCCGCAATTTCTGCATCTTTTCCGCCAGCCGCCGTAGCGCGTCGTATGCCTTCCGATTGAGGCGAACATCGGCCCGGGTGACGTGGGGAAACTTCCGGCGGCCTGTTCCTCGCATCTGCCCGAACTGGGGCGCCCAGTTCAAAGCGCAGTGGGCCTCCCGCGAGTGACTATCGCCGATTTCGCGGAACTTGAACCAGTGGCTCAACCGAGAGAAATCGTAGCCCTGCCACTGCGCCCACGTCAGCGGTGGCAGTTGGTGACCGGTGAATCGATTCTCCACCCGTGCGCGGTGAAGCCGGGTCGCCAGCGCCAGTCCGCCATCGTCTTTGGTTTTTACATATATGCGTTGAGCGTGGTCGGCATCCCTGTCCCCGATGAAGATGACGCGATCTGAGGCGAGGCGGCTCTTCAAGTGGCCGCGATTCCTCACCCCCTCCGTAAGCTGCTTGCCCGGGATGCCCGTAAATCGATGATTGTCGCTCGCGGAGTTCTGCAGGGCGGCGTAGAAATGGGCGGCGACCGCTACGAGATCATCCTTGCTATGCCTCTTGCTGTAGGCGTCTAAGCACACCTCTATCGACGTTACGGCCGGCGATTCGGCCAAGGGGATCGATGCCGAAAGCGTGGCAAGACTGTCCGCGATGTAGGCCCAGGAATCAGGCTGTTGGATTCGTGCGACGAACTGCGTTGCCTCGCCAGCGTTACCAGCACCTAAGGCGCTGACGTAACTAGCGCCGGGAAGATGCCGCCTCACCGTGGGAGCGTTGGTGACTCTGTTCGTCGTGATACCAATGTCCAGCCAGTCCACCTCTGCGATGAAGCGGTATTGGTCGTAGGCGATCTGTCCCGGGCTGCTCACGGTGTCCTAGTTGGGGACGCATCCATGCCGTAGAGCTTTCTCATGAATGCATCGACTTCTTCGTCGGTTGCGCCCGCGTCCAGCATTTCCCGCCCGACCTTGCGCGCAACTCGGCCGGTGGCGAGCGCCAACTTGATCAGCGAGCCGAGGAATTTTGTAGGGGTCTGGCCGGAGGCGGCAGCAGATGCCTCTACGAATTCCAGATCAGGCCCCTGTATGCGTAGCAGGTATTCCCGTGACCCGTTAGATCGGTGGCGCTCTCGGGTGCGTTGCATGCGCTCAGCACCCGACATCGCCCGTTTCCCGAGGGGTGGGCGGCCGGGGCCGCGTTTCTTGCGTGGAAGGCGGATCGTCATTGCAAATCATTCTAACATAATATGTCACTAGTTGCAATATAAGTTATGATGGGCACACATTCAACGTCGGTTCCATGGTGTGCTCACGGGGGGAAAATGCATGGTTGCCAAGTCATACGTTGCCTACTACCGGGTCAGCACTGCAAGGCAGGGAGTGAGCGGTCTTGGCCTTGAGGCGCAGAAGGAAGCTGTGCGCAGATTCATTGCGGGCGGTGGGGTCTTGCTGCAAGAGGTGACCGAGGTGGAGACGGGGAAGGGCTTCAATGCCCTCGCCAAGCGCCCCAAGCTCTGTTCCGCCCTCGAAGCCAGCCGGGTGCATGGTGCCACTCTGGTGATTGCGAAGCTCGACCGCCTCTCCCGCAACGTGCGGTTTATCGCGGAGTTGATGGAAAGCAAGGTGCAATTCGTCGCCTGCGATATGCCGGAAGCGAACGCGCTCACTCTCCATGTTATGGCCGCGTTCGCGCAGCATGAAGCGAAGCGGATCAGCGACCGCACGAAAGAGGCGCTTGCCTGCGCTAAGGCTCGCGGTGTGCGGCTTGGTCGAATGGGTGGACAGAACCTCAAGGCGCACTTGGCGATTCGCCAAGCCGCCGCGAATGGCAATGCTGAACGCCTACGCGGGCAGGTCGAAGGCTTCCGCGCTCGCGGGCTCTCGACTCGGGATATGGTGCGTGAGTTAAACGCGGTCGGGATCAAGTCCTCGACCGGGGGACTGTGGCACTACACTCAGCTTCGGCGCGTGCTAGCCCGTTTGGGACGGGCTAGCAAGTGCGCCTAGGACGCCGGCTTTGGCGTCCTTCGAGGGCGGCGACCAGTAGACGCGGCAACCGCGACCCGCAGCAGCTTTACATACTCATCGAATCCCGCATCAATGGAGGCGAGCTTCGGCTCCACCTGCGCCCGCAGCTTGCTATAGCGACTCGCGTTAATGCCGCCCTCTGGCTTGTGCCCGGCAATGGCGCAACGCATCTCAACGGGCACGCCCTGCGCCGCCAGGTGCGAAATGAACGTGTGTCGCAGCGAGTGGAAGAATGTTGCGCGTCCGGGGGGAAGATCACCATGCTTCACTAGCCGAGCGATGGTCCTGCTGCCGCGTTTGGTGATCCCGTGGGAGAAGTTGAACGTTGCTGCCTCGTCCTGCTTGTGTGGTGCCCACGCCCGCTCGAAGAGCGTTCGTGCGCCTGCCTTGCGCTCGCGTTCCAAGAACTTTAGAAACCCGAGGCGGATTAGCTCAAGGTGGAATGGCACGGTGCGCCAGCCGGATTCCTTCTTGACTGATTTCTTGTGAGCGCCCGACCCGATGGTTTCATTTATGTCGATGAACCAGCGCCCGGTGGCAGCGTCCTTCTTGAAGTCGGATTCTGTGTCGGCCTGCGCCAGTTCTTCGATCCTGCATCCAAGGAACGCGGTTGCGACGACCGCCCAGAACCAATGTGGTTCCGATTCGTATGTATGCGCTACGTAGCCGAATATGACGCCAAGCTCGGGCATCGTGAATGCATCTCTCTCCCATGACGTGGGTTGCGTCTTGGCGAGGATCAGCGATCCAGCGCTTATGGACTCTACTGGCTCGCCCCGATTGGCGTGCCATCGAATCATCGTGCCTGCCGCCGTGATGTAGAGCTTCTTGGTGGCGATGGACCAGCCTTCGGCCGCGTTGACCGAGTCCGCGTATTCCGAATACCGGGCCTGCGTGACTTCGGCAAGGTTGGTTGCGGGTCCGACAAATTTCTCGAAAGTGGCGAGTAGGGGCCTAAATCGCGTGCGTGAGCGCGGCTTCATTCCCTTGCCGAGATACTTCTGGATGGCTTCGGCGACAGAATATTTGCTTTGCTTCGCTGATGGCTTTGCGTGCGTTGCCTGAGTTGCCGTGGCAACGCTGGCGAGTTGGCTAAGGTGCTCCGCTTGCAGTTCGCGCAAGGACTTGTTGTGTCGATAATTGCTATCCAACAGCTCTTCCCGCAAACGATCGATTTCCTCTCTGAGCGGCGCTGTTGCCCGCCTGAGTTCAACCAGTCGGAGTAGGTCTGCCTCGGGATTCCTCTGCGCCATTTTCCTCAGATCAAAAAACAGTTGGTCACAGAGAGTCGCGGTTCGCCGGGCAAGAACCAGTGCGGTGCTCCGGTCCGAGGTGCCCAAAGAAAGGCAAAACTGCCGCGCCCGCACGTGCGGGCAAAGATCAAGCGGAATCCTGCGCCTGAAAAAGAAGATCGTGCCGTGCCGCGACCGCTGCAAAAACGCTCCCATGCTGCTCCCGGTGTGACCCCCGGGTGCTACACCTAAGCCTTTGGATAGCGTTCTTGCAATGTCGCTGTCTTGCACAGCAACGACTTACGGAATTATTGGTGGCGAATCAGGGACTCGAACCCCGGACAAACGGATTATGATTCCGCTGCTCTAACCAGCTGAGCTAATTCGCCGTCCTGCAAAGGCGCGCATCCTACCCGAAAAGGCGCACTGGCTCAAGACGTTATACTCCCGCAATGAAAGTGGATGTGGCAATCGCGGGCGGCGGGCTGGTCGGTGCCGCGCTGGGCTGTGCGCTGCAAGGCCTGAAGGTCGCCGTCATCGACGGCAAGACGCCCGCGGACGCGCCGGTGGCCGCGGCCGGTTTCGATTCGCGTATCTACGCCGTGAGCCCCGGAAATGCCAGGTTCCTCGGGGAAATCGGCGCCTGGGACCGCATGCCGCAAGGCACGGCCACGCCGGTGCATGCCATGAGCGTGGTCGGCGACGACGGTTCGTCCCGGGTCGGATTCGACGCCTGGGACACCGGCGTCCCGGAACTCGCGTGGATCGTCGAGGAACGCCAGCTGCAGGCAGCCCTGTACGCCGAACTGGCGACGCGGCGCGACGTCGCGTTGCTGGCGCCGGTGCGCTGCATCGGCATCGACTTCGCTCCCGGCAGCGTGGCGCTGGAACTGGAGGGCGGCACGCGCATCGACGCGAAGCTGCTCGTCGGGGCGGATGGCGCGCAGTCCTTCGTCCGCTCGCAGGCCGGGATCGAGGTCCGCGACAGGGCGTACGGGCAGGCCGCAGTGGTCGCCAACTTCGCCTGCGAAAGGCCGCATGCCAACGTCGCTCGGCAGTGGTTTCGAGGCGGGCCGGTGCTGGCCCTGCTTCCCTTGCCAGGGCGGCACGTGTCGATGGTGTGGTCGACGGGCGACGAAGAAGCGCGCCGGATCGCGGCGCTCGATGCGCCCGCCCTGTGCGCGGAGGTTGCACAGGCTAGTGGCAATGCCCTGGGTGCGCTGTCCTCCGTCACGCCGTCGCGGGTGTTTCCACTGCGCAGGCTCGCCGCCGCGCGTCTCGTGTGCGACCGGGTGGCGCTGGCCGGCGATGCGGCGCACGTCGTGCATCCACTCGCCGGACAGGGCGTCAACCTCGGTTTCCAGGACGCGAAGGTGCTGGCGGGCGTGCTGGTGGCCCGCGTTCCCGGCTGCGATCCCGGCGACCTCGCGCTGCTGCGGCGGTACGAACGTGCGCGCGCCGAAGCTATACTCGCGATGGACGCGACCGTGCATGGCCTGTTCGGGCTGTTCGGCGCGGGCAGCCCGCTTGCCCGCCGTGTCCGCAATGCCGGACTGAAACTTGTCGACCGCGCGGATGTCCTAAAGAACCTGCTCATCCGCCACGCGATGCAATGACCCCCGAACTGGCCAACCTGGAAGACCAACGATGATCCGCCTGCTTCTTTGCGCCCTCCTGCTGTCGCTCGCGCTGCCCGCGGCGGCGAACGAGGCGGTGATCCGGCAGGTGATGGAAGCGAAGCTGGGCAGCGGCGTCAAGGTCGAGGGCGTCCAGCCCTCGCCGATCCCCGGCGTGTTCGAGGTGCGCTTCCGCAGCGAGCGCGGCCCGCAGATCGTCTACACCGACGCCACGGCCACGCACATCTTCGTCGGCCGCCTGTACGAGGCGAAGACCGACCGCAACCTGACAGAAGAGCGCATGCAGAAGCTGCTGGCGATCAAGTTCGAGACGTTGCCGCTGGAGCTCGCGGTCAAGGTTACCCGCGGCGCCGGCCGCCGCGTGATGGCGGTCTTCTCCGATCCGTACTGCCCGGCCTGCCGTTCGTTCGAAGCCGAACTGGCGAAGCTGGACGATGTCACCATCCACTACTTCATGTATCCGGTGATCCGTCCGGAGCTCGCCGACCACTCCAAGGCCGTGTGGTGCTCGAAGGATCGCGGCAAGGCGTGGCTCGAACTCGCGCAGCGCGGCAAGCAACCGGCGGCCGCCGCGAAGTGCGAGACGCCGATCGACAAGGTGCTCGAACTCGGGCGCACGCTGAGCGTCGGTTCGACGCCGACGGTGTTCCTCTCGAACGGCGATCGCTTCTCCGGCGGCGTGCCCGCCGACCGGCTCGCGGCCCTGCTGGATACCGCCGCGGCGCCGCAGACGAAGAAGTAGCCCGCGCCGTCAGCGGCCGGGCGGCGTCTCGCCGCGCGGCCACAGCAGCCACATCGCGCCGCGTTGGCGCATGCGGCCGGCCTGGTTTCCCGCCTCGTCGCCCGTGCCCCAGAAGAAATCCGCGCGCACCGCCCCCCGGATCGCCCCGCCAGTGTCCTGCGCCATCATCAGCCGCCGCAGCGGCGTCGCCGAGAGTGGCAGCGTGGTATCTAGAAACACCGGCGCGCCGAGCGGCACGAAGCGGGGATCGATCGCAATGCTGTAGCCGGCGGTGAGAGCCGCACCGAGCGCCCCGACCGGACCATCGTCCGGCGGCATCTCGCGGAAGAACACGTATCGCGGGTTCTGGTTCAGCGCCTCCTGCAGCTTTGCCGGATTCGCCGAGGCCCACGCCTTGATGCCTTGCATGGATGCCTGTTCCAGCGCGAGTTCGCCGCGATCGATCAGGACCCTGCCGAGCGACCGGTAGGGATGGCCGTTGTGGTCGGCAAACCCGATGCGCAGCCGCTCGCCGCCGGGCAGGCGGATCTGGCCGGAACCCTGGATCTGCAGGAAGAAGAGGTCCACCGGATCGGCGACCCACGCGAGCACGCCCGCGCCGAACGCGATCCCGCGCCGCTCGATCTCTGCGCGCGTCAGGTAGGGCACGACGCGCCTGCCTTCGAGGCGGCCGCGCAGCGCCTGGTGCGCGATCTCCGGTTGGACCGCGGCGAGGTCGACCGCGACGAGGTCCGGTGGCACGCCGAACACCGGGTGCCGGTACTGCGCGGTCCGATTGCGGCTGCCGTCGATCAACGGCTCGTAGTAGCCGGTCACCAGGCCTTCCGCGGCGCCGTCCCCGCTGTTGAGCCGCCACGGCTGGAAGGCGGACTCGAAGAACCGCCGCGCCGCGGCCGGATCGTCAGCGGGGACGTCGCGCGCGGCGTCGCATGCGGCACGCAGGCCACGGTGCGCGGCAAGACGCACACAACCCCTCGCGAACGCCCGCAGGCTTGCCGCGGCGTCGGCGTCGTTCCAGCCGGGCAGGGCGGTGAACGGCGTCTCCTCGAAGCGGACGGATTCCACCGGCGGCTTCGGCGGCGACGGCTGGCAGGGCGCGCACGCCGGGGCCGCCGCCGCGGGTGCGGTCGCGGGCGTCTCGGTTTGCTGCAGCATCGAACAGCCGGCGCACGCCGCTAGAATGGCCGCAAAGAGGAAACGCGCGATGTGGGTGGTCTTTCTCGAGATGGGCGTGGTGGTGCTGATCGGCGTGCTGATCGTCTGGTGGACCTGGCCGAAGAAACGAGGCGACGGCGACACCGACGGGAAACCCTGACCGCGGTTCAGTGCAGGACGCGCGGCACTGAAAGCGTGAACTCGGGGATCGGCGCGTCGAACCTCGCGCCATCCTCCGTCGTCATCTGGTAGCTGCCGCGCATCGTTCCCACCGGCGTCGCGATCGACGTCCCGCTGGTGTACTCGAAGCTCTCCCCCGGGCGCAGCACGGGCTGCGCGCCGACGACGCCGAGGCCGCGGACCTCCTGCTCGACGCCCTGCGCGTCGCGGATGATCCAGTGGCGGCTGATCAACTGCGCGGTGACGTTGCCCGTGTTGCGGATCGTGATCGTGTACGCGAACACGTAGCGCGACGCGTCCTCGTCGGACTGGTCGGGCAGGTACTGCGTGACCGCGCTCACGCTGATCTCGCGTCGCTTCTCGTTCGCCATTCGCACATTGTAAACTCGGTGCTCCATGGCGAACGTCCGCATCGCACCCAGCATCCTGTCCGCGGATTTCGCCCGGCTGGGCGAGGAAGTGCGCGCGGTCGAGGCGGCGGGCGCGGACCTGATCCACTTCGATGTCATGGACAACCACGACGTGCCCACCCTGACGGTCGGGCCGCTGGTCTGCGCCGCGCTGCGTCCGCACGTGAAGGTGCCGCTCGACGTGCACCTGATGGTGAAGCCGGTCGACCGCATCATTCCGGAGTTCGCGAAGGCCGGGGCCGGCATCATCAGCTTCCATCCCGAGGCATCCGACCATGTGGACCGCACCATTGCGCTGATCCGCGAGCACGGCTGCAAGGCGGGGTTGGCGCTCAATCCGGCCACGCCGCTGTCGTGCCTCGACTACACGCTGGAGAAGCTCGACCTCGTGCTGCTGATGTCGGTGAACCCGGGATTCGGCGGGCAGCAGTTCATCGATGCCGTGCTGCCGAAGATCGCCGAGGTGCGGCGGCGCATCGCCGCATCGGGACGCGACATCTGGCTGCAGGTCGATGGCGGCATCAAGGTGGACAACATCCGCCGCGTCGCGGAAGCGGGCGCGGACACCTTCGTCGCCGGCTCCGCGGTCTTCGGATCGAAGGACTACGCCGGCACGATCCGCGACCTGCGCGCGCAGGCGTCCGGCGCCAGGTGACGCGGGCCGTCCTCCTCGACCTCGACGGCACGCTCCTCGACACCGCGCCGGACCTCGCGGCGGCGGCGAACGCGATGCTGCGGGAACTCGCGCTGCCCGCGCTGGCTGCGGAGACGGTGCGCGATTTCGTCGGCCAGGGCATCGGCGTGCTGGTGTCGCGCTGCCTTGCCGCGGTGGGCCATGAATCGACGGGCGAGGTCCATGACGCCGCGCTCGCCGTGTTCTCGCGGCAGTACGAGGGCACCAACGGGAGGACCGCCATCGAGTACCCCGGCGTGCGCGCGGGGCTCGAGGCCATGCGCGCGGCGGGTCACCCGCTCGCGTGCGTGACCAACAAGGCCGCGCGGTTTACCGGCCCCTTGCTGGACGCGACGGGACTCTCGGTCTATTTCGACGCGGTAGTGACCGCGGACGCGGTCGGCAAGCGCAAGCCGCATCCGGAGCCGTTCCTTGCCGCGTGCAGGATGCTTGGCGTCGCGCCCGCCGATGCGGTGGTCGTCGGCGACTCGGCCAACGATGCCCAAGCGGCGAAGGCGGCGGGCTGCGCGTTCCTGCTGGTGCCGTACGGCTATCGCGAGGGGCTGGAAGTGCACGAGATTCCCTGCGATGGTATAGTTTCCACGTTGCTCGAGGCCGCCGGACAGATCGCGGCATCAGCCGTAGTGAACGTATCAAAACAATGACCACCGGACACGCCGCTTTCCTCCTCTCCCCCTGGCGTAGCTGGCGCTCCTGGCGCCGCTAGATCCCGACGCGCGCCCGTGCGGCACGGGCGCAGCCGAAGTACCCCGCCGCCACCCCTTCGCAAATCGTTCCAGCAGCAACGGAGTACCGCATGACCGAGCTTGAGTTCCGCCAGCTCGCCCAGCAAGGCTACACGCGCATCCCGGTCGTCGCGGAAGCGCGCGCGGACCTGTACACGCCTCTCGCGGTGTACCTCAAGCTGGCGGGCGGTTCCTACAGTTACCTTCTCGAATCCGTGGTCGGGGGCGAGCGCTTCGGGCGCTATTCCTTCATCGGCCTCGCCTGCTCCGAGCGCATCGAGGCGCGCGGCGCAACCGTACGGCGCCTGCTGCGCGACGCCCGCGGCACCGACGTCTGTCTCGAGCAGGCCGAGGGCGATCCGTTCGAGTTCGTGCGCGCCTACCTGAAGCGGCACCGCGTCGCGCCGGCGCCGATCGGCATGCGCTTTTACGGCGGGCTGGTGGGCTACTTCGGGTACGAGACCGTGAGGCACATCGAGCCGCGCGCGCTGAAGGCGCCCAAGCCCGACCCGCTCGGCACACCCGACATGCTGTTGCTGCTGTCGGATGAGCTGGCGGTGGTCGACAACGTGTTCGGCAAGCTCTACCTGGTGGTCTACGCGGATCCGTCTCAGCCGGACGCGTTCAAGGCGGCGAACGAAAGGCTCGCGCGGCTGCGCGAGCGGCTTGCGGCGCCGCTGCCCGAGGACATGGTGCTCGGGTTGGCGTCGGCGCCGCCCGCCGGCGAGCCGGCACCGCTGACGCGCTCGTTCACCGAGGAAGGATTCATCGCCGCGGTCAACCGCTCGAAGGAATACATCCTCGCCGGGGACTGCATGCAGGTGCAGGTCTCGCAACGCACCACGCGGGCGTTCGACGCGCCGCCGATCTCGCTGTACCGGGCGTTGCGCGGACTGAATCCCTCCCCGTACATGTTCTATTTCGATTTCGCCGACCACCATGTCGTCGGCGCGTCGCCGGAGATCCTGGTGCGGCTCTCGGGCGACACCGTGACGGTGCGGCCGCTCGCCGGCACGCGCCCGCGCGGCGCCACGCCGGAGGACGATGCGCGCATCGCGGAGGAACTGCTCGCCGACCCGCAGGAGCGCGCCGAGCACGTGATGCTGATAGACCTCGGTCGCAACGACGCCGGGCGCGTCTCCGCGACCGGGACGGTTCGCGTCACCGAGAAGATGGTCGTCGAGCGCTATTCGCACGTCATGCACATCGTGTCGAACGTCGAGGGAACGAGGGCACCGGGCGTGGACGCGATCGACGTGTTCAAGGCCAGCTTCCCGGCGGGC
>SXGT01003578.1_pt1 | contig 14727 bp, 15 predicted proteins | sample 3176221 | NCBI WGS metagenome assembly SXGT01 (sample SAMN11356862, study PRJNA531348) | freshwater metagenome | isolation source: freshwater sample F1-120 | place: China: Fuxian Lake, Yuxi | collected 2017-12-25
GGCCTTCGCTTTTTCTCGGCCATGGTGGGCTACGCGAAGCCGTCCTGGAGCACCAGCCTTTCGTCGTCCTGCCCGGTGAAGGAATCTGCGTCATCGACGCGGGTTTCACCGTCTACACGCGGGAATGGGTGATCGGTGACACCACTCGATAGCGTTTACGAACTTTGGTCACCCGCGGGTCCGGAGCTCGTGAGCGCGCACGACGCGCTGCGTGCTCCTCGTTGATTGCTCATGTCGCCCTCCGCGGGAGCGTCGAGATAGCTTCGTCCAGCTCGCTCCATGTGCCGACGACCCGAACGGCATCGTCGCGGATCCCCAGTTCAGTCCCGCCGGCGCCTCCAATCCAGATACGGACGCGGCGCGGAAGCTCCCCGAGCATCCAGCGAACATGGCTCTTCGTTGCCTTGAGATCCGACGCCTGGGTGACCTGCAACCCTACGGCATCGACCGCGTGACTGCGGGCGGCCTTGACGATTTGCTCCGCGGGCGTGTCGACGCCGAGCAGAACAGGCGTGACCTGGCTCACCGCAAGGTAGAGCTCGACCATCGCGAGGCCAAGGCCGTGGCGCTCGTTTGGCAACGTGGCGAGCAAGACGCTTGGAGCGCCGGGACGCTCCTCGTACGCGGACCTCAGGACGCGAAGCTGTGCGGATAGGCACTCGCTCAGCATGTGCTCGTGGCGCACCTCGAGCTCTCCCTCGGCCCACAGCTCGCCCACCCGGATGCAGATGGGGTGCGCCACCTCGACGAGAAATCTCTTCGGTCCGAGCATCACGGCGGCCTGGCGCAACTCCGCGCGGAGGAGAGCGAGTTCATCCCGACCAAGGGCGGCGAGGAGCGTGGCCATCGTCGGGGTTGCCGTTGCGGTGTGGGAAGGGGCGTGGGACGCGACAACGACGAGCCGGGTGAGCTCCTCGCGTGGCTTTCCGACGACCTCTCCCGGCCGGTATCCTCGATCCATCGCCTGCTTGATTAGCTTGAGAGCCTCGACGTCCGCCTCGGAGTAGACGCGGCTGCCTCCGCTCGTGCGCTCGGGCCGGGGGAAACCGTAACGCCGCTCCCACATGCGAAGGGTGTCGAGCTCGATCGAGGTGAGTCGGGACGTGACACGGATGGAGTAGCGCGCCTCGCCGCGTCCGGCCGACTCCGCGCGCTCCTGGCCTTCAGCACCTTCGACCGGTCTCGGGGAACGCGTCGCGCGGGTAGCGGCCATGGGATCACCATAGCGTTAGACAAAAGTTAGTCAACAGAACTCGTAAAATCGATACCTCAAAAAAATTGCGGACAACCCCGGGCAATAAGGTTGACAAAAGTTATACAAAAGCCAAGCATACGATGGTCAGGCTCGATCACGTGGAGGACACATGACAGCTGAAACGGGATGCCGCGTCACCACGACAACCATTTCTGAAGAGCAACATCGCCTCGCCGGGGCCTTCGAGGAGCGCCACCTCGGCTGCGTCCACGTGCTCTTCACGAAGCCGGAGTCTCCACGTCCGCTGGCCACTCGCAGGCTCCCATGAGCGTGGTGGCTTCCATCGTTCGATTCGTCCGATACGCGACCGATCCGCTCGCGCTCTTCTCCTTCAATCGGATGGGGTTCGAGCTGAATCGTCGGGGGTTCGAGCCCGATGACCTGCCGCTCGACGTCGGGGGTCGCGTCGCCCTGGTGACCGGCGCAAACTCAGGCATCGGTCTCGCGCGCTCGCGCGAGCGCGCGCGGCGCGGCGTCCGGGTGTGGGTGCTCTGCCGCGACGCCGTGCGAGGCCGAGAGGCTCGCGACTCCGTCGCGCGAGAATGTGGGGAGGAGAGTGTCCACCTCGGCGTCGTCGACATGTCGAGCCTCGGGTCGATTCGTCGCTTCGTCCGGGAATCCTCGCTACGCCGCGTCGACGTCCTCGTCCACAACGCGGGGATCCTTCCGCACGAAAAATGCACCACCGACGACGGCGTCGAGTTGACGTTCGCGACCCACGTGCTCGGCCCCTTCACGCTGACGGCGCTCTTGATGGATCAGCTCTCGCGATCGAAAGACGCACGCGTCATCTTCGTCGCCTCGGGTGGACTCTACCTCCAGCGCCTCGATCTCTCGCTGGTCGACGTCGAGGCATCCATGTTCGACGGAACGCGCGCGTACGCCAACGCCAAACGGGCGCAGGTCATCCTCGCGCACATCCTTGCGGATCGGTTCTCGGGCGGCGCGCCCATCACGTTCGCGAGCATGCACCCTGGCTGGGCCGACACGACGGCGGTGCGGACGTCACTCCCGAGGTTTCACGCGATCATGCGGCCTGTCCTCCGCAGCGCCGAGCAGGGCGCCGACACGGTCGTCTGGCTGGGGTCGAGCGAGCGCGCGAGGGGTACTCGCGGAGCGTTCTGGTTCGATCGCCGCGTCGCCTCCGAGTATCCGTTCCCATGGACGCGCGAGAGTCCGGGCGTACGCGAGCAGCTCCTGGGCCTGTGCGAAAGACTGAGCGGCGTCACGCTCTTGACGAGCCACGGCAGGTGATCTCCCTACTGGTTGGGACATCGATACCCCGAAGGACGAGGTTGACGTGATGGACACCGTACCCTGTCAGATGCTTGCTGAACGACTGCGCGACGTCTACGTATCCCTTCACCGTGATGGGGAGAGAGCGCTGGCGAGGCTCGCCGACCTCTACGACCGCAACGTCGTCTTTCGCGATCCGCTGCAGACAGTGAGCGGGCGCGAGTCGTTCATGGCCATGAATCGGCGGATCATGACGCGCGGGCAGCGTCTTTCGTTCGACGTGAAGGACGTTCTCAGTGGAGCCGACTCGCTGTTCTTGGCCTGGACGATGACCTACGAGCCACACCGAGGTCCCATCGTCGTATTCGAAGGGGCGACGCACGCGCGCGTGCGAGGTGGGATGATCGTGGAGCAGCGCGACTACTGGGATCTTCTCTCCAGTGTCGCGCAGGGTATCCCCGTCGTTCGAGACCTCTACGCGGCGCTTGCGCCGCACCTGGGGTGAGCCATGACTACCCGCGCGATCCTCTCCATGCCGAGCCCGAGGAGGACCATGGCTTCGATTGAACCGCGCGCCCCTGTCGGCTAGGGTGATGACGTGGAATCCACGGTCGGTAACGCTCGCAGCGGCTCCCATGCCTCCTGATGTGAGCGCGCTGGTCGCGAGCCACCACGGGGACGCGTCGCGCCTCGTGCAGATCCTCCGCGACGTGATGGCCGCCGAGGGCCACATCTCGCCCCCCGTCATCACGGAGCTTGCCCGCGTGCTCGGCGTGCCGCGCGGCCAGGTCGAGGGGGTCGTCGGCTTCTATTCGTTCTTCGCCCCGGAGCCTCGGGGGAAGTTCCGCGTGCTCTTCAGCGACAACATCACCGACGAGATGGCGGGTGGCCGCGAGCTTCGCGAACACATGCTCGACTCGTTTCGGCTCGACCCGGGAGAGGTGAGTCGCGATGGGCTACTCTCGATCGGCGTCACGAGCTGCACGGGCCTCTGCGATCAGGGTCCGGCGATGCTGGTCAACGATCGCGCCATCGCGAGGCTGACGCCGGCGCGCGTCGGCGCCATCAGCTCGCTCATTCGCGGTGGCTCGCCGCTCGACCAGTGGCCGGACAATCTCTTCGCCATTCACTCCCACGTCGAGAGGCGCGATCTGCTCCTCTCGACCCCGCTCGCCCCCGGTGAAGGCATCGACGCCGCGATCGCGCGGGGCCCGTCGGGCACGATCCAGGAGACCACCCGTTCCGGGTTGCGCGGCCGCGGCGGCGCGGGCTTCGTCACGGGCGCGAAATGGGCGGCGTGCGCAGCGGCCCCTGGGCCGGAGCGGTACGTCGTGTGCAACGCGGACGAGGGCGAGCCTGGCACCTTCAAGGATCGCGAGCTCCTCGCCAGCCACGCCGGCCTCGTCATCGAGGGCATGACCGTCGCGGGCTTCGCGGTGGGGGCCGCGAAGGGGCTGCTCTACCTGCGCGCCGAGTATCCGTTCCTCGTCGAGCCGCTCCTCGCGCTCCTCGAGGAGCGTCGCCGCGCAGGGCTCCTCGGCAAGGACGTGCGCGGCGCGCGCGGGTTCGACTTCGACGTCGAGCTCCATATCGGCGCCGGCGCGTACGTGTGTGGTGAGGAGTCGGCGCTCCTCGAGTCGCTCGAGGGCAAGCGCGGAATCCCGAGGAACCGCCCGCCTTATCCGGTGACGCACGGCTACAAGCAGAGGCCGACCGTGGTGAACAACGTCGAGACGCTCGCCGCCGGGGCGCTCGTCGCGAAGCACGGCGCGGATCTCCTCCTCTCGGTCGGGACGGCCAGGTCTTCGGGGACGAAGATCCTCTCGGTCTCCGGCGACGTCGAGCGCCCCGGGATCTACGAGTACCCGTTCGGCGTCAGCGTTCGCCAGGTGCTCGATGACGCCGGCGCGGTCGACACGCAGGCGGTGCAGGTTGGCGGCCCCTCCGGCACTCTTCTCTCGGCGAGCGAGCTCCGCCGGCGCATCGCGTTCGAGGACGTGCCGAGCGCCGGGGCGTTCATGGTGTTCGACGAGACCCGCGACATGCTCGCCGTCGTCGAGAACTTCACTCGCTTCTTCGCGCACGAGAGCTGCGGCTTCTGCACGCCATGCCGCGTGGGGACCACCCTCAGCGCCCAGATGATGAAGCGGGTCGTCAGCGGCAAGGGGTCGCGTCGCGACGTCAAGGATCTCGCGAAGGTCTCGCAGCTGATGAGGTCGTCGAGCCACTGCGGCCTCGGCGCGACGGCGGGTAACCCTGTGCTGGACGCGCTCGCCAAGTTCCGGCCCTCGTTCAACAACCGCCTGCGATCGCTCGACGTGCTCCCGACGTTCGATCTCGACGAGGCCCTCGCGCCTGCGCGGGAGGCCACGGCCCGGGACGACGCAGGCGCTCACTTCGAGGAGGAATAGTGGAGACCAGACCTTCTCCGGACGCGTCACCAGGCGCCGCGCGACCGACCTTCCAGATGGACGGCGACCACATCCCGTTCGACGAGGGGCAGTCGATCCTCGAGGCCGCGCTCGCCGCCGGGAGGTACGTGCCCTACCTGTGCTTTCACCCCGAGTTCAAGGCGCACGGGAGCTGCAAGGTGTGCACGGTGAAAGTCAACGGCCGCACGCACGCGAGCTGCACCACCCCGGCGCACGAGGGGGACGTCGTCGAGTCCAACGTCGCGGAGCTGAGCGAGCTACGAAGGGCGCTCGTGCAGTTCCTCTTCACGGAGGGCAACCACTTCTGCCCGTCGTGCGAGGCGAGCGGGAGCTGCACCCTCCAGGCGGTGGCCTACGAGCTGGAGGTGACGACGGCCCACTACAGCCCGCTCTTCCCGGACCGGCCGCTCGATGCATCGCATCCCGACGTGCTCCTCGACTTCAACCGCTGCATTCTCTGCGAGCTCTGCGTGCGCGCGAGCGCCCTCGTCGACAGGAAGAGCGTCTTCGCGCTCTCGGGCCGCGGCATCACGAAGCACCTCATCGTCAACTCGGAGTCCGGGCGGCTCTCGGACACGGATCTCGCCATCACCGACAAGGCGATGAGCGTCTGTCCCGTCGGCGTCATCCTGAGGAAGCGTCAGGGGTTCAGGGTTCCCATCGGCGAGCGCAAGTACGACGCGCGCCCCATCCGCGAGGTCGCCGTGACTCCTCGCGAGAAGGAGTGACATGCCTCGTGAGAAGAAGAAGCTCCGCGTCGCCACGACCTCGCTCGCGGGGTGCTTCGGCTGTCACATGTCGCTGCTCGACATCGACGAGCGCCTCGCGCCACTCCTCGAGCTCATCGAGCTCGACGCCTCGCCGCTGACCGACATCAAGCACTGCGGACCGTGCGACATCGGGCTCGTCGAGGGCGGCCTCTGCAATGCCGAGAACGTGCACAAGCTCCGCGAGTTTCGTGCAAACTGCAAGTTCCTGGTCGCCGTCGGGGCCTGCGCTCTCAACGGGGGCCTCCCCGCGCAGCGCAACCACATCGACATCCGTGACTGCCTCCAGACCGTCTACCTCACCGGTCCAGGCGTCGAGCGCGGCTTCATCCCGAACGATCCCGAGCTCCCGCTCCCGCTCAAGCAGGTTCACCCGCTGCACGACGTGGTGAAGATCGACTACTTCCTTCCAGGCTGCCCACCTTCAGCCGACGCGATCTGGCAGTTCTTGATCGATCTCATCGCCGGCCGCACGCCCCACCTCGGGCATGGGCTCATCCACTACGACTGAACCGCCGGACAACGCGTATGACCTCCCCCCTCGACACCGCCGAGCATCCAGAGAAGCTCCGTCGCGTCGTGATCGAGCCCGTATCTCGCGTCGAGGGGCACGGCAAGGTCACGATCCTCCTCGACGACCAGAAGAAGGTGCACCAGGTGCGCCTCCACATCGTGGAGTTCCGTGGCTTCGAGCGCTTCATCCGGGGCCGCCCTTACTGGGAGGTGCCCGTCATGGTGCAGCGGCTCTGCGGCATCTGTCCGGTCAGTCATCACCTCGCGGCGTCGAAGGCGCTCGACAGCATCGTCGGCGCTCGCGCGCTGCCCGCCGCCGCCGAGCGCATCCGGCGGCTGATGCACTACGGCCAGATCCTCCAGTCGCACGCGCTCCATTTCTACCATCTGTCGTCGCCCGATCTGCTCTTCGGCTTCGACAGCGACGTGAACAAACGCAACATCGTAGGGGTCCTCGCGGCCTATCCGGACATCGCGCGTCAGGGGATCCTCCTCCGCAAGTTCGGGCAAGAGGTGATCCGGATCACGGCGGGCAAGCGCGTGCACGGCACCGGATCCATCCCGGGCGGCATGAACAAGGGGGTCACCGCTGCAGAGCGCGACGAGCTCCTCGGGCCGCTCCCGGAGGTGCTCGCGTGGGCCCGGTCAGGCGTGAGGCTCGTCGCAGAGCTCCATCGCCAGAACCGCGACCTCTACGAGCACTTCGGCACCGTCCGCTCGAGCCTCCTTTCGCTGGTGGGGCACAGCGGGAAGCTCGATCTCTACGACGGCGTGCTGCGCGCGCGCGACGCCGACGGCGTCATCATCTTCGATGGAGTCCGGTGCGAGGACTACGGAGTGCATCTCCGCGAGAACGTGCGCTCGTGGAGCTACATGAAGTTCCCGTTCATCGTCTCGCGCGGCGCGGACGACGGCTGGTACAAGGTTGGACCTCTCGCGCGAATCCAGAACTGCGACGCGATCGGAACGCCGCACGCGGAGGCTGCGCGTCAGGAGCTCATCGCGAGCTCGCCTGGCGGCCTCATCCACGCGCCGCTCTCGTTCCACTGGGCGAGGATGATCGAGCTGCTCCACGCGGCCGAGGTGATCGCCGACCTGCTCGCCGATCCCCTGCTCCTCGGGGGGGAGCTCGTCGCGAGCGGACCACGCGGGAAGACCGCGGTGGGGATCATCGAGGCGCCGCGGGGCACGCTCATCCACCACTACGAGGTCGACGAACAGGACCTCGTGACGATGTGCAACCTCATCGTCTCGACGACGCACAACAACCAGGCGATGAACGAGGCGATTCGCCAGGTCGCTCGCCAGTACATCGACGGACACGAGCCCACCGAGGGGCTTCTCAACCACATCGAGGTGGCCATCCGCGCGTTCGATCCGTGCCTCTCGTGCGCCACTCACGCCCTCGGCAAGATGCCGCTCGAGGTCGAGATCGTCGACCCTTCGGGGGCGCTCGTCGAGCGCCTGATCCGCGACGGCGAACGGCAGTGACGGCGCGGGCGCCGCTCCTGGTGCTCGGGATCGGCAATCCCTCCCGGGGCGACGACGCGCTGGGGCCGCTCTTCGTCGAGCGAGCGAGCGACGCGCTGGCGCCCGAGATCGCGAGCGGCGCGCTCGAGCTCCTCGCGGACTTCCAGCTGCAGATCGAGCACGCGCTCGATCTCGAGGGTCGCAGACGCGTGGTGTTCGTCGACGCGAGCGTGCGCGCCGCGCCGCCGTTCGAGCTCTCACGGATCGTCGCGCGGCGTGACGGCTCCTGCTCCACCCACGCCATGTCGCCTGCGGCGCTCCTCGAGACCTATCGCGGTGTCGTCGGCGAGCCGCCCGAGTCATGGGTGCTCGCGATCCGCGGAGAGCGCTTCGAACTCGGCGATCCGCTCTCGGAGCACGCGCAGGCGCACCTCGACGCCGCGCTGGAGTTCTTCGTCACCGAGGCGCGAGGCTGCGGGCGAGCGGCGGGGGCCTCCCCCTCGCCGCCGCAGCTCGGACGGCGCCTCGAGATCGAGGGCACCGTTCAGGGGGTCGGCTTCCGGCCGTGGGTCTACAGAACGGCGCACCGCCTCGGGCTTACCGGCCGGGTCCGGAACACACCAAGGGGCGTCGTGATCGAGGCGTTCGGTCCCGGGCCTGCGCAGGACGCTCTCGTCCGAGCGGTCCAGGGCGACGTGCCTCCAGCGGCGCGCGTGTCTGCCGTGCGCTGCTCACCCGTCGCCTGGCGCGAGGAGGGCGCCTTCACGATCGCGCCGAGCGAGGCCGGGGGCGATGCGGCGATGGTGCTGCCGCCGGATCTCGCGACGTGCGTCGCGTGCCTTCGCGACGTGGACGATCCGGGGGACCGTCATCACGCTTACGCGTTCACGAGCTGCACCGCGTGCGGCCCGCGCCTCGCGATCACGCTGGCTCTCCCGTACGACCGCGTGACCACGACGATGGCGGAGTTCACGCCGTGCGCTGCGTGCGCGCTGGAGTACGCGCTCCCCGAAGATCGCCGCTTCCACGCGCAGACCGTGGCGTGCCCCGCGTGCGGTCCGCGTGTGTGGCTCGCGGGTGCGGATGGGGAGGAGCTCGTACGGGCCGGCGCGGTGGAGGCCGCCGCATCGCTCCTCCTCGATGGGAAGATCCTGGGCGTTCAGGGGCTCGGCGCCTTCCACCTCGTCTGCGACGCCACGAGCGCCACCGCAGTCGCGGAGCTCCGAAGGCGCAAGCGGCGCGATGCCCAGCCGTTCGCGGTGATGGTGGCGGACCCGAGGGCGGCGGCGGCGGTCGCGGATTTCGACGAAGCGTCGCTCGCCGCGCTCACGTCCTCCGCGCGTCCGATCGTGCTCGTGCCCGCTCGAACCTCCTCGCTTGCGCGCGACGTGAACGGGCCTTCGCGGCGCACCGGGATCATGCTCCCTTACACGGCGCTTCATCATCTCCTCACGGCGCGGGTCGCGCGTCCGCTCGTCGTCACATCCGGTAACCCCAGCGGCGGGCCCGCGGTCATCGATCGCGCCGGGGCATGTGCGCTCCTTGGCGATCTCGTCGACGCGTTCCTCTTCCACGACCGGCCGATCGCCCGCCGCGTCGAGGACTCGGTGGTCACCGCGTCGGCTGCGGGTACGCGAGTCGTCCGCCGCGCCCGCGGCCTTGCTCCCGCACCGATAAGGCTGCCTGCCAGCGCGCGCGAGCCTCTGCTCGCCGTCGGCGGTCACATGAAGAACACCGCGTGCCTCGTGGTGGGCGACCTCGCGTACCTGACGCCGCACCTCGGCGACCTTGGCCTCGTCGAGAGCGAGGTGGCATGGCGGCGTGACATCGAGGGATTCGAACGGCTCCTCGGCGTGCATGCCAACGTGATCGCGCACGATCTGCACCCGGAGTATGCGTCGACGCGCTACGCGCTCGAGCGGCCCGCGCGGCGTCGCATCGGCGTCCAGCACCACGCCGCTCATGCCCTCGCGGCGATCGCCGAGCTGCACATCGACGAACCAGTCATCGGTGTCGTCTACGATGGCTCGGGCTGGGGAGCGGACGGCACGTCGTGGGGCGCCGAGTTCCTGCTCGTCGACGAGGGCCGCTGGGCGCGCGTCAATAGCTTCCGCGCGCTCCCGCTGCCGGGCGGCGAGCATGCCATCCGCGGCGTGTGGCGTGTCGCCCTCGCCGCGCTGTGCGAGGCGTTCGGCCGCGACGAGGGCCTCGCGCTCGCTTCGCGGTTCGACGTCTTCAGGGGACAGTCGAGCGCGTCGCTCGCGACGGTCGCGACCATGGTGGAGAGCGGGATCTCGACCGTGAAGGCGCGAGGTATGGGCCGCTGGTTCGATGCGATCGGCGCGCTCGCGCTCTCCCTTCCGCAGGCGGGCTTCGACGGCCATGTCGCCGTCGCGCTTGAGGAGGCGGCGGAGGGCTGTGAGGCCGCCCCGTATCCGGTCGGGCTTCCTTCCGACATCGCGCTCGCCGCCGAGATCGGACCGGCGCACGAGGTCGACCTCCGGCCCACGATGCGCGCCGTGGCGCTCGATCTCCTCTCCGGCGTCTCACCAGGGCGCGTCGCGGCGCGGTTCCACGGCACCGTAGTCGGCGCGACGTCCGCGGTGGTCGCTCGCGTCATCGCGGCGACCGGGCTGCGCCGGATCGTGCTCTCGGGGGGCAGCTTCCAGAACCGCGTCCTCGAGCGAGCCCTCGTCGCGCGTCTCGGCGCGGAGCGCGTCTCGATGGCGCGCGAGGTACCTCTGAACGACGGCGGGATCGCCCTCGGGCAGGCCTGGAGCGCGGTGCTCGCGCTCGCGTCGGAATCGACGTAAGAAGATGGCCATGTGTCTTGGAGTGCCAGGCCAGATCCTCGAGATCGACGGTGCCACCGCTCTGGTCGACTTCTGGGGAGTTCGCCGGAAGGTCGCGCTCGACATCGTGGACGAGGACGTGGCCGTCGGCGACCACGTCCTCGTCCACGTGGGGTTTGCCATCCGGCGGATCGCACCGGAGGATCTCGCCGAGACGCTGGCGTTCTTCGAGGCGATGGCGAGCGAAGATCTGGAAGGCCTCACGCCGGACGTGCGGCGGGCGCGTGACACCGAACCATCGGAGTCAGCGTGAAGACGACGGAGAGGCTCGAGTTCCGTGACGTCGCGCGGGGACGCCTGCTCCAGGCTCGGCTCGAGCGAGCCATGGCGCGCGCGGACCGGCCGGTGACCGTGATGCACGTGTGCGGAAGCCACGAGCAGGCGATCGCGCGCTACGGCCTCCGCGCCCGCTTTCCGCGCGACCTCCACGTGCAGATGGGCCCTGGGTGCCCGGTTTGCGTGACGGACGCACCCGAGATCGACGCGTGCGTTGCGCTCGCGCGGCGGGGGCTCCGCATCCTGACCTACGGCGACATGCTGCGGGTGCCGGGCCGGGCGATGTCGCTCGACGACGCCCGCGCGGAGGGGGCTCGCGTCGACGTCATCTACGCGGCGACGCAGGCGGCCGAGATCGCCAGGGCGAGCGAGGAGCCCGTCGTGTTCTTCGCCACTGGCTTCGAGACCACCGCGGTCGCGACGGCAGCCGTGTTGCTCTCCGATCCGCCACCCAACCTCTTCGTGCTCTCGGCGCACAAGTGGGTCCCGGCGGCGATGGACGTGGTGGCAAGCACCCCGGACACGAGGATCGAGGGCTACCTCGCCGCGGGCCATGCGGCCACGATCACGGGCCATGGGATCTTCGAGCCCTTCGTCGCGAAACATGGGCGACCCGTCGTCGTCGCGGGCTTCGAGGCGCTCGACATCCTCGCGGGCCTCGTGCTGCTCGTGGAGCACGTCCTCGAGGCGAAGGCCGAGGTGGTCAACGCCTTCCCTCGCTGCGTCACGCGCGAAGGCAACCGCCGCGCGCGCGACGCGCTCTTCCGCGTCTTCGAGACCGGCGACGGTGAGTGGCGCGGCATCGCGCGCGTCCCGATGGGCGATTTGAGCCTCAGGGCCGAGCACGCCGCGCACGACGCGACCGTACGCTTCGCGGCCGAGCTCGCCGCGGCGCCTTCGGTCGTCGAGAGGGCCGACGCGGCGGAGTGTCGGTGCGGCGGCATCATGATGGGCCTCCTCCAGCCGACCGACTGCCGTCTCTTCGGCAAGCAGTGCCGTCCCGGAGCTCCGGTGGGGGCATGCATGGTGAGCACCGAGGGCGTGTGCCGGATCTGGCACGAGCATGGCCTCGGCGGTGGGGGGTCGCCATGAGCGGAGAGCGTGACGGTCATGGGCTCGGGGAGCGCGTGGAGCTGGCGCAGGGCGCTGGCGGGCGCGCGATGCGCTCGCTGATCGAGTCCGTCTTCCTCGCCGAGGTGACCGATCCCGAGGCGCGGGCGATGGACGACGGCGCCGCGATCCCCTTCGGCGATCGGTGGCTGGTCGTGACCTCCGATGCGCACGTCGTCTCCCCTGTCTTCTTTCCGGGCGGCGACATCGGCCGGCTGGCCGTCTCGGGCGTCGTCAACGACCTGGCCATGATGGGAGCCTGCGACGTGATCGCGCTCACCTCCAGCGTCATCGTCGAGGAGGGGTTCGCCGTCGATGCGCTCCGCCGGATCCACGCGTCGATGCAGACGGCATGTCGCGAGGCCGGCACGCGCATCCTTACCGGCGACACCAAGGTGATGCGCAGGGGAGAGCTCGACGGCGTGGTCCTGTCGACGAGCGGGATCGGCCTCACCGATCGCGTGGTGCGCGACTCCGGCCTCGAGCTCGGCGACGCGATCGTCGTCACGGGCACCATCGGCGATCACGGCCTCGCCGTCCTCGGCGCGCGGAGCGCGCTTGGCCTCGAAGGCGATCTTCGCTCCGACGTCGCGCCGCTGAATGGCCTCGTCGGCGCGGCGCTCGCTGCGGGAGGCACAGCGCTCCACGCGATGAAGGATCCGACCCGCGGCGGGGTGACGAGCGCTCTCGCGGAGATGGCCGAGAAGGCCGGCGTCGCCATCGTCCTGGACGAGGCCGCGCTGCCGATGAGCGCGCCGGGCCGGGCCGCCGCCGAGCTCCTCGGGATCGACCCTCTGACGCTCGCCAACGAGGGAAAGGCGCTGATCGGCGTCCACCCGGACGCGCTCGACTGTGTCCTCGCTGCGCTTCGCGCGCACCCGCTCGGGCAGGCGGCCGCGTGCATCGGGCGCGTGGTCGACGGCGAGAAGGGGAGCTTGCGGCTCGACACCGGCTTCGGCACGCGCCGTCTCTTCGAGCGCAACGGCGATCCGCTGCCGAGGATCTGCTAGGACGTAGGGGGCGTGCACGAGGTCTCGCTGGTTCATTCGCTCTTCGATCAGGCCGATCGTGCGATCTTTCCGCATTCGAGCGGCGCCGTGCGCCAGCTGAATGTGCGTATCGGCGAGCTCGCGGGCGTCGACCCCGAGCTCTTCCGCGTCGCGTTCGACGGATGCCGCTCCGAGCGCGGTTACGCGGCTGCTGCGCTCGAGCTCGCGGGGGAGGATGCCGCATGGAGCTGCGCGTCGTGCGGGGCGGCCTTGGCCCGGGGTGGCCCGCTCCGCTGCACCGCGTGCGGCGGAGTGGCGAGGCTCTCCGCGGGGGGAGACCTCACCCTGGTTCGCGTGGAGCTGGAGGTCGTCGATGTGTGAAGTCTGCGGTTGTGGAGATCCTCACAGGGTCTCGATCGACGTCCATGCGTCGCTCCTCTCGGACAACGATCGCGAGGCGCGTCACCTGCGCGAGCACTTCGTCGCGGCAGGCGTCCTCGCCCTGAACCTCATGGGGTCGCCCGGATCGGGCAAGACGGCGCTGCTCGAGGCCGCGGCAAGCGCTCTCGGCGGCCGGCTTCGGCTGGCGGCCGTCAGTGGCGATCTGGCGACCTCACTCGACGCCGAGCGACTCGAGCGCGCCGGTGTCCCTTCGGCGTCCATCACCACCGGCTCGGCATGCCACCTCGACGCCGCGATGGTCCATCGCGCGCTCCATGACGACGCCCTGTCGGCGGCCGTCGCTTCATGCGAAGTCTTCTTCATCGAGAATGTGGGTAACCTCGTCTGCCCGGCGATCTACGATCTCGGCCAGGCCGCCAACGTGGTCGTGTTGTCGGTCACCGAGGGCGTCGACAAGCCGCTCAAGTATCCGGTCATGTTCCGGAAGGCCGACCTCGTGGTCCTCACGAAGGTCGACCTGGTCCCGTACCTCCCGGGGGTCTCGGTCGCCGCCATCCGGGAGAACCTGGGGCGCGTGATGCCGTCGGCTCGTGCCATCGAAGTTTCTGCCACGAGCGGCGCCGGCATGACCCACTTCATCGACTGGCTCGACCAGCGCCTCACCAGGTCCCGCAAGCCGCCGTGACCTGCCTTCGGTCCGGCCTGGGCGTGCGAACCCTTCGCCCGGCCCGTCGGCTCTCATGGCAAAGAAGGAGGTTTCTCATGTCCACGATCGCCATGACCGCCGAGACGTTTCCCTCACAGGTTCAGAGGGGGGGCATCGTCCTCGTCGATTTCTGGGCAAGCTGGTGCGGCCCCTGCCGCGCCTTCGCGCCGATCTTCGAGGCCGCCGCCGGGAGGCACCCGGACGTCACCTGGGCCAAGGTCGACACCGAGGCCGAGCGGGAGCTCGCGGGCGCGCTCGAGATCCGCTCGATCCCGACGCTCATGGTCTTTCGCGACGGGATACTCCTCTTCGCTCAGCCAGGCCTCCTGCCCGGCGCCGCGCTCGACGAGCTCGTCGCCAAGGTGCGCGCCCTCGACATGAACGAGATCCGCCAGGCAAAGGTGGCCTGAGCTGGCCTGCGCCTGGCTTTGCTGGAGCGCCGACGGGAGAGTCACCCGAGCGGTCACCCTGGCGTGCTTTGGTCGGGTAGCCCCGGGGGATTACTCCCCCGGGGCCCTCCCCAGATCCGGACCAGGAGATTTCCACCATCCGGCTCCTCCGCGGAGTGAGTCTCATGGAGATGTCCAGAGCTGGACGTAGATCAGCATCTTGCGGTCGATGCTGTCGAAGAAGGACTCGATGTCCGCCGGTAGCGCATCGCTCCTTCGCCGTCGATGCAGCGCCCATGTTTCCCTCCTGAAGTTCTCTCTCGACACGGA
>SXGT01174734.1_pt1 | contig 14727 bp, 13 predicted proteins | sample 3176221 | NCBI WGS metagenome assembly SXGT01 (sample SAMN11356862, study PRJNA531348) | freshwater metagenome | isolation source: freshwater sample F1-120 | place: China: Fuxian Lake, Yuxi | collected 2017-12-25
CCCATATTCTCGAAGGGATCGCGCAGTTCAATTTCTTTGGCCACGGTCACACCGTCTTTGGTGGACACGGGGGAGCCAAACTTTTTATCGATCACCACGTTCCGGCCTTTGGGGCCCAGGGTGGCTTTGACGGCTTCGGCCAACTGATCCACGCCACGCATGATGGCGCTGCGGGCATCGACACTGTACAAAATCTGCTTCGCTGGCATAACATTCGCTCCTTCGCGTCGGTCTGCTCTTAGCTTCCCAGGACACCCAGGACGTCATCTTCCCGGATGATTAACAACTCATCGCCGTCCACCTTCACTTCGGTGCCGGCATATTTGCCAAACACCACGGTATCTCCCACCTTGACATCAATGGCCTGGAGTGTGCCGTCGTCGGTGACTTTGCCAGGACCAACGGCCAGGACTTTCGCCTGCTGTGGCTTCTCTTTGGCCGTGTCAGGGATGATAATCCCTCCCAGCACTTGTTCCTTCTCCTCCAGGCGTTTCACCAGAAGGCGATCATGCAGTGGACGTAAGGCCATACTCCTCCTCCTCTGTTGTATCGATAGACGTACGTGACGCACTGTGCGTAGACTTTATTAGCACTCGATGCTCTTGAGTGCTAATAAAGTTATAAAAGCCCGGGATCTTTTGCAAGAGGGCGCCGTGAAATTTTATCGATTTTTCACGCTGGGCAGACGGTAAAACGTGCTATCGTGACGTGCTAACTGCTTGTGAAGAGTAGGGAAAGGGAAAAACGCTATGACGTTAGCGGGTATGAAGACCATTTTGGCGATTACGGGGGGAATCGCTGCCTTTAAGGCGCTCGGGGTGCTGCGCCTACTCACCCACCACGGCGCGGATGTCTATGTCGTCATGACGGCACACGCCACCCAATTTCTCGCGCCGACCAGTTGCGCCATGCTCTCCGGCCACCCGGTGTCTGTCGAGCTGTTCGCACCTCTCAAAACCTGGAAGATGGAACATATTGCCCTGGCACATGGCGCGGAGTTGATCCTGGTGGTGCCGGCCACAGCCAACTGCATCGCCAAACTCGCCCTGGGGATTGCCGATGACTTACTCAGTACGCTCTGTGTGGTGTCCGCAGCGCGGGCGCCGCTTTTTCTCGCGCCAGCCATGAACACGCATATGTACACCAATGTCGTGGTGCAGCAACATCTGGCGATACTGCGCCAGCGCCACGTGGAAATTATTGCGCCACACTACGGCCGTTTGGCGAGTACGCTCGAAGGGCAGGGCATGGGCCGCCTGGCAGAGCCCGAGGACATTCTCGCCCACGTGTGTGCCTATAATAGACGTCCAGCGCCCTCGCGGTGAGCACGCCAGAGCCGGCACACACTATTCCACAATCTCTTCGCTCAGGAGTTCTTCGACCTCAACACCCGAGATCATCGTAATGGTCTGCCACGGGCATTCTTTGGCGCAAATGGTACAGCCGGTGCAGACGTCCCAGTCCACGATCACCACCTGATGTGTCCCATCACCAGCATACGCTGGGTCGTCGATTTTATCAATACAATCGACGGGGCAAAAATCGACGCACCATTCACACCCAGTGCATCCATCCACGTCGATCCAGGCTTTTGGTCGCGGCCGACGCGCACGTTGCGCTCTCTCCGCCACGGGTCACCTCCCTTGTGAGTACCACGATCACAGCATCCCGTGGATTCTAAGGGCCTGGGGGTCTGTTTGCAAGCGCATTGCGTTCGTGGCCCCCTCCTGCTAGCATCTTCCAACGCTCAGCCGGGCGCTCCGGCGTGGTCGTGGGGGAGACGTCAGCGCATGAATCCTGGCGAGGAATCGGAGTGATGCGAGCTTTGCTCCAGCGTGTCGCGCATGCTGAAGTGCGCGTGGAGGATGCGGTGGTTGGCATGATCGACCGAGGCTTGCTCATTCTCCTCGGGGTGCGGGAGGGGGATACGGTGCGTGATGTGACGGCGCTGGCGGCCAAAGCGGTGACCTTGCGCATTTTTGAGGATGCGGCGGGGAAAATGAACCTCGACGTGCAGGACATTCATGGCGCCGTCCTCGTCGTGTCCCAGTTTACGCTCTATGCTGATACGCGTCGAGGCCGACGGCCGTCTTTTGTCCAGGCGGCACCGCCAGCGGTGGCGCAACAACTCTACGAGGCGTTTCTCACTGCGGTGGCGCACCACGGGGTGCCAGTGGCCCACGGCATGTTTGGGGCCCATATGGCCGTCAGTTTACTCAACGATGGCCCCGTGACTGTCATGCTGGAAAGCCCACCCGCGGCAGAGAGTAGGGAGGGACTGTAGTGGAACTGCGGAGCATTCCCCAGATGTTTTTTGAGCGGGCGGCGCGCCGTGGTCAGCGGCCAGCTCAGTTGGTGAAACAGGGCGGCACGTGGCAGGCCATCTCGTGGCACACGATGCATGACCGGGTGCGTCACATTGCCCAGGGGTTGTTGACGCTTGGGATCCAGGCGGGCGACCGTGTGGCGCTCCTGGCCAATAGCCGCGCGGAGTGGGTGCAGTGTGACCTGGGCATTATGGCGGCTGCGGGTATCACCGTGCCCATTTACCCAGCGTCGCTGCCGGAGCAGGTGGCCTATATCCTCAACAATGCTGAGGTCACGCTGGTGTGTGTCGATACCCTGGAGCAACTTGCCAAGCTGTCCCAGGTGCGCGCTACTGTGCCGACGCTGCGTTATATCGTGCTCATAGACGGCCATCTGCCGCAGTCTGATCCCATGCTGTTGTCCCTGCAGGATCTCCTCGAGCGTGGCGCGGCGGCGACCGAGCAGGCCGCACAGCTCGACGCCCGTGTGCAGCGGCTCACGCCCGCCCATGACGCCACCTACGTGTACACCTCAGGGACGACCGGGCCACCGAAGGGTGTCGTGCAAACGCACGGCAATCATCTCTTTATGGTGCACAGCTGCGGACAGGTGATGGGCGTGCAGGAGGGCGACATTGATCTGCTCTTCTTGCCTCTGGCGCACTCTTTTGCCCGTTTGGAGGCGTTTTTGGGCGTGTATGTCGGTTTGACGACCGCCTTTGCCGAAAGTATTGAGGCGCTCGGGGAGAACATGCGCGAAGTGCGTCCGATGTTGGTGATGGGAGTCCCACGGGTCTATGAAAAAATCTATGCCCGTGTGCAAGCCTCCGGCAACAATGGCTCGGCGCTCAAACGGGCCATGTTTCGATGGTGTGTCCGTGTGGGGCGGCAGGCTAGTCGGTTGCAACAACAGCAGCAACCACTCCCTCTTGGGCTGCGCCTGCGGCAGCGCCTGGCGTACCAATTGGTCTTCAAAAAGTTGCAGCAACTGGTGGGGGGACGTCTGCGGTATTTTATCTCGGGTGGAGCACCGCTGGCCCAAGAAATCACCGAGTTTTTCCATGCCGCCGGCCTGCTCATCCTGGAAGGCTATGGCTTGACCGAGACGTGTCCTGCCCTGACCGCGAATTCGCAGGCGCACTATCGTTTTGGCACGGTCGGGCCAGCGCTCCCCGGCGTCGAAGTGCGGATTGCTGCCGATGGGGAAATTGTGGCGCGTGGTCCCAACATCGCCAAGGGGTATTATAAACAGCCAGAGGCGGCAGCCGAGGTGTTTTTAGCGGATGGCTGGTTTGCCACAGGAGATATTGGGGAAATCGATGCCGAGGGCTTTTTACGGATCACGGATCGGAAGAAGGACTTGCTTGTGACCGCGGGCGGGAAAAATATCGCCCCGCAGAATCTCGAAAACCTCTTAAAAACCGACCCCTATATCAGCCAAGCCATGGTCTACGGGGATCGTCGTCCCTATCTCACTGCCGTCCTGACTCTTGATGTGGACGAGACGCTCCGCTATGCCCAGGCGCACGGCATTGCTGCGGGTACCCCGCAGGCGCTCGCCAGCCATCCGCAGATTGTCGCGTTACTTGCGGCACGCGTGGAGCAGCTCAACCAGCGGCTGGCCTCCTATGAAACGATCAAAAAATTTGTCATTGCGCCGACGGATTTTACGCCCGAAAGTGGAGAACTCACCCCGACGCTGAAAGTCAAACGCAAGGTTGTGATCCAGAAATATCAGCAGGAGATTGAACAGATGTATTAAGGCGCCGCGTCATGCGGGCAGGGTGCTGAAGGCCTATCCAGACGATACGGACGGGCCTTTGCAGAGCCTCCTGGGAGAGGCTCTTAACGTTTATCCAATTCTTCGTCATACAATTTCTGGTACATGATATCCCACTCGCGACTGCCTTCCATAATGCGGCGTGAATAGGAGTGGAGCGTGCGCCGCACGACTGCCTCAATCTCTTCTTCGAGTTTGAGGGCGTCCTGCATAGCACGCACAATCTCAAGGCGGACGGTGTTTTCGGCGGCATGGAGGGTAGTCCCCGGCAGATCGGCGCAGCCCTGGGTGAGAATTTGTGACAAATGGTTGAGCTTTTCGCGTGATAAACCCATGCACCGCCCCTTTATTAAAGATGCCGTAAAGCCCCGCCGTTGAGGGCGGGGATAGCAGGCATGGCCTGCTTCTGAGCCGGCACGATGCCTGTTGGACTTTTGCCATCCCATAAGCTAGACTCACAGGTATGCTTATGACAATGAAATACCGACTGCGACCCACCGAGAAGCAAGCGCACCGGCTGGAAGCCCAGCTGGAGGAATGTCGCACGCTCTACAACCACTTCCTGGAAGCCCGCACGCGCGCCTGGGAAGAACGTCAGGAGTCGCTGTCCTACTATAACCAAACGGTCACGCTGCCCGTACTGAAACAGCAGTGTCCTGCGCTCTCGCAGGTCTATTCCCAAGTCTTGCAGAATGTGGCGCTGCGAGTCGATTTGGCCTTCAAAGCCTTCTTCCGGCGCTGCAAGGCTGGGGAGACACCGGGCCACCCGCGCTTCCGTGGGTATGGACGCTATGACTCGATGACCTACCCGCAGTACGGTCTGGGCTGGAAGATGGGGGAGCGCGTCCTCAAGCTTTCCAAGGTGGGTGCTGTGCGTGTCGTCCAACACCGTCCACGCGCAGGGCAACCCAAAACCTGCACCATTCGGCGGTCGTCGCTGCGCACATGGTACGTGACCATTGCCTGTGCGTGCACGCCCGCGACGCTGCCCGCGTCGCACGACGCGGTCGGCATTGATGTCGGACTGCGGAGCTTTGCGGCGCTCTCGACCGGCGAGAGCACGCCCTGCCCGAAGTTTTTGCGCACCGATGAGCACGAGTTGAAGCGCACCCAGCGCCAACTCTCCGCGGCCCCCCGTGGCACGCCTGAGCGCCGCAAGAGACGGGCGATTGTGCGCCGTGTCCATGAGCGCATTGCCAACCGACGCACGAACTTTGCCCATCAAGAGAGCCGTCGTCTGGTCAACAGGTTCGGCGTGATTGCCGTGGAAGACTTGGCAGTCCATCGCATGGTGCACCATCATTGCCTCGCCACAAGTATTCAGGATGCGGCTTGGTCGCAGTTCGCCACGTTTCTCGCGTACAAGGCAGCATGGGCCGGTAGGCGATTCGTGGCCGTCAACCCCGCGTATACCAGCCAGGACTGCTCTGGATGTGGGCACCGCCAGAAAAAGACGCTGGCAGTCCGCATCCATCAGTGCGCGTGCTGCGGCTTGACACTCGAGAGGGACCATCATGCCGCCGTCAACATCTTGAGATTGGGGCTACAATCTCTGGGACTTGTCCCTGGAAGCTCCGGCCTTCAGGCCGGGGAGTAGTCACAGAATCAGACCACGTTCTTGGACCAGCTTGCGTTTGACCATGGTAAACATCCGCGCGTAATCAATATTGCCCCGTTCGATCTCCGCCGTGTGCACGCGTAACATGGCTTTGACTTCCTCATTGAGCTGATCTTCGACCAGCAAATCATTGGTCACGAGTCGATTGATTTCCGCCACGACCTTCTCCCGTGAGCCCTCCACCGTCACCAACCCCTGTGTGAGCAGCCGATCCGCCACGGTTTTCGCGAGATGATCGATCATTTTCTTGCGGAGCCGCATATCTCTGCTGCCTTTCTATTGCATCGCAAACAAATTCAAGGCATTATATGGTGCGATCAGGCAAAGCGCAAGTCTCTTTCCACGCCAGAGTGTGGTCGGAGTGTGCCCGTATCCCTGCTTGACTTTCGCGGGCTCTCTGCGTAGAATTTTCCCCAGATATAAGCGAGGAAAAACCAATGCTGAGCATCCACGAGCCGGTACTCGACACCCCGACCATTGATGACGTCATTCGTGCAGTGGAACAATACCATCCTAAAGCCGATTTTGCCATGATTCGCCGGGCCTATGAGTTCGGCGCTGAAGCCCATAAAGAACAGAAGCGTCAGTCGGGCATTCCGTACATTTCCCATCCCCTGGCTGTGGCCCACATCCTCACCCAATTAAAAATGGATGCCATGACGATTGCCAGTGCGCTGTTGCATGACACCATTGAGGACACTGGGGTCACGGCGCAGCAAGTGGCTGAACGTTTTGGTCATGATGTCGCGGTGCTGGTCGAAGGGGTGACCAAACTCGACAAGTTAGAATTTGCCAGCCGGGAAGAACGTCAAGCCGAAAGTTTCCGCAAGATGGTGGTCGCCATGGCGCAGGACATCCGCGTCATTCTCGTCAAGCTGGCGGATCGTTTGCACAATTTACGCACCTTAGAACACATGCCGGAAACAAAACAGCGCGGGACGGCGCAGGAGACGCTGGATATTTATGCGCCCCTCGCCCACCGCATGGGGATTGGCTGGATACACGCGGAACTCGAAGATTTGTCGTTTCGCTATATCAACCCCCGCGCCTATCAGGATGTGGAACGCTGCCTGGCCAGCACGCAGGAGTCCCAAGCGCATTATTTGCGCCGCATGCACGAGATCATCGCGCGTGAACTGTCGCAGATCCACATTCCGTGCACCATCGCGAGCCGTCCGAAGCATCTGTACAGCATTTATCAGAAGATGCAACGGCAACAGCTGCCGTTTGAGGACATTCACGATATTCTCGCGGTGCGGGTGATCACCGATACCGTCCGCAACTGTTATGCCGCCCTTGGGATGTTGCATGCGCTCTGGAAACCGATTCCCGGACGTTTTAAGGACTATATCGCGCTCCCCAAGCCAAACATGTATCAATCCCTACATACCACCGTGCTCGGCCCCGAGAACGAACGCGTCGAGCTCCAAATTCGCACCGAGGACATGCACCGCATTGCGGAAGAGGGGATCGCGGCCCACTGGCGCTATAAAGGGCAAGTCGCCTCTGACAAGCAGGATGAACGTTTTGCCTGGCTACGACGCCTCATGGAGTGGCAGCAAGACGTGGCCGATCCGCTGGAGTTCATGGAGACCGTGAAGATCGACATGTTCCAGGAGGAGGTCTATGTGTTCACGCCGCGTGGCGAAGTGCGGACCTTCCCACGTGGCGCCACGCCGGTGGATTTTGCCTATATGGTGCACACGGACATTGGGCATCAGTGCATGGGTGCGAAAGTCAACGGGCGTATTGCGCCGCTGCGCTATCAGTTGCGCAATGGCGACACCGTGGAGATTCTCACCTCACCAACGCACGTCCCCAGTCGTGATTGGTTACGCTGGGTGGTCACCTCGCGGGCCAGGACGAAGATTAAAACCTGGTTAAAGACTGAGCATAAGGCGCGCAGTTTGGCCCTCGGGCGCGAGGTCTGTGAGCGTGAGGCGCAGAAATATGTCCCCAATCCGCATGCCTACATGAAACATCAGGCCCTGAGCGCGGTGGCGCCGTACTTAGGCTATCAAACGGCGGAGGATCTGCTGGTTGCCGTCGGGTATGGCCGCGTCTCCGCCTTGCAAGTGGTGCATCGTTTGCTGCCGGCGGACATCATTGAGGAACGCAAGCAAAAAGCCAAGCCGCTCACCCCCGTGCCACGCACGCCACGGCATGACGGCATTATCGTGCAAGGCTTGAACGATATTCTGGTGAACTTTGCCCGGTGCTGCCATCCGCTGCCGGGCGATAGCGTGGTGGGCTATATTACGCGTGGCCGTGGCGTGACCGTGCACACAACGGACTGTCTCAGTGTCGAGAAGCTGGAGTATGATCCCGAGCGGCGTGTGGTTGTGGAGTGGGATCGACAGCAAGAAACACTGCATCCGGCGCGTATTACGGTCGTCACGCATGACCAACAGGGCGTGTTAGCAGGAGTCAGTTCGGCGATTGCGGCCTGTGACGGCAACATTAGTCGTGCCAGCGTGACTACCAGTCAGGACCAGAAGGCGTATTTAGAGTTCACGGTTGATATTCGTGATATTGCCCACCTCAATACCATCATCCACCGTGTGGAAAATTTACGGGGTGTCCTGTCGGTCGAGCGCGTCAAAAGCCTCTCACGCTGGGGCAAGTGGCATCCGTAAGGGTCAGGAGGCCTTGTGGACTTTGCCGGAGCGGATGCAGCGCGTACAAATCTTGATGCGTTTGGTTCCTCCGGCCGTTTGGACGCGTTGCCGTTGTAAGTTGGGATTCCAACGGCGATTGGTGAGATTATGTGCGTGGCTGATGGTGTGGCCGTAACGTGGTCCCTTGCCACAGACTTCGCAGCGTTTTGCCATGATGTGATCCTTACTCATAAAAGTCTGCAGGCTCCAAGTGTGGCCCACAGAAGATTTCAAGCGTTCAGTTGTTTGCAAACCTAGCACATTCTTCCCACCGTCGCAAGGATTTCCCCATGGTAGAGACCACAGAGCGCCTGGAGCAGAGCCCGATAGGGACGGTTGATGTGCAGTCGCACCTGGAGCATATCGCCAAACCGTTGCACTACGCCACACGACAGCATTTTTCCCATCTCGCCAAACTGCGTGATCTCGAGGCCTACATTCGACATCATGTGCAAGCGCTGCAGGCAGCCCCTTTACCCCCGGCTCTCCTCGCCCTCGTGCAGCACCTGCTCCAGACCGTGCAGGGGATCGATGCCCTGTCGCTGGCGAGCAAACAGGAGCGCGTGCAGCAGGCGGTCGCACTCTTAGAGCAGATGCGGGCGCTGCTGCCTGGGGCTGCCACGCCGCTCGTGCGAGTGCCAGTGCCGACGGCAGCGGAGCCGGGCCGGGCCGCGAGGCCCGCGAGGCCTGCCACGCCACGTGCGGTGTCGCCACCTCCCGAGGAGGGGTGCCCATCGTTAGCCCAGCCCCTGGACACGCTCCGCAGCGTGGGGCCCAGGCGTGCGGCCCTCCTGGCCAAAATGGGCTTCAACACGGTGGACGATCTCCTCTGGTGTCTCCCCACACGCTACGAGGATCGCCGTCGGATGACGCCACTCGGGCGGCTGCAATTGGGGAAACACGAGGTCTTTTGTGGCACCGTGACGACGTTCCAGACACAGCCCACCCGACAGGGGAAGTCCGTAAGTACCTTCCTGGTGCAGGACGACAGCGGGGCGTTGCTGTGCAAGTGGTTTCAGACGCGTGGGAGCTACTTGCAGACCCGATTTCCGGTCGGGACACGCGTAGTGGGCAGCGGACTGGTGACGCTGGATCGCTACACGGGTGTGCGGGAGGTCGTGCACCCCGACCTCGAAGTGCTCGACGACGACGATGCGGCGCAGGTGCATTTTGGGCGGGTGGTGCCGATTTATCCCCTCACGGCGGGTTTGGCGCAGAAAAGTCGGCGCGCCCTGATGAAAACCCTGGTGGACACCTATCTCCCCCAGGTGCAGGAGACCTTACCGGAGGCCTTGCGGCAGGCGCATGCCTTCCCGTCTTTGGCGGAAGCCCTGTGGCAGGTCCACTTTCCAGACGACCAGGCGGACTTGCTGCTGTGTAACAGCCAGGAGACGCCCTTTCACGCCCGCCTCGTGTTCGAGGAGTTTTTTCTGCTCGAACTGGGGTTAGCCTCACGGCACCGCGCTGCCCAGCGTATCCCCCGTGTCATGCCCTATACCCAGCCGAATCATTATGGCGACACCCTCTTGCAGCACTTACCCTTCCGTCTCACCACCGCGCAGCACCGCGTCGTCGGGGAGATTCTGGCGGACATGCACTGCCCCTACCCGGTGAACCGCCTGATCCAAGGCGATGTCGGCAGCGGCAAGACGATCGTGGCGCTGCTGGCCATGCTCATGGCGGTGTCGAACGGTTTCCAGGCCGCCATCATGGCCCCGACGGAAATTTTGGCGGAGCAACATCTGTCCACCCTGCGCGCCCTCCTACAGCCGTTGGACCTGGAAGTGGCCCTCTTCACCAGTACGGTGAAGGGTAAGAGTCGCCAACAGCTGCTGGAACGCATACAGCAGGGCGCCGTGTCCCTGCTGGTGGGCACGCACGCCTTGCTCTATGACGAGATTCAGTTTCATCAGCTCGGCATGATCGTGGTCGACGAGCAACATCGCTTTGGGGTCATGCAACGTGCCAGTTTGCGGCACAAAGGGTTAACCCCTGATGTCCTGGTCATGACGGCAACGCCCATCCCACGCACCTTGTCCATGACCCTCTACGGTGATCTCAATCTCTCCGTCATCGACGAGATGCCACCGAATCGCCGGCCCGTCCGTACCACGGTGTTGGGAGAAAGCCGGCGCACGCAGGCATACGACCTCGTACGACGCGAGGTAAAGAAAAAGCATCAAGCGTACATCGTCTATCCTCTCATTGAAGAATCGGACACCCTCGACCTCGGTGCGGCCGTGGCCATGGCGCACCATTTACAGCAGGACGTCTTCCCGGAGTATCGGGTCGGACTCCTACATGGCCGTCTGCATACGGACGCCAAAGATGTGGTGATGCAAGCCTTTGTCCAGGGCGAGGTGGACATCCTCGTCGCCACGACGGTGATCGAAGTCGGCGTCGACGTGCCGAATGCCACCGTGATGCTGATTGAAAACGCTGAGCGCTTCGGTCTGGCGCAGTTGCATCAGTTACGGGGTCGTGTCGGGCGTGGGAAAGCGCAAAGTTATTGCGCGCTGCTCACCGGGCCCGCCTTGAGCAAAGAGGGCCGCGAGCGCTTACGGGTGATGCAAGAAAGTACGGATGGCTTTTACGTCGCGGAACACGATCTCCAGATCCGTGGTCCAGGGGAGTTGCTGGGGACCAAGCAATCGGGTCTGCCGGAATTACGGGTGGGCAATGTGTTGCACCATACCACCTGCTTAGAGCAAGCACGGCGGGCGGCCTTTGAGTTGTTGCAAGCCGACCCGGCGTTGACGCAGCCTGAGCACCAGGCTTTAGCGGCGGCGGCCCAGATGCGCTGGGGCGGACGCCTGGAACTTGCGGCGATTGGCTGAGCCCGCCTCTATGCTGGCCTATACGGACCCCGGCAACACGGTCGCTTGGTCCGTCTCTACGCGCCCCGTTGCAACTCTGGATACGGTTGCAGCACATCTTCGAGAGACCGCGTGGCCGCAAAGAAGGAAAGCACGCGAAACAGCACGCCCTCGACAATGGCGTCTGGACACGACGCGCCGCAAGTGAGCGCGATGTCCAGAGGGCGCTTGGCAGGCAACCAGGACGCGGTTGTGGCCATTTGTCGAGTATGTAACTTGAAATGATTGATGTTCTGCGACGAGGCGATCTCATCAGCATTGCGAATAAAATACGTGGGCATGGCGGCCTCGCATAATTCGACAATGTGTGAGGTATTAGACGAATTGTAGCCCCCGACGACCAGCCCGATGTCGGCGCCGTGCTGGATTAAAGCATAGGTGGCGTTCTGGTTCTCGTTGGTGGCATAACAAAGCGTGTCTGAGGTGTCGGCAAAGTGGCTCGGCAGCTGGGCGGCTCCATAGCGCTCGACCATGGCCTGTTGCAGCATCTGGGCAATTTCCCAGGTTTCTGAGGCCAGCATAGTCGTCTGATTCACCACGCCAATGCGTACCAAATGCTGCGCCGGGTCAAAACCAGCGGAACAGGTATGCGCAAAATGCGTCATAAACGCCTCAGTCCCTAACGTGCCCTGAATCACCTCCGCGAGGATACGGGCTTCTTTGACATCAAGTACTACCACCGTGGGCGCACTGCGAATGCTATGCGAAAAGGTCGCCCGCGTCTCCTCGTGGGTCGCTTTGCCGTGCACCACTACTGTATAGCCGCTTTCTCCTAACTGCGCACTGCGCTTCCAGACCTTCTCAACAAAGGGGCAGGTGGTATTGTAGGTGTAGGGATCGATACCCCGCTCTGCGAGAGTTTCCTGGATTTCCAGGGTCGTGCCAAACGCTGGCACGACCACAATGTCTGCCGGAGTGAGCTCGTCCCACGGCACCAGTTGGGCTCCCGACGACGTAAAAATAAACCGCACGCCACGCTCTTGCAGATCCCAGTTCACGTTGGGGTTGTGGATCATCTCACTGAGAAAGAAGACGCGCTGCTCCGCATGCGCTTCGAGCGTTTTGTAGGCAATCTCGACCGCATTTTCTACACCGAAACAAAAACCAAAATGACGCGCCAAAATAAACCGCACCGCACCAAAATCGAGTACGGTTGGGAGCAAATCACGTTTGCGTGGATCCTGCATGTGCCGGGCTGTTTTCACCCGAGAGATCACAGAACTCTTGTAGAAAACGGGAATATCGAACTGACGCGCCATACGTTGCGCTCTCCTTGCCGCAGGGGTGCCGGTATGAAAACCGCCGAGGTAGGATCAAAGCTCCGGGGTGACGGTGCTACTATACATCCATATCTTGTACAGAGTAAAGGGTTGCTCTAGGACTTCCGCGATGACTGTCTGAGCTCACGCACCCCTACACGGCCTGCGATGACGACGCGGTATCAGCAAGCATCGGCATGGGACGACGTTGCGGACTGATAGTCGTCGCGTACCATCCTGGTATGTGCTTGCTGATGTGACGCTGTCACATACACTATATATCTTGTTATCCAAAGCAACACCGTATTGTATTTTGAGAAGGCCCCCACGCGAAAGGGCAGTAAATGCCATCCCCATTTCCCGGCATGGATCCATATTTAGAGGGCTACCTGTGGCCTGACGTGCACCAGGCTCTGGCCAATAAGATCCGTCAACAACTCACCCCACTGCTGCGGCCACGCTATACGGCTCGCTTGGCTGTCTCCGTCGTAGAAGACAGTGCTCCCGAGAGCGAGATAGGGATTATGTATCCTGATGTAGAGGTGCTCCAGAGCCACGCTGGAGAGACGGCTGGGCCGGGAGCGTCGGCGGAAGGCCTCTTGCACCAGGAGGCCACGCCGGCACTGCTCAGACTGCCGGTGCTTATGCCCGTGGAGGTCAGACTGATTAGCATCGAGATCCATGATACCGCCCACCATCAACTGGTGACGGGTATCGCAATCCTCTCACCAGTCAATAAGCGTGAGCCAGGTCTGACGACCTATCGCCGGGAGCGTCAGCGGCTCTATCAAGCCGGAGTCCATCTCCTCGAACTTGACCTGCTACGCCGTGGGACGCGGCCCTTCGCGCACCCGCGCCTGCCGCACAGCCATTATCTGATTACGCTCCTGCGTCAGCAGGCGCGCCTGATCGAGGTGTGGCCATGGAGTGTCCGCCAGTCCTTGCCGCACATTCCTGTGCCGTTGCAGCCACAGGATGAGGATGTGGTCGTGGACTTACCAGCGGCCCTGGTGGCAATCTATGACGAAGCCGCGTATGAGAGTCGCTCGACTATACACAGCCGCCGCCGCCAGCCTTTGACGAGGCCGACCAGCAGTGGATGCGTGGCTGGCTCGGCAGGTGAGGCGCGTGGCCTACGCCCTGGCTGGCACCTCGTCTGCCAGGAGCGCGCTCACCAGTTGCGCCGCCATGCAGTACAGGCTGAGTGTGGCAGCCGTGGCTACCTCGGCGCAATACGTCGGGGCCCACGGCAGCACATGCTCGTGCAGGAACTCGTGGATGGCCGCGGCGGTGTCTTCCTCGGGATAGAGATGCGCCAGCACCGCCAGCTCAACGGTGAGGTGAGCGGGTGGGGCAAGGCGCAGAGCCTCGGCGTCATAGGCAAAGCCCACACGCTGCATAAACGCTTCCATCCGCGTGCGAGCCCGTCCGCCCAGCCAGGGGTTCACGCCGTGCTGGGCCGAGGCATAGGGCACGCACAGCGGTTGCGGCGCGCTGTTACACGGCCTGTACTGCCGCCTTCGTCAGACCGACTGGCCAGCGCCGCGGGGGCTTCGCCCGTACGAGCGCGATGGCGCCGTCCAGCTCGATCTGCAGCACCAATATGTACAACAAGAACTATATGCTGAGGCCCTGACTCGGTGTCGCAGAGGCGACTCGTCCTTCCACGGCTCGGTGCGTCAGCCAGGCAGCGATGGCCGGTGTGCCCAGCGTCTCGGATGCCGCGTGCTATGGAACAGGATACAATGTCGGGCCCAGTCAAGAGACGCGGTCGCGGTACGAATGGCGGAGTGCTTGAGGCGTAAGACCTCACGCATCCGGTCCAGCCATTGTTTCGGGGGTGCGTGCAACATGAGTGACTCCCTGGGGATTGTATGGTCAGCAATCATGCTTTATACTCCACCCTGTAAGCTTGTGGGCCATGCCGCAAAACGACGCGGATGGGCTGGGCAAAGGCAGAAATTTTTAGCGCTGAAAGGCTCTTTGTTGAGGTCTTATCAGGAAATTATCCGTATACACACGTATTGTAGCGCAAAAATTTCTGTCTAACCAGCAAATGGGATAGACGGAAAGTTTCCGTCGAATACGTAGTTCGGAGCCTGAAGGCGCGGGGGAGCACCCCCAAGACAGGAGGAGAGACCATCCCGCGACGCGCAGGCCAAGACCGGGGACCGCCAAGACCGGGAGATCCCCAAGACCGGGGCACCCCCAAGACCGGGGCACCCCCAAGA
>SXGT01415216.1_pt1 | contig 14727 bp, 13 predicted proteins | sample 3176221 | NCBI WGS metagenome assembly SXGT01 (sample SAMN11356862, study PRJNA531348) | freshwater metagenome | isolation source: freshwater sample F1-120 | place: China: Fuxian Lake, Yuxi | collected 2017-12-25
CGCGGGCCTCGGCCACTCGCGCGACGGCGTCGTCGCCGCCGGCGACGACGAGCCGGAGTCGCCCGCCGCCGCGGTGGAAGCGGCGCAAGGCCGGCGCGAGGAGGTGCAGGTAGGCGCCGCGGCCGGCGGCCAGCACCAGCGGGGTGTCGCCGCGCTCGCCGCGTAGCTCGGCGACCAGGGTGTCGCCGCGGGCCAGGGTCTCGCGCCCGAATGCCGCCAGTCGCTCGCCGTCGCGAGTGAGGCGCAGGCCGCGCCCGCTGCGCACGTAGAGCGGCCGGCCGACCGCCTCGGTCAGCTTCTTGATCTGTACGTGCAGCGCCGGCTGCGACAGGTGCAACTCGCGGGCGGCATGGGTGAAGTTGCCGTGGGCGGCGAAGACCACGAACGACCGCAGGTGTTCATAGTTCACGTTCCATCTATAGTATGGATGGATAGCTCATCCAAACCCGATCGTTCTCGTTGCCGCACGCTGCGCGTACAACGGTGGCATGAACACCTCGACTCTCATGACCACCGCCACCGCTGCGCCGCGCGCCCGCCTCCTCGACAACCCGGCCTTCGCCGCGCGTTACCAGGAGCTGGCCCGGGTCCGGCTCAACCCGCGTCGCCACGCCATGGCCGACGCCTGGACCCACTCGGAAGCGGTCGCCGCCCGCGCCGCCGCGCTCGCCGTCGCCAACGGCTGCGGCGACGCCGACCGCGACCTGCTCGAGGATCTCGGCCGCGCCCATGACATCGGCAAGATCACCGGCACCGCCCGCCCCGAGCGCTCGCTCGAGATCCTCGACGCCTGCGGCATCGCCGATGCCGTGCTGCGGCCGCTGGTGCGCTGGCACGACACGTCGTTGCCGTGGTGGAACGCCGCGCGCAAGGGCCAGGCTCCCGGCGACGCCGCCTGGCGCCGCCTCACCGCCGACGTCGATCTGCGCCTGCTCGCCATGTTCATGGTCGCCGATCGCGTCGACGCCCCCGGCGGCTGGCGCCGCAACCAGCCCACGCTGTGGTTCCAGGGCGAGGCGCGCCGCCGCGGCCTGCTGGGCGCGCTGGTCCTCGACCTGCCCGGCCAGCCGAGCGAGATCTCGGCCGGCGCCATCCTCGTCGACGGCGACGGCGCCGCGCGGCGCGCGCTGCTGATCCGCACCCGGGCCAGCGGCTTCGAGCTCGCCAAGGGCGGCCTCGAGTGGGACGAGCTGCCGGCGGAGGCGGCCTGCCGCGAGCTGGCGGAGGAGGCTGGCATCACCGGTCCGCTCGCCGTCACCGGCCCGCTCGGTCGGCTCGGCTACGACACCACGCACGACGGCGAGCGCTGGCACAAGCACGTCCACGTCTTCGCGGTGCGAGCGCGGGGCGAGGTCGCGCTCGGGCCCATGCCAGCGCGCACCCGCGAGCGGCGCTGGGTCACCCGCGCCGAGGCCCTGACCCTGCCACTCGTCGACGAGTCCCTCCGTCCCATCCTGCTCACATCCTTCGATTGACCGTCGCCCGTCGCCCGTCTCCCGTCTCCCGTTTCCTGTCTCACGGCTCCGCGCCGGCGGCGAGCTCGGCGTTGACCACGGCGCCGATCACCGCGGCCAGCGACACCGCGTAGAACCAGAGCAACACGATCATGGCGCCGCCGAAGGCGCCGTAGAGCGACCGGTAGGCGGCCAGCTCGGTGACGTAGTACGAGACGCCGAACGAGGCCACCAGCCCGATCGCGGTCGCCGCCAGCGCGCCGGGGACCACGTGCCGCAACGGACGTCGCGGCGCGCCCAGGGCGTAGAGCGACGACAGGCTCGACACCCCGACGGCGACCAGCAGGGGCCAGCGCACGGTGAACAGCCAGCTGCGGTCGTCGCGATCGAGCGTCGCCGAGGTCGCCGGCACCGCCACCACGACGGCAAGCAGGGTCACCAGCGCGACCAGCGCGCCCAGCGCCAGCCCGAGCGTGAGCACGAACCGGCGCCATCCGGTCCAGCGGGGACGGGTGCCGTCGACGTGCTCGATCGCGGTGAGGATGGCGTCGGCCGAGGCCCGGCTCGAGTAGAGCGCGATCAGGACCGAGCCGGCGGCGGCGAGCCCGAGCTCGTCGCTCGAGCGCTGGGCCGCCAGCTCGAGCTGGTCGACGATCAGCTCGAAGACCGCGTCGGGAACGACGCGATCGAGGCCGGCCAGGTGCTGCTCGATGGCGTTCGGGTCGGCGGCCAGCGCGTAGATGGACACCACCGCTGCGAGCGTGGGCACCAGGCCGAGCAGCAGGTACAGGGCCACGCCGGCGGCGATGAACGTCGCATCGTCGCGGTGGGTGTGCAGCGCGATCCGCACCGGCAGGCTGCGAACGACGAGACGGAACATCGTGCTTCCGCCTCGGTTTCGATCCCGTCCCACGGGTCGAGTATCGATCGCCAAGCCGGGCCTTGACGCCCGGGCGGGCCGGATCCATCATTAGGACTGGCCGGCCAGTCCTAATGCTTGCTACACCGTTCAAGTCAGTGAATCTGCAGAATAAGTCGGTGCGGAGGATCCTCCGCGCCGCCCAGGATCTGTGGACCCGCGACGGCTACCACGGCGCGTCGCTCCAGGAGATCGCGGCCGCTGCGGGCGTGGCCAAGTCGCTGGTGCACTACCACTTCGAGTCGAAGGAGCACCTGCTCATCGAGCTCCAGTCGGACTGGTCGCACCGGGTGGCCCGGGCCATCCGTGCCCGCGTCGCTGCCACGCCACCGTCGGCCGCCGCCGCGTTCGCGGCGCTCGATCAGATCTGGGAGGCGATGGTGCTCACCCGCGCCCAGTTCCCGTTCGCCATCGAGCTGTGGCGACAGAGCGTGACCAGCCCGGCGGTGCGCGACCGCCTGCGCGCCTTCGATCGCGAGCTCGTCGCCCTCTACGTCGAGGGCCTGTCGACCACCCTCGGCCCCATGGTCAAGCACCTGGCGGTGCCGCCGCCGCGCGCGGCCGCGCTCATCCAGGCCGTGCTCGACGGTATCGGCCTGCGTCTGTTCCTCGAGGACGACGTCGCCGCCGTTCGCCAGACGTTCGACGACGCCAAGTCCCTGCTCGTGACCGCGCTGCTCCCCGGAGGTCCCCGATGATCGAGAAGCTCGCCACCTGGCAATCCCGCAACAGCAAGATCCCCTTCGACATGTTCTCGCTGTCGCGCAGCGCCGACGAGGCGAGGCGCATGGACAAGCTGCGCCACATCTACCACCGCGGTCAGGATCTGGCCTGGGATGGCCGCGACGTCCTCGGCGAGCTGATCGAGAAGCACGGCGGCATCAACGTCTCGCCCGAGCACGCCGCCGCCCTGGGCCGGGTGTTCGAGATCATCCTGTGGGGCGAGCTGGCGGCCTGGAAGATCTCGGCCGAGCTGGCCGAGCAGATCGTTCCGCTCGAGGCCAAGATGGCGGCGACCGCCCAGGCCCACGACGAGGCCCGGCACTTCTACGTCATGTACGACTACCTGCGGGCGCTGGGCTACACGCCGACCCGCATCGATCCGTACTCGCAGCGCGTGCTCGACCTGACGCTGGGCGCACGCTCGCTGGTGCAGAAGATCCTCGGCATGCAGCTCATGCTCGAGACCATCGCGCTCACCATCTTCGCCGAGGTGCGCGAGAGCCGGGTCGAGCCGGTGCTCTCCGACCTGCTCCACTACTACGAGAAGGACGAGGCCCGCCACGTCGGGCTCGGCACCCAGTTCCTGCCCACGCTGATGCGGGGCCAGCGTGGCCTGGCCACGGCCGACACCCTGTGGTTCCAGGCCCGCCTCATCTTCTGGAGCACCGCCTCGCTCAAGGCCATGGAGCGCGATCTCCACGTCCTCGGCATCGAGGCCCCGCACTTGATCGAGCGGGGCAAGCGCATCCAGGGCAAGGCCTACGCCGAGATGTGGGAACAGCTCGGCGGCGCCCCGGCGTCGAACGAGTGGATCAATCGCTTCCTCTCGGGCGTCGATGCGGCGGTGTTCCCAGGGGTCGACGTGGCGCTCGATCTCCCGGCCCGGATGCGCCGCTTCGTCGACGGGGTCCGGGCGCCGTTGCCAGCGTGACACGACGCACACCTGACCACCTCGACGGCAGGGGCCGGGGTGCGTAGAGTGCCACCCGATGCAGCGGACCTCCTTCTCCCGCCTCGCGACGTGCGCCTTCATTCTCGTGATGGCCGCGTGTGGGCCCGGCGGTTCGGGCCAGGGCGACGACATCGTCGATGACGGCGACGCCCGCATCGACGCGCCGACGATCGACGCGCCCACCGACGCGGTCGACGACGCCACCACCGCGTACCCCGACGCCATGCCGTTCGACGGTAACCCGCAGTGCGACGACTGGATGTGCACGACGCCGGTGCCCGACAACTGCGCGATCGGCACGTCGGACGTGTGCGGCGACGGCCTCGACAACAACTGCAACGGCCAGGTCGACGAGGGCTGTACCTGCACGGCCGGCGCAGTCCAGCAGTGCTTCCAGGGCCCGCCCGGGCGCCGCAACCAGGGCGCATGCGTCGACGGCATGATGACGTGCATCGAGGGCGGCGAGTTCGACTACTGGGGCCCGTGCAACGGCGGCATCCGGCCCGGGGCCGAGGCCTGCGACTCGGTCGACAACAACTGCAACGGCTGCGCCGACGACGACCCTGCGTGCTGCGTGGTCAACCTGGAGTGCCCGACCAGCATGCCGGATGGCGATCCGTTCACGCCGTACGTCATCAACGGCAGCACGTTCTACTCGGGCACGGTCACGTCGTGGCAGTGGACGGTGACCGGCGGCCCCTGCGACCAGCTCTTCCTCACCACCACCAACCCGGTGCGGCAGTCGTTCACGCTGGCCGGCCAGAACACGTCGACCCTGACCTTCACGCCGACCCTGTCGGGCGATTACACGATCACGGTCCGCATCACCGCCACCGATGGCACGGTCTACACCTGCACGTTCATCGTGCACATCCGCGGCCCCGGCTTCCGCGTCGAGATGTGCTCCGATCGATCGGCCACCACCGACATCGATCTGCACGTCCACCGGCCCGAGACCGACGCCTCGGGCTGGTTCTTCGGCGCCGGGCCTAACACCTGCTACTACGGCAACTGCAAGGGCTCGGCGACCGGCGCCAACGTGCCCAACTGGGGCTACGCCAACAGCCCGCTCACCGAGTGCCAGGGCGGTCCCGAGGGGATGAGCTGGGTGACGCTGGGCTACTGCCGCAACCCACGCCTCGACATCGACAGCATCAACCGCAACGGCGTGCCCGAGAACATCAACATCGACCGGCCGCAGAACGCGAAGACCTACCGGGTCATGGTCAACTTCTACGGCAACAGCGGCGGTGGCGCGGCCCACCCGCTGATCAACATCTACTGCGGTGGCTACCTGCGCGCGACCTACGGCCAGGCGCCCGACATCGTGACCGGCTTCGATCAGTCGGGCGGCGATTCGAGCGGCGACATGTGGCGTGTGGTCGATGTCACTCCGACGGTGGTGGCCGGTGTGACCACCGACTGCACGCTGACGCCGCTGCATCCGCCGGGGCAGATGTCGGGCTACTGGGTCGATACCGCCCTTCGCGGTTACTGACGCGATCGGCACGAATCGGCGTGGGCCTACAGAGGCCCACACCGTCGAGGCGTTCCAGCCCTCACCACGGTTGCGTTAGAGTGCGGCCATGAGGGCCCGCTTTACCTATGTCCTCCTGCTCGCGCTGGCGTTGGTCGCCGGTGCTTGCGGGCCGTCGAACCAGGGGCAAGCCGACGACGTCGTCGACGACGGCGATGGCGGCGGCACCGGCAGCAACATCGACGCGCCGACGATCGACGCGCCCACCGACGCGGTCGACGACGCCACCACCGCGTACCCCGACGCGGCGCCGTTCGACGGCAACCCGCAGTGCAACGACTGGATGTGCGCGACGCCGTTGCCCGACAACTGCGCGATCGGCACGTCGGACGTGTGCGGCGACGGCCTCGACAACAACTGCAACGGGCAGGTCGACGAGGGCTGCACCTGCACCGCCGGCGCGGTCCAGCAATGTTTCCTGGGCCCGCCCGGCCGCCGCGGCCAGGGCGCGTGCGTCGACGGCATGATGACGTGCATCGAGGGCGGCGAGTTCGACTACTGGGGCCCCTGCAACGGCGGCATCCGACCCGGCGCCGAGGCCTGCGACTCGGTCGACAACGACTGCAACGGCTGCGCCGACGACGACCCCTCGTGTTGCGTGGTGAACCTCGCGTGCCCGACCACCATGCCCGACGGCGATCCGTTCACGCCGTACGTCATCAACGGCACCACCTTCTACTCGGGCGCGGTCACGTCGTGGCAGTGGACGGTGACCGGCGGCCCCTGCGATCAGCTCTTCCTCACCACCACCAACCCGGTGGTCCAGTCGTTCACGCTGGCCGGCCAGAACACGTCGACGCTCACCTTCACGCCGACGCTGTCGGGCGACTACACCGTCACGGTTCGCATCACGGCGGCCGACGGCACGGTCTACACCTGCACGTTCATCGTGCACATCCGCGGTCCCGGCCTGCGCGTCGAGATGTGCTCGGATCGATCGGCCACCACCGACATCGATCTGCATCTCCACCGCCCCGACAGCACCGGCGTGTGGTGGGGGGCCGACACCTGCTACTACGGCAACTGCGCCGCCGGCGGCACGCTCAACTGGGGCTACGCCAACAGCCCGCTCGCCGAGTGCCAGGGCGGTCCGCAGGGCCCCGCGTGGACGTTGCTCGGCTACTGCCGCAACCCACGCCTCGACATCGACAGCATCAATCGCAACGGCGTGCCCGAGAACATCAACGTCGACGTTCCGCAGACCGCCAAGACCTATCGCGTGATGGTGAACTACTGGGGCGGCGGCACCCAGGTCGCGCACCCGCTCGTGAACGTGTACTGCGGCGGACGGCTACGCGCCACCTATGGCCAGGCCCCCGACCTGGTCACCGGCTTCGACCAGTCGGGCGCCACCACCACGGGCGACATGTGGCGCGTCGTCGACGTGACCCCGACGGTGGTCGCCGGCGTCACCACCGACTGCATGCTGACCCCGCTCCACCCGCCGGGGCAGACGTCCGGATACTGGGTCGGGACCACGCCGCGCACGTACTGACATGGCGATGGGCGCTGCGACCCTGCGGCTGACCGCTCGGCCTTCCGCGCTCATCTTGCGGGCCATCGGTGGCCCGCGCCATGTCGCCGGCAAGCTGCGCCGGCTGGCGGCGACGGCCGCGCTGTACGCGGCGCCGTCGGAGATCCCGCGCCGCCTGGAGCGGCTCCGGGCCCGCGGCTATGTCGACGAGGCCCCGACCCGGGCCCAGCTCGTCTTCGGCGGCCTCGACATGGTTCGCTGGGTGATCGAGCCGGCGGCGCGCGACTACTACCAGCACAAGGGCATCTCGTTCCGGCTGCACACGTTCCTGCGCGTGCTCGACGATCCGGTCTCGATGATCGATCCGACCGGCTTCCTGTCGGCGCGCGACACCATCATCGGCCACCTCATGCAGGTGGTGCACCTCAACCCCATCTACGACCTCCAGCTCCTCGAGTGTTTCGACGACGGACTCGACGAGCTCGAGCGCCAGGTCGAGTCGATGATCGCCGGCGTCCACCCGCGCCACTCGACCATCGCCGCGATCGTCGAGGACGCCGGCTACCACGCCCGCCTGCTCGACTACGTGGTGCGCTTCAAGGCCGATCGCGGCGCCCGGCCGCCGGTGCGCCAGGAGCAGAGCCTGCGCGCCGATCCGGTGTTCGCGGCCGCCGAGCGGACCTTCGCGACGTTGCCGGGCTTCCTCCGCTACTGCGTGCGGCTGCCGAGCTCGCCGGCGGCGCTGGCCCGCCGGCTGATCACGCTGAAGCAGTTCCCGATGGAGTGGGCCGAGCCGCGGCAGGAGTGATCTCGTGACGCGCCGCGGTGCGAAGCGCTTTCATCGGTCGGAAACGCGCCGGTAACAGAGCGCGATCAGACTACGCAGTATGATCGTCCACGACGTGCACATTCACCATCCCGGTGACGCGCGCGTCGACGGCATCCTCCGGTTGATCGAGATCGCCGGCGAGGACTCGCCGCTGGCGCCGCGGCTCTCGGCGATGTGCGGCGAGATCGCGGTCATGACCGGCGTCGACGTGGTCAGCGTGTACGTACGCGAGAGCGATAGCGGCCGCGACGATCTCCTGGTCATGCGCGGCAACCACGGCTTCCCGTCCTCGGCGATCGGCACCGTGCGCCTGGCGGTGGGCGAGGGCCTCACCGGCCTGTGCGCAGCGTGCCTGCGCCCGGTGTCGGTCGCGGTCGCCGGTGCCGAGCTCGGCTTCAAGCTGGTGCCCGGCCTGGGCGAAGAACGTTTCCCGGCTTACGTCGGTGTGCCGCTGCTCGGTGGCGGGCGCGCGGTCGGGGTGCTGGTCCTGCAGCGCACCGAGGCGCGCGCGTTCTCGGCCGCCGAGGTGGCGCTGGCCACCGCGCTGGGCGCGCCGGTGACGCTGGCGCTCGAGCGACGTGGCGAGCACGAGGCGGCGCCGCGCAGCGCGCGTCTCGACGGTGAGGTCGCGGTCGCGGGCGCTGCGGTGGCGCGCGCCGCGGTGCTGCCCACCCTGGCCTCGCTGGAGGCGCGCAAGCCCATCGACATTCTGCGCGGCCTCGACCGCCTGTCGGCCGAGCTCGTTCGCGCCATCAAGCGCATCCGCAAGCGCGGTGACATCGAGGCCATGCGCGCGGTCGCCGAGCTCGAGCTGCTCTGGCTCGACGCACACCTGCGCGAGCGGCTGGCGGCGGCGGCGCCCACCGTCAACGGCCTCTACGCGGTGGCGCGCGAGTACGCGCGGGCGCCGTTCCGGGTGGCGGCGCTGCTGAGCTCCCGCGGCGCGACGCCGGGCGGCGACGCCTCGACCGAGCGAGCCGAGGAGATCGAGGATCTCCTGGCCATCGCGTGGGCGCTGTCGGCCGACGAGCCGCTGTTCCCCCCCGGCGCGATCTGGGTGGGCGGGCGCGTCGGCGGGCTGGTCGCGCTCCTGGCCGCGTCCCGCGACGCGGGTGCCCTGGTCGCCGCCGGCGCCGCGACTCCGGCGGCGCTCGCCATCACCCGCGGCGAGGTGCGGCCGATGCTCACCGGCGTGCGCGGCCTGCACGCGTGGATCCGGCCCGGCGATCGTTGCGCCGTCGACGCGGCCACGGTCGGCGGCGCTGGCGCCCTGTGGGTGAACCCGCCGGTCAGCGCCATCGAGCGCGCCCGCGCTCGTCGAGGATAGCTATCCCAGGCGTGGACCTGGACCTGGACGATCAGGGCCGAGGGTGGGCGGCGATCCAGGCCAGCAGCTCCGGCACGAACGAGCTGGTCAAGGACGGCAGGTGTCCGCCGCCCTCCATCGTCCACAGATCCGCGGCACCGGCGCCGGGGCAACCGCCGGTGACCTCCACCGCGGTCTCGGCGCCGGGGATGGAAGCGACGAGGTCCTTGCTCGCCGCGGCGGTGGGACCGCCCTGGCAGCCGTTGCGCTCGGCGAACGCGGCGACCGTCGCGACCGCCCCTGGTGAGCCGACGCCGTTGTTGCCGTCGTAGGGTACGGTCCCGTCGGCGGTGCCGTGAATGTGGAGCACGTGCACTGGCTGTGCCGGCGAGCACGGTGCGGTCGGCCCCAGCCCGGCGAGGCCGGCGATCGACGTCACCACGTCGGCGCGATCGCACGCCATGCGGTAGGCCATGAACGAGCCGTTGGAGTGACCGAGCAGCGTCACCCGCGCCGGATCGACCGGCCACGCCGCCATCACGTCGTCGATCAGGCCGCCCAGGTAGGCGACGTCGTCGACGCCGGTGCGGTCGAAGTCGCAGCAGGCCGGGTCGGCGTTCCAGAACGGGTTGTCGATCGAGTCGACAGTGCCGTCGGGCGCGAGCACCAGCATGCCCTCGGCATCGGCGAGGTTGCCGAGGCCGAGGTAGGCCTGCTGTACGAAGCCACCCGCGCTGTAGCCGTGCAGGATCATCACCAGCGGGTAGTCGACGCCGTCGTCGAAGGCGGCCGGCACCTGGAGCTGGACCGGCCGATCGCCGCCGAAGTTGATGGGACGATCGACCGGCGGCTCGCTGCCGCACGCGGCGACAGCGAGCGCGAGCCCGAAGATGACGGCAGCCTTGCTCATGGGCCGGATCAGGCCCGGTGAGCGCCGATCATGCAAGCGGCTTTTGCATCGGCCCAGGCACGCCTGGTCCCGGCGGCAGATCCGACGGCGGCATGTTGGCGGCTGGCGGGGCGTCGAGGACGGCGCGACCGAAGAGCGCGCCCTGGACCACCCACGCCGTGGTGTAGACCAGGATGCCGGTCCAGGCGATCCGTCCCATCTCGCCGCTCTCGCCCTTCTGGAACAGCACCTGGAAGCCCCAGATGAACGCCGCGAAGCCGATGAGGCCGCTGACCATCAGGTTGTAGCCGTTGAGCAGGCGGCCCACGTTCGGGTAGCCGTAGTTGTTGGTCTTGCCGAGCATGGCGGAGGCCACGCCGAACACGATCGCCGACGGCACCAGCAAGCCGAACGCGGGCCGGTAGATGAACTCGCGCATCGGCCCCTTCATCTCCTTGCTGAGCATGGCGTAGAGCAACATGGCCGTGCCGAACAGGAGCAGCTGGTAGCTCTGGATGCGGAAGAAGTGGAGGGCGAACTTGAGGCCGAGCTGCGGATCCGGCCCAACCGGCGACTTGTTGTCGCGCCAGCGGGCGACGATGTAGAGCAACATCGGAAACAGGAAGCTCGACACCATCATGAAGATCATGACGGGCGCCATCGTCGAGAGCATCTGCAGCGCGAACATGCTGCTGCCGCGGCCGCCGCCGTATTCGTCGTCGTCTTCGAACATGATTCCCCCCATGGTCCCGTCGGTGCGCCGAGACGGCGTGACCCCGGAACGCGCGCCATGCTACCACCGCAACCATGGTTGACGCGCCCGAAGCGCCGGCCGCGAGCAGGGCGGTGGAGATCGACCCGGGGGTCGAGCTCCTGCCCGACGTGCCGGTGTCCCGCTCCGAGGAGGATCTGCTCGGCCGCCTGCCCCTGGCACGCCGGCTGTGCGAGCTGGCCTGTGCCCATCCGGTGGCGGCGCCGCGCGTGGTCGGGCTGGCCGGCGGCGCTGGCGCCGGCAAGAGCTCGGTCCTGAACCTGGTCGCCGGCCTCCTCGCCGATCGACCCGAGGTGGCGTTCGTGGCGATCGATGCCGGCGACTTCCCGGGCACCAGCGAGCTGCTCGACGCCTTGATCAAGAACCTGATGCAGTTCTTCGCCGACCAGGACGTGATCGACACCCGCGACGCGGTGCGCGACGCGCTGTCGCGCTACGGCAGCGTCATCTCGGGCGCGGCGCGCATCGCCGGGGTCAAGGTCGATCTGGGCGGGCTGAGTCGATCGCCCGAGGAGGTGCGGGCCGAGCTCGCCGAGATGACCCAGGAGGTCGGCAAGCGCATCGTGCTCCTGCTCGATCATGTCGATCGCCTGCACCCGCGCGAGCTGGCCAGCACGCTGGTCGCGCTGCGCCACGTGGCGGCGATCCCGTACGTGACGGTGGTGCTGGCCTACGACCGGCGCGCGGTGGCGGCGGCGCCCGACGACATGATCGATCCGCGCGCCTTCGAGCGCGTGGTCCAGGTCGAGCTGGCGCTGCCTCTCGCGGATCGCGTGCTGGTCGCCCGCGTGCTCGCCGGCGGCGTGGCGCGCATCGCGGCCCGCACAGGCCGCGATCTCGACGCCGCCCTGCCCCTGTTCGATCCCGACGCGCCCGACGGCGCGCCGCTGCTCGATCTGTGCGAGACGCCGCGCGACGCCAAGCGGGCGATCAACGCCCTCGCGGCGGCGCTGCCGCTGGTGCCGGCCGGTGCCGCCGTCGACGACGCGGCCCTCGACATCGCGCTCCGCCTGCTGGTGCCCGAGCTCGACAGCGCGCGGCTCGATGCCCGGCGGCGCGTGCAAGGCACCGCGCGGGCGGTGCTGCTGGCCGAGCTCGACGCGGCGACGGCCGGGCACCGGCTGGTCGGTCCGGCCCGGGCGGCCCTGCGCGCGCTGTTCGCCCTGACCTGACTCGACCTCGTTCTGCAGCGACCGCTAGAAGACCCAGGTCAGGAAGCGGACGAAGAGGTAGACCACCAGCGTCAGGCTCGCGATGCAGAGGACGCCGGCTCCGACCACGGCCGCCCAGTCCTTCCAGGTGCCCTTGCCGTTGGCGGCGGTGCGTTCCTCGAGGAGCGCCAGGTTCTTCTTGTTGGCGCGGATGCCGACGTCGGCGATGTCGCCGACCAGCGGGATGGCGCCGGCGCCGAGGTCAATGCCGAGGTTGAGCAACATGCGGGCGATGACGATGGGTGGCACGCCGCGGCGGCTGGCGACCACGACCAGGAAGGCGCCGACGAACGCGGTGATGAGGTCGCCGAGCCCGGGCACGAAGAAGCCGATGATCGGGTCGAGCTGCCAGGTGTCGAGCGCCTTCACCAGCGTGCGCGCGGCGGCCAGATCGTGCTGGTCGCTCCGAGACGTCGAATGGGCCACCGGGGTCACCGGAACGGAGACGCGCTCAGCGATCGGCATGGACGCAATGTGATCATCTTGCCGCGCTGCGCAAGACCCGGGGACTCGCTGGCCTCAAGACAGCATGAAGGCGAGGATTTCCGTCGAGGTCCGTGCGTCGAGCCTGCCGTCACCGAGCACCCTCGCGGTGCGCAGGAGCTCGCCGTGCTCGAACCAGGCGCCGTGATCGCGGCAGGCCATGGCGCGGGCGCCCAGCTTGCGGACCACGCGCGCGGTGAGTCCCCGCGCACAGATCGGGCATGAGCCGCGCAGCGGGTGGCGAGGCGTGATCACCGAGCGCCCGCGCAGGTCGGCGGCCAGCGCCAGCGCGCTCGGCTGGTCGTAGATCAACGCCGACAGATCGGCGGCCTCGACGAACGCGCCACCGCAGATCGCGCACTCGTCGAGATCGACGGCGCCCACCGCGCGCGGCGCCAGTGGTCCGCGGCAGCGCGGGCAGTAGCCGACGGACTCGCGCGCCACCACCACCGGCAGCGGCGTCGGTTTGCGTACCCGGGTCGGCGCGTCGCTCTGATCGGGATCGAAGAGGACCTGATCGGGTGGCGTGCCCTCGGCCCAGTCGGGTTGGCGCGGCTCGACCGCGCGGCCGCAGGTCACGCAGAACTCGTGACCGGCGAACAGCGTCTCGCCGCAGCAGCTGCACGAGGTCGTGAACAGCGCCTCGTTGCAGCTCGCACACTCGGCGGCGGCCAGCGGGGTGATGGTGGAGCAGCTCGGGCAGGGGAGAGCCTCGTTGCGAGGCCTGGGGCGGCGGGTGGCGGGGCGCACGTCTACATGGTGTCCGGACCGGCGCCGCGGTTGCGTGGCAGCGATCGGCAATCGCGGGATCCGACCCCGGAGCTCACGTGAGTCGACCCGCGACCCCGACGGAACTCCGGGGGTCAGCGTCCCTGCGGCTGCGGCGTCTGCTGGGCCTTGGTGACCGTGTAAGCCGTCATGTTGACGATATCCTCGACGGTGCTCTCGTTCTGGAGCAGCGACACCGGCCGCGAAACGCCGAGCAGGATGGGGCCGACCGCCGAGGCGCCGCCCAGGCATTCGAGGGTCTGGTAGGCGGCGTTGCCGGCGGCCAGGCTGCTGAAGACCAGGGTGTTGGCGTTGCGCGTCAGGGTCGAGAAGGGGAAGTTCTCGCGGCGGCGGGGCTCGTCGAGGGCGATCTCGGGCTGCATCTCGCCGTCGATCTCGAGGTCGGGCCGGCGGGCGCGGACCAGGGCCAGCGCCTTCTGTACGCGCTCGACATCGCCGTGGCGAACGGAACCAAAGTTCGAGTACGAGATCATGGCCACGCGCGGGGTCACGCCCAGCCCGGCGACGGCGTCGGCCATCTGCACGGCGATGTCTGCGAGCTGGTCGGCATCGGGTGCGATGTTGAAGACGGTGTCGCCGAAGAACTTCACCGAGTTCTGCAGCACCATCATGTACATGCCGACGGCGACTTTCACGCCCGGCGCCATGCCCAGCACCTGCAGCGCCGGGCGAACGCTGTCAGGGTAGGTGCGCTTGAAGCCGCCGACCAGACCGTCGACGTCGCCGCATTCGAGCATCATGGTGCCGAAGTAGTTGCTCTGGCGGACCAGGCTGCGGGCCTGGGGCAGGGTGACGCCCTTGCGCGCCCGCAGCTCGGCCAGGCGGACGGCGTAGCGCTCGCTGACGGCGGCGGCGGCGGGCGCGGCCGGATCGATCAGCTCGGCGTGGTCGAGCACGTCGAGAGACGACTCCTTGCAGAGCGCCTCGATCTCGGCGGTGCGGCCGAGCAGCACTGGGCGGGCGATGCCCTCGTCGATGATCTGCTGGACCGCGCGCAGGACGCGCACGTTGCCGGCCTCGGGGAAGACGACGCGGCGGGGATCGCTCCGGGCGGTGCGGGCCATGCCGCGCATGATCGAGAAGGCGGCGTTACTGCCCTTGCGCATCAGGCGATCGCGGTACTCGGCGGGGTCGACCTGGAGGCGGGCGACGCCCGAGCTCATCGCCGCCTCGGCGACGGCCGGTGCGACCCACCACAGGACCCGCGGATCGACGGGCTTCGGGATGAGGTACTCGGGGCCTAAGCGGATGGGCTTGCCGCCGTAGGCGGCGACCACCGACTCGGGCACCGGCTCGTGGGTGAGCGCGGCCAGCGCGCGGGCGGCGGCTACCTTCATCGGCTCGCTCACGCTGCGGGCGCGGACGTCGAGGGCGCCGCGGAAGATGTAG
>SXGT01291169.1_pt1 | contig 14726 bp, 11 predicted proteins | sample 3176221 | NCBI WGS metagenome assembly SXGT01 (sample SAMN11356862, study PRJNA531348) | freshwater metagenome | isolation source: freshwater sample F1-120 | place: China: Fuxian Lake, Yuxi | collected 2017-12-25
GACGCGGGAACCGTCGGGCAGGCGCGCATCCACCATCGGGCTGCTCTCGTCGATGCGCCGGCCGACCTTCGAGACGATGCGGTCGATGATCTGCAACAGATGCTCGTTATCGCGGAACTTGATGTCAGTCTTTTCGAGCTTGCCACGCCGTTCAACGTAAATCTTGTGCGGTCCGTTGACCAGGATATCGCTGACGGTCGGGTCCTTGAGGAGAGCTTCGAGCGGGCCGAAACCGAAGGTTTCGTCGAGCACCTCATCGATGAGGCGCTCACGCTCGGAGCGGTTGAGGAGCGGGTTCTCGGTGTCGCAGAGGCGTTCCACGACGAGGCGAATCTCGCGGCGTAAAGTATCGCCGGCGAGGTCGCTGACGCGCGACAGATCGAGCTTGTCGACGAGTTTGTTGTGGATGATGCGTTTGAGCTCGTCGAAGCTCTTGCCGTTGCGCTCGCTCCCCCCGCCCATGCCGCCGAGTCGGTTCGCGCCATGGTTGGTGGCGCCGCTGCCGGCCGCCGGATTCAGACCTCGTTGCAAACGGGACATCGTTAGTTACCTCTGGTTCGGCAAGTGATTGAAATCGTACCACTCACCACGATCAACGAAACGAAAAGAAGCTGCGTCGCTCTTTCTTTGCCGGCTCCGCCGCGGTCTTCCCACACAGCGCATTCGCCAGCCCGACCAGGCTCAAGTGCGCCTTGCTTCGGGGTGCATGCGTCATCAGCGGTACGCCGGCGTTGCGGGCGCCCAGCATTGCCTTGTAATCGTTGGGAACTTGCCAGTAGATTGGTTTGCCGATGGTTTCTTGAGCTTTCTCCAGCGTGATGTCGCTGTCTTCCGAACCGACACGATTCATCACGACCCTGATCTTGTCGCCCAGCCCTTCCTCCTTGTCCATGGCATGCATGATCCGGACCACATTGCGGAGGCTGGTCAATTCGAGCTGAACGACCAGGACGACGATGTCGCTCATCCGCATCGCTGTCAGGTCGGTCGGAGAAAATCGCTTGCTGAGATCGAAAATCAGGTGCGAGTAGCTGGCGCGCAGCAGCCCGATCACGCGGCCCAGGTGCTCCTCGTGAATCAGGGCAATGTCTTCCATCTGCACCGGGTGAGGCAATAGCGATAGCCCGCTCTCGTGCTTGCACAAGGAGCGGCGCAGGAACTGCATATCGAGCCGATCGACATTCATGGCCACATCGGCGAGGGTGTAGTCCGGAATCAAATCGAGCGCGACGTCGGCATCACCGAGGGCGAGATCGAGATCAACGAGGGCGACATTATAGCGCGGGTCCTGGGCCATCGCACAACCAAGGTTGACGCCCAGGCTGGTGCAGCCGACGCCCCCCTTGGAGCCGACGATCGAGACCACCAGCGATTCGGGTCGGGCCGAGCCATTGACATTCAGATTGATGTCGCCGCTGCCGTTGCTTACCGTTCGGTTGGAGCGAAGCCGCTGCATCGCGAGCAGCAACTCCTCGAGCACGACGGGAGCGGTCAAGAATTCCTTGGCGCCGGCACGCAACGCTTGCAGGATCGACTGCCCATCACCTCGCGAACTGACGGCCAGGATGGGTATGTGCGGGAATTCAACCGTGATCTGCTGAATGAGCTGCAGAGCCTTGTTGTGATCGGAATCGAGTGCGATCACGACGGTGTCGGGGCTAGATTGCCTCGCCACGTCGATGAAGAACTCGTAGCGCGAGCATTCCGCCTCGAGCCAGACCGATTCGACACCCAAGAGGAGATTACGCAGGGGTTCGCGTGTGGAGTCCGAGGGATCCACGATCGCGATACGCTGAACGTCCTTCATATGCCACCACCAAGAGAACGTTGGGGAGTTCGTAGCAGGTCAGCTTCCGGGGGGACCGGAAACTGTCCTTTCAACGAAACCATAGCTTATTTCTGGTGGAGTGGGAAAATTTGACGGAATTTTCCGGCGGGTCGCTTAACTTTCACTGCTCACGGCATCGCGTTCGCTTGGCGCCCTGCGTGTGCAAAGCCGCAAGCGGTGCGGGAAACGCAAAACGCCGATCCCCGTTGAACGCTCGCATTTGGGCTGCGTGCGCTCAACGAGAATCGGCGATCGTTTCGCTTCGACAACTATTTCTTAGCGCCCGATCGGTGGGAGCAGCGGTCGGCTTTCAAGCTGACGCGACGACATCGGGATCGACACCGACGGCAAGGTAGCGGGCGCCTCTGTCTCCACCCTCGCCGGGGGTAGCGCCGACGGTCTCGTTGGCATGTCGGGGAACGTCGGCATCGGCGAGGCGATGCTCGGCAGGTCAACACTCAGCGTCTGCGGCGGACTCACGGCGATGTGGCTGGTCGGACCGCAGTCACCCTTGACACAGCTCGCCCCGGCCCTGCGGTTGCAGCTGCCGTCGCCGCACGGAATCTGCCCCGCGTTCGGCGCCAGCGTATGAGCGCCCTTGTAATAGTGCGGATGGAAGATCACGTTACGCTGCCCGCGCGGCGCTTCCATGATCCCTTCCAGGAACAACTCGAAGTCGTCCGGGCTGCGCGTCTCGCGGCCCGGCAGGTACCTCGGAATCTTCGAGCAATCGACCGCATCGACCAGGCGTGGCGTGACCAGGATAATCAACTCCTCCTCGTCTTCCTTGAAGCTCTTTGAGCTGAAGAGGGTGCCGAGGAAAGGAATGTCGCCGAGGAACGGCACGCGGCTGATGGTAGCGTTGACCGTGTTCTTGATAAGGCCGCCGATGGCCAGGGTCTGCCCGTCTTCAATCTGTACGGTAACCTGGGCCCTGCGAGTAATGAAGCCCGGGGCCGTGCCTCCAGGGAACGTCACCGATAGAGCGTCACTCTTGTCGCTTAGTTCCGACGTGACTTCCAGGTGGATTTTTCCATTCCCCATGACAATCGGCAAGCAGTTAACCACCGCGCCAAAGGGTTTGTAGGTGATGCTCGGCGGCGACCCGGCGGTCCCGGGGAGTACAATGGGCGCCTCGCCACCGCTCACGACCTGGCCAGGCCGGCCGCTCAAGGTCGTCAAGCGCGGCTCGGCGTAAACCTTGCCCAAACCCTCCGTGCGAAGCGCCTGCATGAAGCTCATGAAACTACCGGAGTTGTTCATGACGCCAAAAGGGACATTGGACCCAACGGGATTGATCGTGGAAGCCGACGCGGCAATGCCCGGAGCGATCGTATTGTTGAATCCAAGAGCGCTGAAAACACTGCCCGTAAACCAGCTACTCCCGTTCATGGCCCAGCTGAACGACATGTTCCGGGCCTCAGAGCGATTGACGACGGCAACCACGACTTCCAGCGACACCGTATGCACCCCGCCAATGCGGATGTTGTTGATGACGTTGCCTTGAAGCTGCGATTGCTGGGCAACTCCGCCGCCAACGGGGACTGCCCCCTGGCCGAGATCGGACGGCGGGAAAAGTCGCTGGGCGGCATCGACGATCAGGCGTGCCTCAGCTGCATCGTTGGCCGTGCCCGAGAGGACGACTGCCTCGTCCAATTCGACTGCATCCTCTGGTTTGGCACGCTGTTCCTGATTGGGACGTTTGCGCGGAATAGACGTCTCTGTCACGGTGACTGACGCCGTAGGAGCCAATTTGGCGATCAGGGCCCGCAGCTGCGCGGCTCGATCCGTGGTCACAACCTCCACGTCATACGTCGCGATGACGTCCTTCTTGGCAGACAGAAATGTGATTCGCGTCGTACCGACGGCCAGGCCACGGAAGACTACCGTACGGCTCGTGGGATCATCCTTGACAATGACCACGTCCGCAACGTCGGCCTTCGTGATTGCAACGCCCCCAAGAGGGGCAGCGTCAAGTTTGCGCGTCTCCTGCGCGCCCTTGTTCAGCTTCAGCTTGGTGGCCTTGACCGTATCACCGCCGCCGGCCTGGACGATGATCTCGTGGATCTCCGCGCGGTCGTTCTGATCCACCAGCGTGATCAGGGTACGGCCCGGGGCCTCGGCAACGAGGAGCACCTCATTGTTTTTGTCGGCGATGCGCTCGACGCGCACCACCCGACTATTCGGGTTCTCCACACGCTTGAGATCGGCGCGCGTGGTCATCTGGCAGGCGCGGGTCATGCCCACGGCCAGCTCCACGTGTTGTGCCTGCTGTACGCCTGGTGGCGCCAGCTGCAAGGGGGATTGTGCTGAAACGGCATAAGTACCGCTCAGAAGTGCCAGAGCGGCGAACAAGCTCGACCAGCCGAGCCAACGGGGCTTTGGGAACATGCGGTGCATCCTTTCACCTCTCTGATATGTAGGAAGGCGGATGTTGCCATCCGCCGGCGAAACTCGATTCGTACACTTCGCGCCGTTTACGGCTTGGCAATCTCAAGGTAAAACCATTTACCCGGCGAGCGCCAAGCCGCAACCGGCATCGTTTCATCCCTAGAAATCCTGCGATCTCTCGGCTTTCTTCGTCGCGGCGGCCGGCGTCGGGCTCACCTGTTGCTGAGCACCGAAGCGGGTCGACTCGATCTGTTCCCGGCGTTCGATGGCAATGCTGCCGTCTTCGAACTGCTTATAGTGCACACGCGTCACTTCACGCGGGCCGGATTCCGAGCCGCTCACGATGTCATAATGGCCCACCGTGTACTTCGGTCCCTCCTCCACTGCCGGAGGCGGGGTCGGATCTTTTTTCGGTTCCGACGTCGGCGGCGGCGGGGCGATCGCAACTTCCGCGTCCTGTTTCTTACCGAACAGGATTTCTTCGCCGGAAACTTCTTTATGGGTCGTCACCGACTGATCGTGCAGCTTTCGAAGCGACAGGCTGATGGTCCCCATATCCTTCGCTCCAGTTACCCGCAGCACATCCTTCGGTTCCAGGGCAAACGTCACCACCTGGGAGGGGGCGGCGATTTCGCCTTCGCGCGTCACCCGCGTATCCGCGGCCAGCACGAGCACGTTTTCCAGTAGCACGATCGTGCGGTGCGACTTCAATTCCTGGCCCCGCACCGACAGAATCAGGTTCACTCGCGAGCCGGGCAAGCTGGCCAGGCCGCTGGCGCTGGTCTCCAGGTTGACGCGAACGCCTGCCGCTTGATGTCCCTCAGGAATTTCGAGCCCGCCGCCGTCGTACAGGTTGTTGGCCGACACATGGTCGCCGCGGTTGCGGGTCTGCTTCATGATCTTGTCTTTGAGCTGTTCGAAATCCTTGATCGCATCGGGCGGTTCGTTCTCCTTGGTGACTTCCTTGATTTCAAACAACTCTTCGGGTTTGCTGATCCGCTCGCCGACGCTGAGAATGCGCCTGGCGACGAGGATTTTGATCTTTTCTTCCTCCGGCGTGGTGCGTTCGGCCAGCAGCCGGCTGGTCATGTAGCTTGCGCCGAGGCCGCATACGACGGCAAGGCCCAGCAGGATCATCGTTTTCGGTTTCATGGGGTAACCTCACAGGTGCGTGGAGATAAGGGTTTCGCCAGGATTACGTGGTGAGTCAGCGGTCCGATTCACCTTGCCATCAGGGTTCGCGCCCTTGTCTCCGGAAGTGTTTTCGTCCAGGAGACGCGGGCAACTTCAACTTTTAACGATTATTCCGGTCGAATCGGAGATAACGACCGTGCCGGCAAACTTGGCAGAATAATCAGTCCGGGCAACTCTTTTTTGTTTAGCCGCGCATCGCCGATGCGCGGCTAACCTTCAAAAGTTAAAATTGTGGACATACATCAAATAGCCAAGGAAGCCGATGCAAAGCGGCACGCCGTACGGCAGCCGATGCCAGCGAGGCCGGCGGTTGTTAGCTTTGTCTGCGATTTCGCCAATCCCAGACGACTTGAACATGTCGCCGAGAATCTCACGCAAGTGCTGCGCGTTCTGCCGAAATTGGCCCCGCGCCAGGATCATGCCAAGGCCGATGACGCCGCCGACGATGACGCCGGTGCAGAAGGCCCAGAAGATGATGTCCGCGCCGGCTTCTATGCCGTAAAATGCACCGATCCAGGAGCCGAAGCCCATGGTCATCTTGACATCTCCCGCACCCATGCCGCCGATGGCATAGACGGGGATCAAGAGAGCGCATCCGAGCGCGGTGCCGAACAGGGCCGCGCCGATGCCGCCGTCCCCTGCCCCAAGGCCAAAGTTGTTGGCCACACCCAACAGCCAACCGCTCAGGATCAGCGGGAACGTCAGCTTGTTAGGAACTTTGAATTTCCACCAATCGATGATCGCGGCGGCGAGCATGCCGAGGCAGATCACGACGACTGGCCAGTTTTCCACACTCACAAGGGGCTTCTCGAACATGGGGGAGTTCCTCTTGAATACAGGGGGATGTCGTTACCATTCGCCGGCGAGCAGACCCGCCCGCTTGCCAGCACAAAACAAGCCGCGTAGCCCTATCAGCTCCGCGGCTCGTCGGTATGCCAGGGCATCTCGTTGGCGCCGCTCGCAGCGTGGCAAAGCTTGCTACGCTGCGAGGGGCAAGTTGCCTCAGCTAGAGGCGGAGCCGATCTTCGTTCCGACCGTGGTAAAGGTCGAATTGGCGTTCTGGCCGAGGGTCGTGATCGCCGCGAGGCAAACCACGATGATCAAGGCCAGCATGACCGCGTATTCGACAGCCGTCGGGCCATCTTCACGCTTGACGAAATTCACAACTGCTTCTGCAAACTTACGCATGGGGTTATCCTTTCTCTGATATCCCGGTCCCTAACTTTTCCCGCTCGCATCAATTTCTGGGATGACGCGTACGGGACTACCAATCAACCACTCGCACCGAGCGAGCAGCAGAAACTCACTGGAAACACTCACGACGAGGACGTCACAGCCTTGTTCAACGATCCGTTGGCAAATACTCCGTTGGCGTTCTCGCCGACGGTGACGATGGCCGCGATGCAAACCGTGATGATCAGGGCCAACATGACCGCATACTCAACCGCAGTGGGTCCGTCCTCAGCTTTAAGAAACTTCACGATTGCCTGGCAACAAGTCTTCATTGGACTCCCCTTGTTCACTCAGTTCCGGCCCCGCTGAGGGCTGCTTGATCCCAAACCACGACGTCATTCGAGGAGCTGATTTTCTGAGCGAATCGCTCGGAGTCAGACATCCCTTCGGCAGCCTGGCGACCTGGCGGGCAGGCCCATGGCTTTGCGTCACCGCCTCGCAGCGGTTTTGCCTTTGTCGAGGACTTCAAGGAGCATCACCGGCGTTGGTGTTTTCTCGCAGGTGATTCGTTCGACACCCAACCCTAGGTTGTGCAATCGGTACAGTCAAATGAATCGGCACATTTTTCAGTTTTTTCGCTTCAGCCACCGCCCCAGACCAGGCTTCCGATCGCGTTCGGCAAGGGCATCAAGACGCCTTGAGTTGGGACGTTTTCAGGTTGCCTCGCCTGGAAAAAACACCGGAGCCAGGTCCCATTTCATTCATTGGTTTCAATGGTTGCGTTGGTTGCGTTAGTTGCATTGCTTGCGGCTGGGAGTGGGTGTCGCTGCAGGAAATGCACGAAACGATAGTCCTGCCACGGGTGGGAAGCCCCACATCTGCTTGAGTCGGCAGATCGAAAACGATTCGTCGATGAAGATGCCTCAGAATTGTCCTTGCGGCCAATGTCCCTTTGCGTGAAAATACAACGCGGGAGCCTTGCGGTTCGGCGCTCGACATCGGAGCGCCTCCTTGCAGCCACTGGAACGGAGCCGGCCACATGTCCCAAGCGATTGTTGACCCGCTTGAATTGCGTCGATTTGCGCACCATCTCAAACAGTTCAACGGCGATTTGCGCGAGCGGCTCTCCGGGCTGCATGCGGAAATGACTCGCCTCGCCGACACCTGGCGCGATCAGGAACATGAGAAGTTCACCCAGGAGTTTAGACAGACGCTCCTCGTGGTAGAGCATTTCCTCGACATTGCCGACCAGCACGTGCCGTTCTTGCAGCGCAAGGCGGAACGCATCGAGGAGTATTTGCAGCAGCATTGACCCTGGCCGCCCGCTGAATATTCACCCTTAACCGAATCGCCGAGACATGTCCTCCGCACAAGTACATTCCGTGCAGCGCCTGGCTGACTTCAAGGCCGTATTGCAAACATTTGCCGATCGAGGCAAGGACGCCATGAGCGCCTGCGCCATGGAAATTCGGCGGGCGCAGGATTGGCTGGAGTCGCAGCTTGGGTTCTGGAGAGCCGAGATCCGCCGGGCGGAGGATGCCGTGCATGCAGCCAAGACTGATTTGCAACGGAAGAAGATGATGCGCATCAGCGACCGCCAGCCGGATACCACCGATCAGGAGAAAGCGTTAGGCAAGGCGCAAGCACGACTCGACCACGCCGAGGAGAAGCAAAAGAACGTGAAGGCATGGATGCAGCAACTTCCAAGAGCCATCGAGGAGTACGACGGCCAGGCGCGTCCGTTTCAAGACGTTCTGGACCATGATCTCGTCAAGATGATTGCCCTGCTGGAATACAAGATCGCAGCCTTGGATGAGTACCAACGCATTCAAGCCAACGCCGGAGGAATGCCATGAGTCTCGGCTCGGGTCGCTACCAGCTGGCGAACGCCTTCAAATCACTCAATACGGAGTGGGAGGCAACGGAGGCGGTGTGGCGCGATCTCATCCGCAAAGAATTCGCCGAGCAACACTTCGATCCGCTCGCGATCCGAGTGGTTGGCGTCGTCAGCGCCATGGACCGCCTTGATCTGGCGTTGGCGAAAATGAAACAAGAGTGCACGTAGGCCCTTGGCCGCCGGCCGTTGCCAAGAAACAACAGCCTACCCGACCGATCTGAGAGGTCCTGTTCATGATGCAGCCCTGGAGCGAGCAGCAACGCCTGGCCTTGCGATCCTTTCGGCAAGCGATTGCGGATCGCGCCGAGCGTGCACGCAACCTGGCCGATGAATCCTTGCACCGGCAAGCCGAGACGGAACGGCACTATGCCGCCGAGAAGGACCGTGTTGCAAGCGAGTACCTCGCCGCCGAAGCCGACGCCGCCGCGAGCGCGGAGCAGGCACGCCAAGAGTTACAAGGACGCCAGCACCAAGAACGCGAACGCCTCAAACGCGAACACAAGCAAACGAGGAAAAAGTACCTGGCGGAGTATACGGAGACCAAACGTACTCTCGACACCGAATTCAAGGAATCGCGCTGGACTACCGTTACCGTGTTCGATGCCGACAAGCGCGTTGCCAAGGAGCAGATGTCCGAGGCTGTGAACTCGTGCAAGACCGTACTGAAAAAACTACTGGCCCACTGGCGCCAGGGCCGGACACTTATCGAGAAACTGCAATTCCTGGACGACGTTCCCGAACTCGATCCGAAAGAGATCACCGTCGGCGAAGGGGATCCGTGGGCGCGCCTTCAGCAGTGTGCAGACCAGGCCGCCGCGGATGTCAACGCCCTCGAAACCATGCGCAGCCCGCACTTCATCAACGGCTACCTCCCCTGGCTTATGGCCACCGTCGCCGGCCTGCTCCTTGCGGTGCCGGGCGTCGGCGCCTGGTATTATGAACTCGGATCCCATTGGCTCCTGGTCGCCGCCAGCGCCGGGCTCGTTTGGCCGATCGGCGCCTGGTATATCAAACGACTTCGCAATGAAACCAACGATCGCATCATCGCTGTTTGGCTCTCCTTACGCCACGCCGCCCACCTGGCCCGGGGGTTGCGACCCCATTGCCTACATTTGGCGAAGAAAGCATACCTCGCCAAGAAACGGCAAAGCTACAAACGAAACCGGGAGCTGCTCCGCTCCATCGTCGGTGCGACCCGCGCCAAACTCACGGAAAGACGCCGTGAACGGGACAAGCTTCTGAAAAACCATGATCGAACCTATCGGGCCAGCTACACCGAACAAGCCCGCCAACATCAAAAGGAATCCTCGGCTGTCGAGGAGACTTTTCGCAGCAATCAGCAACAGGCCACCGACCGCCGTGCCGTCGAATCCACCCTCGTCGAGAGCGCCCATGCTGCGCAGCGTGAAGCCAACCACCATTGGCACACGGAGGAGTGGACAGCGCTCTTGCGCGAATGGAAATCAGCGTGCGATCAGATGGTGCAAACGTCCCGGCGCATTGCCAAGGACGTGGAACAATGGTTCCCGCCGCTGGATCGGCCGCTGACGCTGCCGACGGCGCTGCCCTTGGGCTTGCCGATCGGATCATTGCGCTGGTCGCTCGAAATGTTTCCGCACGGCATTCCAGCGCAACCGCAACTCCCTCGCCCCGATCTGGCGAAGATCCCCTGCCCCGCGCTGCTCTCGTTCCCGCTGCGCGCGTCGCTTCTCTTTCGAGTGGACGGCGACGGCAAATCCGCCGCCATCGATGCCTTGCAGGCAATCCTGCTGCGCTGCTGGACCGCCATGCCCGCGGGGAAAGTGCGCTCTACCATTATCGATCCCATCGGGCGCGGCGAAAATTTCTCCGCCTTCATGCATCTTGCCGATCATGACGAAAAGCTCATAGATGGCCGCATCTGGACCGAATCGCTCCAGATCGACGAACGTCTGACCAATCTCACCGTACACATGGAAAACGTGCTGCAAAAATACCTGCGCAATCAGTTCGAGACCCTGGCCGAATACAACACCCAAGCAGGCGAAGTGGCGGAGCCCTTTCATTTCCTCGTGGTCGCGCACTTCCCGGTCAACTTCAGCGAAGACGCTGCCCGCCGGCTTGTAAGCCTGGCCAGCGCCGGTGCACGCTCCGGCATCTACACGTTCGTCGTTGTCGATACCAAGCTGCCGATGCCGCACGGATTCAACTTCGCCGACCTCGAGAAAGTGTGCACGATCCTCGATTGGCAGAAGAGCTACTTCGCCTGGGAGGACGATGACTTTGGCATGTTCCCGCTCACGCTGGAAAAGTCGCCGCCACCCGAACGCTGCACCGAGTTACTGCACCAGGTTGGCGTCGAAGCGGTCCGCGCCGGCAAGGTCCAAGTTCCATTCGAGTGGATCATGCCCCACCGAGACGACTGGTGGACCTCGGACAGTACGGCCGGCCTCAAGGTGCCCATCGGTCGTTTCGGCGCTCAGGGCAAGCAGTTTCTGGAACTTGGTCAGGGAACCTCACAACACGTCCTGATCGCTGGCAAAACCGGGTCGGGCAAGTCCACGCTGCTGCACGTTCTCATCACCCAGCTCGCCATGTTCTACAGCCCACACGAGGTGGAACTATATCTCATCGACTTCAAGAAGGGAGTCGAGTTCAAGGCCTACGCCGGCATGTCCTTGCCGCACGCTCGTGTTATTGCCGTCGAGAGCGAGCGCGAATTCGGTCTCAGCGTATTGCAGCGTCTCGACGGCGAGTTGACTCACCGCGGCGAACTCTATCGCACCGCCGGCGTGAACGATCTTGCGACCTACCGGGAGTACGCCAGGAAGCACGCAACGCCATATTTGCCGCGCATCATGCTGATTGTGGATGAATTCCAGGAGTTTTTCATTGAAGATGACAAGCTCGCCCAGGAAGCATCGCTGCTGCTGGATCGCCTGGTGCGCCAGGGCCGAGCATTCGGCATGCACATACTCTTGGGATCGCAAACGATCGGTGGCGCCTATAGCCTGGCGCGAACCACCATCGATCAGATGGCCGTCCGTATCGCATTGCAATGCAGCGAAACCGACGCCCATCTGATCTTGAGCCGCGACAATACCGAGGCCCGCCTTCTCTCTCGTCCCGGCGAAGGCATCTACAACGCCTTGCACGGGATGCTTGAAGGCAACCACCTCTTCCAGGTCGTTTGGCTCAGCGACTCGAAGCGTGACGAACTGTTGCGAGACCTCCATACGAAAAGCCGGCAGCGCAATGAGTTCCTGAGGCCGATCGTCTTCGAAGGCGCTGCCCAACCCGACCTGACGGAAAACTTGCACCTGCAAAAAGCATGGCGCGGTCCGCACCTGCATGCCGCTTCCTGGGACGCCTGGCTGGGCGAGGCTGTTGCAATCAAAGACCCGACGTGTGCCACGTTTCGCAAGCAATCGGGCTCAAACCTTTTGATCCTGGGCCAGCAAGAGGAAATCGCAAAGGGCTTGATCGTATCGAGCCTGATAAGCCTGAGCGCCGCCGTCCAACCCGCCCCGGCGGAACCGACGATTCATCTGGTGGTTGGCCAGGCCCTTGATCCAGCTAGCGAGGCCCTCGTTAACCTGCTGGCCGAGACCTTGCCGATCCGAATTTGGCCTCAGCGTGAGCTAGGCGCATTGCTCACTCGACTTGCGGACCAGATCGAGAACGATGGCAAGCCGCAGGCGTCGTCGCAATTTCTGGTTCTCTATGGACTGCAACGCCTGCGCGAGTTACGGCGGCCAGATGACGATTTCGGCTTCGCGAAGAAAGGCGAAGAAAAGACCCCCTATCGCGTGTTCACGCAAATCCTCAAGGATGGCCCGCCCGCCGGCATCTTCACGATCCTCTGGAGCGACACGCTGATCAGTTTCCAGCGCAGCCTCGATCGACCCGCGATGCGCGAATTCGATCAGCGCGTCTTGATGCAGATAAGTGCCGCCGATTCAAGTTCACTCATGGACAACCCCGCCGCCGCCAAGCTGGGGCCGCAGCGAGCACTGTTTTACACAGAAGATCAAGGCAAGATCGAGAAGTTCCGGCCCTATGCGTTGCCGCCGGTCGAATGGATCAAGGGATTGCAGGTCAACGTAAACGACCTCGCGCGGCTCCACGAGAAGTCGGCATGAGCTGCGTTCGGGCTGACCCGGGGCCGAGAGGCGAATTGAATTGACCGGGCATGGACCCCCAGCTCACTTGCGAATCGCGTTTTTGAAATTGTTCCTTGCTTGGCCCAACTCAGTGACGGAGGACTCCCCGAGTGAATCGTTGCTTGATTTGCCTCTTCACCTTTTTGGCCGGGTGCACTCATACCCAGGTGCAAACGCCGTTACGCTGGGGCGCCGATGCGGACGGCGGCATGCCCTATGCTTTCAAGGATCCCGCCGACCCCACCAAGGTCATCGGCTTCGAAGTCGATTTGGCCGCGGCTTTGGCGAAGGAACTGAATCGGCCGATCGAGTTCACCCAATACCCCTTCGACAAGCTGGCCGACGGCATCCAGCGAGGCGATCTTGATTTCGCCATGAACGGCCTGGAGATTCGCCCCGATCTCCTTCGTCAGGTCGATTTCACCCGCCCATACTATGTGTACAAGCTCCAACTTGCCGTGCGCGCCAATGAAACGATCATCAAGGGATTCGAGGATGTCAAGAAAAATGACTCCCTGGTCATCGGCACGCTGGAGGGAAGTGCCGCGGAGCGCCTGCTTGAAAAATCAAAAATCAAGAAGAAATCCTACGGCGATCAGGACGGTCCATTTCAGGATCTGCTCAATGAAAACAATAACGGCGTATTGCTCGACCTACCGATCATGACGTACTACGCTCAGGATGATCCCAGCATCAAATACGCCAAAAAGACGACCAAGTTCAAGCTCGCCGGGGAGGCCTTTGCACCGGGCGTGTACGCCATTGCTGTTGCCAAGAAAAACAAGGACCTGAAGAATGAACTCGACTTCGCGCTGCTCAACCTGATCAAGCAAGGTGAGTTGCAGCGCATTTACGAGAAATGGCACGTCTGGAACAACGATCAGAAATTGCTCGACGACCTGGAAAAGCTCAAGAACGCGGTCGGCTATGAGGCTGAAATCGATTCGACCGCGATGACTTTCTCCGCGTTCTTTCCACAGTTGTTCGCCGGCGCCATCGTCACCGTGCAAATCTCCGTGATGAGCATGGCCCTTGCAATCGTCTTGGGCCTGGCAATTGCCTTGTGCCGCCTGTATGGTCCGCGCCCGATACAGCTTCTTGCGATCGGTTACGTCGAGTTCTTTCGCGGTATTCCGGTCCTGCTCTTGCTGATTTTTCTCTACTTTTCACTGCCGGACCTGGCACGGCAATATCAGCTTCCCTTCGATCTGAAATTGAGCGCCTGGTGGGCCGGCGTCATTGCCTTCGGCCTGAACTATGCGGCCTACGAGGCAGAGATCTACCGGGCCGGCATCGGCTCGATTCCCAACGGGCAATGGGAAGCCGCGGCAGCACTGGGCTTGTCGAACCCGCAGGCGTTCCGCCGAATCATCTTGCCGCAAGCCATCCGCGTCATCCTACCGCCGATGACCAGCGACTTCGTGGCACTGTTCAAGGATACCAGCGTAGTCAGCGTCATTGCCGTGGTCGAGTTGAACAAACAGTATCAGATTCTGACCAAGTCGGGGGCCGACATTATGCAGGTGGCACTAACCACGGCCGCCCTTTACCTGATCATGTCCGTGCCGCTCGGGTATGTCTCGCGTTATCTGGAACAACGCTGGGGAACAAAAGGATGACTGCCATGCCCAACGACGAAGTAGTAATCTCGATCCGCGATCTGACCAAACGATTCGGAGATCGCGTAATCCTCGACCGCATCAACCTCACGATTCAGGCCGGCCAAACCGTGGCGTTGATCGGACCATCCGGCGGCGGCAAGTCGACGCTCCTGCGCTGTCTGAACGGATTGACGCAGTTCGACGACGGTGAGATCTCCGTCGGATCGCACACGCTTCGACCTGATCGTCGGGCTCACAGCGTCATCGTGCAACAACTGCGGCGTTTGTTCGGCATGGTCTTTCAGGACTTTCAGTTATTTCCGCATCTGTCCGTCCTGGACAACGTCATCGAGGCGCCACGACTTGTCCTCGGATTGGACCAGGCCGCAGCCATCGAACGCGCACGTCGATTGCTCAAACGCGTCGGTTTGGCCGAACATGAGAACGCATGGCCACAGCAGTTGTCAGGTGGGCAGAAGCAGCGGGTCGCCATTGCACGA
>SXGT01759135.1_pt1 | contig 14726 bp, 14 predicted proteins | sample 3176221 | NCBI WGS metagenome assembly SXGT01 (sample SAMN11356862, study PRJNA531348) | freshwater metagenome | isolation source: freshwater sample F1-120 | place: China: Fuxian Lake, Yuxi | collected 2017-12-25
CACCTCACACGCCGCCAAGGACCGCGCGCAAGATACCGCGGGGTCCGAAAGAACGTCTTCGACTTACGCCGCACCGCCGCGGTCGAGAACCTGATCACGGCCGACAGGCTCGCTTCCTAGATTCTGTTCGGTGTTCTAGGATATAGGCCATTTTGAACAGCCTGCGGGCAGTCGTTGGTACACAAACCATCGAACTCACACCCGCAGCGAACCCACAGTGAAATGCGTTCACATCATTTTTCAACAGCCTGTTAGGATGCGCGCGTCCGGTTCCGGAGGCTGCGTGTCCAGCGATGGTTACGACCCACTTGGCGCTGAAGTGCGCGAGGCCCTCGTCTGCGTGACGGGCGCCGGCGGTTTCGTCGGCTCCCAGCTCGTGCGCCTCCTCCTCGCGCAGGGCTATCGCGTGCGCGGCACCTGCCGCAACCCCGCCAAAGACAAGCACCTCGGGCTCCTCCCCGGCGCCGCCGAGCGCCTCACCCTGGTCGCCGCCGACCTCCTGACCCCGGGCGCCTTCGACGACGCGTTCGCCGACGTGACGACCGTCATGCACACCGCGAGTCCCTACGTCATCGACGTCAAGGACCCGCAAGCCGAGCTCGTCACGCCCGCGGTCGAAGGCACGCTCAATGTCCTCGGCGCCGCCAAGAACAACCCTCGCATCAAGCGCGTGGTCCTCACCTCGTCGGTCGCGGCCGTCTCCGACAAGCCCGAGAAAGGCAAGGTCCTCACCGAGACCGACTGGAACCACACGAGCACGCTCAGGCGCAACCCGTACCACTTCTCGAAGACCCTCGCCGAGAAGGCCGCCTGGGACTTCATGCGCGCCGAGCGCCCGAACTTCGACCTCGCCGTCATCAACCCCGCGGGCGTCATCGGGCCCTCGTTGTCACCCGCCCTCAACAGCACGAACCAGATCTTCGCGGACCTCTTCAAGGGCCGCTATCCGGCGATCCTCGGCCTGACGTGGTCGTTGGTCGACGTGCGCGACGTGGCGCTGGCGCATGTGCTGGCGATGACGACCCCGCGTGCCAAGGGTCGCTACCTCTGCGCGGCCGCCGCGCTTTCGATGCGCGACCTCGTGCCGCTGGTCGCGCAGCACGCGATCGCCAGCGACGGCGGGAACCGCAAGAAACTGCCGCGGCGCGGCCTGGATGGCGCCTTCGGGAACTTCCTCGTGCGGGCGATCCTATCGCGCTTCCAGCCGCGCGGATCGGGCAGCTACCTGCGCACGCACATCGGGCGCGCCTATCAGTTCGACACGACGCGCGTCCGGCGCGAGCTCGGACTCACGTTCCGTCCGATCGAAGGCAGCATCCGCGACACGCTCGACGACCTCGCGCGCTGGGGTCACGTCCCTTGACCCCGCACGCGAAGGCCCGGCAGGGCCGATCACGTCCCGTCGCCCGTCTCCCCGGGTGGTGGCAAGCGATACCACGCCCAGCGTTCGCCGCGCGACGGATGCCCAGGCAGGGGACCCCGCAGGCCATGCAGGACCGCGTTCTCGGCCAGCCATTTCTCGACGAGCGCGAAGAACTCGGGGTCGCGCACCCGCTCACGGTGCGCTTCGGAGACAACACTATGGGTCACGACATCGAGGGTGTGAAATTGGTCGAGGTGCGTGAGGCGCGTCAACGCGCGCGCGAGCGCGACGCGATCGAGCGAACGGAAATCCGGAATCTCACGGGGGTCATCGTGGCGGCCGAACATGGCGGGTACTCTAGCAGACGCGGGTGGCTCGGCCTAGCGGCGTGCGTGTGCTTGGCGACCGCCTGCGACGGCGGCGGGAGCCTCGGCACGCCGGACGTCAGCGACATCGACCGCATCGATCCTACGTGCAAGACCGGACCGCGCGTGGCCGGCGCCTGCGGCGAGCCAACCGTCCGCCACGATGAGCTGGCGCCCGGCGTCTCCGCGCAGCACATCGAGGACGAGACCCCGATCAGCTACGCCGTCTCGCCGCCGACCGTCGGCGATCACCGCGGCGCCTGGGCGAAGTGGGGCGAGTACAGCTACCTGCCGCCGCAGCGCTGGCTCCACAACGCGGAGCACGGCGGCATCGTCCTCCTCTATGATCCGTGCGTGACCGACGTGGTCGTCAACGCGCTCCGAACCTTCGCGCACGGGGTCCCCGACGACGACGCGGGCCCGTTTCGCTGGGTCATGACGCCGTACCCCGGCCTGGGCTCGCAGGTCGCCGTTCTCGCCTGGGGTTGGGCGTGGATGTCGGAGTGCGTCGACACCGCCGCGATGACGACGTTCATCGAGGCGCACTACCGGCAGGCGACCGAGGATGTGCCGCATCCGGGAAGCTACGACACCGGCTGGATCGGCGACTAGCAGGCTGTTGAGAATGGCCTATCTCCGTCGTCGCGGCGCTCGCTCGCTCCTGCGGCGACCGTGAGGTCGCCTCGTCGCTCGTCTCGCTTGCTCCCAGGATATAGGCCATTTTGAACAGCCTGCGGGCATTCTGTGGTACACAAACTATCGAACTCGAATTCGGTGCTAGGTCCCATGCGGCACGAAAGCCTCGGCGGCGGCCGCGAGCACGCCCTCGGTCTCGGCGAGCGCGTTGGGCCAGTGCGGGGCGATGCGCAGCAGGCCTTCGGGGGTCGAGACCTTCACGCCGTGACGCGCGAAGACCGCGGCGACGTGACCGATCGCGACACCCGGGGGCGGCACCAGGCTGAGGGTGCCCGAGCGCTCGGCGAGGTGGGGCGAGCGCAGGCTCACGGCGCCGAGCGCGACGAGCGCGGGCTCGAGGCGATCGAGATAGGCCTGGACGTGGGCGTGGATGGCGGCGACGCCGAGGTGGTTCAGGAGTCCGAGGGATGCGGCGAGCGCGACGAAGGCGCCGCTCGACAGCGAGCCGGCCTCGAGCGCGCTTGCCTCGGCGCGACTCGGGCGCATGTAGTCCAAGGCGACGCCTGCGCCATTTGCAGTTGGAAACAAGAATCCGATCGGGTCGCGCAACGACAGCCACCCGTGCATTCGCTCGTCGAGAGCGGCGAGGGCGTCGGGCGCGACATAGAGCCAGCCTGCGCCAGGAACGGCCATGAGCCATTTGTGACTGCCGCCGGTCGCGAAGTCGCAGCCCGCCGCGGCCAGCGAAAGTGGCGTCACTCCCGCGGCCTGGATCGCATCGACCGCGACGCGCGCATGGGCGGCGTGAGCCCGCGCGGCGATGGCCGCGAGCGGCATGACGAGCCCGGTCTGGAACTGCACCGCCGACACGGCGACGAGACGCACCTTGCCGTCGGCCAGGAGCGCCTCGAGGCGCGCGAGACCCGGGGGTTCCGCGCCGTCCGGCGGACGCCGCAAGTCCTCGGCGTCGAGCCAGCGAACCTCGAGGCCACGGGCCTCGGCGACCCGCAACCAGGGCACGACGTTGGTCGGGAACTCGCCGCGGAGAAGCACCAGCGCATCGCCCGGACGGACCCGCAGCGACTGCGCGATGATTTGTACACCAACGGTTGTCGAGGGCACGAGCGCGAGGGTCGCGGCGGGCACCGCGAGAAGCCGCGCGAGCTCGTCTTTGGTCCGCGCACGCGCACGCAGACCGACCTCGAAACCCGCGACGCCGTCGATGGCAGTCTCGCGGATCCAAGCCCCGAGGGCGTCGGCGATCGGGGTGGAGATCGGCGAGATGGCGGCGTGCGCGAGGTAAGCCTTCGCGGCCAGCGTCGGAAAGAGCGCGCGCGATCCGAGCTCGGGCGGAACGCCCTCGAACCCAGTCACGACGAGACCGCGCCGCGCCGCGCGTTCATCGCCTCGAGGTGCGTGCGCGCGAGCGTCGCGGCCTCGTCGTCCATGTGCTCGTCGGCGAGGAGGACACACACCTTGCGCGTCTCGGGATGCTCCGGGAACGCAGCGATCAAGCGCTGGAGCGCCTCCAGGCGATCGCTCGCGGTCGACTCGTCGAGGGCCCAGCGCGCCATCGCGTCGGCCATCGAGAGGGTCGCGAGTTGATCGGCGAAGCGCACGGTCTCCTCGATGCGTGCCCGCACGGCCGTCGCTGGAAAGGGCGGCGCGATCTCGACGGCGAGCCCGTGCGGCAACCAGCTGACACGCAGGCGCACGAAGGCGGCGAGCAGGTCGCCGCGCCCGAGGGCACGCGCCGCGACGATGTACGCGAGCGGCGGCGGCGGGAGCTCGGTCGTGATCTGGAGCGTCGTCGGGAGCGCCGCCACGCAGACGACCCGGCCGAGAACGGGCCCGGCCAGCGCAGCGGACGAGCCCTTCTTGAGAGGCGGAAAGAGGCGCCGCGCGAGCTCGACGGCCCTCTGGGGCGAGCGCCGCGCGGTGTTCCACATCGACAACCCGAAGATCGCCACCAGGACCGCACCGCCGAGGCTGACGACCAGGAGCAGCGGATCGGAGGCAGGGGTCATGGCGCCGGAGACGAGGCGGTCAGTGCGATTCGCGAATGACGGCGAGCGCGTCGGCCGGGGTCATGTTCGCGTAGAGCACCTTCATGAGACCGGGGAAGTAGCGGTCTGCGGTGCCGAGGTTCGCGTAGAGGAGGTTGCGCACGAAGATGGGCGTCAGCGCGATGCTCTCGACGTCGGCGCTGGTCTTGAAACGCACCTCGCCGTCCTGGAAATCGAGCTCGAAATTGCCGATCAGGATCCCGAAATTCGCACGCATCAAATACTCGCAGACCGCGAGGCGCTTGGCCTCGGGCACGACGAGCGGATAGATGGTGACGACACTCAGGCGCTCGGTGTCTTCGTAGGAAACGACCCAGCAGCTGAGGACAGACGCCTCGCCGTTGAACGTGAAGTGGACGCGCTGGCCGTCGGGGCCTGGGCGGACCTCGTAGATCCACTGACCCTCGTCGAGGAAGTCGATTGCGGCGTCGAGAAGCCTGCCCATGAGCACATCATGGCCGAGGCGCGGGACGTTGTCGAGCGGAGGACCGGAGGCCTTCGCGAGCGGACCACCTAGGACGCGGCGCGGTCGGACGTGTCGACCAGCAGCTCGCCGGCGAAGCCACGCATACAATGGTCGCTGGCCATGCTCGTGCCATAGGCGCCGGCCGGGAAGAGCGCGACCAGGTCGCCCTCGGCGAGCGGCGGGAGGAGGCGGTCCTTGGCGAAGATGTCGTTGGCTTCGTTGATGTTGCCGGCGACGTGGTAGCGGACGGTCGGCTCGGCGAGCGGGTCGGCCACGGGCACGATGGCCATCGGGATCCCGTAATGCGCGGCGAACACGTTGGTGTTGTGGCCGATATCCAGGCCGACCCAGGTCGCGAGGCGGCGCGGCTCGACGGTCGTCACCTCGGCCACGAGGACGCCCGAGGCAGCCATGATGTACGTGCCGGGCTCGCACTTGAGCCGGAGGGGGCGCTCGGAATGGGCGAGGGCAGCCCGGATGAGGTCGGCCCAAGTCGCGAGCGCGAGCGGGCTGTCGTCCGGGCGTTGGGGCCAACAAAGACCCCCGCCGACGTTGAGGGTGGTGACACTCGGGATCGCGTTGGCGAGCGCGACGAGGCGCTCCATCGCGCCGCCGAGGGTCGCGGCCTGTGCGGCTTGAAGGCCCCACCCCGGGTGAATGTGAAGCTCGTTCACAGTGAGGCCGAGGCTCGCGGCGTACGCGGCCGCGGCGAGGACGTCGGCGCCGTCGAAGCCGAACTTCGAGTGGCCGTAGGCGAGCTTGGGCTCCTCGCCCCAGCCGACGGTGACCTCGGGGTTGATGCGCAGACCCACGGCGGCAGCCGGGCTCGCGGACTTGCCCGCCGCGGCCAGCGTGGCGGCCCAGCGCCGAAGGGCCGAGCGCGCGTCGAGGTTCACGTGGACGTCGGCGGCGGCGAAGGCGGCGAGGTCGCGGCCCGAGAGCATGCCGGCGGTGGCGGAGATCTGGTCGGCCTGCCAACCCTGCGCGAGGGCCCAGGCGACCTCACGCGGTGAGCACACATCGATGGCGACGCCCTCGGCTCGGAGACAGGCGAGCACGGGCGGAAAGCGATTGGCCTTCAGCGCATAGTGGATCGCGTACGGAACGCCGACGGTCGCGAGCGCCTCGCGCAGGGCGGCGACGCGGCGGCGGATGGTCGCGGCATCGTAGACATAGAGCGGCGTGCCGTGGCCGCGGGCGAGCGGCGCGAGCGCGACGCCGCCGAGGGTGAGGCCGGCGGGACCGACGTCGAGAGCACCTCCGGCGCGCCAGAACGGGCTCGGGGTAGGACCGGCGGCGGCAGACCAAGCGACAACAGCGGAGGGTTCCATCGCGCGCATCATAAGAGGAGAGCGCGGCGCGCGCCCAGCGCGGAAAGGTCCCCTTGCCGAGTTGCGGGGGCGCGCTATGCTGCGCGCGGAGGATTCCATGCGCTCATCGGCCGTCGTGCGTCTTGTTCGAATCGCTGTGGTCTCGGGTGCCGTCGCGGGCGGCGCGCTGGGGTGCTCGAAGGGCCCGCCGGCGGGACCGGACACCCAGAAAACGGACCCCGCGACCACGGCCCCACCCGCCCCGGATGCGGTTGCGCTGGCCACGACGCCGGCGGCCGACGCGGGCGCGGTCGCCGCGACCACGCCGCCCGAAGGGGATGTTGCCGACGCGGCGACCGATGGCGCGAGCGCGGCGAATCCCGCGTGCGAATCGGCCGAGGTTGCGGCGGCGTTGAAGGAGCTCAAGCCCGATTTCGCGGCGATCACGGCGCGCGGACTCGAGGTCTGCGGCGCGCTCGGCGAGGACAAACGCGGCTGCATCATCGTCGATCTCGAGACGGACAAGCGCACGTTCGCGGCGCTGCCGGCCGACGACACGGACCACATCGCGCCTTGGCCCGAGCACTTCGACGACGGGCTCGTGCGCGACGACAAGCGCCCGGTGCTGAAGCTGTGCGCGTCGGCGTCCGAGGGCTGCAAGGACCTCTTCGTCGGCGCGGTCACGACGGCCCACCTCGCGGACGACAAGGCGCACGCGGTCCTGACGACGGTCGGGAGCGACCCGGCCAAGAGCGCGCGCGTCTTCGACACCAAGACCTTCGAGCCGGGCGCGGTGATCCCGATGCCCGGATCCGAGCTCGTCGACTGCTCGTTCTCGGCCTTCGCCGGGCCGAGCGTGGTCGTGGCGGTCGGGCCGTGCTCGGCCGGCGGGGGCGCGCCCAAGGCGTGGCTCGCCAAGGCCGACAGCGGCGAGAAGATCGCGGACATCGCCCCGAAGGACCGCCCGGGGATCGCGCTGCGCGAGGGCCAGTGGACGGCGTTACCGGAGGTCGGTCCGAACATCGTCGCCTTTCGGGCGGCCGAGGGTCGCCTGGTGGTGCTGCAGGACGTCGTCACGGGCGAGGTCAAGACGACCCTCGCCATCGCGGTGGAGGGTGCGCGCGACGTCAAGGCGCCGGCGTGGATCTTCGCGACCAAGAGCGGGTTCGTGATGACGGAGTCGCTGCCGCTGCCGACGACCCTGACGCGCGTCGAGCTGAGCGGCGACGCAGCGAAGGTCGATACGCGCGCGCCGGTCCTCTGCCCCTGACCCGAGTGGTCGCCCGCTACGCGCCCGCGCCGGTGAGGCCCCAATGGGCCTCCAGCGCGAGGCGATTCATGACGTTGCCCGGACCCTGCCCGGGCGTCATGTCGACCCACTGCCGTAGGTTCATGTTTGGTGCACCAGGGGCGGGCCAGGGCGGCGGCAGCCGACGCCAAGTGCCGTCCGCACGGCGCATGTGCGAGCGGTCGGTCGCGAACTCCGCGAGAAATTGCGCGCGCGGCACGACGCGAAAGAGCGGCCAAAAGCGCGGGCGCACCATCATCGGATCGCGGAACGTCCGCGCGAGCCAGGTCGCCGCAGGCACCGGATGGCCGAGGTGGGAATCGAGGTCCCACACGTCGCACTGCGCCTCGCTCCGCACCGCCGCGACGACGTGATAGTCCCAGGCGATCGGCTGCCCGCGGACCGGCGCCGCGCGCTGCTCCCAGCAGGCCACCTGGCCGTGCGCGTTCGAGATGAAGACGACCTCGATCGATGATTGCGGGTCCGCATCCAGCGAAAGGGACCCGTACGCCAAAAGTTGGAACACGTTCTCTTCGCAGTAGAAGGGCACGTGGCGAAGTGCCTGTTCTTCAAGCATTATTGGCCCGCTTGCGCGGCAACGTGGACACGCCTGGGACACAGCCGATCGACGGGATGGCGTCGACGAGCGACGACAGCGAGAGCGATCTCGGGTCCGTGTAGAGGTCGCGAACGCCGACCGTCCGGTCGCAGTAGTGCTCGATCGCCTCCGAGTCGATCCCGGCGGCTTTGAGCTCGCTGCGGAAGCCGCGGCGGAACGCGTGCCCCGTCTTCTGGCGCCACACCTCGTCGGGCGCTCCGCTCGTGCGCCAAGCGTCCCGTGCGTGCTTGAAGATCACCGGCGCAGCCGTGCCTTGCCACTGCGGAGTGTGGGCGCTGTCGGAGAAGTCGTTCGACTGGATGAGCCGGCCCTCGCGCAGGCCCCAGCCAGCGAGCTCGGCGACGAGTGCTTTGGCGATCGGCACCGTGCGACCGCGCTTCTCGGACACGCTCTTGCCGAGCTCGCCGCGGAGCGTGACCGTGCGCGCGTCCATGTCGACGTCATCCCAGCGGAGGCGCATCACCTGCCCGATCCGCCATCCCAGGCAGCGCATGAGCACGAGCGTCCGCCTCGCCGGCTCATGGACGCATGCCGCGATCGCCGCGTCCATCTGCGCCCAGGTCGGGGCACGCACGGGCTTGGCGACGCGCGCCGGCGTCTCGATCTTGCGCGGCCGCGGGAAGTGGTGGCCGTGCTCCTCGTCGTCATAGGCCCATCGCCAGAACGCGGTGACGATGTTGATCGACTGCGCCCGCGAGCTCGTGGCCCTGCCGTCGGCGATCATCGACGCGTCCCATTCCTCGAGCACACGACGCGACAGCAGATCAGGGTGTAGACGCCGCCCCTTCTCGCGGCCAGACAGCCACCGACGGAAGTTCTCGAGCTGGGACCTGCGATTCATGACGGTGTGAAGGGACTTTGTCCGCGCGATGCGCCGCAGGTAGTCCGCCATCACCTCGCCGATCTCAGGAGCTCCCGCACTGACGGCAGGCTCCCAGCGGTTCCCGAGCGCAACCGCTGCTTCGACGTCGCGGACGAACGCACGCGCGACCGACAGGCTCGGGCATTGCCTCGACTTTGCCCCGTCGGGGTCGCGCCACCGGACGCGGTAGCCATCGCCTCGTTTCTCGATTGTAGCCATGACGTGACCTCGCAGAACCAGCGGTCGACACCAGAGACCTGCCAACGATACCGCGATGCGCGCCCAGTTCCGAGCGCGCTCCATGGACGCGCCATCTTGTCGGGTGTCGCCGCCATGAGCTTGCGCAGCGTCGCGCGGCTCACCTGCAAACGGTCGGCGACCTGCTCGTGAGTGAGCCAGACGACCTCTGGGCGAGAGTCGCTCAGACGGTCTCGACCAGTTTGCGAACGACACAATCCGAATCGGTGCACGGGCGGTTGAATTCGCCCCCGCCCTTCACTTCTTCTTTCTCCCGATAGGCGTCACAACCTTCACACCCCGCGTGAAGGCGGCCAGCCATGCGGTTTTCACGCGTGAAGGTACGCATTCAGCCCCCCTTCACGCCATTCACACCGCTCTCCCGACGACGCCAGACCTTGAGCGCGTCGGGGTTCACAGCGAGACGCTCGCCACGCTCGCCAGCGTCCGGCCGCACGCGGCGCACGTAGCCGGCGGCCTCGAGCGTGTAGACGGCAGCTTCCCGCGCCTTCGCGGTCTTGAACGCCTTGGCGCCATGCGCCGCGAAGACGACGTCGCGGAGCTTCAGCAGCCCGGCCTCCGAGCCGCGTTCGGCGAGCTCCGCGATCTTGGCGAACAGCCGCAGCGCCAGCGCAGCGCCAGCGCCAGCGCCCGCGTCCATCATCCCATGCGCCACCTTGCCGTGCGCGAGGAAGTAGCGCGTGATCGCGAGCGCGTCGTTCGTCGTCGCCGCGTCGATCGTGTTGAGCCCCAACGCTAGGCCGTCTACGGTTTCCGAGAAGAAGCGCCTCGACGGGGTGGCCAAGTGCAGGACCCCAGCAATGCGCGCGAGCGCGCTCCGGAGCTTCGCGGCGAATGATTCGACGTCGACCAGGTCGCCGGCGGGGCGAAGCTCCCCCTCGGTCTCGGCATAAAACGAATCGAAGATGGCCTCGGCGTCGGCGGAGACGCCGATCATCGGCATCGGCATCGCCAGCTCATCGTCGACTTGGACGGGGTACGCCAGCGCGAGGAGCCGCTCGAGCTCGGAGCGGTAACCTTCGGCCACGTTGCTCTCGATCCGCCCCCGAGTCGGCGTCCTCGTTCCGACGAGCGAGCGCGGCACGCAGTACAGAAACCGCCCAAGCGCGCCGCGCTCTTCGCGCTTGCCTTCGCGGTCGCGCAGTCCATTGAGGACCGTCGGTTGCGCCATCGCGACCATGCCCGCCAGCGGGTTGGGGACGGAGAGGTGCGTGCCGTTCTTGCGATCGACTCGGAGGATGTCGCACTTCCAGGCCTTCAGCATCGTGTCCATGTTCTCAGGGCCCTTCCCGTAGCGCCCGAGCGCTTCGAAGACCTCCGCGCCTTCGGCGCTATGGAGCGCAACCGCGTGGTTCTGCGCCAGCAGGATCGCGAACATCTCGGGGGTCACGTCGCCGCAGAATCTGAGGCCACCCTTGGGCCTCGACGCCTCGAGCCGTTGCACCTCTTGTGCTGCTGCGGCGAGGTCGGCCTCGGCGTCCTCGTCGTTTCGCCGCGCCGCCTTCGCAGCGTCCTCGCGCTCCGTCTTCGCCGCCTCGAGCTGCTCGGCGGAAAGGACGCCGTCCTCCGGCGTCGCGACCTTGGGCGTCGGCGCCCTGAGCCGTTGCACCTCTTGTGCTGCGGCGGCGATCGCGGCTTCGTCGTCCGCGCTCGCCGCCCGTTTGAGCCGTCGCTTGGCGGCTTCCAGCTTTGCCGACCGAACCTCGTCCTCCGGCGTCGCGACCTTGGCGCCCCGGCCCGGCTTCGTGCCGCCGCCCGACCGCCTGGTGATCTCGTGCTTGAGCCGTCCTTGAGCCGCTGCGAGCTTCGCCGACCACACCGCCAGCTCGCCGTCAGCCTCAAGCGCCGCACGGGCGACGCACGCTTCGACAGGTCGCATCGCGGCCTTGTAGATGCCTGACTTGTTCGCGCCGGAGCGGTCGATCAGAAGAAGGTAGAGGTTCAGAGGTTCGATCCAGATCGCGACCTTGGCCTTGCCCATGACGCACGTTGAAATGGCGCCGAGCGCCAGCGTCGCGGCGATGTCGAGCGGGACGTGCTCGGCCTCCGCCGCCGCGATCGCCCAGTCCGCCGCCCAGCCCGGCAGCGCGCCGATCGGGAACGGTGGTAGGCCGGCGCGCTCGTCGAGTTCGACGAAGTCGGCGAACGTGATCGCCTCCGGCGGCGGCGAGCCCGGAGGCGGCAGTGTCCTCGCCTCGTGCTGCGGGACATGCTCGATCGGCACGCCGTCGGCGTCCAGGTAGGGCGGCGGCGGCGGCGTCTCGGAGACGTCGGCGGCGGCATTCGGCACCGGCCACTCCGCGTTCTTTTCCCTCTCGAGCCGCAGCCCTTCTATGGCACGATGTCCGAGCTGCTCACGCACTTCGGCGGAGTCTTTCGGCAGAACTGACTTCATCGATCGCATGAGCGAATCTCCTTGCCGGGAGCCACCGGCAGCCGATCGCGAGCGCAAGGTCATGTGCTCGTTGATCGGTGTTTTTCCGTTTCTCGGGATCGTCGTCGCAGTCGAACTGGACGATCGGGTTCAGGTCCGCGATCGCAGCGCGAAGCGCCGGGAGCGATCGTGCTCCGCCCATGCGGCCGCTACCGCCCGTCGCGACGGCGGGCCCGGTCATGAGTTCGGCGAGCGCGTCCAGTTCGCCCTCGACGATGACCGTGTGAGTCGCCTGCGCGGCGGCGCGCAGTGCATGGTGAATGCCGAAGGGCGCCTCGACGCGCGGGACACCCAAGCGATCGCAACGCCTCTCGGGGTCGAAGACGGGCAGGCCCAGCGCCTTCGGTGCGCGCTCCGAGAGGAACGCGAGACGCTTCTCGCCGTCGTCGCCGATGACCTCGACAGCTCGCCCCGTGAGGTACACGGCGCGCCCGCGCGCATCGGTCCAAATGTAGATGATGCGGCCCGCGAACGCCTCGACGAGACGGCCGTCCCAGTGTCGCAGGATCCCGGCGTCAACGCCCGCTTGAACGAGTGCCGGCCCGCCGTGGATGTACAGCAGCGCCTCGAGCCCGGTCACTTGAGCAGGGCACACGCCGACGAGCTCACGCACGACCTCGGGAACCTCATCATCAGGTCCGAGCCCGAGTCGCCGGCGCACGTACGCTGCAGCGACCTCGGCCCGCGCGAGCACGTCGTCCACGGCGCCGCGCAGGAAGTCGACGGGATAGAGCCGCGGCACCTTGTGCGGCGCCACCATTTCGGCGATGTACTCGAGGTGCTCGCGCGCACTCGGCCGATCGTCTCCCGTCGGGCCATCCCGATAAGCGTCGCCCTCGTCGCGCAGGTGCCACGGCGCCAACGTCAGGTAGTGCCACGCCGCCAGGTTCAGGGCGCGCAATCGTGCGGCGAGTGCGTCGTCCGCGAGCCGCTCCGCGCTGCACGCGAGCGCCGGCCGCACGGCCTCTCGTCGGCGCTCATCCGCGTCCCGCAGCGCCGTCACGCGCTCGGCCAGTTTCCAGCCGGGAATGGGGTCGCGGTAGTCGGCCGGATTGATACGCGCCATCTCGCACGCGCGCCGCAGGGCCCCGGCGTTGTCGCCACCCTCGACCAGCCGAACCAGATCGATGACGTCGCCCTTGGCTTCGCACCGAACGCACTTCCACCGCTCGCCGAAGACGCGTGCCGCGGGCTTGTTGTCGGACGTCCGCTTGCCACACGCGGGGCAAGCAAAGTCGACGTGCCCGCCGCGCGCCCGCGGGCTCAGTCCGAGGCACTCGGCCGCGACCTCAACGGACAGCGCGGCGCGCACTGCCGCATGGACTTGCGAAGCCATCAGGCGTCCAACCGGCCGAACGCGTGCCACGGTGTCGGCTCCGCGCGCCAGCCGTCCTTGATTACCCGCATTTGCGCGAGCAACTGGGGCAGCTCGGACGGGAGCGTCGCCTCCGAAAAGCTCGACGCCATGTAGTCGAAGAGCGCGTCGACGGCCGCTTCGGGCGTAGCGCCGACGTGCTCGCCCAAGCGCGCCCGCCAGTCATTGCTTGGAGTGATGACGTCCACCAGCGCGGCTCGATAGCCGCGTGTGTTGGGGCACCATCGGACGTCGACCTCGTGCCGCCCATCGCCGCGCTTCGCTTGCGAGTGGGTCATGGTGACACCGCCTCGGCGCTCGTCCGTTGGCAATCGTCTGCTACGACCTGCGCGAGCTCGCCGAGTTCGCGGGCGACGGCCGGCGGAATCAGTGAAACAATCTCGTTCATCGGCGCCCGACGAGGCCGCCCGACCAATCGCCACGCCGCCTGCGCTCCGACTCGTGCCACCGCTCGCTGATTGCCAGGGCCGCGTCCGTCAATTTTCCCGATTCGAGAATCAGGACGGGCGCCGGGCTCGCGTCGGCTACGAGCTGCGCCCACGTCCACGCGGCCGCATCGGCGGTCGCGCGCATCCGCCGGTCGACGACCTCAAAAGCGAACTGGAGCGTCGCCCCCGCCGGGAGCGCGGCGCGCAGATCGGCGGCCAATTCCCGCGACGGCTCGCGCGGCCCGACAGCGACGGCCGGGACTCCGTTGGCGAGCAACGCAATCGCGTCGAATGCATCGCGCGTCACGTACACGAGCACGTCGGCCGTGCCGCGCTGCGCGAGAAGGTGCCGCGCGTATGGCAAGCCCCACGGCCAGGCCGCGCACGTGACGTCGCCGGCAAATGCCGCGGGCCGGGTTGCGTCCTCGGGGCATGCCCATCGCCCCTCAAGGGCCGCAGCAGGGCGGCCAAACTGGTCCGGCCAGTCGATGATGAACTGCAGCGCGAACGCCTCGATCGTCTCCCCGCCGACAATCCGGGCCACCCCCGTTCGCACGGCGGCCGCGACGAGACGGGGATCCCGGAGTAGCAGTCTCGGAACAAGCCCGCCGTGCGCCCCCAGCGACAGCCCGACGTTGTCGACGACCACCGGCGGGAGCCGGCGCTCGTGTACCGCCATGCGATCGCGGAGCGATCTCTTCGCGGCCTGCGCCCGGATGAACGTCGGCTGCGAAAAATCGATCCGCACCTTCGACGTCGCGCCCAGTCGGCGCAGGCACTGCTCACCTTCTCGGTTTTGGCCGGTGCCCCACGGAGCGACGTCTTGGGCATGCGACCACCCGCCTTCCCGGGCGGTCTGCTCGAGATCGGCGAGCTGCTTTGCCTCGCGCTCCTCGGGCGTCAGCCTCACGGGCGCGGGGGTCTTCGATGCGCTCATGGTGCCACCTCCTCAACGCTTGCGCGCAGCTGCAAGAGTGCGGCACTCCAGCTCGCGTCGGGCTCGCGTCGGGCAAGCTCCTCGACCACGCCAGCGCGCCACCCAACCGCGACCAACGGGCCAGCCTCGAGCAACGCAAACGAGACGGCCGTCTCGCCGGCGGCCTCGAGCGCCTCAGAAGTATCCGTTCAGGCCCCCGAAAAGCTGGATCGTTTCGATCACTTGCAAGCAGGGGGATCGACAGCGTGATCGCGCCGTGCTGTACGGTCGCGCGTGGACGCGGAGAAACGGATCGCAGAGCTCGAAGCGCAGCTGGTCG
>SXGT01942393.1_pt1 | contig 14726 bp, 14 predicted proteins | sample 3176221 | NCBI WGS metagenome assembly SXGT01 (sample SAMN11356862, study PRJNA531348) | freshwater metagenome | isolation source: freshwater sample F1-120 | place: China: Fuxian Lake, Yuxi | collected 2017-12-25
CTGCCGGCGATGGACGACGACGATATGCGGCGCGGGCGGCCGACGGTGCATATCCGCTGCGGCGAGGCGATGGCGATTTTGGCCGGCGACGCGCTTCTGAGCGAGGCCTTCGCGCTGCTCGCCGACGAGGGCAAGACTCACCCCGGTCGCGGTCTGCGCATGGTCGGTGAGTTGGCGCGGGCCGCCGGCATCGACGGCATGGTGGGCGGGCAGTGTCGCGACATCGAGGCCGAGGGCAGGAAACGGATCAGCCCGGCGGCGCTGCGCCGCATCCATCAGGGCAAGACGGGTGCGCTGATCCGGGCGTCGGTACGGCTCGGCGCTCTGGCGGCAGACGCGACCGAGCGCGAATTGGCGGCGCTCACGGACTTTGGCGAGGCGCTCGGCCTGGCCTTTCAGATCGCCGATGATCTGCTCGACGAGACGGCCGCTCCCGAGGTGCTCGGCCGGGCGGGGGGCGGTGATCGGGCGCGCGGCAAGGGAACCTATCCGCGCCTCCTCGGTCTCGCCGGCGCGCGCCGCGCACTGGCCCGTGAGATCGAGCGCGGCCGGGCGGCGCTCGCCCCCTTCGGCCCACGCGCCGCAGCCCTGGGGGGCTTGCTCGACGATGTCGTCCGCCGAGCGACTTGACGTCCTGCTGGTCGCCCGCGGCCTCGCCACGAGTCTCGAGCAGGCGCGTGCGCTGGTGCTCGCCGGCGTGGTCCGGGTGAACGGTGCGCCCGCGCGCCATGCCGGCTCTCGCGTCAAGGAGGAGAGCTGCATCGAGCGTGCGCTGGGCGAACACCCCTTCGTGTCACGCGGCGGCACCAAGCTCGCGGCCGGACTCGACGCGTTCTCGATTGTTGTCGAGGGCCGGATTTGTGTCGATGTCGGCGCTTCGACCGGGGGCTTCACCGACTGCTTGTTGCAGCGCGGGGCGGCCTGCGTGCACGCGATCGACGTTGGTTACGGCCAACTCGCCTGGCGCCTGCGCACCGACCCGCGGGTGCGTCTGCGCGAGCGCACCAATATGCGACACCTCGAGCCGGCGAGCCTCGATCCCGTGCCTTCGCTGGCCGTGATGGACGTCTCGTTCATCAGCCTTCGTTTGTTGCTCGCACCCACGCTGGCGCAGCTCGCCCTGGACGGCGAGATCGTGGCGCTGGTCAAGCCCCAGTTCGAGGTGGGGCGCGAGCAGGTCGGCCGGGGTGGCGTGGTGCGCGATGAGGGGCTCCGGCACGAGGCCGTCGCCGGCGTCGCCGCGGTGGCCGCGAGTCTCGGGCTGCGGCTCGGCAAGAGCTGTGACTCGCCCATCGCCGGAGGCCGCAAGGGCAATCGCGAAATCCTGGTGCATCTCGTGCGGCGGTGAGGCGAGCGCGGGTTCCACCGGCGCCCGACTGCACCTCGGCCGCCCCGGGAGGCTCGGTTGACAGCTCTGGCAGCCGGCGGTACCCGCTCGGCCGTGCCGTTGTTCCGTTCCGAGGTCGAACGCATCGGCGAGGGCTGGGCCGGGGTCGAGCGCGATCTCGCCCGCCTCTCACGCCAGCTCGAGGCGCACGCCGAGCGGGCCACCTATCCGCAGTTTGCCGATAGCTTGCGCCATATTGCGGGCAGCCTCGCTGGCGACGTCCGGCGGGTGGCCGAGCGCATGGCTCAACTGGGCCGGCGCGCCGAGATCAACGGTGCCGCCCCGCTGGCGGAGGGCCGCAGCACCTGGGATCGGCTGCGGCTCTCGCTCGAGGACGTGCGCGTGTTGCTGCGCCAACTCGGCCAGTTGCTGGTCCGCTGGGATGATGAGCACCCCGCCGAGGCCGCCCTCGTCCGAGACGTGCGGGCCCGCCTGAGCGGCCACCGTGCGGCCCTGGGTGATCTGCTGGCGCGTTCGGACCCGCACGCTCTCGACTGATCCCTGCGGGCCGGCGTCGCGGATTCGGACCGCCGGGCCCTGCCCCCGATGGCGCCCGACACGCTCGGTAGCGGCTGGCGCCTTCTTTCCGCTGGGTGCGTAGGGTCCCCCCGACCATCGCGAGAGGCGAGGCGGCAGCGAGGCGAGGCCCCGCCCGGTGCGTGGGCCCTGGCCATCGCGAGGGCTGCGTGGTGCCCCTGTTTTTGGCAAGTGATTTGACCGCTGCATTTTCGACAAATGATCTGTTCGCTCCAGTCTCGGGTTTTGGCGACCACGCCCCTTTGTCTGGGCCGTGTCGGTCCGTTAGGGTCGCCGCGTGTCGGCGGCCCCACCGGGCCCGCGATGCAGGAGGTTCTGGCATGGCGCGCATCACTGTCGAGGATTGTCTGGAGAAGGTTCCGAGCCGCTTCGAGCTGGTCGTGCTCGCGGCCAAGCGGGCCAAGCAGCTCCTCAAGGGGTCCCGGCCGCTGGTGGACAGCGACAACAAAGAGCCCGTGACCGCGTTGCGCGAGATCGCCGAGGACAAAGTCACCCGCGCCGCACCGCGCGAGGTGGCCTGAGGCCGCCCGAGAAACCGGCGTGAACCGGACGACCACTGGCCTCAGGGGTGGAAGGACCGGCGACCACCACGGGGTGGCTCGGTGATGAAGATCACACGGCGCCGCTCGAGCCCCGCCGGGCCGATGGCCGGACTGGGCCGCGCGCCCGTCGCGCCGCGCGCGGACGGGGAAGCCGAAGAGGTCGAGGAGGAGCCCGAGGTTCTCTCCGCGGCCGACGTTTTCTCGGTGGCCGATGAGGCCACAGCGCACGCGCGCGACGCCGCCGTCGGGTTCGAGGACGCGGATCTGCCCGAGGAGCAGATGCTCGAGATCGAGCCTGTGGGCGACGGCCCGGTGCCTTCCGGGGCGCGGCCCCGCGCCGCGGGTCGTCCGCGACGCGCCGCAAGCGACGATTCTGCACTCGTCCCACACGATCCGCTGCAGTACTACCTCGCCGAGATCCGCCGCCACCCGGTGCTGAGCCCCGAGGAGGAACATGCGCTTGCCGTGCGCTGGCGCGAGGCGGGCGATCGCGACGCCGCGCGCCAGCTCGTGACTTCGAACCTGCGGCTGGTTGTGGCGATCGCGCGCAGGTATCAGCGCGCGCTGCGCAACATGCTTGACCTGATCCAGGAGGGCAACGTCGGCCTGCTCGAGGCCGTCAAGCAATATGATCCGTATCGCGGCGTGCGTTTTCCGTCCTACGCCGTGTGGTGGATCCGCGCCTACATCATCCGTTACGTCATGAACAACTGGCGACTGGTCAAGCTCGGCACGACACAGGCGCAGCGCAAGCTCTTCTTCAACCTACAGAAGGAGAAGGCCCGGCTGGAGCGCGAGGGGTTCAGCCCCGATCCGAAGTTGATTGCGGACCGTCTCGCCGTCAAGGAAGCCGAGGTTGTCGAGATGGACCAGCGCCTGGGCTCGCGCGACCTCTCGGTCGATGCCCCGCTTGGCCCCGAGAACGCAGGCACGTGGCTCGACCGCCTGCCGGGGCGCGAGTCGACTCCGGCCGACCGGGTCGGCGAAGCCCAGCTTCGCGACATGGTGGTGCGAGAGATGCGCGCCTTCGGCGAGGGGCTCGGCGGCAAGGACAAGGCGATTTTCGAGGAACGCATGATCGCCGACGAACCGCTCACCCTGGCCGAACTCGGCGAGCGTTTCGGCGTGAGCCGCGAGCGCGTGCGACAGCTCGAGGATCGCCTGCGCCAGCAGCTCCGCCGGCGACTGGTCGAGCGCATCCCCGACATCGCCGAAATCGACGTCGGCCTCGGCCGTGCGGGCGAGAGCTGAGCGATGTCGCAGTCAGAGACTTGACGGGCTCCCCCACGATGCTCCGCGCAAGCGGTGTTCAGCGGCGGCGCGGAGTCTTCGGCGCCGCCTTCTGGCGCGGCGCGCGTCCGGTCGAGGCGGGCAGAGGCTGCGGCGTGCGCGGCACCCAGAGCGGCTCGGGTTCCCCCGTGGCGGCGCCGATCCAGCGCGCCATCACGAAGAGCAGATCAGAGAGCCGGTTGAGCCACACGAGCACCACCGGCGAGAGGGCTTTGTCGTCGAGGAGCGCCACGCACAAGCGCTCGGCGCGGCGGCAGACGGTGCGCCCGATGTGGAGCGTGGCCCCGACGGTGCCGCCACCGGGCAGGATGAACGACTTCAGTGCCGGCAACGAGGCGTTGAGCCGGTCGATGAGACGCTCGAGCTCGTCGACGTCCGAGGTCGCCATGCGGATCATTCCCGGCCACTCGTCGCCGGCTGCGGTGGCGATTTCGCTACCGAGGTCGAAGAGGCGGCTCTGCAGTTCGGCCAGCAGGCCGTCGATCTCGGTGAGGGCCGCCAGTCCCCGCCCGCGTTGTCCGGTGACCGCCGCAGCCGCCAGCGCGCGGGCCATCCCCAGCACCGAATTCAGTTCGTCGACCGTGCCGTAGATCTCGACCCGGGGATCGTCCTTGCGCACTTCGCGTCCGCCCACGAGGCGGGTCTTCCCACCATCGCCGGTGCGGGTGTAAACGCGATTGATACGGATCGCCATGGCCCCAGGGTTCTCAGCGGCCGCAGCGGGCCGCGACCAGCGCGATCAGTCGCCCGGGGTCGAGGGGTTTTTTGAAGAGGACACCGTCGAGGCCTTCGAGCTTCGAGCGTTTGAGCACGTGATCGCGATCGTAGAAGAACGCCGTCATGAGGATGACCGGAATCGCCGGGAACTTCTCCCGCACATGGCGGAAGAGTTCGTAGCCATCGAGGTCGGGCATCACGACGTCGCTGACCACGAGGTCGAAGGAGGAGGCCGCCAGCATCGTGCAGGCCTCAAGCCCACAGGCTGCCGTCTCGACGGCCGCCCCCTCGGCGCGCAGCAGGTCGCGCACAGAATGGAGGACGGCGAGGTCGTCATCCACCGCGAGGATGCGCAGGCCGGCGAGACCCGCGCCGGGGGCGGGTGCGGCGCCGGCGGTGGTGGGAGCGGGGGATGCCGGACGCTCGCTCAGGTCGGCCATCCGGGTGCCGGGCAGGTACTCGCGTGTGCCGTACACGCGGGTGCCGGCCATCTCGGTCAGGCGGTTCACGATGCTCTGGATCTTGCGCACCGAGCCCTCGACCGAACCGATCCGCTCCAGCTCGATGGCGCAATCGTTCTCGGGCGAGTTCCGCAGCACGTCACGCGCGAGAAGTTGCAGGTTGTTGAGGATCGCCGAGAGAGGGTTGTTCAGCTCGTGGGCGACGCTGATCGCGATCTCCTCGAGAGTCGCGAGCTGGTCCTGGCGGTGAATCTCGGCGAGGTCCTTGGCGAACCCGATCGAGCCGATCTCGGCTCCGCTGGAGTCGTGGATCAAGCAACCGGAGATGGCGACCGGGACCGGGCGGCCGTCGCGCGCGCGCAGCCAGGTCTGGAAGTTGCGGACCTTGCCCGGCGCATCGAGCTCCGAGTCGCGCATGGCACGCATGACCGCGCGCGCATCGTCGATCGTGGCGTAGACACGGCTGACGTGCTGGCCGAGAACTTCGCTCGACGCATAGCCGAGTGCCGTGCGCGCGCCCTCGTTGTAGAGGACCACCTCACCGCCGACGTCGACGGCGATGACGATGTCGGGTGAGTCCTCGAGGAGCTTCTCGAAGTAGATGGGAGGAAGCACGGGCATGGGCGGTGGTGGCAGATCGATGCTAGGAACGCGCTGCTTGGGACGCAAGGGAAGCGCGACCGTTCTTGGCCTGCTCGTGCTCGCCTGGAGCGTGGTCTGCACGGGTTGCTACTGGATGCGCTATGAGGCGCTCGCCGAGACCCACCTCGAGCTGTTGACGTCTTACGCCGACAAGCTCCTCGCCGAGGTCGAGCACGGCCGAGGGCCGGCGCCCGGCGACTGGCCCGAGTTCACCTATCCCGGTGATCGGGCCGCGGACTTCGCCCGTATTGTGGCCGGGCGTTTCCAGGGACGGGAATCGCTGCGCGAGCTGCGCGCGACCATCGTCATCTACCAAAACATGACGCGCGGCCCCGAGGCGGTGGCGGGCAGGGATGCGCTCGCGCGCCTGCGCCAGGAACGCCAGGCGCTCGGCCGTGCGGCCGCCCGAACCCGCGCCGCGCTTGCCCGCGAAGATTGACGCGGGGAAGCGTGTCGGCAGTAGCTGTCCGCCCGGACCCGTCCGGCACTCACCAACATCTCCGGAGAATCTGGGGGATTTCGGCGATTTCTGCTCACTCTCTCAGGCCAGCGCCCGCCGCACACCGCTCGCGGCCGGAGACAGTATCGACTACTGAGCTGATGAATCTGATCTCTCAATCCCATGCAGGACTCACCTTAGCGACGCCTCGCCGTGGTCCGAAGAATGGGGTCCACCTCAGACTGATCTCGTCCACTGCCGCCGATTGCATCGCCGGGGTGCCCTGTCCGGCGACTCGCAGGAGCGCAGAAAGCCGAGAGAGCTTTGGTGTAGCTACTCGTCCCGGGCAGGTAGGACCCCTGTGTTCCTGGGCGGGACCTGGCCCCCGAGCGGGCGTCAGCGCTGTGGCGGAAGCAGGGTGACCCGCTTGGTGTCCTTGCAGTTGGCGAGGATCTTCGAGATGGGCGTGCTGAGTTCGGGATGGACGAGCTGGGGCGCCACCTCGCCGAGAGGCAGCAGCACGAAGCGACGGGTGGTCAAGTGCGGATGAGGCAGGCGGAGCGTCTTGGTCGAGACGACCTCGAGGTTGTAGAAGAGCAGGTCGAGATCGATGATGCGCGCGCCCAGGCGTTTGCCCTTGGCGCGCTTGCGACCCATGGCTTTCTCGATCGCAAGCAGGTGCTTGAGAACATCGACCGAGCCGAATTCGGTCTCGAGTTCGCAGACCGAGTTGTAGAAATAGGTCTTGGCGTCGCCGTGCGGCTCGCTCTCGTAGGTCGATGAGGTCCGCACGACCTTGGACGCCGGCAACTGCCCGAGGCGTTCCAGGGCTTCGCGCAAATTGGCTCGCCGGTCGCCGAGGTTGGACCCGAGTCCGATATAGGCCCGATTCGGCACGTCCAGCCCTCCCTCCGCTCGTCCACCCGAGGGGCGCCACCGGCTTACGCCGGGACACTCCCGCAGCAGGGCGCTTAACGAAGATCGTGCGCGGTCTCAACCGTGCCGGTGGGTTGTGGGTGCGGCCGACCTGAGGGCTCAGATGCCGCCGGCGAGCACGTCCCGCATCGAGTAGAGGCCCGCCGGGCGGCCACTCAGCCAGGCCGCAGCGCGGAGCGCGCCGGCAGCGAAGCAATCGCGACTGTGCGCGCGGTGGGTGAGTTCGATCCTCTCGCCAGGGCCCAGCAGGTAGACCGTGTGGTCGCCGACCACGTCGCCACCGCGCAACGCGAGCACGCCGATCTCGGCGTCGGTGCGCTCGCCGACCAGACCCTCGCGCCCGTAGAGACCGACCTCGTCGAGCGCCACGCCGCGGCCACGCGCCGCGGCTCGCGCCAGGGTGAGTGCGGTACCGGAGGGGGCGTCCTTCTTGTGGCGGTGGTGGATTTCGCTGAGCTCGATGTCGAAGGCGGGCCCGAGGCGACGCACGGCCTGTTCGACGATCTCGCTGAGCAGGGTCACGCCGACGCTCATATTCGAGGCCTGCACGCAGGGGAGCTGGCGGGCGAGAGCTTCGACCTGGGCCTGTTGGGCGGGGGAGAACCCCGTCGTCCCGACCACCGCCGCAGAACCGCCCCGGGCCGCGGCCTCGAGGTGGGCGAGCGTGGCCTCGGGCGCGCTGAAGTCGATCAGGACCGCGCCGGGAACCAGGGCGATGTGTGCATCACGGGTCAATCCCACCCCGCTGGCGGCGACGCCGGCCAGGATGCCGGCGTCATGGCCGAGTTCGGGATGACCCTCGACTTCCAGTGCCGCCAACACGGCCACGGCCGGATCGACGCTCGCGAGCCGGATCAGCGTCCGGCCCATGCGGCCCGCCGCGCCGGCGATCACCAGGCCGACCGCACTCACGCCGCGGCCCCGCGGACTTCGAGGCCCAGCGCCCGCAGCTCGGCGCGCAAGCGCTCGCGGGCCGGTGCGGTCATCGACGTGAGCGGCAGTCGCAATTCGTCCCGCCCGTAGCCGAGCATCGCCATTGCGGCCTTGACCGGGATCGGGTTGGTCTCGAGGAAGCAGGCACGGATCAGGGGCAGCACATGGAAGAGCGTGCGCCGGGCTTCGTCCCAGCGGCCGGCCAGAGCTGCGTCGGTGAGCAGGGCCATCTCGCGCGGGATGACGTTCGCCACCGCCGAGATCGCACCGGTGGCCCCCATCGCAATCATCGGCAGGGTCAGCGAGTCGTCGCCCGAGAGCACCGCCAGCCGATCGCCGCAGGCCGCGATCGCGTCCATCACGCGATCGAGCGAGCCGGTCGACTCCTTGACGGCGACGATGCGGTCGATCTCGGCCAGGCGCGCCAGCGTTGGCGTCTCGATGGTGCACGCCGTGCGACCTGGAATATTATAGACGATGAGGGGAATCCGGGTTGCCTCGGCGACGGCGCGGTAGTGCTGATAGAGGCCCTCCTGGGTCGGCTTGTTGTAGTCGGGCGTGATCAGGAGCGCGCCTGCGGCACCGGCGGCCACGGCCGCGCGCGTGAGGCGGATGGCCTCGGCGGTCGAGGTCGAGCCGGTGCCGGCGATCACCGGCACCCGCCCGGCGGCGCGTTCCACCACGAAGGCAACGACGCGCGTATGCTCCTCGTGCGAAAGCGTCGCCGACTCACCGGTCGAGCCGCAGGGGATGAGTCCGGTCTGGCCGGCGGCGATCTGCGCCTCGACGATCCGACCGAGAGTCTCGAAATCCACGCTACCGTCGCGGAAGGGCGTGACCAGCGCGACCATCGAGCCGCGGAAGGGGCAGGGGGAACCACTCATAATTCGATTTCTCCGTGAAAGACTTCCTCGGCAGCACCGGTCATCAGGACGTGGCCGTCGCTCTCTCGCCATTCGATCGCAAGCTCGCCGCCCAGGAGTTCGACCACGATCTGGCGCTGGCCGCGCCCGGTCAGGACCGCCGCGACCGCAACCGCGCAGGCACCGGTGCCACAGGCGGCGGTTTCACCCGAGCCGCGCTCCCAGACCCGCATCCGCAGTCGCGCTGCGGGGGCCGCCCCCAGTACCTCGACGAATTCGACGTTGGTGCGGCGCGGGAAGCGCGGGTCGTGCTCGATGCGCGGCCCCAGCGTGTGGACCGGAGCGTCGGCCGAGCGCGGGACCCAGAGGACGCAGTGTGGATTGCCCATCGAGACGCAGGTTACCTGGTACGTGCGGTCCGCGACGACGAAAGGCGCGTCGATGAGCGGCCCCTCGGCCACGACCGGAACCGCCGCCGGTTCGAGTGCGGGCGGACCCATGTCGACCCGGATCCGCCGGGCAAGACCGCCCTCGACTTCGAGGTCGAGCATCTTGATACCGGCGTCGGTGTCGATCGCGAGTTGGCTTTTGCGGGCGATGCCGTGGTCGTGCACAAACTTGCCGACACAGCGGATGCCGTTGCCGCACATTTCGCCGCGGCTGCCGTCGGCGTTGTACATCTCCATGCGGGCGTCGGCCGTCGTCGAGGGGCAGATCAGGATCAGACCGTCGGCGCCGATGCCGGTGTGGCGTGGCGAGACTCGGCGTGCGACCTCGGCCGGATCCGGCACTGCGACCTCGAAGGCATTGACGTAAACGTAGTCATTGCCGATGCCGTGCATCTTGGTGAAGGGAAGCCGCATCGCCGGCTTGGCTAGCACGGCCCGGGGAAGGCCGTCACCCGAGCCGAGGCGGGCCGCCTCCACGGCTGTCGAGTTCCGATCGCCGCGGCGGCCGGGGGGAGCGTGGGCGCTGGTGCGCCGCGCGCGTCGGGAATGAGCGGTCTCGTCGGTCATGCCGCAGCGGCGGGAACGCCGGGCTTGGTGCGCTGCGCGCGTCGGCAGTGAGCGGTCTCGTCGGTCATGCCGCGGTGGTGGGAACGTAGGCGTGGGTGCCTCTCGGGAGGAGATCCGCCGGGGCCACCTCCCGTCCGTGCGCAGGGGAAGCTTGCCCATGGCTTGAACGGCTGGGCGTGAGATGCGAACGAGCGCGGCGATGTCCGGGCCCGCCATGCACGACCCCGCACTCCTGCGTGCGCTCGCCGCCGAGGTAGGCACTCCGTTCTTTGTCTATGACGCAGCCCTCCTGCGCGCCCGCATCGCACGGATCTCCCGGCTGACCGCAGCACCCGGCATCCAGGCCCGCTTCGCGATGAAGGCCTGTCCCGCGACGCGCATCCTGCGCGAGATGCGGGCCCAGGGCGTGTGGATCGATGCCGTCTCGGGCAACGAGGTGCTGCGGGCGCGGCGGGCGGGCTATTCCGCCGGCGCCGTACCGCCCGAGGTCCTGCTCACGGCCGACGTCTTTCGTGACAACGCGCTCGAGATCGTCTGCCGCGAACGCATCCTGCCCAATCTGGGGTCGCCCGGCCAGATCGCGGCACTCGTCGCGGCAGGCTACCGCGGCCCCGTCGGGCTTCGCGTCAACCCCGGATTCGGACACGGTCACGTCGCCGCGTGTGATACCGGCGGGCCGAGTTCCAAGCACGGTATCTGGATCGACGATCTTCTTGCGCAAGCGGCGCTGGCCCGCCGCGCCGGCCTCACGGTTGCGCTCCTGCACGCGCACGTCGGCAGCGGTCCCCACATCGAGGAGTTCGATGAAAACGCCGCCCGCCTGGTCGGGGCCTTCGAAGCCCTGCTGCCGAGCTTGCCGGAGGTCAGTGGCGTGAACTTTGGCGGCGGTCTGCCGTTCTCGTATCGCGATCCGTCCGACGAGCCCGATCTCGGTCCGCTCCAGCGGATTCTCGGGGATGCGCACGCGCGTTTCAGCCGGGCCGCTGGCCGGCCGATCCGCATCGAGATCGAGCCGGGACGCTTCTTCGTCGCGCCTGCCGCGACGCTGGTGGCGCGAGTGACCGACTTGAAGAGCACGCGCACCAACGACAAGGGGCCGGGCTGCGACTTCATCATGGTCGATGCCGGCTTCTGCGATCTCGTGCGGCCGGCGATGTACGGCGCCTTTCATCGTATCGACGTGGTCGGTTCGGATCTGGGCCCCGAGCGGCCCTGGGCGGTGGCCGGGCCTCTCTGCGAGTCGGGCGATGTTTTTACCCGCGACGCCGCCGAGCTGATCGAACCGCGGTTTCTGCCCACGCCGCGCACCGGCGATCTTTTGCTGCTGCACGACGTCGGCGCCTACGGTGTCGCCATGAGTTCGAACTACAATTCGCTCGGCCGGGCTCCACAGGTCTGGGTGGAGAACGGCGTGGCCTCGTTGATGTCGCGCCGGGAGACGCTCGAGGATCTGCTCGCCGCCGAGTGTGACCAGCCGCTCGCGGCGCGCGTGGGTTGAAGCGCGCGCACGCCGCGGCGCGTAGCTGCTCAGGTAGCCTTTCCCGTCAGAGCAACATGCGGCCGGGCTGAAGCGTGCCCACATCAGGGCACTTCTGGCCGGCGCGCGGGGAGAGTCGGCGTCAGATCGCGGGGTTGGAGTCGAGCGCGCCGGGCACGGGGGGTGCGAGTTCGGGCGCGGGCTCTGTGCCTGCGATCGGCGTGGCCTCGGGTGTGGGCAAGGCCAGGGGGGTGGGGCCGAGGCTCGGGGTCGATACTGGAATCGGCGTGGGCAGGGGGGTCGGAAAGACCGCCGGAGCGCTCTGGTCGCCATCGGACGAGATGGCAAGGACCTGCCAGGCGCAGGGAGGAGTGCCCGGAGCCGTGGCATCCAGAATGGCGTAATCCTGCCGTGGCTGCAGACCAGCGGCGTCGAAGATCGGAACGCGCGCGACGCGCTTGGGGGGCGCCTCGGGAGGGCAGGCGCGCCAGATTTCGAGCCAGGCGAGGTCGTGCATGGCGCTGCCGTCGACGTAGCTCTCCGGGCTGCGGAAGCGGACCAAGGCGCCCTCGCTGGTGTGCTCGACACTCAGGTCACGGGGCGGAACCGGTAGCACCCACTGCGGTGGTCGCGGCAGTCCGCGGCGACCGCAGGCCGGCAGGACCACCGCGAGCAAGCCTGCCAGCAGACAGACCTGCGGGCGCGTCAAGAAGCCTCGCCGATGACCGGTGCTCGGCGCAGCGAAGAAGCCTGCTAGCCGGGATGCCCGCGTCCCACCACGCTGCTGCGTCGGGGCCCGACTCATCCGCGGCGACGACCCCGGGCGGGGCCGAGCAGGCCGTCCGTGCGCAACTCGGCAAGCCGTTGCTCGGCGTTGCGCCGCGCGGTTCCGCCGCTGATCCGGCGGCGCGCAATGGCGGCGTCGACCGAGAGCACACGCCGGGCGGCCACATGATCGAGGAGCGGGTGGAAGGCTGCGAGGTCGCGGCGCGAGAGATCCTCGAGCGCGCGACCCTGTTCGACGCAGGCGCCGACGATCCGACCCACCACCGCATGGGCCTGACGAAAGGGCAGGCCACGCCCGACCAAGAAATCGGCGAGTTCGGTCGCCAGTGCGAAGCCGCCGGCAGCGCCCGCCATGCGTTCGCGGCGCGGCCGGAGCCGGGGCATCATGCGCGCCATGATCTGGAGGCAGGGCCGCAGCACGTCGATCGCCTCGAAGAGCGGTGGCTTGTCCTCCTGCAGATCGCGGTTGTAGGCGAGCGGCAGGCCCTTGAGCATGGTCAGCACCGCGACCAGCGCCCCGATCACCCGGCCACTGCGGCCGCGCGTCAGTTCGGCGACGTCGGGGTTCTTTTTTTGCGGCATCATCGAGCTGCCGGTGGCGAAGGCATCGGGCAGGTCGATGAACCCAAATTCTTCTCCCGACCAGAGGACGATCTCCTCGGCCAGGCGCGAGAGATGGACTGCGATGAGTGCGGCCGCGGCGAGGAACTCGACCACGAAGTCACGGTCGGAGACGGCGTCGAGCGAGGTCCGGCTGGCGCTCGCGAAGCCGAGCTCGCGGGCGACACGCGCGCGGTCGATGGCGAAGCCCGAACCCGCGAGCGCGCCGGCGCCGAGCGGGAGGACGTTGAGCCGCTGTCGGCAGTCACGCAAGCGGCCCTGGTCGCGCAGGAGCATTTCGACATAGGCGAGCCAGTGGTGCGCGAGCAGCACGGGCTGCGCGCGCTGGAGATGGGTGTAGCCGGGCAGGGCGACGTCGAGGTCACGCTCGGCACAGATCCCGAGGGCCGCGATGAGGGCTGCGATCTCACTATCGATCGTGTCGATCTGTTCGCGCAGCCAGAGCCGGAGGTCGGTCGCCACCTGGTCGTTGCGGCTGCGGCCGGTGTGGACCTTGCCTCCGACCTCGCCGACAAGCTCGGTGAGCCGCCGCTCGACGGCCATGTGGACGTCCTCGTCGCCTGGCCGCACGCGGAAGCGGCCGGCACGAATCTCGCGCTCGACGGCGCGCAGACCGCGTTCGAGCCGGGTGATTTCGCGCGGCGGCAGGATCCCGGCCCGGCCGAGCGAGCGCACATGCGCCACCGACCCCGCGATGTCCTGCGTCGCCAGACGGAAATCGGACTCGACCGATACCGTGAAAGCCTCGACCAGCGCATCGGTGGCCGCGCTGAAGCGCCCTTCCCACGGCTTGGCCGGCGCCTTGGCGCGCCGCGCGGGTGCGCGACGGCGCGGCGGCGTGCTCACGCGCGACCCTCGGTGGGAGTCAGGGCCGCGCGGGCAGACGCGGGCGCTCCCGTTGTTTCGGCAGGGCGTAGGACGCGACGGCGCGGCGACATGCTCACGCGCGACCCTCGGCAGGAGTCAGAGTTGCGCGGGCAGGCGCGGGCGAGATCGCTTCCTGTGGCGCGGGCAGGGCGTGCGGTGGCGTGCTCACGCCCGACCCTCGGCAGGAATCAGGCTTGCGCGGGCGGGCGTGGGCGAGATCGCCTCCCGGCGCGCGGGCAGGGCGCGCGGCGTGGTGGCGCGGCGGCGTAGCTGGCCCGAGTCTGGGTGGAGCCGCTCGCATCGAGCCGGAATGCCCCGGCGCGGGGCACAGTTCAAGCCGGGGCGTAGGCGTCAGCGCGCCGTCAGGCCTCATCGCGGCTGTCTCAACGCGCGTGTGCGCAGCCGCAGCCCGGCCAGCGAGATGAAGCCGGTGGCGTCGGCCTGCCGGTAGCCACCGGCTTCATCGAAGCTCGCCACGCCCGGATCGTAGAGCGAACGATCAGCGCGCCGGCCGATCACCGTCGCCGAGCCCTTGAAGAGGCGGACGCGCGCCGTGCCGGTCACCTCTTGCTGGCAGGTGTCGATGGCGGCTTGCAGCATTTCGCGTTCGGGCGCGAACCAGAAGCCCTCGTAAATCATCTTGGCGTAGCGTGGCGCGAGTGAGTCGCGGAGCTGGATCGCCTCGCGGTCAAGCGTGATGCTCTCGACCGCGCGGTGCGCCACATGCAGCACGCTGCCGCCGGGAGTCTCGTAGACCCCGCGCGACTTCATGCCGACCGAGCGGCTCTCGACCATGTCGAGCCGGCCGACGCCGTGCTCGCCGGCGATCGCGTTGAGACGCTCGAGCAGGGCCGCGGGCGAGAGTGCCTCGCCGTCGAGTGCGATCGGGTTGCCGCTCTCGTAGGCGATCTCGATGACGCGCGGCTCCCCGGGCGCCTGGGTCGGGTCGCGCGTCATGACAAACATATCTTCGTAGGGCGCCGACCATGGGTCTTCCAGGATTCCGCCCTCGAAGCTCATGTGGAAGAGGTTGCGGTCGGTCGAGTAGGGCTTTTCGCGACTGACCGGGATCGGGATCGCGTTGGCTTCGGCGTAAGCGATCAGGTCGGTCCGGCCCTGGAAGGCCCAGGTGCGCCATGGCGCGATCACCGTGAGGTCGGGAGCCAGTGCGGCGAACGAGAGTTCGAAGCGCACCTGATCGTTGCCCTTGCC
>SXGT01076813.1_pt1 | contig 14722 bp, 12 predicted proteins | sample 3176221 | NCBI WGS metagenome assembly SXGT01 (sample SAMN11356862, study PRJNA531348) | freshwater metagenome | isolation source: freshwater sample F1-120 | place: China: Fuxian Lake, Yuxi | collected 2017-12-25
GTTCGATCCTGGATCGGAGACGACGACGAGAATAGCCACGCGCCGCACCCGCGCGATCAGCCGTGGTACCCACCCCAGGTTCGCAGGTAACCCTTCATCTTCAGCTTCTTCACGGTGTTGGCGGAACTCATGTAACGAATCGCGCCGTAGATCGACCGTTGCGGCGCCCACGGCCGGTCGTAGCGACCAAACACCCAGGAGATGCCCGTGTACGAGTTCGGATCGCGGCCATCGAGGGCGTAGCGGTTGTTCAATTCGACCAGCGTCGCGAACGCATCCGCGGGCGTGCGCGACCACTCGAGCACCTTCTTGCCCCACAGCATGCGCAGGTAGTTCTGCATCGTGCCGGTGGTGCGCAGCTGGTTCTGCGCCGCGTTCCAGACTTCGTCGTGCGTGCGCGAAGCCGCCAGTTCGTCGCGTGAATAGACGTACTGGCGCGGGTCCTCGGCGTGGGCTTGCAGCGTCGCCTGCGCCCACTGCGGCAACGACACGAAGTCCTCGTAGTCGCTGCGCTGGTGCGTGTAGTTGAAGCCGAGCTCGCGCCAGGTGACCAACTCGTCGAGGAACGCCTCGGCGTTCTCGCCCATGCCAAACCAGCCGCGCTGGCCGCTCGCGGTGGCCTTGATGCGATCGCGCTGCCAACCTTCCTGCGCCGCGAGCCCCGCGAACACCTGGTGCGCGCCAAGGTGGCCGAAGTGCAGGTACGGCGACAGGCCACTCGCGCAATCGGCGTCGGGATCGCTGCGATCGTTGGCGTAGCGCGGCAACCGCTCCACCAAGAACGTGCGCAACGCCGCACCCGCTGCGGCAGCGCCGCCTCGCACCGGCGATGGCGCAACCGAGTGGTCGATCGGCAACTCGACGCATGCCGCGGCGTCACCAGCGAGAAGCGCAGCACTGGCGCGGGGCCAACGCGTCGCGACGCCACGCGGCAACTTCGCTTCCCCCAGAGCGTAGCCCCGCAACGGATCGCCGACGGGAAACTCGGCGAGGTGCGACGACAGCACCTTCTGCAGGAAGCGGCGGAAATCGAACGCGCGCCCGAACACCTTGTCGCCCACCACCAACGGCAACAGGCCATTGCCGTCGACAACTTCGAGCCGCACCGGCAACGCGGCCGCCGCGGCGGCAACCATGCGCGGCAGGAAAAAACATGGGAAGTCGTCGGTGACGACGACGCATGCCTTCGCCGCCAACGCCTGCAGCAGGCCCTTGCCGGCGCCGAGGCTCGGCTCGACATAGGGAAGATACGTGACCTCCGCGTCCGCACATCGCTTCGCATTGTCGACCATCCCATGCAGCACGAACGTGTGCAGGCGATCGCTGGCCCAGCGATAGCCGCATCGCAACGGTTCGAACACGAGCAGCGGCTTGCCGAGTTCTTTGGCCCGTTCGACGGCGCGTTGCAGGGCGAAGTTCGCGCGCGTGCGGCGGGCGGCGATCATCCAATACAGTACATACTCGCCCTCGCGACGCTCGGGCTTGTCGTTGGCGCAACGCAGGCGAAGTTCGGGAACGGCAGCCATGCCAAACGGAACGGGGCGCCGCCGCAGATGCGCGGACCGCGACCGCGACGTATCGTGCGCCGCCGATGAAGCGCGGCAACAAACAACTTCTCGTCGTCGGCGATCGCGTGCTGGTGCGACCCGAAAAGGCCGAGAGCATGACCAAGGTCGGCCTCTACCTGCCGGCCACTGTCGTCGAGAAGGAAGACGTGCGCGGCGGCATCGTCGTCGCGGTCGGCCCGGGCCAGCCGCTGCCGCCGCCGAGTGAAGAGCAGGAGACGTGGAAGGAAGGCTACAAGGCGTCGCGCTTCTTGCCGATGCAGGTGGCGCTCGGCGACACCGCGTTGTTCTTCCGCAAAGCGGCGATCGAGATCACGTTCGAGGACGAGCAGTTCCTGGTCGTTCCGTATGGCGCGATCCTGGTGCTGGTGCGCGGCGACGGCAAAAAGCAGGTGCCCGACCAGCTGCCGAACGACCTGTAGTCCGCCCATGCCACGCTGGTCCGAGTCGCTGCTGAAGACCCGCGTCGAAGTCGATGCCATCGACGTCCCCGACGCAGTGACTGCCGATGAGAGCTACCGGATCAAGGATCTGCTGTTCCTGGTCGGTGGCGTCGTCGCGAACGCAACGCAGCTCGCCAAGGTGCGCGAACGGCTGCAGAAGTCGCTCGCGAATGGCCCGAAGACGAAGGCTGTGCGTGCCGTGGCGAAAGCGATCGAAGCGGAGCTAGCCGAGATCGAGCGCGACCTCGGGTGGGCGCAGTCGCGCCGCGGCAAGTTTGTGCTGTTCACGAACGACTGGATGCAGACATTCCACGCGCAGCGCAAAGCCGACCGCGAACTCGACGGCGTGGCACTCGGCGTCGATGCCGAGCAAGAACGCATCGTCGCCGGCGGTTCGGTTGCCTCGCCCGAGGCACTGGTGCGCCTCGTGCAGTTGCTGGCGGCGCACCCGCCCGGCGTGCCGATCGAGTACCGCGTCGTCGTCAGCGGCACGCGCAGCTGACCACGCTACTTCGCGACCTGAGGTTCCGGCTTGCCGAAGCGACGTTCGAGATCGGCCACGATCTCGCTGCGGCTCTGCTCGACGACCTTCGGCAGTTCTTTGACCCGGGGCGGCTTGCCGGCGGCGAGGTCTCCCATCACGACGACCTGCAACAGATGGCTGCGCACGAAGGCATCGGCGTGGTCGCGATGCACCTGCTCACCGCCGAGCAGCACTCCGAGCAGCGTCTTGCGGTCCTTGCTCATCGATGCACCGCTCATCGCCAACTCGCTTTGGAACTGCCGATTCAGCACCTCGTCCTTCGGCAACGCGTTGGCGAACAACCACAGCTGCGCCATCAAGGCGCGCTTGGCCAAGCTCTTCGTCTCGTCGATGCGCGCTTTGCAGAAGCTCGCGAGATCGGCGTGCTTGGCGGCAGCATTGAGCACGGCAGCCGCCGGCGCGCGCTGGCCGATGGCATCGACGACCGCGGCGTACTTCTTGTCCTTGAGCAGCGTTTGCAGTTCGGCCGCTTCGAACGGGAACGCCTTCACCATCGCCTGCTGGGCGAAGCTGGCGAGGTCGAACGCCGTCGGCTGCTCGGCGAGTTGCCGCAACAACGCCGTGCGCTGCGTCGCATCAGCCCAGGCAGCGCCGCAACGCCGCAGCAGTTCGTCGGCGGCCACGGGCTTGGCGGGTGCTTTGGCGGCGGGCGTGGCGCCTCCGGGCGGCGCTGCCGGCGGCGGCGTTCCCTCGCTCTGCGTCTCGGCCGGCAGTTGGCTCTTGGCCCAGCTCGCGATGTCGAAGTCGGGGGCGGCCTTCTCGAGCAGACGTTCGAGAGCGGCTCGCTTCTTGGCTTTGTCGGTCTCCTTCAGACTGCCGAGATACGCCGTCAACACCGCCGCGGGCCCCGCTTCGAGCCCAAGCGCCTTCTCGACCGCGGCCTCCGCGTCGTACGGCGACCCGACGTGCGCGATCAGGCCTTCTTTGTCGATGATGATCGTGGTCGGCCAACTGCGAATGCCGTACGCGGCGACGGTCTTCTTCTCGGTATCGGCACCGACGGGCATCGTGTAGGCGTTCTTGGACAAGAACGGCTCCATCGTCGCTTTCGGCTCGTACGAGATCGCCAACACGACGAGGCCGCGATCCTTGTAGCGATCGTGCAGCTTCTGGATCGCCGGCATCGCGCGCACGCACGGCCCGCACCAGGTGCCCCAGAACTCGAGCATCACGACTTTGCCTTTGCACGACTCGAGGGTTGGCGGTGCGCCTTCCCAATGGAGCCAATCGGCAACCGTGATGGCGGGTGCAGGAGTACCGACAGCAGGCGATTGCGGCGCCTGCGCGGCAACGGCGACGGCAAACAACACACTGGCCAGAACACGGAACTCGCGAGTGGGGACCATTGCTTCTCCTTCGTGCTGGGACACAGACGACCGCGGGACGATTCCCGCACGACGGCACAATGGGAGCGGTGGCGAGCAGCGTCAACTGGCTGGCGGCGAACTGGCGAATTGCCCAATCCTGCGAGCGGAGGCGTGCGCGTCAGTTCGCGATGGCCGCAAGCGACCGCGCCAACTCATCGACGACCGCATCGACACCGCGCGCCGACGTGTCGACGGCCAGTTCCGCCTGCCGATAGAGCCCGTCGCGCTGTTCGAGAATGCGCCGCAAGTCCGCGAACGCCTGCTCGTTGTCGGCCATCGGCCGCGTGTCACCCTGCGCCAGCACCCGCTGCCAATGGTCCTCGGGTTTCGCCTGCAGCCACACCGTGCGCGATCGTGTGCGCAGCGCCTGGAAACTCTGCGCGTCGGTGACGATGCCGCCGCCGACCGCGATCACGCAGGGATCGCCGGCCAGCAACCGCAGCAGTTCGGCCCGTTCGGTGGCGCGGTAGTAGGTCTCGCCGTGCACCTGGAAGATCTCGCCGATGCGAAGCCCCGACGCCGCTTCGATGCAGCCGTCGAGCTCGATGAACGGCATGCCGAGCCGCTGCGCCAGCAGCGGCCCGATCGTGCTCTTGCCGGCGCCGCGCAGTCCCAGCAACGTCACGTGGCGCGGCCGCGTGTCGTTGGGTGCGGCGAGCAGGGCTGGCAGATCGACCGCGAAGCAGCGCGCCAGCGCCATCAGCTTCAGCAACGACGGATTGGCAGCTCCGGTCTCGACGTCGGCCAGGAAGCGTTCGCTGATGTCGGTGCGCACAGCGAGATCGCGCCGACTCCAGCCGCGTTGCTTGCGCAGCGCCCGCACGTTCTGGCCCAGGCGCGCCAGCAGTTCGTCGTCGCCGAGACTCAGAAGTAGTACCACTCGGTCGAATTCGTGATCGTGCCACCCGTGGTGCCACCACCGAACATCTGCACCTGACCCTGCGGCGTCTTGAACATGGCCGCTCCAGCGCGTGCGAAGTTCATGGCCGGACCAGGGCTGAACGTGTTCGTCGCCGTCGAGAACACTTCGGTCGAAGACAGTGCATTCGGCGCGAGGATCGTGCCGTTGGCGCCACCGCACAGCAGGAACTGGCCGGGGGCGCGCGCGAACCCCTTCTGGTTGCCGCGGGCGGTCGCCATCGAACCGACCGACTGCCACGTGTTGGTGGCGGCGTTGTAGATCTCGGCCGTCGCCGTCGGCGTGCCGGCGTTGAGCAGCGTCAGCGCGCTGATGCCGCCGGCGAACAACCAGCGGTCGTTGCCGAGATCGACCGGGTCGATCATCGAACGCGCGGTGGCCATCTGCGGGCCGGCGACGATGGTGTTCGCGACCGGATCGTAGATGTCGCACGAACGGCGAACCGCCGGCAGCCACCCGATGATGATGACGTTGTCCCAGCTGATGCCGCCGGCCAGGAACACCTTGCCGTCGGGGCGCGTGAGCGCCATGTGGCCGGCCCGCGGCGTCAGCAGGTTCGGACCCGGGGTCCACGTGTTCGCGATCGGGTCGTAGAGTTCGCTGCTGTTGACCGTCTGGTGCACCGGCTCGAGTTGCGTCGGCGTCGTCGGCATCGCCTGGATGCCGCCGGTCACCAGCACCTTGCCATTCGCCAGCAGCGTGGCGGTGTGGCCCATGCGCGGCGTGCCCATCGACGCGACCGCGGTGAACGTGTCGGCGATCGGATCGTAGACCTCGCACGTCGACTGCGGATCGTTGGTCGCGTTGACGCCGCCGCTGAACAGCCAGTTGCCGTTCGGCAACAAGTTGGCGCTGTGCATCGAACGCGGCACCGTCAGCGCCGGCCCCGGCGTGAACGAGTCCGTCATCGGATCGTAGATCTCGGTGGTGCTCCAGGCCTGCTGCGCGAGCAATTGCCCGCGCGCACCGCCGACCAACAGCCACTTGCGGTCGGTGCGCGGCAACACGCTCGCGAACGCGCGATCGTATTGTGAGAACACGGCCCGATCCCGGAACGTGCCCGCGTTGCCCATGCGCACGACGTTGCCGTTGCTGATGCGGTCCAGCAGCGTGACGTTGAACGCGAAGGTCACCGCCTGGAAGAACAACGGTTGGTTCTGGAGTGCCGGCGCCGCCGGAATCGGCAGCGATTGCACGAAGTGGCCGCTCAGGTCGGTCAGGCCGGGCCAGGCGAGCGACAGCATGTCGAGACCGATGTCGAGCGTGCGCGAGTCGTTCGGATCGAACCACCAACACGGCGTCGGTCCCGACGTCGCCGATGCCACGATTGCCACGAGTTCGAACGGCACCAGGCCCGGATAGGTGTCGAGCGTCCAGATGCCCGGCAGCGAACCACCGACCACATCGAGTTCGAGAGCCTGGGCCGAAGCCGGAGCGAGCAGAGTCGACGCGGCGAGAACGACTGCGAGGGAGCGGACGAGCATGGCGACCTCCGGAGATGAGCCGAGATCATGCGCGGCCGAGCCCGACCATGCCTAGGGTCAAGGCCTGGGATTGCCTTCGAATCCTGTCCAAACGACGGTCCGACCGCGCATCCCCGCGACCAGGTATCGCCATGGTCGGCGGCCCCGATTGCGGGGTCGCCTCCCGACGATTTCGCGAGTTCCTTAGGCAGCCATGGACCCATGGCATCGACGCCAAGGCGCTTGACTTACGGCGGGGACTAGCAAATGATGCGAGCCGTTGCCGTCGAATGGGCAACGTGATTCGTACAGCTCTCTGACTGCATGGGACCGAGACCTGGGCGGCTGCCGGCTCCTCTCGCCAGGAGTGCGGTGAGCCACGGTTCCCGGCGAAATAACCTCTCCATCGCCCGCAAGGGCTGCTCGCCAAATGTAGAACAGAGATTCCGGTCGGCGGTTCGCCGCCGACCGGATTTTCCTCCGCGCAATGAGCGCGTGACGGACTCCGGTCAGTAGAAGCGAAGCCCCCATGCCCATCTACACGCGAACTGGCGACGACGGCGACACCGGCCTGTTCGGCAATCGGCGCGTCGCCAAAGACCACGCGCGCATCGAGGCCTACGGCACCATCGACGAGGTGAACGCGTTCTTCGGCTTGCTGCGCAGCGAGCCGCTGCCAGTCGAGTTCGACCGCAAGCTCGCCACGATCCAAAGCACCCTGTTCGACATCGGCGCCGACCTGGCCACCGAAGGCGGCCGCGCCTGTGTGGCGCGCCTCGCGCCGGCCATCGCGGAACTCGAGCGCTGGATCGACACTTCGGAAGCGAAGCTGACCCCGTTGCGCACGTTCGTGCTGCCGGGTGGCACCCGCACGGCATCCCTGCTGCACGTGCTGCGCACCGTCGCGCGCCGGGCCGAACGCCGCTATTGGACGCTGGTTCGCGCCGCCGGAACGGAGCCTTCGGCCGCGATTCCCAAGGAGATCGGAATCTGGCTCAATCGCCTGTCCGACCTGCTGTTTTCCTGGGCCCGCAGCGCCAACGCCGACGCCGGAACACCGGATGTGCCCTGGCAGCGGGACTGAGCCCGCGCCTGCGAACCTGTCGGCTTTTGCGTGAAGCGACCGTCGATCAGACCGGGCCGGCAGCCGTGCGGCCGAGGCGGCACGCCCGACGCAGCCACATCATCGCCCGCTCGACTTCGCGCGGACCGGTGACGGGGATCTCGACGAACTCGCGCGAGTGCGGGTCGCCGTCGTCGGGCATCCGCTTGGCGCCGATGATCTTGAGCGCCTCGGTCACCTGAGGCGGGGCGAGCTTGACGACGACACCCTTCTTGCCGAGGTAGGCGAAAACCTGGCCGCGGACGAGGAAGCAGTCCTTCCCGTCACGCTTCTCCCGGGCAACGTCCTTCCAGGCGCAAAGCCGCTCGACAATCGTGGCAAGTGGATCCATAGGGGGCGAACAGTATACCGAGAAGACACGCAGACCGCCACCATCGACCTTGGAGACTGTGCGGATGACGCCCGCGGGCCCGCGGCTCAGCGTCGCGAGAACATGTTCTTGGTCACCAGCCAGACCATGGCCGGGTACTCGTCCAACCGCCGCCGCAGGTACTGGATCGCCATGTCCCAACCGAGCGCAAATGGCACGTAGAGCCGCGTCGTGATGCCCTGTTTGCGCAGCTCGGCGAGGAAACGATCGCGCGGCACCCCGTACAGCATCTGCACCTCGAAACGGTCGCGGCCAACGCCCGCCTTCGGCACCACCTGCTCGACGAACCGCCGCACATAGGTGTCGTCGTGGCTGGCGAACTCGACGTAGTGGCCGCGCGAAAGCAGCTTGCCGGCGAACGCGAGCATGCGCTCCTTCATTGCCGGCTTGTCGGCCAGCGCCACCTCGGCGGGCTCCCGGTAGATGCCGATCACCAGCCGCACACGCAGCCCCTTTGGCAACGCGTCGAGGTCCGCTTCGGTGCGATGCAATCGCGTCTGCAGCACGATGCCGACGTGGGTCATGCCCTGCGCACACATCTCGCGCAGGGTCTGCAACGTGAAGTCGGTCCAGTGCCGGCTCTCCATGTCGATCGTCAGCGCCACCCCCTTGGCCGCCGCCGCCTTGGCAATCGCGAACATCGCCTCGCGCGAGCCCAAGGCATCACCATCGTGCTGCAGCGGGCTCGTGGTGTACGACGACGGCTTCAACGACAGCGTCGGCCGCGACTCGACGGGCATCGCCGCGGCCGCATCGACCATGCGCAAGTAGGTGTCGAGATTCGACTGCGCCTGCGCTTCGGTCCGGATGTCTTCGGCCAGCAGATCGAGCGTCGACAGCATGCCGCGCTCTCGCTGCAGCTTCGCCACCACCGCGATCGCCTTGTCGAGCGAATCGCCGGCGACGTAGGGGCTGGCGAAGAACCGCACCAGGAAGGCGGGGATGAAGCGGATCAGCGGGTTCACGGGGGTCGCGGATCATGCCGAGAGCCCACCGCGAACGCCACGCAGCCGTGACCGGGGGGCCGGCGGCCGATTCGGCTGAGTTCCGGCTCAAGTCCCCCCATGCCATCGGGCCGATGGATCCGACAGTCGGCAGATTCCGCCTCAGGCGGAGCAGGCATCGCATGCGCATCACGTGGTTGTTGGAAGTCGCGGATCAACTGTGGGGAGGGGTCAAGGTCGCCCTCGAAAACGCCAATTGGCTGCACCGGCGCGGCCATGAGGTCACGGTGGTCAGCCGTTCGCGGGCACCTTCGTGGATGCGGATCGAATGCCGCTTCCTGCAGGTCCAGGACTTCCATCCCGAACACCTGCCCGACGGCGACGTCATCATCGGCACGTTCTGGACCACGGTGCCGTGGGCCTCGAGTGCCGGCCCCACGAAGGGCGTGCCGGTGCACTTCTGCCAAGGCTACGAAGGCGACAATCCCGAGAACGGGCCGCTGCGCGATCGCATCGAGTCGGTCTACCGCCTGCCCGGCGTGCACCACATCACGATCAGCCCGCACCTGACCCGGTTGCTGCAGTCGAAGTTCGGCCTCGCTGCGCGCGAGATCGTCTACACGATCGACCACGCCGTGCATCATCCCGGGCCCGAGCGCGCCCCGGGCTCGCCGCTGCGCGTCGGTCTGGTCGGTCCGTACGGCATCGGCTGGAAGGATCTGCCGACCGGGTACGCGGCGTGCGCGCTCGCCGCTGCCGCCGGCCAGAAGCTGGTGCTGGTGCGCGCCAGCAACGTGCCACCTGACGCCGCCGAGCAGAAAACGACGTTCCCGGTGGAATGGCACCAGCAAGTGCCGCCCGCGGGCATGGGCCAGTTCTACCGTTCGCTCGACGTGCTGCTGGCGACCAGCAGCGGCGCCGAAGAGGGCTTCTTCCTGCCGGCGATCGAGGCGATGGCGTGCGGCGTGCCGACCGTGCTCACCGACGTGCCGTGCTTCCGCGACCACCGGCAAGTGGTCGGCCACGACAACTACGCGTTGCTCGTGCCGCCGAAGGATCCGGCGGCGATGGCCGAAGCGATGGTGCTCGCGGGCTCGCTGCCGCAAGTGCGCAACGCCCTGCGCAAGGCCGGCCTCGGGTTGGCGGCGCACTACCATCCCGACCGGCACGGCGAACGGCTCGAAGCCGTGCTGCTGGAACTCGCGCAGAAGACCTCCGCGCGCCAACCGCTGCGCCTCGTGCCGAGTGCGGCCGCAACCACCGGCGACGAAACGCTGGTGCAACAACTGCAAGCCCACGCCCAACGCCTGCAGGCAGCCGGTTCGCTCGAACCTGCCGCGCGCGCGCACGCCGCGATCCAGTGCCTGCGTCCCGACGACGACACCCTGCGTCACGAAGCCGTCGATGCATGGCTCGCCGCCGGCAACCCGCGCGCGGCGCTGCGCCTGCTCGACGATCTCGTCCTACGCGGCAGCGACGACGAGACGCTGCATTGCCGTCGCGGCCAGGCGCTGCACGCGCTCGGCGACATGCACGAAGCGGCACAGGCGTTCCGCGCCGCGCTCGCGGTCGGCACCCGTTCGGCGGATGCCTACAACCGCCTCGGCGTCGTGTTGTTCCAGGCCGGCGATCTCGTCGGCGCGCGCGACAGTTTCCAGCGCGCGCTCGTGCTGCAACCCGACCACCACGACGCCCGCGCCAACCTCGCGGCGTTGCCCGCTGCCTAGCCGCGTGGCCTTGCCGTGCGCATCCTGACCAACCTGCCGCTCGAATGCTTCGACGAACGCGCTGCGTTCGTCGACGTGCAATGGCTGTCGTTCGGACCGCCCGGGCGCATGCTGGTCGATGGCGTGCTGTTTCCGTTCGACGTCGTGTTCGATCCGTCGACGGGCAGCTGGGACGAACTGGCGGCGGCTTTGCCGCGCGACTTTGCCCCGGATCTCGTGTTGCTGTGGTGGCCCGACCAGGAACCGCTGCCCGCGGGCATGGAGCACTGTCCGGTGCCGGTGGTCGGCGTGATCTCCGACTACAACCTGTCGCTGCCGTACGTCGCCGGCCTGTGGCCGTTCTTCGACGTGCTGCTGTGCGACCGCGCCGGCCAGGACCTGTTCCGTCGGCTGTCGTTCGCCGATGTGCGCTACTGGTGCCAGTACGCGCACAAGCGCCCGTTCCACCGCCAATGGGCGGACGCCGGGCCGCGCGACATCGATGTCGGCTTCGCCGGCAACCAGAACCCCACCGTGCAGCGCGAACGCGCGCCGTGGCTCGATCGCGTGCGCGCGCTGACGACGCGCGGCGTGCGCGCCGTGGTGCAGAGCGGCGTGCACGGTGAGGCCTACGGCCGCTTCCTCAACCGGTGTCGCATCGGCTGGAACCGTTCGATCCGCGGCGAGATGAACCTGCGCGGCTTCGAAGTGCCGGCGTGCGGCGCGCTCTTGCTGATGGAGCGCGAGAACCTCGAAATCGCCGAGTTCTTCACGCCGGGCGAAGAATGCGTGCTCTACGGCGCCGAGGACTTCGAAGCCATCACGCACGAGCTACTGGCCGATCGGTTGCGTTGCGAACGCATCGCGCGCGCCGGCCATCGCCGCGTGCAGGACCATCGCCTCGGCAAACGCTTCGGCCAACTGCTGGCACTGCTCGCGCAGCAGGGCCCTGGCCGTCCGCGCAGCACCGAAGCCGAACGGGTGCTGAGCCGCGCGATCGCCATGCTGCCGACCTGGGCCGATGGCAAGACCATCGCCGCCGCTGCCATCGCCGCGCACGACCTCGCCCCCGACGATCCGCGCACGCTCAACCTGCTCGGCCTCGCGACGCTGCGCTGGCGCGGCAACGAAGGCGGCGAGGCCGCCTGGCGTCTGTGGCACCGCGCACTCGCCGCAGCACCGCACTACGTGCCGGCCGCTGCCAACCTCGCGGCCCTGGCAGCCGCCACCACCGACACCCGCCTGCAACGCGAAGCGCGCGCCGAGCTGCAGCGCCGCGCCAGCACTTCCGACTGGATCGACCTCGACGGTCCGGTCCTGCCGTTTGGATACCACCCGCGCGCAATCGATCGCTCGCTCGCCTTGCAGACTGCGGTGCGGACCGGCGACCCGGCGGCGTTTGCCCTCGAACTGGTGCGCTGACCGATCCCGCCTGCGGGGCGGAGCCGGCGGCGCGCCATGAAATTCGGCCGCGCCGTACGCACGGGGCCAAACCGCCATTTGCGCGAGTAGCCACCGCGGTTCTCTTCTTGATCGTGCCCTCGCGGTCCGGACACTCCCACCCCCGCAAACCAGCGCCACAAACTCGCCATGGCTCCATCCACTTCCGCGAAGTCCGCTTCGCATCGTTGGTCGTTCTACCGCGCCGGCGGTGTCGACCAGGTCCGCCTCGACAAAGGCGCCGACATTCTCAACCTCGACCAGCTCGACCAGAAGCTCTGGGTCGCGCTCAGCTGCCCGGTGAAGGGGCTCGAAATCGACGCGCGCACGCTCGACTTGCTCGACAGCGACAAGGACGCCCACGTGCGGCCGCCGGAGATCCTCGCGGCGGTCAAGTGGCTGCGCGACGTGCTCGCCGACGGCAACGTCCTGGTGAAGGGTGAGGACGGCGTGCAACTCGCGAACCTGCGCAAGGACACCGCCGAGGGCAAGGCGTTGCTCGCTTCGGCGCAGCACATCCTGAAGAGCCTCGGCAAGGAAGCGACGGTGATCACCATCGCCGACGCCGAGAAGACCGCCGAAGTGTTCGCCAAGGCGAAGCGGAACGCGGACGGCATCGTGCCGCCGGACACCGTCGATGACGAGAAGGCGCGCAGTGTCGCCGCCGACATCGTCACCTGCATGGGCGGCGCCGCGGATCGTTCGGGCAAGCCCGGCTACGACCAGGCGCGGCTCGATGCGTTCTTCGCCGCCTGCGGCGACTTCGATGCCTGGACCAAGGCCGCCGAAGCCGACGCCAAGACCGTGCTCGCATTCGGCGATGGCACTGCCGGAGCACACGCCGCTTTGAGTGCGGTGCGCGCCAAGGTCGACGACTACTTCGGCCGCTGCCGCCTCGCCGCGTTCGATCCGCGCGCGCTGGCCGCAGTCAATCGCGAGCAGGAGGCCTACATCGCCGCCGCCGCCAAGGACCTCACGATCACGGCGCAGGAAGTGGCGCACTTCCCGCTCGCGATCGTCGAAGCCAACAAGCCGCTGCCGCTGACCAAGGGCACGAACCCGGCCTGGGCCGGCGCCTTGGCGGGCCTACGGGCGGCGTGCTGCAAGGACAAGGAGACGTTGACCGAAGCCGAGTGGATGGCGCTGTGCGCCAAGCTCGATGTCTACGGCGCGTGGCTCGCAAAGAAGGCCGGCGCCGCAGTGGAAGGCCTCGGCGGCAAGCGCGTGCGCGAGATCCTCGCGGGCACCAGCAAGGCCGCGCTGCAGAAGGCGATCGACGACGACCTCGCGGTCGCCACCGAAGTCGACGCGATGACGCGCGTCGAGAAGCTGTGCCGCCTGCACCGCGACTTCGCGCGCCTGCTCAACAACTACGTCAGCTTCGCCGACTTCTATGCGCGGCGCGGCGCGATCTTCCAGGCCGGGACGCTCTACCTCGACGGCCGTGCCTGCGACATGTGCTTCCACGTCAACGACGCCGGCAAGCACGCAAAGATGGCGCCGATGTCGAACGCGTATCTCGCCTACGTCGAGTGCACGCGGCCGGGCGGCCTGAAGATGAGCGTCGCCTGCGCGTTCACCGCGGGCGACAGCGACAACCTGTTCGAAGGCCGCAACGGCATCTTCTACGACCGCAAGGGCGTCGACTGGGACGCGACGATCACCAGGATCGTCAGCAACCCGATCAGCATCCGGCAGGCGTTCTGGTCGCCGTACAAGAAGGTGCTGCGCGGCATCCAGGAGGCGATCGCCAAGAAGGCTGCGGCAGCGGACGAAGCAGCGAACGCAAGGCTCGCGGCGGGCGCAGCAGCGGCGGGGCAAGCCGCCAAGACCGGCGCCGCGCCGGAAAAGCCGAAGTTCGACATCGGCATGGTCGCGGCGATCGGCGTCGCGGTCGGCGGCATCAGCACGGCATTGGCGGGCTTGCTGGGTGGCTTCCTGAGCCTCGGCGCCTGGATCCCGGTCGGCATCGTCGGCATCCTGCTCGCGATCTCGGGCCCGTCGATGTTCATCGCCTGGTTGAAGCTGCGGCAACGCAACCTCGGCCCGATCCTTGACGCCAACGGCTGGGCCGTGAACACGATGACCAAGGTCAACATCCCGCTCGGCGGTTCGCTGACGGAGTTGCCGAAGATCCCGGCCGGCTCGGAACGTTCCCTGATCGACCCGTACGCGCCGAAGAAGAGTCCGTGGCCGAAGGTCATCGGCTTCTTGCTGTTCCTCGGCATCGTCGCGTTCGCCCTCTACAAAACGAACCTGCTGCACAAGTGGACGAACGGAATCGTGCCGCTCGGTCGCATCGAGACTTCGCTGCAGACTGAGAAGACCGAGGCCGTTGCCGGTGACACCGTGCAGCTGACGGTGCGCTCGACCGAGACCAAACTGACTGTCTACGACGAGACCGATACGCGAGTCATGGAGATCGACGTCGCAGCAGGCGCAGCGATCCTGAAGATCCCGGCCGATAAGAAGAGCGGCCACCTGCGCGTAAGCGACGGTGCCAGCAAGACCGAGGTCGTGATCACGGTCACCGAGAAGAAGTGACCGGAACGGCGCCGCCGACGCGGCGCCAACGCTGAGCGCCTACTTGGCGGGCGCCGTCGGCACGGCACCGCCGAGCGCCTGCTGCAGCGCCGAAGTGTCGAGCATGCTGGCGACCGAGGGCTTGCCGCCCTTGCCGGCGAGCGCCACCGCGAACGTCAGGCACTCGTCGAGGAACTTGGCGATGCCGGTCGTAGCGCCGCCGAGATTGCGCGCGCGCAACTCGTCGCGGCCGTGGATGCGCACGTTGGCGAGCATCGCCGGGATCTCCTTCGGCTCGACCTTCTCGTCGAAGAA
>SXGT01293293.1_pt1 | contig 14718 bp, 7 predicted proteins | sample 3176221 | NCBI WGS metagenome assembly SXGT01 (sample SAMN11356862, study PRJNA531348) | freshwater metagenome | isolation source: freshwater sample F1-120 | place: China: Fuxian Lake, Yuxi | collected 2017-12-25
GCTTTAGAACTATCTGAGGACATCATTTTTTCCTTATCAATAAAAATTTATAAATGCTTGAATCAGTAATCTAGCAGAAATTTATTTTTGAAGTCACCTTGTTGAATACCCCATCGTCATAAACTCAAGCCAACCAACAGCACAATACGCCTGGTGTACGATAATCTGAAACCGCGTTGATGCGATATTCTTTGGCAAAGAGCGCCGCTTTAATCGGCGCTTTTTAACCCTGGTGAACCATTACCTGTTTGAACCGGTGGCGTGGACACCCGAGTCGGGTTGAGAGAAATGCCAAGTGGAAAACCAGTTGGGCAATATCCGTGAATGGCTTTTCACACCCACACCGAAGTTTAATGACTTCGCCGAACTTAACGCTTGGTTGGTCAAACGTTGCCAATAACTGGCTTTGCGTCCGCATTCCGATCAACCGTCGCAACCGCCGATTGTTTTTCCGAAGAACAGCTGTTACTGATGCCGATCAAAGCCGTATTCGATGGCTATGTGGAAACGATGCGTCGAGTGACCTCATTGTGTTTGATCCGTAATGATCGTAATCGTTACGGCGTCCCGGCGCATTGGGCTAATCAAGCCGTACCTCCCTGACTGCTTTGGTTTCTTCCGGCCTGAGCATTAGCTGGGCGGGCATCTCAGCCACTGGAATAACGGCGCCTTAGCTCGGCGCAACTACAATGCGGCCGACTTGGTCAACCAACTCGACAAGGAAAAACTGCAAGCCAAAGCGGGCAATCTGGCCAAGCAACTCACGATGATGGATGCCGTGATTCTTGATGAACTGGACTATCTGCCATTTCCGGCATCGGGTGGGGCTTTGCTATTTCACTTGATCAGCCATCTCTACGAGAAAACTTCACTGATCACCACCACCAATCTCAACTTCGCAGAATGGATGCAGGTGTTCGGTGACGACACTATGACCACTGCATTACTCGATAGGATTACCCGTTATTGCGACATCCTGGAAACAGGGAACGATTCTTATCGATTTAAACAGCGGGAAAAGGTTGTTGAAAGCCTATAAACCTGAAACTTAACTGGAAATTTTTCAAAGTTATTTGTCACCCGCCTCACTAAGGTTAACCGGCTGCAAGGTTACCTACCACTAAAAGGGCATCCCTGCCATAAATACCATCCGTGCTTCACTTAGTGTTTATAAAACGATAGCTTGCAGCTACTTCGATATCCTCAAAGTCTGAACCAAGTCAGTTGCCTTGCCTGACTTTTAAACGGTCATTGGCATCAGCTTGACGGACTATTTACATTCCAAAGAATCAGTTATGGCAACCGGGGAATTGAACTCTGCCGACTGATGATTTGCATCCGCTACAGTCACTTTAACGGTATAGTTTCCCTTCTCGGCGTAATAATGTTCCGCACTTTGAGCCACCACGTCCGCTGCCAACGTAGTCGGGCCGCTTGTTTTTCCATCGCCCCAATCAAAGGTAACCGTATAAGGTGAAGCACCACCGCTAATCTCGGTAATATCCGCCTTAACGGGATCATTTAAATCGGCTTCCGCTGTTTGCAGCGTTAGCGTTCCTGTCAAATTAACCGCTTGAGCAGGAGTAACCGTAATATTGACCATATCGTCGGTAGAACCTGCACTGTTGCTGGTAGTTAACTTGAAGGTCAAGACTGTTGGCGAGATGACTACCGGTGCAGTAAAGCTGGTTGAGGCTGCATTCGTGCTGCTCAAGCTAACCGATGGTCCGGCGGTTTGTACCCACAAATAACTATCTATCGTGCCGGTACTTTGATTGCCGTTTAAATTGACTACGGCAGCGGAAGCGACAGATTGGTCACTACCGGCATTGGCAACGGGAGCTGCTGCGGTTCCTGGATTTACAGTGATTTCAACAAAGTCTTCAGAAGAACCAGCGCTATTCGTGATGGTCAGCTTAAAGGTCAGTACCGTAGGTGCGGTAACAGTAGGTGCTGTAAAACTTGATGTGGGTGTATTTGTGGCGTTCAATGTGACTGCAGTACCTGCCGTTTGTGCCCACAAATAACTATCAATCGTGCCGCTACTTTGTCCGCCATCCAAGTTTACGGTAGCTGCTGAAGCAACAGTTTGATCAGTTCCGGCATTGGCAACCGGCCCTGCTAATCCTTGTGAAATGGTAACCGTCACCGTGTCTGTGCTGGTTTTTTTATCGTTATCCGTCACAGTCAGTTGAAAATTCAATGAAACAGGGCTGGTCTGTTCAGGCACAAGCGTAAATGAAGCATTGGCAGCTTTGGCATTTAACAATTTAAATTTGAGTTTCTTGGGTAATTTGCTCAATAGTTTCCATTGATATTTGACAATTTGACCGTCATCCGTACTTCCGGCAGCGTTGAGAGCGATGCCGGAGGCCGCTGAAGCCCAATTAACGGTCTGATCCGTTCCAGCATTTGCAATGGGCAGTATATTACTAGGCTTGACTGTGACTACGACTGTTTTTTTAGCAATACCCTGTTTACCATCATCCACAGTCAATTGAAACGTCAGTTTGACTGGCTTGGATTGCTTATCGGTCTTGATAATAGCCGGCGCAGTAAATGTGGCTGTCTTACCATCACCCACCTTGTTGAGATTAACTGTTGTGCCTTTAGTTTGTACCCAATTATAAATCAAGGTATCACCATCCTTATCACTACTGCGACTGCCATCCAGTGTGACAGTAGCACCCTCGTTGACTGGGGCTATCTTGGCGACTACAGCTTTAGGTTTGGCGGCTTCGGTTATGGGCGCTACCAGCAGTAAACCAGTAAGCAACATCAAGCCATTCAATAACGCCGATGATTTCTTATTCCGAAGAACAAAGACACTGCCCATGACTTTTGTACCCAAACCAGACCCGGGCTGCTTGATTTCCCTAATGTTATTTTTAAAAAAACGCATAAAGTTTTCCTTAGAATTTAGTTGTATGAATCCGAGCTAACCAACGAAGTAGCAAGATGGTGTGAAACTCCCTGAACCCAGATAACCAGGGTAGAGAAGTGCTGTGCTTGGCACGCTGTCTTGGCTCTTGATAGGCTGTGAAGAGTTGACAATACTTTCCGCAAACGCACTCGTTCTCTAATTTTTCATGTTTACCGCAAACAATTATGTCAGCGGGGTATGACAAATCAGTGAAAAAAACTTGACAGTTTTATGACAAAGGTAACGCTCAAAATCAGCCGCAATTTGCAGGCATTTTGTTTGAATTCATTCAGCGAAGACTAGTGATTGTTAAGGCTATTCAACCTAAGCTTTCATCTATGGCTTTCAATGTCTTCTTAGCTTCTTCAATACCATTGAAATCGACTTTTTCTTCTAAGGCGCGATTAAGCTGGTCGTGGGCCGGTTTGATATGCCCCAGTTTGTAATAGACCATGCCTAACTGGTAACGGGCAATTGCAGAATCCGGTACTTGTTCGGTTACTTTGATTAATAGCGTTTTGGCTTTTTCATAATGGCCTTGCTGATATGCCAGCACCGCTAGAGTAAACAGCATATCCGGATTACCGGTGTTGGCTAAGGGTTCGGCCAGCATGACTGCCCGATTTAAACTTTCTTGATCTAGTGTATGCTCGGATAAATAACGAACCAAGTTATGCAATGCAACAGTTGATTGCGGCTGATGCTGATAGGCGTTTTCCAATAAGGCTATGGCTTTATCGCTCTCACCTTTATGATGATAAATCGTTGCCAGATCTTTGACCAAGGATACGGAATCAGTCTGCTCAATACCTTGTTGCAAAACCTGGATAGCTTGATCCTGCAGATTTCGATTCATATATAGAGTCGCCAGATTATGATAGGGATTATCCCATTCCGGCTTGATGCTAATCACTTTATTAAAAGCCGATGCGGCTTCCACAGCTCGATTATTTGCCATCAATATGTTACCTAATAGGTTGTATGCCACAAAGTGATTCGGCTGCTGCTTTATCAGCTTGGTTAAGGTTTTTACCGCTAAATCGGGTTGATGGGATTGCAAATAACTGTTGATCAGCTGCGTAAGCGGTTCAATAGCATCGGATTGCTTACTTAGCGCTTTTGAAAAATTGGCAATGCCTTGTACCAGCTGGCCTGCAGCCTGATTGGCCAAGCCCGCCAAATAGTACCCGCTAGCCTCATTCGGATAACTTTGTTGCAAAAGCTCTGCGACTTTTCCAGCCTGCTCCCATTGTTGCCGGCTAAGATAGATTTGAAATAAGGCTTCTAGCCCTCTTTGACTGGCTGGCATCAGGTCCAACAAAATGCTTATTTGTTGCAACGCTTTATCGGTATGGCCTGTTTTAACCAGTAACTCCGCTAAATCTAGTCTTGCAGTTTCATCCTGGGGTTGTAATTGCACAATTTTCTCAAATAATTCGATGGCCGAAACTAGGTCCTGATTCAATTGATAAGTGCTGCCGAGCAATTTTAATACGTTGATAGCATTCGGTTGTGCGCTCAGCACGCTGCGAAAATCCCTGATAGCCTCAGACAAATGATTATCTGCCAAAGCTAACTCACCGCGTAGCATTATGGCTTCCGTATAGTCAGGCAGGGCGTTTAGCAACGCCTGCAGCAATGCTTTTGCCTGATCCGGATGACCGGTATCCATTTGTAAACGCGCCAGCATCACCTTAGCTTTGGCCCCTTGCTTTCCGGTCTGATCCAAATCAATAATTTCTCGCAACGCTTGCTCTGCTTTACCCAATAAATTTTGTGACCGATACAAATTCACCAAACCAAATTTCAGTACAAAGTCCTCGGGATGATCTTCCAACATTGGAATAACTTCCGCTTCTGCAATTTCCGGACTTCTGTGTTTAACCAAAAAATCCAGCAAATTGATTTTTGCTGGCGTGCTTTCCGGCAAATCCATTACCGCATCCCGCAGAACAGTTTCCGCCTTGTCCAACTTATGTTGTTCAAGCAAAAACAATGCTAAGCGCTCACGATTGAGCAGAGAAGCCGGTTCTATCTTGACGATAGCCTCAAGCACATCCAAGGCCTTTGCGTCAGCCTGGTTTTGGATATATAAATTGACCAACATCAATCTTAGCGAAGTATCTGTAGGATTAATTACAATATGCTGAAGCAGCAATGCAGTGGCTTTATCCCATTCTCCCGAGTTAATCCATAGACTCGCCAACAATGCAATAGCGGGTAAATCAGCCGATCTTTTAGCCAGTGCCGCTTCCGCCATGACAATCGCTTTATCGTTGTGGCTTTGTGCAGCCAAAACCTTGCTGCTTAACAGCATAGAATCCGGATTTTCGGGATCAATAGCCATCGCTTCTTGTGCCAAGGTTTCGGCCGCATCAACTTGGTTAGCCATCAGATAAATATGCGCTAATTGAATGCGAGCCCATAAATGCTTGGGGTAAAGATTGACTATTTTTTGATAAAATTCGATGGCTTGTTGCGTATCGCCCAGCTTGGCAGATGCCTCTGCTGTTTTATACAAGGCGTCGATATGGTTAGCGTCTATCTCCAGAACGCACTGATAAGCTAGACGAGCTTGTTGATAGTCACCAGCCTGAAAATATTGATTGCCTCGAGCAAAATTTTCATCCCTGATTCGCGAACTGCTGTCGCAAGCTGTTATCAAGGATATTGAAAAACAGCATAACCATATTCCTAGCTTACTATTCTGCATAAGACAAATGCGGACCAGGCATTAAGACAGTCTTACTCGATACTTCATTGCTGAATGCTGCTATCCATATCATCCGAATTTTCAGCGTCTTTCGCAGCTTCCGGTTCAAGATTTCTTTGCTCGACAACGGGTTGCGTAACTGCGATCTGAGCATTTTTGCGGTATTGTTGAGCTAATAATTTATCCTGGTATTCCTGAATCAGGGTTTCGATTTCAACGTCATTGAATCCCAATACAGGCTCTTTACTCAATAAAGCATCAAATACACCGTGTTTATTGAAATTCTCCGTCATATTCCGGGTGATTTTCAGTAATTCCAGGTTTTTGTTTGCGCATATTTCGAGTTCTGACTCGGTATAAGTTTGCGCTTGCTGTAGTACAAGCAGCTGATTGTTTAAGCTGCTTTTTTCCTGATTTAGTTTCTTGTGTTTTTCAACAATATCTTGCAGCTTTGACCGAGTATTATCGATTTGTCCTTGCAGTCGCTCATGACTATTGTTTGCTGAAGATAATTCGGCGCTTAGTCTCTCCTTTGCAGACACCGCTGTTTGAGCCAATTGTGTTTCAGCGCTTAACTGCTGGTTAAGTTTCTGGTTCTCGGCAGCCAGATTGGCGTTTTCAGTTTTTAATTTATCTCGCTCTGCGCTGACTTCACGAACCATGGCCTGTAATTTTGCGGCAATTCGATTCTCAGCACCCTCGTCTCGTTTTGCGGCATCAGCCACTTGCAACGTTGATAGCAATAGTCCCAGAAAAAGGCTTAACCCAACTGATTGTTTTATTGGCATAGTGACACCCATTAAAACTTGGTATTGACATCGAATTGGAAAACATCGACACCCCAGGTAGGCCCATCGATCACATCGGTTGTCAGCCAGCGACTGGTCAGCCAAACATTGTTCATCAACGTATAATTAGCGCCGAGTATCCAACCTTTAGCATTGGTTCCGCCTAAATGAAAATCCGAGTCGTTAAAGGCGTCCATCACAGCATCCCGGCCAATACTTTTATACGCGACGAAGGTGCTCCAGTTACCTTTTCGGTCTAGCTTGAGCCAACCAACATCGGCACGCAATTGCCAAGCCGAAGTATTAGCATCGACCGGCACGCCGTGCAACGCCGCTGTCTTAGCCGCATCAAACCCAACGTTTTCAGCATAATCGACCGATAAAATCAAATTGATAGGATCAAAAAATGCCATATCGTAACGCGCCGTGACATTAACAATGCTGTAATCAGCTGCTAGACCCAACATCCCCGGAAACGCCCCTGGGTTAGAAGGTGAGCCTTCACGACAAATTGTGGCTAACGTATTACCGTATTGCATAAATTCCGGCATGGAAGCGTCATTTTCACGCGTATTTAGATCGCAGGTACCGCTCGGGGTACTGTTCTGATCCGCACGGATCTTTTGGTAATCGTAATAAGCAACCCCCACTTTAAGGTTGTCCTTATTTTCGAATCCCCAATCCAAGCCAATTTGCCCACCCAGCAACCATTTATCGTTGTTGCTAAAGGGCGCCTCTTGTAATGGAAACCCGCCAGCTGTTGCGTAGAGTACGCGGGCACCATCACCCAAATTATTGGTGTTACCTAAATTGTAGCGACCCGTTGCATAAAAGCCTTCAAAGGAAAGATCGGTATCCCACACCAATTCAGAACCACTGCTAAACTCGCCGCCGCCCACAAAAAACGGATTTTTGATTCGACCGCCGGCCAGGGTTAGCCAATTGAATCCGGCAGAGTCTTTGCCGTCATATTCCAAATAAGCCCGATCCACGCCGAACTCATAACGGCCTCCGGTCCTGCCCAGTGTCTGATTTGTGGACACAGGCTCCCGGATATCGCCCGTAGATAACCGCACGCCGGCGGTTACCCCTTCGACAACATCGGCAGTAATACCCAAGCGAAACCGTTCACGAAAGCGGTGATTGTCATCCGTGGTATTTTGAAAAGCATCCAGACCGGCATCCGTAAAACCGCCAGCCTGATTAATCGCCTGTGGATTCAGATAATACCCTGTGGTGATATTGTCACTGGCCATGAACACATTTTCGCTGCGCAAACGGATATCGCCGGACAATTTAAATTTTCTGGTCCATTCAGGCAAAGCATCCGGTAAACCCCAACCCTCATCTTTAGCCTTGCTGATGACATCTCCGGTGACATCCTGGCGTAATTCCGCACGGACTTCTTCGCGAATTTCATCTTTTACAAAGTCAGGCACATAGGTGACCCGTACTTCGCCGGGATTTTCTAACGGGGCTCCCGCTACTTTTTTCTGCGCGACTTGCGTTTCGGCCTCGGCCTCAGCCTGTTGCATCATTTCGCGGGCATCTTCCTGGCTGAGTATGCCTTGCTTGACTAATCGTTTGATCAGTCCTTCGGTGGTGCTGCGCAATTTAAGCAGTTCCTCTTGTTCTCCAGCTTCAGCCGCGAGGGGTAACGCAAATAAGGCCAGAGCCGAAATAGCTATTTTCAGTGATTTCAACGTGTTCATGATTTTCTAAATGCGTGAAGTAATCCGTATTTTTACAGGGGGGTTAACGCCACCAGGCGGCGCTTTAGGAAGCTTCTTCAACTTGGCCAACTGAGCATCCAGGATCGCGTCGATCTTAGAATCCTGACTGGTTTTAATTAATTGATAACGTTGGACATTGCCTTCCGTATCAAACCAAATATGCACTGTTACACTGTATTTGCTCCGTCTTAGCTCTTCACGATCGGATAACAACTCAACAACCTTATTCTTGATAACCCCTGAATACCAAGCTGTTGGACTTCCACCTCCCAATAAGCCCTTACCACCTTTACGCCCAACCAAACCGAATCCATCGGATCCTGCAGTACCCTCTGCATCCAACCCTGTATCGGCTGGCGCCTCCTCCGGTGAGTCTTCCAATGGCTCTTCAGGCTCAGGCTCCGGTTCGGGCTGCTCAATTTTTTCCTCAATTTTAGGTTCCGGCGGCTTCTCGATTTTCTGCGGTGGCGGCGGAGGCGGAGGTGGGGGCGGTTTAACCAGAGAGATAACTTGAACTTTTTTTTCCTTTTTTTCCAATTTTGTCGAGTCTATCTGAGCTACGAAATAAACCAGCACACCCAATAAAATAGCAATAGCCAGGCCAGCCAAAACCCTCGGGACATAATCCCGCCAATGTTTTTTATGCGTCATGGAGTGAGCCGGGTTATCGGACTAGATTTTGCGTCACCAGACCGACTTGCGTAATATCGATGCGGCCTAATAATGCTAAGACATCCACTACATTTTGATATTGCACGCTGGCATCGCCTTTGATCACAACCGGGAGAGTCGGGTCAGCAGCTCTGTATTGTTGCAAGGTTGATTCTAATTGTTCCATTGAGACCGGGAAGGTATCCAGGAAAATAGTACCGTCGGCGGTGATTGTGATGGCTTTGGTTTTAGGTTTGGCCAAACTGGGAGTATCGCTGGCTTTCGGCAAATTAACCGGAACCCCCTGCACGGCGGCTGTGGTCATCAATATAAATACCACTAACAATACATACGCCAGATCGAGCATGGGCGTCACATTAATTTCATCGTAGGCGGCGTTTTCTTCTTGCACTTTCATAGGCTATTCTCTTGGCCAACCGGTGACTGGCTATCTAGTAATTAAAGTCTGTCACTCGAGCTTATTTATTCAAAACATTACAGGGATTGCTCAACTATGCTGCTCAGCCAATTTGGCGACAAACTCATCGACAAACACATGCATGTCCGCTGCAATGACCTTGATCTTGCTACCCAGATAGTTGTAGCCGAACAGAGCCGGAATCGCCACGGCCAGACCAGCGACGGTTGCGGTCAATGCGGCGGCGATACCTGGCGCAATTGCGTTGACGTTCACTTCCCCGCTTACGGCAATAGCCGCAAAAGTGATCATGACACCGACCACAGTACCCAGCAAACCAAGGAACGGACCACCGGAGATAGCGATGGTCAGCAACACCATTTGCGAATTGAGTTTTTGTAACTCTCTAACCAATACCGCATCCATGGAGGCTTTTACAGCGTTAAGACTTTGCGAGGACAAAATATGAGCCGCCGCATCGGTACCTACACCCTTGGGCAAACGTTTGAGCATTTCCTGCACACCCACATGATAGATTCGGTAGATTGAAGAGCCGGTAAATGCGGTGTTATTACCGACTAATGACAACAGTAGTGGCGATTCATCGTAAGCATCCAGCTCTTCTTCGTTCATTTGATCAAGATTACTGATCTCAGTCGTGTCGAGACGACTAAAGGCGGATTCGAACTTCTTGTTTTCTCTTTGCGTCCGGCTAAGGACTATGGCTTTGACCAGCATCACCAGCCAGCTGATCAAAAACATGACCGCCAGAATACCTATAATCACCCAGCCGTCGATAGTGACATTATTCAAGGTCGCCATCACATAGGATTCGCCACCTTCTTCCTCGTCACCCGACGCATCATTTCCATAAGTTAACAATTGGGTATTGGCCCCCTGCATCAACACATCAAAATTCAAGGCATTGGAATCGCGGGCCGTTTTATGCACCACCACATGATCCATCATCCCTACATACCCCCGTCTACCCTGGGCATCTGCACCTAAGGTCAGATCATCTGTGAGATCACCCAGTTTGGTATCCAAACTGCCTGAGGGTTTACCATCGATATATAGTGTCAGATTGCCGGCCGTGACAACCAACGCCAAATGATGCCAATTTTCCGGAGCCAATGATGAGTTTCCTGAAAAACTTTGTCTGACATTCGAGGCGTTCAGCACATCAACTACAGGCGTTTGATTTTGAATAGATAACGTCAGATTCTGTTTAGTCTTTGAAACCTGAAACACCACCCCATCGATGGTTTTAGTTTGATCGGCTTTTAACCAGGCCGAAAACGTCCAGCCTTGTCCCGGATTTATTTGCAGACTAGGTGAAGCCGGTACATGTAATGCTTGACTACCATTAAAAACCGCCGCATCGGCGATCAATCCACCTTCGTTAACAGTGACCGTCGCTTCTGCAGGATCAAGATGATTAGCGGTCATGTCCTTGACACCCGTTTTACTGAAAGGGTATGTCAGTATTTGCGTAACATCGAATGATCCTGGTGCGTCTTGAGCATCCTTTGCATTGGGATTACCAAAGTACAGCCATATTGCCGGTTCGGGTAAACTGGCCATATCTTTTGGCAGTTTCACCCAAATAAGCGCCATTTCATTGATGGCATCCAATTTGTCGATGAAAAATTTTAACGGTGTTTTCTCGTCGCCACTTAACACCCGTAAGTCTTGACCATGCTCAGCCAAATCCAAAAAATAACTGAAATTGCCGGTATGCAAACGAATCAAGGCATAAGCATCTTCAGGAATGGAAACCCCGGCTTGCGTTAATGCTTGGGTTTGCAGATTAATTTTTTTCTTATAACCCCAGTCTTTATTCCACCAAGCAGACGCGGTAACAGGTATAAAAACCCATAACACCAGAAATAAAACAAAGCGTTTCATGCAATTTCTCAATTATCGTAATCAGGCTTTTATTATGACCCTGGTTTGTTACACGATTATGACTGGTGTCATCGAAAATTCATTTTAGACATGGTAGTTTGGCGCTTGCCATCCCTGGCTTTGGACACCGTTTCTTATGCTTGTATGGCATGATGGCTCCGACTTAATCTTTGTAACCAGTGTTGAGACTAGTTTTCTTCTTCTCCGAAACCGAGTATATCCACATTGATGATACCCAGAGCTGCGGCACTGGCTAGCTGCTCGTTGGTTGATTTGCTGACATCGGTTGAATCGTTAATAGCCTGGGTAACACTGGCCGCGACATTGCTGACATTGCTTAATCCGGCGGCAATACTGCCTGTCGAAGCAACAGGCACACCCACAGAGACCCCACCGGCATCGATGTTGTCCGAACCCACAATCGCTGTCGCGCCCACCGTGACGCTTTTACCACCCAGACCGGCTTCCGATGCGTCGATAATGCCTAATAATGCGAATAGCAACGCATCACCTTGCTCCCCATCCGGCGCTGCGTTGGCGCGGATGCCGCTACCAGCAACGGCGGGCGGCAATTCTACAATCATGTTGCCTTTGCTATCGAATCTCACAATGGGAGCAGGAGCCGCCAATGCAGTCTTTGCGCCACGACCGGCGTCGATATTACCGTCAGTTGCACCAATCATGATATCGCCGCCTCCCAAGGTCATGACTCTTGTGGTGTTGACTTGGAAGTCATCACGCACCAGCGAATGGATGGCGCCTTGTTTGACAGCCACAATCCCTAACTGGGACGCATTTTTAGCACCGCTAGAATTAACGGCCAAACCGGCATTAACGCCACCATTCGGCGTTAGCAGATTAATGTCACCACCATCAGTGCTGTGGATTTTGCTAAAAAACATAGCAATATCGCCTGTCGATAATTTGGTTTGCTCTCGGTTATTACCGGCATAGGCCCGGCTTAACAAGCTGCTGGCATCTTGACCGGCTTTAAAGATTATGCCCTTCACCGGATCCACGTTGTAATCCTGTTGACCCGCCAATACCGTACTGCCGGGGAATAAGGTTTCAATGGCCGCCAATACTTCAAACTGGGCTTTGTCCATGTCCTGTTTGAATTTGAAGCGGGTATTCTGATCCGTAGTATTGTCAAAATGGCTCTTGGCAATAGAGAACAAACTACCCTGTTTTTGCAATTTCGCATTGAACATGGTGATGATTTTTGCAAAGTAACTAGCATTGAAATGCGATTGCTCGGTAGAAGATAATTGCTTAAACGCCAGTAGCGCAGCCTCCCCCGTCAATGTCGCGTCGCCAACCATACGCTGCATATACTGAGATACGTCCTCTGCATATTCTTGAGCCAGCTCTTCTCTATTTGCAAGGTAGCCGGAGATGAAGTTTGCGACAGCCAGGTTGGTTTGCGCCAAACCTGCCAGCACATCGATGTGCGCACCATTATCAGCCAACTCAGCCAACGCGGTATTCACTTGATTGCCCGTAGTCGTAATGCCCTCAGAAGAGCCCAAGTCAACATTTCGTCCGGCTAGCACGCTTAATCGCCCAGGACCTGACACTTCGATGCGTTGCACCACATTAACCAAGGCGCCGGTCACCGCGCTTCTGACTATGTCGAATTTAAAATCACGTCCAGCCGATACAATCGATTCCGCGTCTTCGGAATTATGCTGAATTTGCAAACTGACATTGCGAATGTCGTTTCCGGCCATGACCTGGGTTTGCTTAGGCAGGATAAATTGCAACGGATCCCGGCCTAAAATATCACCCGTAGCCGTGCTAATTAACACTGGTTTTAAATCATTAATATGGTTGGGTATCGGGGCATATATTTTATCCGGTTCATTACTGATGCCGGATAAAACCATGCGCAGACTCGTGTCGGTATAGTTGGCCGCAGGGTTTGCAATCGACGGTAACAAATTAGGATTGGTATCCGACATGGTGATATTGATATTGTTGCCTTTAGCAGTGCTCAGAATGTTATTGGCGGCAAACAGCTCTAACTGCCCCGAGGGACTTGGGAACATGATCAAACTATCATTCAAGGCGATATCACCGTCCAGAGCGTAGGCTTTTAGGGAAGCAGGCGCCACTAATATCGAATCCCTGGCAGCCCCTTCAAAACTAATTGGCGTAGCCCGTTGATTGTTTATAGCATCAACAACTCGAGACACATTGTTACCCAGACTGATGTTGCCGGATAACGCGGTTAGGCTAACTTCGCTATCGGCACTGTATCTGAAGAAGATAGAAGCCAAATCCGGTTTTTTGTTTGCCGGTTGCGGCAATATCATAGGATCGATGATGGCTTGAATAGCAATATCTTTACCGGCGGTAATTGCGAAAGCTGCATCGCCCAACGCCAAAATCGGATTCATTTCCGTTACGATGGCGGTTTTGAACGACCCGGCCGTGACAGACCCAGCAGTATTCAAAGTAGCTGTTCCGCCATCGACGTAATACATGCCGCCCTTAATATCACCGCCCGCGCTTAAATTTAGGTTGCCGCCACCATTGATTTCAATTTCATTGGTCAAATAATCCTGATTATTTGGATTGTTAGGTTCAACACGTTGCCCCACCTGCTTTCCGGTAGTCGGAATCACCACCGAAAGATCACTGATCGTGTTAACTGCTGAAATCGTTATGTCCCCCCCGCCCAAAGCGCCTACATTTTGCCGATAATCCGCGACTACCCCCGAACCAGTGCGAGTACCCAAAGCGATACCCCATGCAGTAGGCCTTTCTTTGGAATGGGTTAGGTTACGCGACCAATTACCCGTTTTAAACAACCAATCGGAAACAATCTGATTGGTGACTGCTCCCCTAATATTTCGCCCAGCCAAAAAGCTAATATCCCCGCCATCCAATGGATATTCCACATAAAAATTTGAAGCCACGCGGGTGATCGGCAGCCCAAATCGATCGACTTCATCTGGTCTGCCTGCGGTATAGACAACCGATTTATCATTCCCGTACACAATATCGCGACTAGCGGTAAAACTGATATCGCCGGTTCCGGTGCGTACTTTGACATCATTCGCCAAGCGGATATCTCCATAACCTAAGCCGGTATCCGTTATCACCGAGTGGGTGTCCGCAGAATGGATATCGGCTCCCGCCACCAAGTTGAAACTCCATGACCGACCGTTTTGTAACATATCCGTTACCGCTCGAGTAAAAGTAGGGGTGACGGTGATCACATCATCTTTGAAGGCATCGGACAGCTTGTTTTGCAACTGCAAGTCACGCCCTGCCTTCAATGTCAAAAAGCCAGGGGTTTTTCCCGATCCATAGCGCCAGTCAACTAAATCCCAAGCGGCGGCCAATGTCAGATTGTCTGTGGAATTGACCTCGACACCAGGGGCTAATTCATAACCTGCTCCGAATTTATGGCTAAAAGTACTGACGGTATCGGCCGAGTTCATAAAATCGGTGGTGTCCGTCTGCATGCTATTGATAGCCGTACTATCCAATCGAGTTAAGTTGTAATGGGCCACGGCTTCCACCACAACATTGGCATCGCCCAATATGCTATCTTTCGCTATCGGGCTAATATTCAC